>JAEEGL012129859.1_pt1 | contig 17583 bp, 15 predicted proteins | sample 9134231 | NCBI WGS metagenome assembly JAEEGL01 (sample SAMN16246548, study PRJNA631951) | gut metagenome | biome: gut microbiome; feature: rumen; material: fiber-attached | host: Bos | place: Iran: Karaj | collected 2018-10 | reverse complement strand
TACGCAAAAAAGGGTGGGGAAGAACGGAAAAGAGTTCGAGATTTACAAATTCCGTACCATGCTCATCCCGGAAGAACGCATTGATAAAAACGGAAATGTTTTGGAACCGAATGACAGCATTACAAAAGTTGGCGCATTTCTAAGAAGGACGAGCCTGGACGAACTTCCTCAACTTTTCAATATTCTGAAAGGGGATATGAGCTTTGTCGGACCTCGTCCCATGATCCCCTCGCAGGTTGCCAAAATCTCCGAATACCACAAAACAAGACACAGGATGCGCCCCGGCGTGACCGGCCTTGCGCAGGTCAACGGCCGCAATGATCTTACCTGGGATAAAAAACTTGAATATGACATGCAGTATGTGGAACACTTCAGCCTGGCTATGGACATCTCTATTTTTATTAAAACCGTAAGAGTTGTTCTGCTGCACGAAGGCATTGACTACGTACATACCATGGACAAACAATAATAACTGTCACAGTTCAATTTGGGAGGATGAAAATGAGAGAAGTATTCAGAGTTGAGAACAAGGATGCCAAAACTCACACAGACTATGATCGTCTGCTTGAGCTCGTGCGTGAAGCCGGCATGGATTATAAATGGGCTTCGATGTTCGTCAAAAAACTCAAGGACGACGAAAATGAATTTGTTGCAGACGAGAAAACAAAAGAGTGGGCGTTGAGGAAAGGCTTTTATCCCGGACGCGTGGAGATGTATGGCCTCACGGATGAAAACTACCATTATTATCTTCCGGATTACAGTTATTTCATGGTCCACCCGCTGAACCACCATTTCCGCAAGTGGCTGGACAAGCTGACGCTCAAGTATGTTCTCAACAGCGGCAATTGCGAGAACTGCATGCCGGAATACTATCTTTATGTAGAAAACAACGGAAACTATACATATTTGATGGATCTACCGTCCGACATCCGCAAGGATGAAAACTTCATCCTGAATCTGCTTAAGAATAAAAAGATACTGGCCATTAAACCGAACTCCGGCACCTCCGGCGGCAAAGGCTTTATGAAAGTGGAGTGGAAGGATGGCGAGATCTGGATCAACAATAAGCCTGTGACAATGGATGAATTCCAGGATATCATTGCTCATCTCGGCAACAATATCGTGACAGAGTACTGCCGTCAGCACAGTGCCCTCAATGAGGTCTGGCCCGACAGTGAGTGTACGCTTCGAATCATCATGATGAAGATGCCGTATGAGCATATCTGGGATGATGCCCGCTGGGAGTGCATTGTCGCGCTTGCCAGATTCGGCGCATCCGTCTCCGGCGGAGCCAGCAATATGTCATCCGGCGGCATTGGCGTCGGCTTTGACTTTGAAACAGGCAGATGCCGTGATTTCGGCATGCGCTTCAGAAGATTCTGCCCGGATGGCAATATTTATTGCTATGAGCATCCGGATACAAAAGTCGCCTGGAAGGATCTCGTCCTTCCCAATTGGCCTTTGGTCAGAAAAGAGATCGATCAGGTCTGCCAGCAGATCGCCTCATTGGATTATCTGGGCCTTGATATCATCATCACTGAAGACGGCATGAAGATCTGCGAAATCAACTCCCATCCCGGGATCGACGAGGATCAGATCCTTGACCACCCCATCTTTTATCACGACGAGAATGCAGTCAAATTCTTCGATTATCACGGCCTTTTCAAAGTCAATAATGAGGACTTTTATGATATGTACATGAAAAGTCAGGTCAAGAACAACTGATATGGTTTTTAAGCGGGCAAACAGTGGATAGGGTTCCATCAAGTGAGGAAAGATGTCGATGCTGATACGAACAAAGGGCGGCATAGAATACGAAAAACTGCTGCATTTTGGCGAAAAAAACAATAACGCTTTGGACATTTTTTGCGCAGCAGCGTTGGCGTTCAGCCCTATTCTTCAGTATTATCGGGGCATCTTTCAGAACGCAGGAATTACGGTGCTTGTACTGCTGACGCCGTGGGTCGTTATCCGCCTGGCAAACAAATGGCGAAGCAAGGGAATCAGTTTTATCCATTTTGATGTGATTGCCGGATTGCTGCTGTTTTTGATATACCGCGCATTGATCCATGAAGTAAACATTAAAAACATTGTTTTTAATGCGGCTCTGCTCGTGTTGTACTTTGCCGCTTTTTACGGTTGCATCAATATCAGGCAGTTTCTCATTACATCTTCTGCAATAGCTTCCGCTGCTTGTGTTTTGGTCTTTGTACAGACTGTCAGTTATTATCTATTCCATCATCATATTCAGCTTTCTCCTACCTCACTTTTCTCTAAGGACGCCTCGGCGTGGATCATGCTATCGAAGACAGGCTTGATCGGCGTCACGCAGCAGCTTGGCAATCTTTACAGACCGTCTGCCTTTTTTATGGAACCGTCTCATATGTTCCTGTATACGTTTCCGCATTTGATGCTTATGGTCCTATCGCCCAATATCAATAAATACAGAGCATGGATGGGCGTCTTGTTCTCTCTGGGCATTATTCTATGCACTTCGGGAATGGGCATTGTGATTACAGCCGGTGTCTGGGCGCTGTATTTTTCAATGAGCAGCGGAAGACAGAATAAACTAAAGCTAAAAAACATTTTCAAGCCCAATAATGCTTTCTTTATTGTCCTGTTTCTTGTTTTCGGAATTGCTTTGGTTTTTACGGTTCCTTTTGTTAGAGAAAGCATCAAGCGTTTTGTTGATACGTCGAATTCCGGCGCAATAGACGGAAGAATAAGGCTTTCAAACAATCTTCTCAAATCGCTTGTCGGGACAAAGCTTCTTTTCGGCGTTACCAGCTCGACAGCAGGCATCAGTTTCAATATGCCGGGATTCTCGGCAACTCTTTATAAATTCGGTATTATAGGCGTTGTATTAGCTTACTGGATATATCTATATGGGGTTCTGAAACTGAAGAACGCTTTTTTCTGGATCAGCCTGACGGTTGTTGCGGTTTCATTTTTCAGCGCGCAGACACACGGAACTTTTTATATGATCTATTATGTTTTCTTTATCCTGGAAGGAAGAAATCATTTGCCCGGCAACAAAAAGCAGCCTTTTCCGATGGCGCAGATAATAAAACAAAACTGTGAGGTTTGAATACATGAAAGCGTTGGTCCTTTGTGCAGGCATGTCCCAATTGTGTTTGATCGAGGAACTGAAAAGAAGAAATATTGAGACCGTTTTGGCTGATAAAAATGAAAATGCGCCCGCAGTCCCTTTTGCCGATAAATACTACGCTGTCTCAACTCTTGATTTTGAGGGGATTCGTAAAGTAGCCGAAGAGGAGAAAGTCGATTGTATTCTTTCTGTCTGCGCAGACCAGATGCTGCTTGTCGCATCCAAGGTTTCGGAAGATCTCGGCCTGCCGTGTTATATCGATTACGAGACTGCGAAGAATGTTTCCAGCAAAGAGTATATGAAAAAGATCTTTGTTGAAAACGACATACCCACGGCCAAGTACATCATTCGTGACAAACTTGATCGCACCGATATAGAGACCATGCATTTCCCGCTTGTTACAAAGCCGGTCGACTCGTACAGTTCCCGCGGAGTAAAGCGCGTAGAGAACTATGAAGAACTCCGGTCTGCTTTTGCAGAAGCTGTGGAAATCAGCCGCACACACACGGCTGTAATCGAGGAATTCGTCAGCGGCGATGAGCTTAGTGTTGATTTGTATGTAGAGCAGGGGAAAGCAAAGATCCTCTGCATTAGGGTTCTCGATAAGATACCGAGCGGAAACGGCTTCATCATTTGCAGAGGGAGATATCCCGCTCCGTTATCGGATGCGCTCTATCGCCAGATCGGGCTTGTCGCTCAGCAGATCGCTGACGCATTCGGCCTGGTTGACACGCCCATGCTCATCCAAATGAAGACTGACGGCAAGAGCGTCAAAGTCATTGAGTTCTGTGCGCGTACGGGCGGCGGTATCAAATACAGGCTTCTGCCCGTTGTTTCAGGCTTTGATGTGGTCAAGGCGGTTCTCGATCTGACACTGGGAGAAAAACCGCATTATAACGGCTTCCATCTCAACCGCTATATCGTTGATGAGTTTTTATACTGCAATCCCGGTACTTTGGATCACCTGGAGGGCTTTGAAGAATTGCTCAGTGAGGGAATCATCGATCACTATGATCAGTTTAAAAAAGCAGGGCATGTATTCTGCGATATCAAGAGCAGCGGGGATCGCGTTGCATATTACAGCGTTTCGGCCTCGTCTATGGATGAGTTGATAAAAAAGCATAAACTGGCGGCAGACCGCGTGAAAGCTGTCGGAACGGATGGCTCGGATTTGATTCGCCACGAAATCATCCAGCTTTCCGAGTATTGAATCAATCTCCGGTGATGTCAGTATGAGTGAAAACGATTCCAATATAAATAAAATTGAGCGGGGGAACTCCGGCCTCGCTTTAAAAGCAGGCTTTTGGTATGTTATCAGTACGTTTTTGCTGAAATGTATTGCGTTTATTACGATTCCTGTTTTTTCGCGTTTGCTGAGCAAAAGTGATTACGGTGAGTTCGCAAACTATGCCAACTGGCAGGCAACATTGCTGATCATTACCGGAGCCGAACTTTATAATTCCCTGAGCAGGGCATATTATGACTATAAAGAGGATTATAACAAATATATTTCCTCTGTTACGGTATTGACCTTTGTTATTACGGCGGTTTGCTATATCGGTTTTCTCGTGGCCAGGCCATGGATATTCAATATCGTAAAAATCCCGCCGCGATTCGTTCACATCCTGTTTTTTACACTTCTGTGTAATGCCTGTAAAACAATCTTTCTGACGCGGGAGCGAACTTTATACAGGTATAAAAGTGTAGCGCTCATCTCCTGTGTCGACACGCTTTTCCCGACCGTTATTTCTATTTTGCTGGTTTGGATGAGCGATGATTCTTCCCGACTGGCAATGCGCATTTTCGGGTTTTATCTTCCGTCTTCTCTCATCGGTCTTGCTTGCGCGTATATTCTCATTTCCAAGGGCAGATCATTTAGAATCGATCATTGCAAATACGCATTGGTTCTATCGATTCCTCTTCTTGTCCATTATCTGACAATCAGCCTTCTTACTTCTACCAATACCATCATTACCAAAAACATCGGCGGCGCGGAATTAAGTGCTGAAGTAAGCATGGCGACCAGCGTTATTCATATCCTGACGATCCTGTTTCAAGCCTTATCCGGAGCCTTGACAACCTGGGTAATGGATAATCTGGATCAAAACAATATGGAAAAAATACGCAAGGAATGTTTTTATTATCTTGCTGGTTTGGTTGTTTTTTCATCGGGAGTTATCCTTCTTGCGCCTGAATTTCTGCGCGTCCTCGGCGGAGCAAGATACGCCTCTTCCATCTCTTTAATTCCGGGACTGGTCCTGGCAGCTTTTATTCAGACGATCACAACGATCTTTACCATTATTCTGACCTACGATAAAAATGTTCTGAAAACAGCGGTTTTTACCGGTATTGCTGCCGCAGCGAGCGTTGCTGCGAAAATACTGCTTTTCCCATCCTACGGCATCCAATGCCTTCCTATCGTAAACATTGTCGTATGTTCTGTTTTATTTGTCATTAACTACTTCCTTATCAGCAATGCAGGTTATAAAAGGGCAGTTAATCTTTGGATGTATTTAGGGTCCGTCCTTTTTGTCCTGGTTCTTGTTTTGTTAAGTCCTTTCCTGTATGCAAATCGTTTGATCCGCTATGTGATTTCCGGGATCGGCATCTCGGGCGTTCTTACTGTACTGTATTTGTATAAAGGGAAAATCCGAGCTCTGCTGAAGAAATGATTTTACGGTTATCTTTTTGCGCTCTCGCTTTTTGAGTGTTTTACGAAGGGAACGATGAAAACATGAACGTAAAACAATTCAAATATGTGATCACACTGGCTCGCGAAGGGTCTTTTTCCAAAGCCGCAGAAGCTCTTAACATCACCCAGCCGTCCCTCTCCCAGTATATTAAAAAAATAGAACGGGAGATCGGATCAGAACTGTTTGATCGCGCAAACGGAGACGTAAGGATAACCGATGCAGGACGGGTTTATATCGAAGCAGGGCAAAGGATCCTCGATATCGAGCATCAAATGGAGAATTCCTTCACGGATCTTGCATCCCATAAGGCCGGTACTCTCATTATCGGAGCGGCTCCTTATCGCGCGGCCGGTATGATGCCGATCATCGCAAAAACATTTCAGTCTATCCATCCGGGAATGCACCTTGTGGTCCGGGAGGGAACGACAGCGGAACTTGTTGAAGGCATGGAACACGGCGAATATGATTTGGCCTTGACATTGCTGCCGATTGATAATAGACTGTTTGAATATGAAAAGGTTGTAGAAGAGGAATTGATTCTGGCTGTTCCGAACAGTCTTCCCCCTTTTCCCACCAAAGAATTAACGGACCGGAAATTTCCCGCTGTTGACGCCAGAGTGCTGGACGGACAGAACATGGTGATGCTTACGGATCCGCAGTTTATGCAAAGACAACTGGAAAACATTTTGCTTGATTATCATCTTTCGGTAAGCACAGCCGCCATTGTAAAATCTCTCGAAGCACAGATCGAGATGGTAAAAGCCGGTGTGGGCTTGGCGCTGATGCCCAGCGGGATCGAGCGCTTTTGCAAAGACTCAGCCGTAACTCTTTATTCTTTCGTCAATCCGCTCCCCAGGCGTGAAGTCGCGGTCATCTGGCGCAAAGGCAGAAAGCTTTCCAAAGCTGCGCAAGAGCTGAAAGAAGTAATTCGAACGATTCATTGGTAAAAGGATACCGCTTTTATTTGTTTTGCGTAACCTATAGGTATTTAGTTATAAAAGATATATCCTGCTAACGGACTTCCGAACTCAATGATTTCCTCAATCCCGTTTTTTGTCATTCTCACAGCTATGTGAAAACAGAGCAACAGAACTGGGAAAAAGAGAAAGAAAAGAGGCAAAAGAGTGCGGCAGCAGAGTATATAAATCTACTCAAAGAGGAGGAAACCCACATATGCCAGCCGCTTTAACCTATCTGGCAATAATGCTCGCGGTGATCATCATCTGGTTCCTGCTGCTGAAAAGGCCGGTTTATGAAGCCGTTCTGATCAGTTTCATCATCCTGCTGACGATTACCGGGACTTGGGGTCATGTTGGTTCATATATTAAAACTGGCCTCAAAACCTCGCTGCTGTATTCGATGACGGCCTTCTGTGCAATGTCCATATTGCTCACGAAAACAAAAGTCATTGACAGCGCAATCGCAGTCATTCTTGCCCTGCTGGGCAGAGTGACCGGTGGCGCAGGTTACGTTTCTGTCGTAGCCAGCGCATTCATGGGCGCTCTGTCCGGTTCCGGCCCGGGCAACGTTATGGCGACGGGATCCATTACGATCCCGGCTATGAAAAAGTCCGGATTTCCTGCGGAACTTGCCGCAAACATCGAATCCAATGCGTCCTATCTTGGAAACATGATCCCCCCCTCCGGCAACATCACGGCCGCGCTTGGCGCCCTGACCGGCATGGTTGCCTATGGCGAAGGATATATCAGCCAGGCTGAATTCTGGATCGTCCTGTGGGGATGCTCGCTGTGGTTCGTCCTTCAGCGCATTATCATGGTTTTTGCATTCTGCAAATACTACAAGGTCGCCCCGATTGCAAAGGAAGATCTGCCGAGTCTCAAAAAGACATTCAAAGAAGGCTGGCAGGGACTTCTTCTGCCTGTTATCATTCTGCTGCCCTTTATTCTGGACTACTTCTTTAAGTCCACGTTCTTTACGGTGCGGCTTGGCAAAGACGGCGCGAAGTTCATGAGTTCCTCTCTGCTCATTTTTATTGGCGGTCTGGCCTCTATTTACGCGGTCTTGATCGCGAAGGATAAAAAGCAGTGCACCCCGAACGCGATCGCACGGATGTTTGCCGATGGGATCAAGACCATTGCTCCCGCCATCGGTGTCTGCGTGATCGGATACATGATCGGCGCCATGTTCACCGACCTCGGTGTTACGGACGAGATGCTGACCTTTATGGAAGGCATGAACATGGGCAAGTTCGGCATTGTCGTGTTCATCTGCTTCATTACCTGCCTGCTCGGCATGGTGATTCCCGGATCTTCTCTGGTTGTTATCTTTGGGCCGGTTTTCATCACCATTCTGGCCGCCAAGGGCGTGAACCCCGTTCTGGCCGCTGCCATGCTGCCCTGCATTTGCGGCGTCATGTGCGGCATCACTCCTCCTCTGGGGCTTGGCATGTATGCCGGTATGAGCCTTGCTGGGTCTGAATTTGGCCCGACATTCAAGAACAACCTCTGGTGGGTGGCCGCTCAGTTCGTGATGGAGATCGTCGTGCTGATGGGTTGGCTGCCGATCCTCGGACTGTAAGGAGGGAGAGACGATGAAAGAAACATTAAAGAAGATCTCTGATGTATTTAAACTGATCTTCGGCTACGGAATTATGATCGTGCTCTTCGCAGGCGGTCTGACGTTCTTCGGATACGTTGCGGCGCTGTTCATCGGCGGCGAAACGGCAACGGCGATCTGCACATGGATCTATAAATCCTTTGTTCCCGTTATGATTTATACATCTACCATCCTGATTCTGTTCGGTCTTTTGACGATGTACCTGGCCGGGGAGAAGGCTCTGACGCCCGGGCGCAAAAACGCCCAGGATGAAGGAGAAAAGTAATTATTTAATTATCAGGCCGGCACGGAAACGTTCGTCGGAAGTGCCGGCCTGAACTTCCAGCGCTGTTATAGGCATAAGATTATCAATGCCATAATTTTTACACAAATCAGTTCTGCACAAGCTGAAATCTCCGGTTGGAGAAGAGGATCCGAGGAGGAAATCACGTGAACAGATCAAGAGAGTTCCTGAAGGCAATTGACGGTGTTCGGCAGGCCCCGATACCGGCGGAGGTGATGGCAAGAGCAAGGCGAAGCCTGCTGGACTATCTCGCCGTGACCTGCGCCGGGGCGCAGTTCCAAAAGGATAAACTGGAACGATACTTTGATTTTGCTGCCCCCGAAGAGGGAAAATTCAAAGCGATCGGGACAAAACACGATCTTGTCATGAAGGAAGCTGTGTTTCTGAATGGCTTGAACGCTCATGCTCTGGACTTTGACGATGGCACGAACAGCGGCATCATCCATTTGGGTTCTCCTATTCTCAGCCTGCTGATCCCGTTGTCACAGCGATACGGGATCGGCGTTGATGAAATGCTCAGGGCGGCTATTGTAGGCTATGAAGCTTCTTATACAATGGCCGTATCCATCCAGCCGGGGCATAAAGCAATGGGCTACCATGCAACCGGGACCTGCGGAACACTTGGCGCGACAATTGCGGCAAGCCATTTGCTCGAATTCGACCAGGAAGAGCGATTTCAGGCGTTTGCATGCGCATGCGTGGCGGCAAGCGGTATGCTGAAAGTTTTGGACGATGGGAGCGAATTAAAGCCCTATAACGTTGCAAAAACGGCATTGCTTTCCCTCACAGCGCTCCAGCTCGGCAAATCCGGCTTCAAAGGTCATCCCGATCCGCTGGGCGGCCGAGGGTTCTTTAAAATGATGACAGGGAAGGAAGACATCGAGCTGAAGCCTGTGCTGCTCAACGGCAGCTATGCGATCATGAAATCCTACACGAAGCCTTACGCATCCTGCCGCTATACACATCCTGCCGTAGAAGCCGCAATCCACTTGAGGGCATCCGTCAATCCTGAAGAAGTGGAAGAGATTAAGATCAGCACGTATGATCTGGCGGTCTCCGGCCATGACCATACGGATATCCCCGGCAGTTACAGCGCCAAGATGAGCATCCCTTATGCAACTGCGGCCGGATTGATCTACGGAAAGGCCGGGCTTCAGGAGTTTTCTGAGAGCGCGGTCAAAGAAGAGAAGACGCTTCTTTTGACAAAAAAAGTCAAGGTGTCTTCGGATGAGACTTTGAGCGCCGTATTCCCCGGCGTTCAAGCCGCGGTGGTTACGATCAGGACAAAGGATGGGGAATATACAGAGCGGGTTGACTTTCCCAAGGGAGAGCCGGAGAACCCGCTCACCGATGAAGAGTTCAGAAATCGTTATGACGGTCTGATGCAGTATGCGGCTGTGAATCCGACGATCAGTTCTGCCGTGTTCGAGAGCGTATACAGGGAGGACGCATCAGTCGAAGAGCTTGTTGAGAAGTTATAATGGGGAACAGGAGCGATGACATGAAAAAAATAAAGCTGATTCTTGGTACGATGACGTTTGGCGAGTCGGTCTTTAATCCGCAGGTTGGGGAGTTTATTAATGCGTTCCTCGACGCAGGCTACGACGAGCTGGATACAGCCTATGTCTACAATGAGGGCAACTGTGAGCGGCTTCTGGGAGAAGTGCTGCCGGGTCTGGGCCGCCCTTTCAGGATCGCCACAAAGGTAAACCCCAGGATCTCCGGAAAGCTGGATGCGGATGCGGCCTACAAACAGGTAAACGAGAGTCTGGAGAGGATGAAGACGGACAGCGTGGATATCGTGTTCCTTCATTTTCCCGATCCTGCGACGCCTGTGGAATCCGTTCTGTCCGCGATGGCCGACCTTCATGACCGGGGGAAATACAGAGAACTGGGTTTAAGCAATTTTCCGGCATGGATGGCGGCCGACGTGTGGCATATCTGTGATAGGCACGGTTGGATCAAGCCCACGGTATTTGAGGGTGTCTATAATCCGCTCACACGCGGAGCAGAAAGAGAGCTGAACGCATGCCTGAACCATTATGGGATGCGCTTCTACGCCTACAATCCGACATGCGGCGGGCTTCTGACCGGGCGCTACGGAAAATTCGAGGATGCACCCACGGACGGCAGGTTCACCCACCGTCCAAACTACCAGGGGCGGTACTGGAAAAAGAGCTTCTTTGACGGCGTGGATGTGATCAAGACCGCGGCGGAAAAGCACGGGATCAGCTCGATCGAGGCATGTTACCGTTGGCTGGCATATCACTCGATGCTCGATGCGGAGCGCGGAGATGCCATTCTGATCGGCGCGTCCAAGCTGAATCATCTTCAGCAAAACATGCAGACGGTCAATGCAGGACCGCTTCCGGAGGACGTGGTCGAGGCGTTTGAGACCGCCTGGACGATCACCAGGGGAGATAGCCCGGATTATTTCACATTGTATAAAGGAAAAGGCTCCGTGGGAGGCGAGAAGAAATAAATGTTAGATCAGAAGAAAGTATTTGACGTGCTCAAAGAGAATGGAGTAAGCTACTTTACGGGTGTACCGGACAGTTATCTCAACGGCTTCTGCAACTATGCGCTTTCCCATTGCGGAGAGCGGAACATAATCGCCGCGAATGAAGGAAACGCGGTCGGGATCGCAGCGGGACATTACTTTGCCAGCCGCGAGATCCCTCTTGTCTACATGCAGAACAGCGGACAGGGGAATACCGTAAACCCACTGGCAAGCCTCGCAGACAAAGCGGTGTATGCCGTTCCGATGCTGCTGCTGATCGGCTGGCGCGGACAGGGGAATACCGAGCCGAATCATCCGCAGCACAAGCTCCAGGGGGAGATCACCACAAGCCTGCTGGAGATCATGCATATCCCGTATTCCGTTCTCACCGATTCTGATGACGAGTTTGCGGCAACGGTGGGGAAAGCGGTCGAGTATTGCAGGCAGACACGTCAGCCGTATGGATTGATCGCACCCAAGGGCGTTATGGCCGACCCTGACAAGCCCAATAATGTGGACGCCGCATTTCCCATGAGCCGTGAAGAGGCAATCGAGGTGATCCTGGATCACATGCCGAAGGACACGATATACAGCGCGAGCACCGGCCGCGCAACCCGCGAGCTGTTTTTCCTCCGGGAGAAGCGCGGCGAGAGCAAGTCACATGATTTTCTGAACGTGGGAAGCATGGGACATGCAAGCTCTGTGGCGCTGGGAATCGCATTGGAGAAACCGGAGAGGCATGTCGTCGCTCTGGACGGAGACTCTGCCGCTATCATGCATTTGGGCGCCATGACGATGGTCAGCAAGGTTAACGCACCCAACTACCTGCATGTGGTTCTCAATAACGGCGCCCATGAATCTGTGGGCGGCCAGCCCTCCGCGGGGCATCTTGTAGACTTTACCGGGATCGCGGAGGCTTGCGGATATCAGACGGTACACAAGCCGGTGACCACCGAGGAAGAGCTGATTGATGCGATAGACAGGCTCGCCTGCTGCGGAAAGGCGGCGTTTATCGATTGCCGCATCCATAAGGGCTTGAACCGCAAGCTTCCTCCGATCATTTTTGATCATCGGGAAGCAATCGATGCCCTTATTGACGATTTGAATGGATGAGTTTTAAAGTTCAAAGATCTCACTGTTTCAAACAAATCTATTAAACGGTTGTGAACAAGAGAAGCAGAAATAGCAGCCTATGATGGCGGAAAGGAATAAGCAGAAATGAACAGCATGGATAAAACAAGAGATTTTTTACGCTCCATCGGCCAGCCGGGAGGGGATGCCTATGATCTGCCGACCAGCACAAAGCGTTTTGCTGACGGTGGACAGTATCGCTTCGAGGTTCCCGGCATCCAGGGCCCCAAGGTCATGAAGGCGCTGCTGGAGGCTATGGACAGCTATGGCCTGTACCTGCATCGCGTGACCCAGACTCAGGGCATCATGCGCCTTACCGATGAGGAAATCGGCAAGATGGTAGAGCTGGCCCACCAATATGAAACCGACCTGATCCTTGCCGTTGGTCCGAGAGCAACCACCGATACCTCCGCATCCGTCCAAACCGAAGAAGGTGTACGTATGGGGTATCGCCTTCGCGGCCAGGAGCAGATCGTCAGAGCCATTGAGGATGTAAAACGTGCTGCTCGCCTTGGCTGCCGTGGCTTCCTGGTCTATGACGAAGGTTGTCTCTGGATTCTGAATGAAATGCGCAAGGCTGGCGAGCTTCCCGCTGACTGTCATTTTAAGGTTTCTGCGCACGCTGGACATGGCAATCCCTGTAGCGCAAAGGTTTTGGAGATGCTGGGAGCAGACTCCATCAACCCTGTCCGAGATATCCAACTCCAAATGCTGGCGGCCATGCGTCAGGCTGTTAATTGCCCGATTGATATTCACACCGAGAACCCCAAGTCAACAGGTGGTTTCATTCGTCACTACGAAGTCCCGGAAATGATCCGTATCGCGGCTCCGATTTACCTTAAGACAGGTGGGTCCGTGGCGGCCACCCACAGCTGGGACAGCACGGAGGACGATGCCAGGAAGCGCGCCAAGCAGTGCAGCCTTGTCAAACGCATGATCGATGAGTATTACCCGGAAGCTCTCTGGAGCCCGAAGGGCAGTCTTACTCAGGAAACCATGTAAAAACCAAACTTCTGCATATTGAAGACCTGGTTGTAAAAGCGCTCCGATAATCTCTGCGGTTGTTTTGCGAGGGAAGGCAGCCGAGAGCCAATTTCTTGTCTTCAGAAACGGATAACAAATCATGAATCCATCGGCTTATATGTAGCCATGGGAGAAGAGGCGACTCTGTGACAGGCAAGCAGGTCCGGCAGCAAAGAAAGGATAATAATGCATGAGACACCATCTGTATAACCCTGATTTTAAATTTATCGTTGAACCGGAGCACTTCGACAAGTATACCGACCGTGAACTGCTGCAGTACTGTTTGGGTGCGGCGATGTATATGCCCGGCTTCAAAGATTTTGCCCCAAAGATTCAGAACAATTCCATGCCTGGCCTCACCACCATGGTGATGTGCTGTGAGGATGCCTGCCCCGAAGAGCGAGTGCTGGAGGCAGAGGAGAACATCCACAAGACGCTGGATATCATAACCAGTGCTGTTGAGGATGGAACGCTGGATGCGGATAAAGTTCCACTGATCTTTGTCCGTATCCGTAGTCTGGAGCAGTTCAAGCACTTCGGTGAGGGACTGACGGCACATCAGGTGAAGAGCCTCTGCGGTATCAACTTCCCGAAATTCAACGCGGAGAATGGTTATGAGTACTATGCGTATCTGAAGGATCTGAACGATAAGTTCGGAGAGATCATCTATGGTATGCCGATCATTGAGGATGCCGAGGTCGCGTACAAGGAAAGCCGCATGCAGGAACTGATGGGCATCAAGAAGATACTTGATAAGTATAAGGATCTGGTGCTGCAGGTGCGTGTCGGCGGCACGGACTTTAGTTCTGTCTTTGGTGTTCGTCGTGGTGTCGGCTATTCCATCTATGACATCATGACTGTGCGTGAGTGCCTCTGCGATATTGTAAATGTCTTTGGACGTGATAATGACTATGTGATCTCCGGTCCGGTCTGGGAGTACTTCCGCGCTCCGAAGGAACTTATGTTTGAGAACCTGCCGCACTATGGCATTGAAGACTACCTGTCCAGGCGCGAGTCCATTGTGAATCCCGAAATTGACGGACTGCTGCGTGAAGTCATCCTGGACAAGGCTAACGGCTTCGTTGGTCGCACAGTCATCCATCCCACCCATGTGAAGTTTGTCAATGCGATGATGGCTGTCACAAAAGAGGAGTACGACGATGCTGTCCAAATTCTTAGAACCGGCGGCGGCGTAATCAAGGGCTCCGGGGGCAACAAGATGAACGAGATCAAGCCCCATACCAACTGGGCGAAGAAGGTCTATAACCGGGCGAGAGCATATGGTGTCATTCGTGATGAAAGTGGACATGTGAAGCTGTTTGCTGTGAACGATTAATTCATACTTCTACTGTACCTGCCTCACATTGTTCGACAATTCAATTTCATCGATAGGCTTGAACACATGAACAGAATGAGGGATGGGCAACGGAAGGAAAAGGACGAGGGAGTTAGAAATGATTCAATTAACTACACCGATCAGTGTGGAGGCGGCGAGAGAGCTGCAGGTAGGAGACACCATTGAGATCAGCGGTTACATTCTCTGTGGCCGAGATGCAGTTCTTCCGAAGGTGTTGAAGATGATCGAGGACGGAACGGTCGGAGAGTTGGGCGTGGATTTGCATGGGCAGGTTATCTTCCATACGGCGGTCAGTCCTGCCGGCGTGGGGCCAACAAGCTCCAACAAGCCAGAGATCGAGAGCAGCATTGAACCGCTGAGTGCGGCAGGAATCAAACTGCATCTGGGGAAGGGAGAACTGCATCCGGAAACCATCGCTGCGCTGGACAAGTACAACGCTGTGTATGCAGTTATTCCACCTGTGACGGCGCTGCTTGGAGCGAAGACGATAGAACGGAAGGTCATCGCCTTCCCAGAGCTTGGTATGGAAGCGTTGCATCTGATTAAAGTGGATAGGTATCCTGCCGTCATTGGCGCAGCCCATGGGAAGAGTATCTACACACGGGAGGAACAGCCATGAAAACATATGATGAAATCGTTGCTCTTGTGAGAGATACACTGGTGGATGCCGGATCTACATTCCACCCGGATAAAAAAGCCGCTTATCAGAGAGCAATAGAGACAGAGAGAAATCCACAGGCTAAGTGGGTGCTGGAGCAGGTTTTAGCAAATGCTGAGGCGGCGGAGGAAAACAAATCTCCCCTATGTGATGATACTGGCATACCTCATCTAGTTCTGGAAGTTGGAGAGGATTGTGCCGTAACCGGGAAGATGTTGGACGCTATCAAGGAAGGCGTGGTCGAGGGGTTGAGAAAACTCCCTGGACGTCCGATGGGCATTATGGGCGATGATAGTCACAGGATTGATCAAAGTGGAGGGCTGAATCCTGACAGCGCCGGAGTGGAGCCTGCACCGATCCTGTTGCGGAGATGCAAGGAAAATGTGATCCGTCTCCATGTCCTCATGTTCGGTGGCGGTCCGGCGATTCGTGCGAAGACCTATAGGGTTTTTCACAAACATAATATGCAGGTCGTTCTGGATGAGATTGTGAAGTGGGCGATCGAGGGCGTTGCCCAACTTGGTTGCTCTCCGTGTACGCTGGCCGTTGGTGTCGGGAGATCACACTATGAAGCTACATCCATGATGCTCCAAGCGCAGGTAGATGGGAAGTATGATGTCCAGAGTGAGATGGAAGTCGAAATCACGAGAAGAGTGAATGAAGCAAACATCGGCCCCCTTGGACTTCGCGGAGATAACAGTGTTATCGCTACCTTTATGAAGGTCGGTCCCCAGAGAGCATCTGGAGTTCGAATCGTCTGTGTCCGTCCAACATGCTGCTTTGAACCGAGAATTGCTGCAGTAAAATTGCAGTGAGCCAAAAATCATATTCAAGGAAGATTATAATGAATAATAACCAGCAGGGTCTGGAACAGGCGATTCAAAAGTCGCTTTGGAATAAAGACATCACGTTTTCAGAAGATACCGATTGGGATGCGGTTATATCGGAAGCCGAGGAACAAGCGGTATTGGGGATCGTGATAGGGGCAGCGCCGGAAGATATACAGGAAAAATGGAGAAGCAAGGCAAATCTTGTCACGGTTAATTTTGTTCGCATTTTGCACTATCAGGAGCAGCTCTACAGGCTGCTAAAGGAAAAAGGGATTCCTATGGTCATCCTCAAGGGGACCGCGGCGGCTGTATATTATCCAAATCCATCGCAACGATCCATGGGGGATATCGATTTTCTTGTTCCGATAGAATTCTTTGATCAAGCGGAAACGCTACTGGATGTAAATGGATATAAAATAGAGGTTATTCCAGGATATCCTCGTCATATACACGTACATAAGGATGGGATCCGTTTTGAACAGCATCGCTTTTTCAGTTCTGAAGGAATTGATGTAGAGCAGTATATTACCGAGGGAATATCTCACATTCATATAAACAAGATTTATGGCAAAGAATTTCCCATGCTTCCTAAGCTGGCGAATGGCATCGTGCTGTTAGGTCACATGGCACAGCATTTGAAGAATGGACTAGGGCTTCGGCAGGTCATCGATTGGATGATGTATGTGAACAGTGAACTCAATGATGCGTTCTGGACGCAAACGTTCGAGAAAGCTGCCGTAGAGGTTGGATTGGATCAATTGGCGATTGTAACCACAAGGATGTGTCAGCTGTATCTTGGACTTTCGGAAGGTATTCGTTGGTGTAAGGATGTCGATCCGGAATTGTGTAAAGAATTGATGGATAGTCTGCTGTCATCCGGAAACTTTAATCGAAAGCGTGGGAATGGAACGCCCATTGAGGTAGTAGTTTCCAACATTGGGAAGAAAGGTCTGTTTCGGGTCTTGCAAACCTCTGGCGAAAAGAATTGGGAAGCCTATCATAAGCATAAATGGTTGAAACCCTTCGCGTGGATGTATCAGGGCTGCCGGTATGTTGCCAAAGGAATTCAGACGAAGCGTAGCGGCTTTCAGATCAAGCAAGATGCCCAACGCGGAAAGCAGCGAAAAGAATTGCTTCAAAAGTTGAGAATCATGGAGAAGTAAGAGGATTCCCTGTCAAGAGCGAGATCATATCTCGAGCGACCATATCCAAAGGAATTATAAAGAGCAAACGCATGTTTCGCGTTTGCTCTTTTTTGTTGGCAGATAGAGTATGGATTTAATACTAATCCCCATCTAATATATGTTCAAAATCCAATCCCTGCCGGTGATACTGCTGATCACAGCTGCCGGCAGGTTCTTTATCGTATCACACAACCGCTCGATCACCTTGTCCAGGCTTGTGAACGCCTCGTTGCGGAAT
>JAEEGL011847721.1_pt1 | contig 17583 bp, 7 predicted proteins | sample 9134231 | NCBI WGS metagenome assembly JAEEGL01 (sample SAMN16246548, study PRJNA631951) | gut metagenome | biome: gut microbiome; feature: rumen; material: fiber-attached | host: Bos | place: Iran: Karaj | collected 2018-10 | reverse complement strand
TGATCCTTATAAAAGATTCCTTTATGGAGCACTTGCCAAGCCTTAAAGACTTAACTTCCGTTCCCGCAAGGGCAATGCCTGCTTCGAACTTTTCTTCCACAAAATAATCGTGATATGCTTTTTTATTGTTACAGACAAGTTTCCTTGCCTCTTTAGTGCCCATAATAAACCTCTTTATTTTTCAACTCAACTTTAAGTATAGCAAACTTAAGTGAAAATACAATTAACCCACGGTTTAATCTTCTTTAAATATCATGGCGTTGCGACCGTTCTTGTAGAAGTCGTGCACAGCGTCACCTTCATCAAAATCCGCAAGAATAAAATCGATCGTTCCTGTAGATATATCGACACCCGAAACCATAATCTTAATCGTTTCTCCCAGTTTGAACGTCTTTCCGGTGCCTTCACCTTTAAGCTCATAATTGTTCTCATCGAACCTGTAATAGTCTCCTCTTAAGCTCGATACATGAACAAGCCCCTCGCACGTATTTTCAAGTTCGACATAAATGCCCCAGCCGGTAATGCCGCTTATAACACCTTCATAGATCTCATAAAGATGCTGCGACATATATTCAGCCTTCTTATGCTTTTCAACTTCACGCTCGCACTCTTCGGCTCTTCTCTCGTTACTCGAGCAATCTTTTGCCACGGTATCGAGTATCTCGTCGTAATGCGCTATCTTACGCTCTTCAAGCCTGCCTCTTAAATAATCCTTGATTATCCTGTGGATTTGCAGATCCGGATATCTTCTTATGGGCGACGTGAAATGAGTGTATCTGTCGCACGCAAGTCCGAAATGCACCGTACACTCCTTTGAGTAACGGGCTTTCTTCATACTGCGAAGCGTAAGCCTTGAGATGAGCGCCTCCTCGGGACTGCCGTCTATGGTACAAAGAAGCTTCTGCACCTCCTTGGGATGTATCTCATCGGCGCCTTTTCTCAGATGATATCCAAAATTCTTAATGAACATGCGAAGCTTTTCAATCTTCTCCTCATCGGGTTCCTCATGAACACGATAAAGAAAAGGCATCTCAAGCCAGTAAAAATGTGAAGCTACCGTCTCGTTTGCGGCAAGCATGAACTCTTCTATGAGTTTTGTGGCGGCGTTTCGCTCATAAGGCTTTATACCGATACATTTTCCGTTATCGTCTATTATAAGTTTGCTCTCCGAAAGATCAAAATCGATCGAACCGCGCTTTTTGCGTTTATTACGTAATATCCCGGCAAGCTCGTTCATCTTGTCAAACATTTCGACAAAATCGGCGTACTCGGTCATGGTTTCTTCGTCCCGGTCTGTAATGATCTTATTGACGAGCGTATAAGTCATGCGTCTGTCGACATTGACCACGCCCTCAACGATCTTATAATCAACGACCGTACCGGTACTGTCGATATCCATTATACAGGAAAGACAAAGCCTGTCCTCGCCGGCATTTAATGAACATATGCCGTTTGAAAGCGTATGCGGGAGCATGGGAATAACGCGATCCGCCAGATAGCAACTCGTGCCTCGGTCGTATGCTTCGTGATCGAGCGCAGAGTTTTCCTGAACGTAGTTCGATACGTCCGCGATATGAACTCCGAGCCTGTAGTTATCTCCCACCATCTCAAGAGAAACGGCGTCGTCTATATCCTTCGTGTCTTCTCCGTCTATCGTGACCATCAAAACGTCTCTTAAGTCAGTGCGGCCTTCCATATCGGCTTCCGACACAGGTTTAGCCACCCTTTCCGCCTGATTTAGCACCTTCTCGGGGAAAGTATCGGGAAGTCCCATTGCCTTAACGATCGAAAGCACATCGACACCCGGATCGTTCACGTGACCGAGTATCTCGGTAACTTTGCCCTCGGGTTTATGTCTTTCGTCGCCGTAGGAAGTAAGTTCCACAACGACCTTGTGTCCCGTGACCGCACCTTTTGAGTGCTCAGCGCTTATAAATATATCGTCGGAAAGTTTGGAATTGTCGCATACCACAAAACCAAAACCTTTCGAAGATGCTTCGTAAGTTCCCACGATAACGTTATTCGAACGCTCATCTATCCTGACAACTCTCGCAACACCGCGCCCCGTCTTTGACTTAGGCTTAACTACTTCTATCGTAACGGTGTCGCCGTGCATGGCATTCATGGAATCTTCCTTAGGTACAAAGAAATCTTCAGCCAGTCCTTCAACTTCCACAAACCCGAAATCGGAACGCGTTCCGACATATTTGCCACTAAATACGGGATATTTACTCTTTATCCGTCCTTTGTAAGCGCCCGAAGAGGTAAGATTGTTCTTTACTTCCCCTTTGGAAGCCTCACCTTCTTTTGAAGACTCTTCTTTAAGCATTAACTTGCCACGCTTGGTACACTCGATCGAGCCTTCGTTTATAAGCTCGTCTACGATCGAATCAAACTCGGGACGGTTTTCGTCCGTTACCTGCATAAAAATGGCAAGCTCTCGTCTTCGCATCGGAACATACAAAGAGTCGTTAAAGAGCTCCAATATTAACTTTTTTCTTTTCTCTCTGTCTGAACCGTGCATATATTTACTATAAGGTAAAAAAAGACCACTCTCTTGGAGTGGTCTCTGATTACTAAAACTTACTGATATTTAATATCGCCGCAAGTACGATGAATGAAACCGCAAGCCACTTTGTGACTTTCATGAGTACGCCTTCCATCGAACGGCCTTTAGCCTTGCCCCAGTATGTCTCGGCTGCGCCTGCAACCGCTCCAAGCCCTGCGGACTTGCCTTCCTGCATAAGTACTACTACCAAAAGTGCTATAGAAACCACTATAAATAATATTGTCAAAACTACTCTTAATGCTGCCATAGATTTCCTCCTAATTGCATCAGCAAACATGATAATATCATATAACCGGGCTCATTTCAAGCACTTTCTTTGAGCCTTTTTACTTAACGATAAGGCTCTTTCCGGTCATCTCTGCGGGTTGTGTCTCACCCATGCACTCGATAAGAGTGGGAACTATATCCGCAAGGCATCCGCCCTCACGAAGTTTAACATCACCATAGTTAACAAGTATGAAAGGAACGGGGTTCGTGGTATGAGCCGTGAAAGGTTCACCCGTTTCGTAATCAATAAGCTGCTCACAGTTACCGTGATCGGCACAGATGAACATTACACCGCCGACTTCCTTTATAAACTCAACAACTTCGCCTACACACTTGTCAATGACTTCAACAGCTTCGATCGCTGCGTTAAGCACGCCCGTGTGACCTACCATATCGGGGTTTGCAAAGTTACAGATGATAACGTCATAAACAGCAGATCCGTCTTCGTTCTTTGCTGTAATAGCCTTTGAGAGCTCATCACATACCGTGTAAGCGCTCATACGAGGTTTCTTGTCGTAAGTGGGAACATACTTGGGTGAATTGACAAGTATTCTGTCTTCGCCTTCATTGGGCTTTTCCACACCGCCGTTAAAGAAGAACGTAACATGTGCATACTTCTCGGTCTCTGCGATACGAGCCTGCTTCATGCCTTTGGCTGCAAGCCATTCTCCGAACGTATTGGTGATCTCTACCTTGTGGAACGCAACATCCTTGTTGGGGATGGTAGGATCGTAATCGGTAAAGCATACATAAGTAACATCAAGTCTTTTTCCGCGCTCAAACTTATCAAAATCATTATCACAGAAACAGTGCGTGATCTCACGTGCACGGTCGGGACGGAAGTTAAAGAAAATGATCGAATCGCCGTCTTTGATCGTAGCTACGGGAGCGCCGTTTTTCTTAATTACGGTAGGAACCACGAACTCGTCGGTAACATCCTTGTCGTAAGAATTCTGAATAGCTGCTACAGCGCTGTCTGCCTCAAGGCCTTCGCCCTTTGTAAGCGCATCGTAAGCAAACTTAACACGATCGTAGTTGTTATCACGGTCCATTGCATAATAACGGCCCGAAACGGTAGCTATCTCTCCAACACCGATCTCAGCCATCTTGGCTTCGAGCTCTTTTGCATACTCAAGTCCGCCTGTGGGAGGTGTGTCACGTCCGTCAAGGAAAGCATGAACATAAACCTTCTTAAGTCCGTTTCTTTTTGCAAGCTCCAAAAGTCCGTAAAGATGTGTGTTGTGCGAATGAACACCGCCATCGGACAAAAGTCCGTACATATGAAGTGAGGAATCCTTTTCCTTACAGTTGTTGACAGCCTTTAAGAGCGCTTCGTTCTCAAAGAAGGTTCCGTCCTGGATCTCTTTTGTGACTCTTGTTAGCTCCTGATATACTATACGTCCGGCACCCATGTTAAGGTGTCCTACTTCGGAGTTACCCATCTGTCCGTCGGGAAGGCCAACTGCCATTCCGCTCGCATTTCCTTTTACAAAAGGATATTCCTTCATAAGTCTGTCCATCACAGGTGTCTTAGCCTGTGCGACAGCATTGCCTTCTACCTTATCATTAAGGCCGTAGCCGTCAAGTATCAATAAAACTACAGGTTTCTTTGCCATAATCAATCTCCTTTTATATGTAATAAGCGGCACAAAGAAAAAACCGCCGAAAATAGCCATGTGTGATTATACACTCTATCAATTAAAAACACAAGAAAGTTAGCCGTGTGCAACTTTCTTTATACATTAAATGAGGCTCCCTTACGGGAGCCTCAAGTTAAATCATTAAATCTTTACTTTGTGTTTCTTTTTGTAGTAGATACCGCCGCTTACTCCGACAAGCAGAGCGATCGAAACGAGTATGTACAACAGAACACCGTTTCTCTGGTCCTCATCCTTAGGCTTCTCGGCTGTAGCATAACCACCGTATACACCGAAGTCTCTGATCGCCAGTCTGTCGTTCTCCGACTTGTAATCCTTAGAATTAAGGAACTGGTCCATATCAATAATCTCATATGTACCGGTCGACTGATTGTAAACAGTCATAAGGCGTTTTTCGGTTGTGACCGCATCGGCAGTTTCGGTCGATTCGGAAACTTCTTCACCCTCTACATCGTTCTTAACCGATGCAGGTGCCTTTCCTACAGATACACCATCCGTAGTTCCGTCGTCTTCGGGAGCCAGCATTGAATGCTCAGCAGGTGTGTCGGCTGCAGCTACGCCGCTGTTTGCAACTGTGCTTGAACCGTCACCGCTTGCTGTTGTGTCATCATAAGGTACGACGTCGGGTGACTTCTTGGAAGGATTGTTATCCTTTGCGTCAATCTTATTCTTGCCCGTTCCTGTTGCATCGTCAGAAGAAATATTCTTATCCTTCGCACTTGAATTAGCTTCAAGATCAGGTTCAGGAAGTCCGTCGTCTTCATCTCCTGTGCCCATGGATGAACCGTCAGCCTTTGATGTACCGGCCTTAGAGGTGCTTCCGCCCTCTTCGGATGCTTTAACATCACCTGTACCGCCTGTTTCGGAATCGGAACCCTGACTTGCGGTTGTACCCTTGCCAAGTCCCAATCCGTTTTCTGCTGCGTCTCCGTCTGCAACGGATCCGTCTGCGGGGTTCTCGGTATTGCCGCCTATTGCAGGTGTCTTAAGCTCATCGGGATCACTCTTCTTATCCGAAGACAATCCGGTGTCATCGCCCTTAAGCGTAGTCTCTTCTCCGGCCTTCATTGCTTCATCTTCGTCGGCGAATTTCTTTTCACCGGATTCAGAAGTTGCTTTAAGCAAGTTATCGGTAGAGTTTCCTTCGATCGTATCACCTTCATTGACACCGAAAGCAAACGACTGAAGTCTGTCGGGTGAACCGGCAAAATCTGCTACCTGTTGCGTTGCCGCATATCCTGCGGGAGCAGACGAGAGTTTCGACTTTTCTTCGTTAAGATATACCTTAACATAATCAAGTAACGACATCTCGTTCTTGATCGAATTGTCAAACAGGTATTTGCCTGTCATGTAGTTAAATCCGACTATGCCGCCATTCTGATACTCAACAAGTATAAACGGAGCGGATGTTTCGAAGTTGTTCGTCATATAGACGATACCGCCACGCTTAAAGTCCTTGGGAACATTAATGTCATCGCCCTGATAGAGGTCGATCATTACACCGTCGGTACCGAGCACGTTCAGGTATTCTTCACCGTTGATTGAATATAAAACAACACTGTCTTTAATATTCTCGACTGAAGAGTGGATCATCGACACATTTCCGTTCTTGCTCTTAAGAATCTGAGAGTCTCTGTCAAATGCGTCTTCTCCGTCACCGATCGCTGAGTAATTATAATACGTTTTGATAAAGCTGCCGTTAAGTATAAAGCTTTCGAGTGGCTTGCTGTTATCAAGAAGTTCGATCTTCTTGCTTTCGGTATAACGGGTTTCTCCGCTTGTAAAGTCAACTATACCGCCGTTTCTTAACAGACCGCGTCCGTTATAGATATTTACGAAATCGCCCGCAATAAGCTCTGCGGAATCGTCCGATCCGCCGGCGTCATCGCTTGCGTTGGTACCGTAACCTCTGTTAACACCGCCGTTGGTAATATAATAGTAAGCATTACCGTAAGTCATTACGTGTCTTGCAAGCTGAGTAGGTCTGTAGATGTAAATCTCATCATACTCTTCTTTTGCGGCTTCGCTGTTATCGGTATCATCCGGTGTATCTGTGCCTTCAGAATTCTCAGCGTTTTCATCATTTTCTTCATCGTCAATGACAATCTTAACGGTATCGGAATGGAGATATGAACCTTTTTCAAGGATATCTTCAATCTCAAAGTCAACGCCAAGCACAAGACCCTTGGTCTCGTTATCGCTTATAAACTCTCCGACCTTGGCATAACCGTAATCGATCCTTATCTTCTTGGCAAAATCGTAATTTAATGTATAAACTCTCTTGTCGACAAGCGTTGATACTAAAGGTTCAAGTTCGTTTCCGTAGTAAACCTTAAGGTATGTCTTGTAATATGCATTACCTGACAGTGCATCTGCGGCAAATTCGATATTGATCTTATCCGCATCGGAAGTATAAACTACCGGCTTTGATACATTAGGCGCACCCATGGGACGGGCAGCCATAAACTTTCTTGCTCTCGTTATTACTTTTCTCGGAACAGGAAGATTCATTCCCTTTCGTACCTGATATTCCGTAAGAAGATCGGATGCAGTGTTATTATTCAGATCATTTACCCTAACATGAGGCAGATAACTAGTTCCGACGTTTGCGCTGTTTCCGTTTTCGGTTCTATAACCGTAAGTTCCTGCTGAATAAGGAGACGGATATGTCTTTGTATCCTTGGTAAGAATAACCGAATACTTACCTCGCCACATAGGATTGTTACTGTTGCCGTTAGTAGTATGACCCGTCCACTGCAAACTGTAATAAGGTCCGTGAGTATCAAGATCGTCAGCCGAAACAAGTCTTACGTTAAGACTTGCTGAAGCATTTGCTTCAATAGCGTTGTATGCACTATTAGCCTGAACAGTATTACCGTAAGGAAGATATCTTGCAGGTACACTTGCCGAAGTAACAATGCTCTGTGCAAAAGTACTTGTACTCTGAGCCATTTCGGGAGCATCCGCCATCTTAAGTTCCGTGATGGGCGTCTGTACATCGGCTATATCAAATATAGTTCCGTTCCAGAAGAAGGTCATTGTAGCCTTATCAACATTTGACAGATCATCCAAAACATTATAAGGAGAACCGGCGTTGGAAGTACTTGCTTTTCCTTCAAAACCGTCCAAGTTTCCGGCAAATGCATATGCATGAGTTCCGTCGGTTGTCATGATAACCGATGCAAGACCCATATTTCTGTACGTATATGCTGCCTCGTTAGCGCTACCGGTTCGAATAAGATTGTTTCTTGCGGTTGCTCTACGTCCGCCGTTAGCAGCGGCATCAGTATTGGCTACACTTGCCATTGATACGTATCCGGTAAGACCACCGGCATAATCCTTTGCCTTTACCATACCTGCGAAATAATCGTAATACATGGTGGCAGTTGAATAACTATAGTTATCCTTTCCACTTATCTGTGTAACCAGATAGTTATTTCTATATGCGCCCGAAATACCGCCCGCATAATATTCGGTTGCGATAACGTTCGCATTTGAATAACTGTAACTTACATTTGTTGTATAATGATAACCTACTACACCGCCGACATATGAACGTCCCTTTACAACATACTCGGGAAGAGCTTCCGGTGAATCAGAAGATTCAGGAGTAGCATAATAGAAGCATCTGCTTATGGAGTTGTTTGCATAACCTGTAACACCACCGACATTATCATAATCGGGAGCGTTAATTATTACATTGTAACAGGTTGACATGTTAACGGGGTAATAGTTGTATCCCGTAACACCTCCGACATTTTTAAGCGTAGTTGTGGCAGGCAATGTCTTTTCAATATCGATCATTGAGTCTTCAACCTTACAATAATTCATTGAAGCGCTCGCAGACTGATATCCGACACTAAGGCCCACGAAACCGTGGTTTTGAAGCTTAATAAGCGTATTCTTTGTTACGTTGTATTGGTTCTCATAGGAGTTCTGTCCCGCAATACCGCCGACATAGTTAAATGACGTTTTGTTGTCGTATTCCTTTGCGGTTACCAATGTATTGTAACAATGACAATCCCAGTTTGCTGAAGCAGTATAACCGAACATACCGCCTATGTTGCTTGCGACACCTTTAACTACTATACCGTTTACAAGAAGTGCAACATGCGTTTCTGCAGAGTCATATCCGGGATCGGTCGTTTTAAGTGTTCTGTTAACTCGTACACGGCTTGCCGAAGAATTGGGCTTACTGCCAAGCCAATATACATCGGTGTATCCGATAAGACCTCCGATATACGTACTGCTCGTGTTACCGTTTCTGAACGTAACGTTTGTCGAAGATGTATCGGTATAACCGTTTATAGGAACAGGAGTACCTGTCAATTCAACATCGGTAAAGTAAGCACCGGTCTTACTTGCCGTTCTTCCGGGAGTAAACGATCCAACAATACCACCGACTCTTCCGCCGTTATTCGATTCAACGGTGAAATCTTTGGCTCTGATATGTTCGAAGTTTGCTTTTCCGGCATTACCGCAAAGACCTCCGACGTAACTGTTACCGTATACGTTTACGTTTTCAGCTATGATATTTTCAAAGTATGTATTACCTTTTGCATATCCGGTAAGTGCGCCTGCATAAGCCGAACCGCTTGCATTTCCGCCCGTAACTACAGGATTGGTGTACGGATGGCCGTCGGAATTGGAGAAATTACCGATAGTAACATTCTTTAAGGAAATCTTTCCCTTATTATTATGCTCATCATCAGGATCCACAGTGGCGGGATCATATTTACCGAAACATCCGCCGTTCTGATAACCTATAAGGCCGACATAAGCACTTGTACCGGTACAAGTTACCGTTACGTTTTTAAATTCGACGTCGTATACCGCACCCGAAGAAACACCGATTAAACCGGTACATTCTCTGCCTCCCGATTTAACCGAACAATCTTCAAATCTCAGATTTGAAAGTTCGGAATTCAGTCTGAGAATAAGGTTCGTATTTGATGCATCAATATGTATATTTGATAACTTGATGATTCCCGAACCATTATCTTTTCTTAAACCGCGAAGACGCCCAATCTTAACGTTCTTGTTGTAATTATATGAATCACCGAAATCGATATCATTGATTATATTGTAGTTTTCGTAATCGCCAAAATTTCTTTCTTCCGATAACTGTTCATTCCATGTCCGCTTATTATAGATATCGGCATACAAGGTAAGCGGAACACGAACCGGATTGGCACTGTAATCACTTGTACCGACAACACTTCCGTCAGCGCTCTTATAACTTATGGAAGTAAGCATATAACTGTCAAGGTAGTGTTGCTGCTCTCCATAAATATATGTTACGGGTAATCTGGTGTTACCGCTTGCAAATGGACCAACATCATCATATCCGTGATCGATTCCCGGATGAGTATTAAGTTTTTCGATATTATAGCCGGTTATGATATATCCGTCCGGTCCGGAAAGGTCAAAGGTTATATGACCGGAAACGGAACTGTCTTCACTTACGTATACCGCATTTACCGTAATAAGATTATTCTGAACCTTAATAAGACTGAGGGGCGTATCCGGCTGGAAGGGCATTTCAACCGTTGTTCCGTAGTAGTAAAGCGTAGGAAGCTTTTCTGAAGCCGCTTTGGAATAATCATATGCACCGGCATCCATATTAAGTATCGACTGATATGTGGAAGGATCTTTTGCCTGATCATAGGTAATTAAACCAAGAGTATTCTTATCCCAGTTCTTAACCTTATCCTGAGGATAAAAAGAAGGATCACCCTTTATAAGAATTCCGCCTTCGTCAAACTTGGCATTGGTAATACCGTTAAAGAGCTGGAAGTCAGCGCCATAAAATACGCTTGCATAACCGCCCATATAACCTGTCGTATAAGACACATTTTCTGAATCGGTATTTACACAAAGCACATTTCCGAGAGCCACACCCGACATATTGTTACGATTGTCAAGGGGGGATTCAGACATATTCATACCGCCAACCATTCCACCGACTTTATCCTGATAAGAGGTAACATTTACTCTGGATATAAGGTTAGACATAACGTTACTGATATTGCCCGCCGTATGATATCCCACAATACCTCCGACATAGTTACCTCTGACTGTAACGTCACCGGTTGCATAAAGGTTATTAAGTACACTTGTACCGCTGTAACCGACAACGGCACCCGCACCGAGGCATGTACGAAGGTCATTTGCGTAAAGAACCGCATCTCTTACGAAACAGTTCTCAATATGAGCCGAATCCGCCCTGGCTGCAATAGCACCGAGTTTTGCTTCAGTGTTTGAATTGTTTGGTTCAGCGTATGTGAGTACGGGATTTGTAGCACTGCAGTTTTCTATAACAGAACCTGGCTGAGCATAGCAAACCAAAGCTGACAAATAATTACAGCCCGTGATCTTTGTATTATTGGCATGAACGTTTCTTACTTCTCCATAAAGCTGACCAATTGTACCATTATATGTTCTGCCCGGAACGTTAGCTACAAAATTATCAAGACAAAGGTTTGAAACAGAACCGTCAACTCTGTTAAACAGATAGGGGTCGTATCCTGTTCCGGCAAAGTTAATATTTTTGAGATGATATCCCTCGCTTACCTCATTTTGCTCAAGCGCAGCACCGCCATGTCCCTTTCCGCCGTCAAGTTTACCCGTGTATGCTTTGGTAACCTGAATTCTCGTACGCGCAATTCCTGCAAAATCGATATCATTTGCGAGTCTTGCGTTCTCATCAGGTTTCATAACAACATAGTCATACCACTCATCGGGATTATGAACCAGTCTGAAAAAGTCAACACTTAACAAAGCGTCCGACGTCACAGTCTGAACACCGTTACCCACGATTGCCGAAATGCTCTTAAACTTGTACAAAGAAACAAACTTCTGAGGATTGGATACGGTAATATATGTCGTGGTATAACCGTCCAACATCACTGTCTTATGATTATCATCCTCCAAAAGATCAACAGTAAGATTCTCTATTTCCACGCTCTTTATAGCCGCATTACGAGGGTTATTAAGGCGAAGCTTGATTATCGCAGAATCACCATCAGGACCGTAGGATTCAACCTCGGTGGAGACAACCTCTACTAGTCTGTTAATCTTCTTTTCCGGAAGCTCTATAAATTCCTGCTCGGGAAGTTCAGCATTTAAGATTACATGAGGATAATAACCTACTTCAACAGGCTGAGCATCAAATCCGGAACCTAAAAGTGAACCCTGGAAATTGTAATCGTAAAGTGAATCAAGCCCTATAGCGGTCTGTTTGGTGGCCTTCGGATAAACAGCATTATTATCGTTGTAATAATATACTTCATACTGTGTTGTCGTATTAGTGCCAAGAGCAGGACCCGGTCTCTCATCATCAAACGTTTTTCCGCCGTAAGCCTGATTGTACATAGACTGTCCGATACCGTACATGTTTCTGGAACTGCCGGCAGCATAACCTATAACCGAACCGTACTGTGTATCATGATTCTTTGCCGAGTTCATATCGGGATTGGATATAACTACGTTAACAAGCGAGAAAACGTTGCTGGTCTGTCCTCTGGGATTCTGGTAACCAATAATACCACCCACATTGATGGCACCACCGACCGATATCGTGCTGGTAACAGAGTTGATATCCGAACCGTAAACATATCCGTTACGAACAATACCGTCGTTAAGATATACCAACAATCCGCAGTTTGACCTTGCGGTGAAGGTGGCCGATCCGTCTGCGGGATCGTTCTTAATGACAAATCTTTCAATTATTCCGCTGGCTGCATTACGACATGCAACTAGTCCGTAAGAAGTATTCTGAAGACCTGTACCGCCGGTATAATGAACCATTATGTCATGAATATGTCCGTAATTGTGACGAACCAATATACCTGTATCATAAGATCTTGTCGTTGAATTATCTGAAAACTCAAATACTGCATTATATATTTCAGCTTTGGGACTCAAGTTTCCGAACATTGCGCCTTCATTTTTATATTTATTCTTATGAAGAGTATATCCCTGGAAATCGATCTCACCTCTGAATGTACCTACTATACCGGCACTGGGGAGCGTAGCTTTAACATTTCCGTTTGAATCAAGGTCCACATCATCCATATCAATATCTGCGGTTACAACAAAACGTCCCGAGGGATTGGCCTTAACTTTTGCGATAAAGTCTTCCGCACTGGATATCTCACGGATAATATCTTTGGAATTGAACTCCAAAGTATCAAGAATGAGCTTATTGTTGTTTATATAGACATAGAGCGTCATCTTGTATTTAATGTCACCCTTGTCAACAAACCATGAGGAAGTCTTGTTTATGGTGTTGGTACTCTGAACATAGGGATGATCGGTGACCTTTGTGAGGGAAGTGTCATAAGACGATGTAATATCTACACCGTTTCTTTCCACATCAATATAGTATTCATCATTTTCAAGTCTTCTTTCATTATCGTAAATGATAACTCTAGTATCTGCTCTTAACTTGTCGGCAGTCGAATCATTAAGACTCAATAACTTGATGTTACCCGAAATATCGATATTTTCATTAAACTCTTCTACGTGGATGAGTTTGTTCGATTCAAATGTCGAGTTATCGTAACCGAGATTGTACTCTACGGCCACGAAATTCATCTTAAATGTCTCATTGGCATCGAGACCTGTAAACTCATAGTAAATAGGAGCATCTGTATTCTTGGGAACACGAATTGCTTTAACAAGATGAAGTTTTGAATCGTAGAGGTTAACCACTACAACGTGACCCGAATTACCTGTAATGGCTTCATCCGGATCGCTTATCTGAATCTTGCAACGTAAAGTTCCGGCTGCAAGTAGTTTTTCGGTAACACTTACTATAGGAGTTTCACGCATCGTCTTAAACGATGAACGCGTGAGTGTTACGTTCATGTCATATTCTTTATTGTTGTAAACGGCATAGATAGTAGGCGTAATACTGTAGTTTGTCATGCTCTCCAGATAGTAAGCAGGCATAGACTGAACCACATTCTTATCCTTTAAATCTTTATAACCGATAACCCGATTCTTATCTGCATCGGAAAGATTATCACCATGATCAAAATACTTAGTATCCATCGAAATGGACGTTACAGGTGAATAAACCGTTGAATGGTCACGCTCATATCCGGTGAACGAATTCATGGCATCGTCATCGAAGGCTATTGCGGAATGAACGCCTGGATTTTCACCTTCGTTTGTATCGATAGTAAACAATATCCTCGATAACAATTTTTCAAGCTGATCGTCAGTACGTTCTTTATTGAGCGAATAAATAATATTCGCGCCATGTGACGTAATATTGGAAATATCTACATTGATATAGATGTTACCAAGAGATGACAATGTGGCTGACTTAAACGTGATATCTGCAATCTGATCATGATAGATATCGCCCCTGTTGTTATCAAGGTTATAATCCGCCAAAAGATATCCATAATACTTGGTGTTTAAATCTATTACATCTGTCGTAATAGGAAAATCACTAACGGATATTCCGCCTTCTGAATCAACACTTATATAACTTGAATCAACCTGTTTAACAAAATGTATCGATCCTTCATTATCCTGACCAAAATTTACTCTTGACCAACTGTTATCAATATATGCGTTAACATCATCCCAGATTCCGTTTTCATAGTTATCGATCTTCTTCGTGGAAAGAACGAAATATACATCTCTGTCGCCTGAAGCACCACCTTCGGGTGCAATAGAAGACTTGTCGGGATCCATAATATTGATCGTAAACTGAGTATCTGCGATCTTATTTGTAACCAACTCAATGGAACCCATAGGACGTGACTTACAGGTTCTGAAAGTGCCGGTATTGTTTACCAAAGTAAGGTCGTTACCAAAGAAATCCTTGGCGGTGATCTCATATGTGTATTCGGACTTGGGTTCAAGATTGGGGGCTGTATCAAATATTACAAGAGTTCCCTTCTTAAACGTACCGATCGTTGATGCATCAAGAGCAGAAACATAATCCTTTACGCCTTTTTTAGCGGTAAGAACAACAGCCTTGGGATCGATACCGTAAACGGCTTCTTCGTCGGAAGATGCATCATAAGTAACATTCACTATCTCTGCGTATCTATCGTAGAAATAAGGAATGTCCATATATTTGATTCCGTTTTCTTCACCTGTCCTAAATACAATGTTACCGATCGAAGAAAGTGAACCTGTTGTAACAAAAATATCAGAAGCTACAGACTCAACGACTCTTTCATCGTACTCATCGAGATACGTAAAGAATACATTGATCCTGTATTCGGTATCGGGTTTGATACCTCCGTTACCTGCGGTAACTGTTCCGCCCGTCGAGGTAAAGCTTCTGTAGGCAAGTGTCTCTTTTCCACTCGGAAGCTGCTCATAAAATTCAAGCTGAACTCTTCTTAACTTATCTATTCTCTGAGCGGGGTCATCTACCTCAACATCAACAAGAATACGATATACTCTTGCATCGGTTCCGACAACTTTTACGGTAGGCTTAACATAATCGGGAATAGGTTCTTTATCTGCAGGTTTTACTTTATCGGGTCTTAAACTGTCGGGTCTGACACCTCTTTGATCTTGTGCGTCCGAAGAACCGGCACCGCCACGCTTTGCAGCGCCGCCACCGCCGCTGCTTGACTGCTGGCGCGGAGCTCTGGGAGGACGAACTTTACCTTCTTTGTCATCTTTTTCTTTATCTTCTTCAAGAGTACTCTCATCGGCATCTGTACTTGAAGGAGTATCGTCAATTACGATTGGAGGGATGGAAACCGGAGGTTCGTCTACCACCGGCTCAACATTATTCTTTTCCGGAACGTCATAGAGAACACGCAAATTAATGAGCAACTCTTTGTAGGTAAGTTCCTCATCTCCGACCGTTACCGGTGCATCCGGACGTATATTGTCAATAACTTTGCAGGTTACCGATTCATCATCTATTTCACAGTAAGATAAATAGTTCTCCGTAAAATAGATCATACTGTTCATGGGAATATGTTTCTCTGTGCCCTGACTTATTGAGAATGAATCAAGGTTGATAAAGAAACCATTCTTAAGTCCTGCAAAATAGTACTCATCGTCAGCAGCTCTTTCGCCACCGGGATTGTAAGATACTTTTTCGCTGACAGTCAATCCGCTGTATGTCGAAAATCTCTCATACTTGGTATTGAACAATGTAGCAGTATCATCCAAAAACCATACACCGGCACCACCGTTTATAAGAAGCGGGAAAGAAAGATCGACCTTGGTCTTCTTTCCTTCACCCATATAATAAGAGTTGCCTCTTGAATAGATATAATCAAGCACGCTAAAAGAGTAAAGATCTGCGCTCTCTACCCTTTTTTCATCATCAGGATCGGCTAACAGCATGGTCCTTACAGTTTTGTCTTCAATGGCATAACCATTGTAATCGACCTGCATGTATGTTTTAAATCTTGTCTGTAAAAGGAGCAATGCAACAATGACCGCAGCTCCGATACCAAACCATATCTTCTTCATGGCGTCCCCTTATAAACTATTTCATTTCTATTACAGGAATCGTTTCTACAGCTGAGTATAACAAGGACTCATTATCCTTGAAATAAATAACGTCCTTGGACAAGCCGAGCTTATAGCCCGATTCAAATACTGCGGAAACATCTACATCACTTATACCGATAAGCTTATCCTCATCGGTCTCGCTATTATGATACTCAACGCTCTGAGCATACTTAACCTTTACATAAGAAAGTGCCGGAAGTTCAATCTCCATCGTCGACCCGATCAGTAAGGTTCCGGGCTCCAGAAAAACATAAAGATCGTTTCCGTCATACAAGAAGCCTCCGAAACTTTGTGCAGACTTATTGCCGGATGTGAAGGTAACACGACCCGAGCTTTCGGTGATCGTCGTAAAATGATTAATTCTTTTAAGTGCAGATCCTTCGGACGGCACCATTAAAAGCATATCTGAAGGGATCGTTATCTTAGTCTCACCTTTATATAACAAAGGTGTTTCAACGATCTCGTATTTTCCGCTGTCACCCGTAACAGTTACACCGCTGTCTTCACTTCTGAACACATCTGATGCGCCGTAATTGATTTCGTTCCCGCCGAAATACTGATGAACTTCTGTCTTGGGTTTATATGCCGAAAGACCTTCAACATACCAATATACAAGCAAAACAAGGAGTAGCAGCAATACACCTGCCACCCCCAGCTGTATCATTGTAATGGCTTTAGCCTGTTTTCTTCTCATATTCACTCCTGAGTAATCCTTTTTTCGTCACGACTGCTCACTATATTCAATATGCAGCCCGCCATATCGTACAGTGCATACAAAACAAGGAAAATGGCGAGAAAAACCAGAGCGATCAATATCTTCACGTCAAATAAGACATTTTCCAGATAAGAGATCAAAAAATTAGCTACATAAAGAATACCCATGATCAAAACGGCATTGAAGAGACTGACGAGCGTCTCTTTGATCTTGTGTCTTAAAACACAATAGATCAGAACCAAAAATCCATAAAAGAAGATGTGTACCGGATATATCTTTCCTTTTGTTATGAGGATTGAGATAACCAGATAAAACTTAAGCAGGCATACGGCCAAAAGAATGGTGTCATATAGCTTTGCATCATAGAAAAAGCCGATAACTCTTAAATTCAATTTCTCCCATGAGAATTTTCGACACAAAATCGTAAGAACACTCAATAAAAGCAGTGTTCCTACGGCTGTGACAATGATCATGGTCTTTAACAATATTATTTGATTAATAATATCTCCGACTAAGTTATTAAGCATAATTATTCCTATAATTCAAGATCTTCAAGGTCATCCGCATCATCGGATGATCTTTTTCCGGAAGGAGCCTCTTTACTTGAGGAAGAAGCCTTAAATATACCGGCATTTTTAAACTCTTCCATTATGTACGAATCATCAAAATCATTAAGATCGTCAGCTTCGGTTATATCTTCGCCTTCCGCAAGATGGTCTTCTATCAGAAGATAAAAGCAGTTTTTCTTGTGCATAAAGAAACCGTGAATGGGATCGAAACGAACAACGTCGGAGTCAGTTACTACCTCAACGCTTCCTGCGATCTCACCGATAAGCGGCATATAATCCTCCATGATAAGAAGATTA
>JAEEGL011113642.1_pt1 | contig 17583 bp, 9 predicted proteins | sample 9134231 | NCBI WGS metagenome assembly JAEEGL01 (sample SAMN16246548, study PRJNA631951) | gut metagenome | biome: gut microbiome; feature: rumen; material: fiber-attached | host: Bos | place: Iran: Karaj | collected 2018-10 | reverse complement strand
TTATTCTCTCGAACCTTATTGCCGGACTTACCAAGAAGGTGGGAATGCTCCTGTCGAGTGTCCGCGACAAAATCATTTTCTTCCTGAAAGAGGAACGACGCCGTCAGCAGTCCAACACGATTCAGCTTTCCATGTCGCGTCAGGAACTGGCCGACCATTTCGGCATTCAGAAGTATTCCCTGCTGCGTGCCCTCAACGAACTTCAGGAGAGTGGCGCCATTCGCATAGATGGCAAGACGATTGAGATCCTGAAATTGTAGGTATTAATAATGTTATATAGGACCCGCATTTCTGCGAGTCCTATATGCGTTATCTGGGTTAGTCAAAAGGATATGGATCAAATGCAGACTTACTGTTGGCTGACTTTGACATCGCTGACGGTGACGGAGCCGCCGTAGTTGTTGATACTCCAGCAGTTCTTCTGGATGCCGTAGATGCGCTGGGTGTAGGCACAGACATCGTTGATGTACATCGTCAGGACAGAGTTGTCTGTATAGATGTCGATGTTGTAGACATTGTCACTGGGGCGTGCGAAGTTGTAACCATCGGCTGCCTCGATGAAGCCCTTGCCTTCCTCGCCTTCCTGCTCGAAGTTGATCTTGCGCCCATCTTCCCACTCAGGGTTAACCACCATCGTATAGTACTTCTTTGAATCAGTGCCGCGTACGAATGAAACACCAAACTTATCCCAGTTGTTCGAGGTCTTAACGGTGAACGAGATATGGTTGGCAGTGCCCAGACGATTGTAGAGCACGTATGCACCATCGCCGCTCAGTGTACCATTGTTGTAGCCGTTTGATGCCATCACTGTAGCATCCACTGTCTGATTATACTTGGCTGCCATTGCGGGCACAGCACCCAGTGTCAGTGTACCATCACTGTGCTGGATAATCTTGTGGCATACCAGTGCACCACTCCAGTTAGGCTCGTTGCCGTCGCCAGCACCTACATTAGTATTCTTCTCATGAATATCGCTACCAGAGCGGAATGGACACCATCCCCAGATGTAACGATCTGTACCATTAGAGGCTGTCTTGGCTGCATAGAGCGAACGACTGTCGAGCACACCCTCATGTCCGTCAGGAGCCCACTTTGGTCCGTCGTTCAAACAACTCTTCAGCTCCTCGTAGGTTGAGGCTACCATATACTTCACCTTACGGCTCCAGCTGGCGCGATAGCTCTCGCTGAACACGATGTACCAGTAGTTGCCCATCTTGAAGATGTCAGGACACTCCAGCATACGGTCCCAGATCATACGGATACGGCCTACGTGCTCCCAGTTCTTCATGTCGCTCGACTTGAATTCGGCGAATACAGGGTCGCCACCACCGTTAGGATAGGTAGAGATAACCATGTGATAGAGATTGTCATCAGCAACGAATATCTGTGGATCGCGAAAATCGTTACCAGAATAGCCGTAGTCAGGACCATTCAGTGTCCAAAGTTCGTCCTTAGTCCAGGTCTTGAAGTCGGTAGATGTGGCGCGCATCATCACCTCGCGGTTCTTGCAGTTGCCATTGTGACCTGTGTAGTAGATATAATAGGTGCCGTCCTTCTCGAAGGCGCAGCCTGTACCGAGAGCAGCATCCTGCTGATAGTCGTTGGCACCGTATGCCAGCAACTCGCCCATCGACTCGTAGTTAGCACCGTCCTTGGTTGATACAGCCCAGATGGGGTGGAAACGATAGGTCATATTGTTGATGAACTCCTGCAGATAGAGCACCTTGAATTCGCCGCTCTTCTGATCGTAGAAAGGCATGGGGTCGCCTACACGCCCTACTGCTGGCGTATAATATGTATTGAAACCCTGCGCATCGGTAGGAGCAAAGAATGTGGCTGTGCCGTTCCAGTCCTTGGCGGGATCGCCGCTGAACTCGTCGTCGCTGCATGCCGTCAGCACAGAGGCTGACAGCATGAGTGCGAATACTGAATATATCATTGTCTTCATAACTTTCAATTTGTTTAATTCGTGAAATTCGTTGTTTATTACTTCGTCAGGTAGTCGAATGCGTTGAGCAGGATGGTGCCCATGTTGTCGTGGTAGTTCGACTCGAAAGGAGTAGGAGAGTTCCAGTCGTAGAGGCCTGAGCCGAGGCAGATGATACCACCCTTACCGAACTCGCCGTTAGCGGCCTTCAACTCCCATGCGTTTACGCTGTTGTCGCCAGTCAGAGCACGACCGCCAGTCTTAGTCTCCATAGCATCCTTACCACCCTGATAAGTATCCCAGAATCCATATTGCGATGTAGTGTTACAGATGGTGTAACCGTTATCGAGTGTGTAGATAGCATTGTCAGGCGCACCAGGATAGGTCTTGAGGTTATTCCACAGTGGGTGAGTGATGTCGTAGGCAAATGTATGCCAAGGATCGTCGCCCATCAGGTCGGAGCCTTCGCCGCCTCCGCCGCCCCAGACATTGTTTGGATAGGCGTCCTCAGGCATGGCACCCAGTGCGATAGCGTAGTTCACAGCACTGCGACCCAGTACGAATGCGCCTCCGTTCTGCCAGTATTCCTTCATCTTGGCCAGTGCTGTCATAGCGCCCTGCTCAGCCTCTGCAAATCCGTTGTAGTTGCCGTATGAAGAGCAATGACGGTGGAAGAAAATCAGCTTACACTTCTCAAGTGAGATGTTTCCGCCAGCTATGTCGCTCCACGATGCGTAGGCGGCGCTTGCAATGTTTCCAGTGAGCCATTTGGCAGCTGCCTTCTCCTCATCGTTCAGCAGTTCGATGTTCTCTGCATCGCCAACAAACAGTGCAATAGGATCCTCAATCAGTGTGACGTATACCGTATATACGGTGGTGGCAGTGTTGTCGTTCAGTGTAATTTGGAATGGCTCTGTGAAGTTGCCCTTGGTGCCGCTTGCAGGACTACAGGTGGCATCCTCGCTGCACTCCACTTCGAAAGTAGCGTTGCTCAGGTCGATACCGCTGTTAGCCATCACACTGACGGTGATAGTCTTGTCCTGCTGGTTGATGGCACCTTTCACGCCCTCAAGGATGAAGAGCGACATCAGGGCCTCGTCGTTGCGGACACTTACCTGATAGTCCATCACCAAGTCGCCATTGCTGATGTGAAGATTGCGATCGGCATCAAAGTTGATGTGGTCGCCCACCTTCATACTGGTTTCTGCACCAGGAGAAACAGTGAGACTGGTAATCTCCATATTGTCCTTCTGGTCGAAATCCACGGGCACTTTCACCTTTACCAGACGCTTATCGGTACTGATAGTGCCTTCGTACTGGCCGTTGAGTACGAACTTCTCAACGAGGCAGGAGCCGCTGACATTGATGCTGCCCGTATTGTCGTCGTTGCAGGCTGTGAAACCACAGATTACGCAGATTGCGCAGATAATGCTATATATTGTTTTCATAACTTTAAACTTTTCACTATTCATTATTCACTTTTCACTTCTCTTACCACTGTCCGCAGTTCTGCGTGTAGTGTCCGTTAGAGGCTGCCATTTGTTCGAATGGTACAGGCAGGTACTCATTCTTGTTGGCAGTAAACTGCGACCCGCTCAGGAAGTTCATCTTCTCACTCTCAGTGCTGTAGTACTTGTTCAGTACAGTGGCTGCGTCACCCCAGCGTACCAGGTCGAAGAAACGTTCGCTCTCCATAGCCAACTCAAGACGACGTTCCATCTTTATGATCTTCATGGCCTCGTCCTTGCTGTAGCTGCCGTTGTACTTACCTACTGCGAAGTGTACACCATACTTGTTAGGATAGTTCGATACCACACTATTTGTTGTCATAGCTGCAGCACGCTCGCGAACTTGGTTTATCAGTGCGATGGCCTCTGAGGTCTGTCCCAGCTGAGCAAGAGCCTCGGCACGCATCAGCAGAACGTCTGCATAACGCAGTACGATGCGGTTCATCGAGCTGGCCCACTGCGAGTCGCACAGATACAGATAGTTGTCAGTCAACGACGGGTCAACGTTCTGCTTCAATGATACAAAGTATCCGAATGTACCACCACTGCGGCTCCAGGCGTTGGTCTCGTTAATCATAAAGCTCGGGTTGAACATATAGGGAGTGCCTGGTACACCTACTGTTACGAACAGTCGTGGATCTACTGTCTGTGCTGAACCTACGGTGTATTCCTCGTCTGCAAACGTGTCGAGCATAGGCAGACCGTCGCTGTTGGTGCGATAGGCGCTAACCAGATTGTGAGAAGGCTTGTAGAAGTCGCAACCAGAGTCGTGTACCTTCGGAATACATGGAACAATCAGACGATAAGAGAAGTTCAGGTTGCCGTAAACTGTTCCGTCATTTTTGGAGTACTGTATAGCCCAGATGCTCTCTTTGCCATTCTCGTACTGCTCCTCAGGACGGAAGTTGTTATGCAAGTCTGCCTCCAGTCCGTAACCAGCCCTTGAATATAGCGCAGGATTGGTGTATTCCACCACCTTCTGCAGGTCTGCCTCGTTGATTCCAGTTACCTGATTGGTGTTGGCATCATCCTGATGATAAGCCTTGTAAAGAGAAACCTTAGCTAGGAATGCAGCACATGCGGCCTTTGTCGGGCGACCCTTCTCTGCCTGCGTCTCTGGCAGCACAGCGTATGCATCCTCCAGATCGTTGATGATCTGCTGCCAACCCTCATCGTTAGTATATTCAGTGTTGCTCAGGTTGTTGTAGTCCTCTTCTGTCATATTGAGTTTGTTCACGAACGGAATCTTCTTGAACAGTCGCTTCAGCTGGAAGTGTCCGTATGCACGCAAGAATTTCATCTCGGCAGTACGCTGCTGTATGGTAGCGTTTTCCTGATCGGCACTTGCTAAAATATCGAGTGACAAGCTGACGCGCGACAGATAGTCGTAGAAACGGGTCCAGATAGAGCTGAAAGGCCAGTCGGTAGTCATCACACCTACACTCTTTTCCAGTCTGTGGAAAGGTTCACCGTCAGAGAAGTCCGAACCGCCAACGTATGCGTCGTCGCTTCGTGTGTCGTAGTTCCAAAGTGAGAACGATGCGTTCATGTCCTCAATCGAAACTAGTCCGGCGTATGCTGATATCAGCACGTTGTCGATATACTCAGGGCTCTTCACTTCGTCCTGAGTTAGTGTAGCCTGTGGCACCTGTTCCTCTAAGAAATCAGAACATGAGGTTAAACCAATAACCAATAAACAATAACCAATAACCGTTATTCTATTGGCAATATATTGCATAATCTTTTTCATAATTCAAATGTTTATTGTTTCACGTTTACTGTTTATTGTTCAAAATCCTACGTTTAGTCCGAATGTAAGGTTGAGAGGGATAGGATAGCCGAAGCCCGGATTCTCAGGATCGTTGCCTGTGAACTTGTTGCTCTTGATAGTAATCAGGTTTTGAGCCGATGCATAGACACGGATGCGATCCATCTTCAGCTTGTCGGTGATGCTCTTCGGGAGGTTGTAACCCAACTGGATGGTGCGGAGCTTCACGAAGCTGCCGTTCTCGATGTAATAGCTGCTGACGCGACCCTCGTTGTTTGTATCACTCGTGGTGAGTGCGGGGATGTCGCTGTCGGGATTTGCAGGGCTCCATGCATCCAGCACGCGGACACCCTTATTCAGATAAGGTACGTTGATAGCTGAGTTAGCCCAGAAGTCGGTCTGCGACTTATAGCCGCGACAGTCAACATCAACACCCTGCACACCCTGCCAGAACATGGTCATATCCCAATTCTTGTACTGCAGGTAGATATTCAGTCCCCATGTGAAGTCGGGTGTCGGGTCATAGATCCAGTCCTGATCTGCCTCAGTGATGCGACCGTCGCCGTTCAGGTCCTTATAGCGGATACGCCCCAGACCAGCACCTTCTTGTATAGCATGATTGTCAATCTCCTCCTGGCTCTTAAAGATACCGTCGTAGATATAGCCTACCTGTGAGAACATCGGATGACCCACGACACTCTTCACGCCATTACCACCATACTTACCGTTGGCAGCCACTGTCTCAGGCAGTTTTGTAATCTCGTTGGTATATTTACTGATGTTTCCATTGATATCCCATGAGAAACCATTTTCCAACTGGTGGCGATAGCCTACTGAGAGTTCCCAACCGTTGTTCTTCACTTCACCGGCGTTGATCCACTGGCCTGAGCCTTCACCCATGGCGGCAATACCTTCCATAAAGAGCAAGATGTCGGTGGTTTTCTTATTGAACCAGTCGAAACTGCCGTAAATCTCATTTCTCAGAACGGCGAAGTCAACACCGATGTTATGCTGTGTGGTGGTCTCCCACTTGATATCGTCGTTACCACGCTGGTTGCGGACATAACCATTGGCGAGATCGTAACCACCGTTCTTACCAGCGATGTCGTATGATGAACCAGCCTGACCGCTGCCCCAGAGTCCGGTTGAAACAACCGACTTGTATAGCGTATATCTGGCGGTGTTCGAGATTTCCTGGTTACCAGTCTGTCCCCAAGAGTAACGGATCTTCAGGTTGTCGAGCCAGCCCTTGGTCTTCTCCATGAACTTCTCCTCGCTGATGCGCCAACCTGCCGAAACAGAGGGGAATGTACCATACTGGTTGTTCGTACCGAAGCGGCTGGAACCATCACGACGGATTGTGAACGAAGCCAGATACTTGTCGTTATAGGTATAGTTTACCTTACCGAAGAATGAAACCAGTGAGAAGCCCTCACCGAAGCCCTCTGTCAACTGCTTGCCGGCACCAGCCGAAGGCCACATATAGTCTGTGTTCAGAATGGCCAACTCATAACGCTTGGCACTACTCATCTTATAGTCCATGCGGTTCACCTCGGTACCAATCATGGCATCACCACGATGCTTGCCGATTTCGATATTGTATGTGGCAATGGCATTCCACATCCAGCGCATGGTGTGTTCCTGCTTGTCTTCGACAGCTGAGTCCGTACGCATCACCTTACCATTGGCAATAGGATAGGTAAAGAAACGCTGCTCCTTCTGGGTATAGTCCATACCAAGGGTGGTGCGAACCATGAAGTTCTTGAACGGTGTCACGCTCAGATGAACATCACCGAACATACGCCACTGGGTATATTCATTGTCCTTAGCATTGTCAATCATGCTCAACGGGTTTTCACGCTCTGAATAAGCGCCAAGTGCTTGGGCGTACTTGCCGTTCTCTGCATAGATGGGGAAGTTGGGGTTGAACTCCAATGCATGCTCCAGCACACCGCCAGGAGCATCAACACCCTTCGTGCGGTTGATGGTGAAGTTCTCACCAACGACAACAGCTCCGTCGAATAGTTTGTAGTCAGCATTAGCACGACCAGAGAGGCGGTTGAAGTAGCTGTCCTTAATAGTACCCTGATTGTCGTAGTAACCAAGCGAGAAGAAAGAGTTACCCTTCTCCGAACCATTGCTGACAGATACGTTATACTGTTGTATTACACCTGTACGAGTAACCTCGTCAAACCAGTCGGTATCACCATTACGTACAGTACCGTTCTCGTCGAGGTACATGTTCATAGTTATTTTGTTCAGCACGGGGTTGCCCTGAGCATCATAGCTCCAGTCGTAGTTGTAACCCAAGTTGTTGTTGCTGGGATTCAGGCCGTCGTTCACGCTTGCCTGCCAATAGGCCCGTCCCCACTCGCTGGCATTCATGGTTTCAATCTTATTCGTATAGAAAGAGGTGGCCAGACTACCGTCGAAGTTCACCTTAATCTTTCCTTCCTTACCCTTCTTGGTGGTGATGATGATGACACCATTGGCAGCACGCGAACCATAGATACTGGCCGATGCGGCATCCTTCAATACCTGGATGCTCTCGATATCATTACCATTCAGCTCGTGCATACCTGCCTTTGTGGGCACACCGTCGATAATATAAAGAGGATCGTTGTCGTTCAGAGTTCCGACACCACGTATGCGAACCGTTGCTGCGCCCGAAGGATTACCATCGGCCTGAATGTTCATGCCTGGCACGCGACCCTGCAGCGCCTTCATCGGGTTATTCTCGTTTTGCTTGGCCATTTCATCGACACTTACCGTCGAGATAGCGCCTGTCAAGTCGGCTTTGCGCTGGGTGGTATAACCAGTTACCACAACCTCTTGCAATACCTCGGCATCATCTTTCAGTGTCACCTTCATACCTTGCTTTGCAGGTACTTCCAGTGTCTGATAACCAATGTACGAGATGACGAGGATAGCACCCTCGTTTACCTTAATCGTGAAGTTTCCGTCGAAGTCGGTAATTGTACCGTTCGTCGTACCCTTCTCCATCACTGTGGCACCAATGACCGTCTCGCCATGAGCGTCGACCACTGTACCACTAACCTCCGTTTGCGCGTACATTATAGTACTCATCAGCAGGAGCGTAAGACTCAGAAACAGTTTCTTTAGTTGTTCCATTGTTGACTTTTTAAATTTGTTAGTACTCATTTGAATTTTAAATTTCTACCGCAAAAGTACTAACATATAAGCTAGTTTACTTAAAAAATACGTTCGTTGACAAGCAAAAATGTTACATGAAACAATTGTTGACTATTAAGTCATATTTGTAAACTACCAGATAGCCAAAAAAGGGCAGATATTACTCTGCCCTTAAGTCTGTAGGATACTTTCCGAATTGTTTTTTGAAACAAGAAGAGAAATATCCAGGTGTTCCGAAGCCCACTTCGTAGGCTATTTCACCTACTGTTTTGGTGGTCGATGTCAGCAGAGCATAGGCTTGCTGTAGCCTCATCTGTCGTAACAACTCTACGGGTGTCAAGCCAGTAATAGCCTTCACCTTTCTATACAGTTGCACTCTGCTAAGTCCCATTTCCTCGCCTAAATCATCCATCTTCAGGTTGGGGTTCGACATGTTCTTGTGAATGGCTTCATTCAATTGTTCTGCAAAAAGCATATCTTGAGTCTTTGGTGGGGGCAGGTCATCAACTGGCTTCACAAAAATCTCCTGCAACTTACGACTGCTGGCATCAGTATAAAACAGGGTTTGCTCCTCGTTCAATGCCTGACGCTGACGGATAGCCCTTTTTCTCGTCCAATAGGCAAACAACATCATGACAATGCCCAACAACAGTACGACGATAGTAACAATGCTTGCAATAAGTATTTTGTGCTGCGTGTTATAGAGCACCAACGAGTCCTCCAGCTTGTCCTGTACGGTTATCAAGTCTCTATGCTGCTTCATCAGCTCTTTAGTTGTGGTAGAAATAGGCCATACATTCTCGCGCACCACCAATATGCCCTGCAGTGTATTTTCCTGTTTATAAGGTTTCCCGGTCAGTATGTCCAAAGCCAGCTTTACGATCTCAGCACCTCCCGTAGGATAGACATAGCTGGCTATCTGATGACCGAACTCAACATATTCGAGTCCTTCGCCCGGCATACCATCTATGCCCATAATCCTGACCTGTCCCTCCGTATGAGTCTCCACAACCGCCTTATAAACGCCTGTAGCCATGCCGTCGTTGTGGCAGAACACAATGTCGGGCAGACGTCCTGTCGCTATCTGCTCCTTCGCAATATGATAGGCACCTTCCGAACTCCAGTCGCTCGTCCGCCATACATAGTCCAGTTCGTCGTGCCCCTTCATGGCTTGCGAGAAACCCTCATGGCGCTCTTTTGCCGGAGAACTGCTCATCGTAGCCGTAATCTCCAGCACCAGCGGCCTATGTCCTTGCGCAACCATGCCTTTGGCTACATCGACGGCATTAACGCCTACCGCATGCCCGGCCTCTACATTACTGCCTCCAATGAAGGCTGTATAGTTGCTGCCTTCCACCTTACGGTCGAAGCATATCACGGGTATACCCTGCTTTCTCACACGCGAGATGGCTTCTGCGATAGGTGCAGCCTCATTGGGTGCTACTACCAGCAGGTCGATGCCGCTATTCACCAGACTGTCTATTTGCTTCATTTGCCGTTCGGTATCATCGTATGCACAAGCTATTATTATCTTGGCGTTTTGTTCATACAGATGCTGAGCAGCCAACATCTCGCTGTTTACTTTTTCGCGCCATTGGCCAGGGCTGCACTGAGACACACCTATCTTATAAATCTTCTCTTCAGAGCAAGCAGCCAAAACCATCATAACCCCTACTATATATAATAAGGTGTAAAAGCCTCTACCAAAAAGCCATTTCTGATTCATATATGCTGTTTTTTAAAGTCCTTTATGCCTGCAAAGATAGGAAAAATAACAGAAACATACAAGTAAACATGCAAAAACGTGACTCTCACGAGCCGCGTTTTTACCAAATTAACCTAAATCTACTCAATTACTAACTAAAAACCTAACTAACAATTACCAATAATACTCAAGTATGAATCTTTATTTCTGATGCAAAGGTATAGTAAATCTCACCAGCAGACTTTAACTTATGTTTCAATTGATAAGAAAAATCGTTCATTGCAACAAAAATTCATGCAATGAACGATTATTGATAGCTTTTTACTCGTTTTATGTGTTCAGGAACGAAATCTTTCTGCGATTGTCACTCGGGCACACCGCGAAGTGAACCCAGTAGCGACCGTACCTGTTCTTTTCGATAAAGAGCTCGTCAAAATCTTGCTGGCTCTCTTTAGAATATGCTTTTAAGATATAAGCATAATCTAAAGCAGAAAAACACAAATTTTCTTGGAAAGTATTCGTAAACCGCAATGAAAGATTCGTACCTTTGCAACGTCAAATTGAGAAAGCGGACGGGCGGTCTTTAAGGATAAAAATTGCGAGGATTAAATCTAGAAATTGCGCACATTAATGATAGCAATTGCAATCTTTAGTAGTACCGACGAACCGAATTGAGAATTGACAATTGAGAATTAATAATTTTATTAACAAACTATTTAAAGACTAATTGAAATGGCTATTAAAGTAATTGCACAGCGACGTGAAGTAAAATTGGGTAAGAATCCTGGAAAGAAGTTCGTGATGCGCCCTGAACTCTACACCTCGCTCACAGAAAAGAAGGTGTTTGCGGAGGCTGCTACCCACAGCGGCATCTCCTCGGGTGTGATCAAGGCTGCTTGGGATGCTGCAGGTGAGGTTATCCGCACGTGGGCCACTGAGGGTCACTCTGTACCCCTGCCCGGTCTGGGAACCATGCGCTTCGGCGTTCGAAGCAAGGCGGTGGCTGAGTTGGAGGACGTGAAGACGGGATTGATTACTGTACGCCGCATTATCTTTACGCCTAACACGGAAGTGAAGGACGAGTTGAAGAACACCTCTATTCAGATTACCTGTCTCGATGAAGATGGCAACGTGCTGAAACGCGTCACCTCGGGCGACAGCGGTGATATCGAGGACAACGAGAACGGCTCGAACGGCAATGGTGGTGGCGACACCCCAGGTGGTGGTGACGATGACAACGGCGGCAACGGCGGCTCTCAGTCTGAACCCCCGGCAGCCCCCACGATCAGCGGTAAGACCTCGTTCTCGGATTCGACCACTGTGAGCTTGAGCGGTCCTGACGGCGCAGATATCTACTACACCCTCGACGGCAGCACGCCAACGAGTGAGAGCACGATGTATACTGAGGAGTTCGGCCTGAGCGATACCACGACCGTGAAATCGATTGCCATTCTGAATGGAGTTTCGAGCGAAGTCGCTTCGAAGACGTTCACAAAGAACTCTTGATTTTAGAGGGAGAAGGGTAAGCGGTAGGGGCCTTGTGCCCCACCCCGCTTAAACATTAAATTTCAGAAACATTAAATTTCAGAGAACTATGACTAAAAAGGAAACATTTAAGTGGATTGTGCAGATCATTGCATCAGTAGCGACTGCGATTCTGACTGCACTTGGCGCAACGAGCTGCATGGGCGCCATTTAAAAAGGAATCATCCCTACCAGAATTGGCAGGGATGATTTTTTTTAATTGATCTCTTCGTCGGGCTCGTAGCCGCCCATCTCGCGGATGGCGTTTTTGAGATTTGCAAAGTTTTACAGCTTTTAAGTGTTTTATTACAGAAAAATGCATTAATTATGCACTCAATTTTTGAGTAACAAAACTGCAAATACACAATCAGCGCAACTCATCACGAGCCACGCTGATTCATTTTTCTAACTAACTTATTATCGATTAAAACCTAAATCTTAGATCGACATCAGATAGTCAACACTGTTCTTAGCCAGTTTCAAGACATTACCCTGACAGGAGTTGTTCTTGGGGTTAGCGCTCTTGTCGGGTGTACCGTCTTCATTCTTCATCGAGAACTCGCAACCGCCATTACCGATGCAGAGCACGGTGCCTGCTCCCTTCTGGAATCCCTCAGGTGCCTTTGGAGCGCCCTTGGCCTCCCAGACATTCAGCTGAGAAACCCAACTTACCTGTGAATCCCAAGTGCCGAGCGGATAGATACCAAACTCTTCGGTCAGAACGACATAGCACTCCTCAGAAGTATTGTCCAGACCTGTCAGTTTTGTAGGAATATCGAAGAACAGACAGTTATGGTCTTCGGTAAATCCGGCACCCTTAAAGGCGATGGCCTTGAAGCAGTTGTCGTTGAGTTTTTCGGTCTCGATACCTGCGTAGATAGGATGCGTGCTGAGATCCTTCGAGAAGGCACCAGTGTTGAGGCATACACCCATCTTCCAGACATCAGGATTCCAGCCACCGACACCACAACCGAAGGCATTGCTGACACCACGTAGGGTGGATGTTGGCAGACGGTTGATCGTTCCGATGTAAGGAACTGCATGCTGCCACAGAAGCAGATTACCGCCATTCTTTACATACTGTTCGATGCAGGGAGCAGCATTCTTGGCAACGTCAGAGAAATTCCAGATATCGTCGGCATTGCCAGTCTCGATGTCGCGAAGCCAGAAGAGCATGCGATAGTCCTCTATGTCTTCAACCTTACTGATATTGCCGAAGTAGATATATTCGCCCTTCGGATAGTTCTCCTGGAACCACAGCCATGCGCTGGCCTCATCATCGTCACCGTTGGCAACAAGTTCCTCTGGTGTGGCATATTCTGACAGGAAAGCAGGAATCTTGCCGCCAACCTTTCCGGAACCATAGATAGGCAGGGCCCTGCCCTCATTGTTCTGTGCTATCAGTGTAGCCTCCCAGCGTTCCTTCATCTGGACATTCTTCAACAGATAAGAAGTGCCGTTGACAGTTTCCTCAATCACCCTGCTGCCATCGCCATTCGCCAATTTCAGGATGTATGACGTGGCATCGCTGCTGGCTTTCCATGTTATCTGCATGTCACGCTGATCATCGCTGATGTCGATCTGCTCAAACTTCAGATCGCTTGGAGCCGATGCACCAGGACGTGTGTAGCTGGTCATCACGCCATTCGAGAGCGCATCATTATTAGCATACTTGAAGAGAAACTCATAGAGCTGGTTGGTCTCGAGATTCTTCAGCGTGAACGAACCTGAAGGACATGGCGTAAGTGCCTGCATCTGAGTGCCGTTCTTATAGACGGCCACATTCATCACTGCGCCCTGGGCACTCTGAGGCCATGTGAGCGTATAGTCGTAATTATTATCGCCACTGGGCGTACCGTTAATCTGTGATACTTCAGGACTGTTTAGTATCATATCACCAGATCCTGGAAGATCCCTATCTTGACAAGCCGCGAAACCACAGATGACACAGATTGCGCAGATCATTTGATATATCTTTTTCATAACTTCAATTCTTTAATTTTTCAAATCTTCAATTCTTATTAATAGCCTTTGTTCTGATGATAGAGTCCCTGAACGTAGTTCATCTGATTGTTGGCGATGGGGAAGTACTCGTTCTTACCTGCGGTGAAGAAGGCATCCTTGTAGTACAGGGCATATGTCTGAGAGTCGTACTCGTCGGTCTTCTCAGTCTCGAAGTACTTGTTAAGCGTAGAAGAAAGCAGACCCCAGCGACGCAGGTCGAAGAAGCGGTGACCTTCCATGGCCAGCTCCACGCGACGTTCCCATCGCAATGCCTTGCGGGCATCGTCCTGTGAGGCAAACGAGCCATAGAGGCTGATATCACACTGATCCTTGGCATAGCCGATGAGCGAGGTGCCGCTGATATCGCGCTTTGCACGAGAGCGGATGTCGTTGATGATCTGCAGAGCTTCTCCGTTCAGGTCGCCCTTTTCGATGAGTGCCTCAGCACGCATCAGCATCACATCGGTATAGCGCAGCACGTAGTCGTTCACGCCGAATGCCTGCCAGGGCATATCGTAATCCTCACCCTTCGAGCGCTGTGGAACCTCCTTCATCGAGCAGTAATAACCGTAGGTGTTAGGTGTACGGCTGTTAGCCTTTGTCAGCGTGTACTGTGCCTCATACTTATAAGGATAGGTGGGCATTCCTACGGTGTGGAACAAACGTGGATCGTATTTATACTTTGTGTCGGCACCATTGATAACAATTGCGTTGTGGTCTTCGTCAAAGTTGTCCATAGGCAGACCGTTGCGGGTCTTGAAGGCATTAACGAGGTTCTGTGACGGTTTGTGGAAGTCCCAGCCGCACGACCAGATACCCCATACACCATTCAGCATGTTCGACCAGTTGGCACGGCCATATTTCGTTCCGTCGTCAGCCCTGTTAGAGTGCTGAACTGCAAAGATGCTCTCTACGGAGTTGGCATAATCCTGCAAGAAGATATGTCCGTAAGTATCCAGATAGTTGTAAGGTGAATTCTTCACAACCTCTGTATATTCAATGACTTTCTGAATCTTGGCCTGATCTACGTGGCTGTAGCCCGTTGTAGCCTCATAGCCGTCACCGTATGCCCAGTTCAGGTAGCACTTGGCGAGATAGGCAGCAGCAGCCACCTTATGAGCACGTCCGGTAGAGCCGGGAGCAGCCTCAGCAAGGTTCTCGTAAGCAAATTGGAAGTCGTCGATAATCTGCTGCATAATCTGGTCGTGTGAGCTCTGTGGACAAGCCTCAATATCGGCATTCGTCATACCTTCGGTGACAAAAGGCACCTCGTACCACATCTGCTGCAACTTATAATAGAAGTGGGCACGCAGGAACTTCACTTCCGCCATCAGCTGAGCATTGGGCGTTTCCATCTCGTTGATGGCCTCAATAGCACGGTTGCAACGCGAGATGGCACTGTATAGCTGATACCACAACTCGTCGAACTCACCACGGTCGGGCTGCAGGGTTGAGAAGATCTCCATGGGGTGATAGCCCGTGTCGTTCTCACCAGAACCACCTTTCAGACAGTCATCGGCACTCATATCGCCGTATGGCCAGAGGTTAAACGGATAGGAATACCAGTCATCGCCCAGTTTGGAGTAGGCTGCGGTAACAAGCTTGTCGGGGCTAGAATAGGCTGTCTCTTCATCGAGTGTGCCCTGTGGCTTCACATCATCAACAGTGCAGGCTGTAAAGAGGTAAGATGTGAGAGGTAAGAGGTAAGAGAACACTCTAACCAGTACCTTATTATATTTATTATTCTTTTTCATAACTCTTTTAATTTTAAATGCGGTAGCTAATCGTTTCTTTAGTACGCTTGCTTTAGCAAGAAATTATTCACTTTTCACTTCTTTAGAATCCCACCTGTATACCAAATGTGACGGATGCGGTGTGAGGATAGTCCCATGCAGTATTCTCAGGGTCAGAGCATGTCAGAGAGCTTGACTTGATGAGCAGGAGGTTGTCACCAGAGAGATAGACACGAGCACTTGAGAGCAACAGCTTTTTGACAAGTTGTGCAGGTAGCTTATAGCCCAGCTGCAGTGTACGCATCTTAGCGTAAGAACCGTTCTCAACAAAATAGGAAGACATACGGCCTTCGTCGGCACCATTCGATGTGGTCAGAGCAGGAATCGTTGAACTGCTGTTGGCTGGCGTCCAGGCGTCAATTAGACGCTCACCCTTGTTAGAGCCGGCATCAGTGATGCTCCAGAAGTCGGTCTGATATTTCTGGTTGTTGATGACATCGACACCAGATACACCTTGCCAGAACATCGTGAAATCGAAATCCTTATAGGCCAGGTTGATATTGATACCGTATGAGAAATTGGGTACTGGATTGAAGATCCATGTGCGGTCTGCCTCGTTGATCTTACCGTCACCGTTAAGGTCGGCATATTTCAGACCACCTACACGGGCGCCAGCCTGTCCGTGGGCAAGTACATCCTCGCGACTCTGATACAGACCCTCAACCACATAACCGATGAGCGAACCGTATGCCTTCTCGTCCTGAGTCAGGTTGTGGTAATCATTGTGTTCGTAGGAGTTCTTAGAGTTCTCGGGAAGGTATGTTACCTTTGAACGATAGAAGTCAATATTACCTGTAATGTCGTAAGACAGTCCGTATGCCGTTGTATGGCGATAGCCCAGGTTCAGCTCCATACCCCAGTTTTTCAGTGTAGGACCGTTGATCCAAGTCTGACCACCAAAACCGATGGCTCCGAGGAAGGCGGGCTGTACAAGCATGTCCTTGGTCTCCTTGAAGAACAGGTCGTACGATCCGTACAGATCACCAGCGAAGAGCGAAAAGTCAGTACCGAAATTCCACTGTGATGACTGCTCCCATTTCAGGTCTTCGTTGGCTGACTGACTCTTGAAATAGCCAGAGGGGAATGTGCCTGAACCTTGCAGGTTGACATCATAGGCTGTAGAGTTCTCACGGTCTGAACCGTAGTTGGCCATGTAGAGTCCGTAGTGAGCATTGTTAGAGTTCATACCCTGATTACCTGTTACACCATAGCTGACGCGGAGCTTCCAGTCACGAAGCCAGTCGGCATTGATGTGCTTGGAGAGGCGATAACCAAGAGATGCCGAGGGGAAGAAACCGTACTGGTTATTCTTACCGAAACGGCTTGAACCGTCGTAACGCATGGTAACAGATGCCAGCAGCTGGTCGTTCCAGTTGTAGTCAATCTTGCCGAAGTAAGACATCAGCTTGTAGGAATCGCCACCACCTGTGATTGTCTGGATACCTGTACCTGCACCTGGCCACATATAGTCTAAGGTCTCGAGAGGATAATCTTCGCGGCGTGCAGAGAAGTCAACACCGAAGTCACGATGATGCTCAATACCAGCCAGGATATTCAGGTTATGGTTCTCCACGATGTCCACATTATATTGCAAGGTGTTCGACCACGTCCACTTGGTGCTGTGATTCTGTGACATCGTGCTGGCACTTGTGCTGTTCTTCACGACGTCTGAATCAAAAGTATGCTGCAGGCTGCGGATATAGCCGTTGGTGTAGTCTATACCGAAGTTTGAGCGGAAGAGCATACCCTTAATCGGCGTGATGTCAACGTATGCATTGGCAAAGATGCGCCATTTCTTCAGACGGTTGTCCTTGTTATGGTACAACTCACGCATCGGATTCTGACGGTCGCTCATACCACCTACAGGACCAGAGAAGGTTTCACCGTCAATCTCATAGACGGGCAGTGTCGAGGCCATCTTCAGGGCATTCTCCAAAGGCGCACAGTCTACATTGGTTGAATAAGAGAACTGAGCGTTCTCACCAACCGTAATGATACTGTTGAGCTTATAGCTGTTGTTGAAACGGGCCGAGAAGTTCTCGAAGTCGGTATACTTCAGCACACCCAAAGCCTTCTTGTAGCCGAAGGAGAAGAGCTGTGTGGTCTTGTCACTGGCCTTTGAGAATGCAATGTCGTAGTTCGGGGTGAAACCAGTACGTCCGATTTCGTCTACCCAGTCGGTATCGCTGTATAACATCGTC
>JAEEGL017147068.1_pt1 | contig 17584 bp, 12 predicted proteins | sample 9134231 | NCBI WGS metagenome assembly JAEEGL01 (sample SAMN16246548, study PRJNA631951) | gut metagenome | biome: gut microbiome; feature: rumen; material: fiber-attached | host: Bos | place: Iran: Karaj | collected 2018-10 | reverse complement strand
TGGAGAAGCCTGCCAAGGGTGTCTTCATCAGGAACGGCAAGAAAGTTCTGGTGAAGTGAACAATGAACATAACCAATAGCCAATAACCAAAAAGAAAGCTGCCCGAATATCTCGATGGTGAGATGTTCGGGCAGCGTTTTTTGGTGTGAGCCATGTACCAGATAGAAATCCGCGTAATCCGCGTAATCTGTGGTACGGCAGAAGTTGCGCGGGGGCGATGCGTGGCCGGTGAATTAGATGTGGAAGGAGTCGCGCTCGTCGGGGCGGTAGGCTTTGCCTTCCTCTTTCATATAGACCAGGAGGTCGCTGAAGTAGCCTGTTTCCTGAATGGCTTTGAGGTCGGCGCGGGCGTTGTCTTCGTTGAGATACTCCTTGGCGCTGGCCAGGTGGTTGGTGAACTCAAGCTGTTTCTTCTCGGTGTTGAGAACGGAGATCCACTCGTCTTTCACGCGGTCTCCAATGACGAATTTTTTGCTCATAGTTTTGTTTGTTTTTTTGATGTTGTTTTTACGTTGATAGTTTGTTTTTTGATTTCCTGCGTGTGAGGTGTTTGTTTTCGTGTGCAAAGATAGTGGTTTTTGTGTTAAGTTATTCACCTTGGGTGGTGTTTTTTCGTGTAAACGTTTGAGTAGAAGTGCAGATGATTTAAGTCAAAATACCGTCCGTATTGATAGTTTTTGTTTGAAAAGTTTGGATGTATGCGAAAAAAATTGTTACTTTGCAAAAGTTTTCTAACGAAAAACTAATATTCAGTAACCATAAAAAGAAAGAATTATGAAAAAGATTTTAGTTTCGATTGTAGCAATGGTGTTTGCCATTCCTACGTTTGCTCAGTTCAGCAGTGGTGGTTTCGACCTTGACAAGGAGAGCATGTACTATGGAGTACGCATCGGTATGGTAGGTGCTAATCTGACGGGTGATGCCGAGGCATCGGGCATGAAGATTGGCCTTTCGCTGGGCGGTGTGATTGGTATCCGCATTTCGCATACCACACCTCTTTTCTTGGAGAGTGGCTTGTACTATGTAGGTCGCGGTGGTAAGGACGGCGACAATTCAGTGGGCTACAACAACTTGGAGATTCCTCTGTTGATTAAATATGGCGTAAAGGCTGGCGATATTGCCGTTCTGCCTTTCTTTGGCCCCTACTTTGCATACGGCATTAGCGGAAAGACAAAGATTCTTGGTGAGAAAGTAGGTACTTTCGACGAGAAGAAGTGGGACGGTCTGAAGCGTGCCAACATGGGTTTGAAGTTGGGATGCGGCCTTGAGTTCAACAAGCTTTATGTGGAGGCAGGTTATCAGTTTGGTCTTTCAAACATTACAAAACATGATGACAATTCTGTTCACAGCAACGCTTTGTTCCTCAACGTTGGCGTGAACTTCTAATTTCTGAAGCATACTTTATTGCGCCGATGCGCAAAGAAAAACCGACGACTCGCACTGAGTAAAGTGTGAGTCGTCGGCTTTTTTGTTAAAATGTAAAGGAAATATACCGTTTTTCCTTGTCATAGAGAGCCTTCAAGCCTGCAAAGAACGTTTTTTGCCAATGGTGCGAAAAACTACGTTTTTGTTAAAACCTTCTATTTCAGTACTTTAGAAAAACGGCGTCGAGCGCGGCAAAAATATCGTCGTGAGTTACGAAAATAACGTCGTGAGTTAGTTTTTTTAACAGTGGTTTTCTGCATGAAAAATGAGCCGCAAAAATGGGATAACAAGGCTCAAAATCGGCATTTTCGGATGGAAAATCCGCATTTTTGCACATTTTTGGAAAAATGCGCAATGCACAAAACGGCAAAAATGAGCAAAATGATGGCGAACTCATCTCTGTAATGCCACTGAAAGAAATTGTTAAAAGTTCACGGTTTTTCAAAGTTGATCAGCATAAGTTTCTTTGGTTATTAACACAAAATGCGCATGTTGATTTTGAAAGTTGAGTAGCTGAGGAAAAAGAATTATCATCGCATTTGGAAATGAGGGGTCCGCAGAGCGCAGTGCGGATTTCGTTTTTGCACAAATTCCGCAGCTTTGCTTACAGTTTAAAATTATCAAATTGTTATTTGTGCTGAATTAAAACGAGCGGTTGTGTTTTAGGTGTTCATTATTTGCTAACAGAAGATGTTCATCTACTTACAAAATGAAACTTTATTGAAAATTTATTTCCAAAATGTTTGTTTGAATAGTTGTTTTTGTTTATCTTTGCATCTGTATTGACAGAAACCTAAAGATAAATATAGTTTTTTTTATGAATAAGCGAATCGTAGTGTTACTAGCTTTCGTGTTCTTATTATTAGAAGGAGTCTTAGCTCAAACGAAGGTTAGTGGAACAGTAGTTTCTCAAGAAGATGGCGAGCCTGTCATCGGTGCCTCCGTGGTTGTAGAGGGGCAGAAGACGGGAGTCATTACTGATTTTGACGGTCATTTTACCATCGATGTGGTGTCTGGCAAGAAACTCGTTATTAGCTATATCGGTATGGAAACAGTCACGGTGGCGCCTAAAAACGGCATGCGTGTGGTTTTGGTTTCCAACTCCGAGGTGCTCGACGATGTAGTGGTGACGGGCATGCAGAAGATGGATAAGCGGTTGTTTACGGGTTCATCTACCAAGCTGAGCGGCGAGAATGCCAAACTCGACGGTGTGGCCGACGTAAGCCGCGCCCTGGAGGGCCGTGCCGCTGGTGTGAGTGTGCAAAACGTGAGTGGTACGTTTGGTGCCGCACCAAAGATTCGTGTCCGTGGAGCTACGAGTATCTATGGTTCGTCGAAACCCTTGTGGGTGGTCGATGGTGTGATTATGGAAGACGTGGTCGAAGTGGCTGCCGACGACCTGGCCAGTGGCGATGCCAACACCCTTATTTCTAGTGCTATTGCCGGACTGAACTCCGACGACATAGAGAGTTTCCAGATTCTGAAAGACGGCAGCGCCACCTCTATTTATGGCGCGCGCGCCATGGCGGGTGTGATTGTGGTGACCACCAAGAAGGGTAAGGCCGGGCAGAACCGCATCAACTATACAGGCGAGTACACCATGCGCCTGAAGCCCAGTTATGCCACGTTCAACATCATGAACTCGCAGGACCAGATGTCTGTGTATCAGGAATTGCAGCAGAAGGGCTACCTCAACTACGCCGAGACAGCCAACGCCTCGGAAACGGGTATTTACGGCAAAATGTATCAGATGCTCAGTCAGTACGACCCTGTGACGCGCACCTTTGCCCTCGACAACACCGACGAGGCCATTGCCAATTACCTGAGGGCGGCCGAATGGCGCAACACCGACTGGTTTGACCTGCTGTTCTCCAATTCGGTGCAACACACCCACTCGGTGTCGATGTCGGGCGGTTCGGACAAGGCTCAGTATTATGCCTCTGTGAGTGCTATGTTCGACCCCGGCTGGACTAAGATGAGCGAGGTGGAACGCTACACGGCCAACATGAATGCCAACTTCAACCTGTCGAAGAAACTCACGTTGGGCATCATCTCGAACGCGTCGTACCGCAACCAGAAAGCCCCCGGCACTCTGAGCCGCGCCACCGATGCCGTGACGGGTACCGTGACCCGCTCGTTCGATATCAACCCCTACAGCTACGCGCTCAACTCGAGCCGTGCGCTCGACCCCGACGCTTACTACACGCGCAACTTTGCCCTGTTCAACATTTTCCACGAACTGGAAAACAACTTCATCGACCTGAACGTGGTGGACTTCCGCCTGCAAGGAAAACTCACCTACAAACCCATCACCAAGGTGGAACTCACCGCCCTGGGAGCCGTAAAATATTCGGCCACCACTCAGGAGCACAGCATTCTTGACAACTCGAACCAGGCACTGGCCTACCGCGCCATGGACACATCGACCATTCGCGGCCAGAACCGTTACCTCTATACCGATCCCGACAACATTTACGCTCTGCCCGTTTCCATTCTGCCCGAAGGCGGTATCCTGGAGCGGAGCGACAACCGCATGTTCGGCTACGACTTCCGTGGCTCGGCAGCCTACAACGACGTGTTCAACGACACCCACATCGTGAACGCCTATGCAGGCATGGAGCTGAACTACGTCAACCGCCACGCCACCTGGAACCGCGACTGGGGCCTGCTCTTCGACGACGGTGAGATTTCGGCGTTCAACTATATGGCCTTCAAGCAGATGTCTGAGCGCAACAACACCTACTACACGCTGGGCAATACCCGCGAGCGCAGCGTGGCCTTCTTTGCCAATGCCACCTACTCGTACAAAGGCCGCTACACCCTTAACGGCACTTACCGCTACGAGGGCACCAACCGTCTGGGCAAGAGCCATGCGGCCCGATGGCTGCCCACATGGAACGTGTCGGCCGCATGGAACGTACACGAGGAACCATGGTTCAAGGGACTTCAGCCCACACTTACCAACCTGACGCTGAAAGCCTCTTATTCGCTCACCGCCGACCGCGGCCCGGCCAACGTTACCAACTCTACCATTATTCTGCGACCCACCAATCCGTGGCGTCCGTTCACCAGCGTGAAAGAAAGTGCCATAGAGATGTCGCAGCCCGGCAATAGCGGTCTGACTTACGAGAAGAAACACGAGCTGAACCTGGGATTGGAGACGGGATTCCTCGACGGCCGCATCAGCGTGGGCTTCGACTGGTACAAGCGCAACAACTTCGACCTCATTGGTCCCACCTTCACCGCTGGCTATGCCGGTGGCATTCTGTTGTATGCCAACGTGGCCGAGATGAAGTCGAGCGGTGTGGAGGTGAGCCTCTCAACGGTTAACGTGAAAAATAAGAACTTCTCGTGGACCACCAGTCTCATCTACTCGCACACCAGTAACGAGGTGACCAAGCTACAATCGGCCGAACGACTCATCGAACTGGTGGCCGGCAGCGGATTCACCCTGGAGGGCTATCCCGTGCGCTCGATATTCTCCATTCCCTTTGCCGGACTCAACAAAGAAGGACTCCCGACGTTTTCGGTTGGCAACCACAGAACCACCGTCACCGGCATGTACTGCCAGGAGACAGAGCCCAGCGAGCTGGCGTTTCTAGAGTATTCGGGCAGTGCCGAACCTACCGATATGGGCAGCCTTGGCAATGTGCTGAAGTGGAAAGGATTCACGCTCAACGTTTATCTCACCTATTCGTTTGGCAACATCATCCGTCTCGACCCGGTATTCTCGAGCCGATACAACGATTTGGTGGCCATGCCCAAGGAGTTTAAGAACCGCTGGATGGTGCCTGGCGACGAGCAATATACCGACATCCCCGTTATTGCCAGCTCGCGCCAGAACCGAAACGACACCAACCTGGGCTATGCCTATAGCGCCTACAACTATTCTACGGCACGCATTGCCAAGGGCGACTTTGTGCGTATGAAAGAAATATCGATTGGCTACGACTTCCCCAAGAGCATGGTTTCGAAAATCGGACTCACTACGCTGGGACTAAAGTTGCAAGCCACCAACCTGTTCTTACTCTATAGCGACAAGAAACTCAACGGGCAGGACCCCGAGTTTACAAATGCAGGAGGTGTGGCTGTTCCGATGCCGAAACAGTTTACCATGACGCTCAGAATAGGACTTTAAGGAAGTGATAATTGATAATTGACAATTGATAATTGATAATTGATAATTGATAATTTGCAAATCAAAAAGTTCAAAGTTCAAAGCAAATAATAAACAGACGATTATGCAAAAGTGCAAGACATATATATATAATAAGGTGATGGCCGTTGCCATGATGCCATTGCTCCTGATGTGCTTTGTTGTAACGACGAGTTGCGACAGCTATTTGGACGAGCTTCCCGACAACCGCATGGAGTTGACATCCATTGAGAAAGTCAACAAACTGCTCACCACGGCCTACATGACCGCATCGCCCATGCTGGTGACCGAATACATGTCGGACAATGTGGACAGCTACGGAGAAACCAACCCCAATAGCAACCGATTTATTGACCAAGTTTACAGCTGGAGCGATATAACCGAAGCCAACAACGAGAGTCCTGAAATGTTTTGGGAGTCGGCCTATGCCGCCATCGCCTCGGCTAACCTGGCTCTGGAGGCCATCGACGAACTGGGAGGTGCCACCACTTCTGCATTGATTGAGGCTCGCACCGAGGCTCTGCTTTGCCGCGCCTATACCCATTTTATGCTGGTGAACCTGTTCTGCCAAGCTTATAATAGTCAGACCAGCCAAACCGACTTGGGCATTGTCTATATGACGAAGAGCGCCGAAGAGCTAAACATCAATCCCGACCGAGGAACCGTGGCTCAGGTGTACGAGCAAATAGATCGCGACCTGCAGGAGGCCCTGCCGCATGTCAGCTCCAACTACAGTGTGCCCAAATATCATTTCAACGAGAAAGCCGCCTACGCTTTTGCCACCCGCTTCTATCTCTATTATGAAAAGTGGGACAAGGCTTTGACCTACGCCAACCTCTGCCTGGGTAGCGCGCCGCAAGCCATGCTTCGCGACTGGAACGCAATGGCCGAAATGACCCAGACCTTTGCCGCCTTGTCGCAACACTACATCGACGCCTCGCTCAACAGCAACCTGATGCTGATGACTGCCTATTCGGCTATGGGGGTTGTTTTCGGACCCTACAATTATCTCTCTCGTTACGCCCACGGAAAATATCTGGCCAGCCACGAAGATGGTGAGGCCGCTAATATCTGGGGCTACGCCTCTTTCTATCAGGGCATGCACACCTACACCGCCACCAATCTGGATAAGAGCATTTTCTTTAAGTTGCCATACTTGTTTGAGTATTATGATGCGGTGGCCGGTACGGGATACTATCGTACGGTTTATCCCGCTTTTACAGCCGATGAGTGTCTGCTCAACCGTGCTGAGGCCTACGTGCTGACAGGCAAATACAACGAGGCTGCCGCCGACCTGACTATCTGGATGCACAACATCCTCAAAACCGACTTGGTACTCACGCCCACTCTCATAGCTGATTTTTATAATAGTGTTGACTATTCGTATAGCGACCCGGGCAAAATGTTGTCAACCATCAAGAAACATCTGAATCCGCGGTTTGACATCGGTGCCGAGGGCGACATGAAAGAAGCCATGCTGCAGTGTGTGCTGGGTTTCCGTCGCATAGAAACTCTGCAGGCGGGTCTTCGCTGGTACGATGTGAAACGCTATGGCATAGAGATTGTACGACGGGTGATTGGTCCCGATGGCGAGCCCGTATCTCTCACCGACGTGTTGCGCATTGACGACCCCCGACGAGCCGTGCAAATACCTATTAAGGTGCGGGCCGCAGGCGTTGTGCCCAACCCAAGGTAATTGATAATTGATAATTGACAATTGATAATTGATAATTGACAATTGATAAAAAAACAATAAACCGTAAACTGTAAACTCTCAACTCTAGACATAGATATGAAGAAATTGAAATACATGGTGTTTGCCTTTGGCGTTCTGCTGGCCTTGTGGTCGTGTAGCGAGGATGAGCTGAGCAAGGAGAGCGTCATCACCGTTGACCAGAACAGCTACACGGAGTTTGACTACTGGCTGCAGCGCAATTATGTGGCCGCCTATAACATCCGTTTCAAATACCGTTACGAGGACATCGAGTCGGACATGAACTACTACACCATTCCCTCGAAGTACGAGGATGCCGTCAAGCTGGCCCATATTGTAAAATATATGTGCCTTGAGGCATACGACGAGGTGGGCGGCATCGATTTCACCCGCGCCTACTTCCCCAAGCTGATTTTCACCATCGGCGAGTGGGAGTATCGCAACAACGGAACATATATCCTTGGAACGGCCGAGGGAGGACGAAAGATTCTCCTTTCGGGAACCAACTATTTGGACCAATATCTGGGCAGTGCTGACGATCTGAATGAGTATTATCTGAAAACCATTCACCATGAGTTTACACACATCATGAACCAGACAAAAGACTATCCGGCTGATTTCCAGCTCATCACGGGTACGATGTATGTTGCCGACAAATGGAGCGAGAGTCCCTTCGACATGGGCTACTTGCAGCGTGGATTCATCAGCGCCTATGCGCAGCACTCCGACAAGGAGGACTTTGCCGAAATGCTCTCCATGTTTGTTTGCAACTCTGAGGCTCGTTGGAACAGATGGATGTTTGAAGCCGGTGCCGATGGCGCTCGCCTGATAGCAGCTAAGCTCGACATTGTGAAGAGCTACATGCTCAACGCATTTAATATCGACATTGAGCATCTGCGCGCATCGTTGCAACGCCGCCAGAAAGAAGTGATAGAAGGCTACGTCAGTCTGACCGACCTCAGCATGTAGCACCCAATACCCAACATCAGCCGTAGCAGAGACGAGCGAAGAGACCGTCGGGCTGGAGTTAATCATTAAGAACGCAAAACACAAAAACAATATATATAGTTGAAAATGAAGAATAACAAATATCTGATAAGTGGCATTTGTGTTGTCTGTGCCTTGGTTGCCTGCACGCCCAAGGTGGACGACTATTTCGAGCAGACGGCATCGGCTCGCTTGAAAAGCAATATTGACCGTACCTACCAGATTTTGCGAAGTGCCGAATATGGGTGGGAATTTGAATATTACCCTGGTGAAGACTTGGATTATGGCGGTATTATCTATACCGTTAAGTTCGATTCGCTTACCGCTGCCGTTAGCTGCTCGCTGGTTCCCGATTCGGTAGAAACAACGCTCTATCGGATGACCAACGACAACGGCCCGGTTCTGACGTTCGACACCTATAACAGCTTGTTGCACTATTACTCCACTCCGAGCAGTGGCGAGTATCAGGCCAAGGGGGGCGAGTTTGAGTTTGTGGTGGATAGCATTGCCGACGATTTTGTTTCGCTCTACGGAAAGAAAACCCGCAATGCCATGTGTCTGCGCAAACTCACTTCCGACAGTAAAGACTATGCCACCAAGACGGTTGGTGTTTTCGACCATTTTGTTGACTCTATCAGGGGTACCATTGGCGGCGTGGAGGTGAGTGGCAAGTGCAATCCCACCAACCGCACCATTAGTCTGACGGTGCCGAGTGTGTTCTCGGACAATGCCTCTGGCAACGATACCGTTAATGTTCACTTTGCTTTTACTGACAAGGGTATCCGTTTGTATCGGCCGCTCACGTTGGGTGGACAGAAAGTGCAGAATTTCGCCTTCAATCAGGAAACAAAACAACTCACATGTATCGATGCGGGTGCCGAGAGTGTACAGTTGGAAGGCATCCCTTATGCCAACGACTTTATGAGCTATTCGATGTACGAGGGCGATTATTCGTTGGTTTATACCAACGGACCTGCCGACGTAAGTCTGATTCCCAACCGTCTGGAAGGCACATATTTGTTGCATGGGCTCAGTCCTAAGTACGACCTCAAGCTTCATTACGATTCGTCAACCGGCAATCTGACCCTGGGGTCGCAGCAGCTTGGCGAGCGAGACGGAAAGTCAATCTATTGGGTTTGTTTTGACTATGACCAAGGCTTCCTCTCGCTGATTGACGAAGGGCAGTTCACCATCCAGTGGAACAAGAACCGGTTCTATCCTGTGTTTAATTTCCGGCCAACAGCACCCAATATACTCAACTGCACGGGTGGTTTGCTGATTTATGTTTATTTTGGAGAAGACGGCAATGCGAAAGCCGATATCGTTGACGATGCTTCATGGCTGACCAATGGCAATGCGCAGTTTGCGGCTATTAAGTCTTTGAGCAAGAAATCGCGTATTGAATAGAGAGATTTTTTAGGTTTAACATACTATAGGCAGCAATTTGTTTCGATATGAGAACTAAAACGACAATCATAACACTCAGTCTTTTAACGGCGTTGACATTGGTTTCGTGCGGAAAGGACGAACTCACGGGCTATGTGCCCGGTGATGAAACTATTGAGGTGGTGGCTAACGATTTGCTTTTTGATGCCAGAGAGGGCACTGCCACAGTAGAAGTGAAAGCCACAGGAAGCATTTCGGTGGTGCTCACGTCCGACTGGTGCTCGGCCACGGTGAACGGCAATGTGGTGAGCGTCAGTGTACAGACCAACAGGAATTTCGAGGGTCGTACGGCCATTCTTACCATCAAGACAGACCGGGCATCGCGTCAGCTTCCTGTGCAGCAGCGCGGCATGGTGTTAGGCCGATTCCCAGAGGAAAGCCTTTATGTGCCCATGGCGGGCGACAGCTTTGACTTTACCATTAGCCACGACCTGCCTATGAACCTGACGGCCAGTGCGAGTTGGATTCAGGCTACGATGAATGGCGAGAGGCTTCAGCTCAGTGTTGACAATAATACGAGCGGCCATTTGCGTAGGGGCTATGTGGTGAGCGAGTGTGCTGGCTTCCGCGACACCTTGAGAATCGCCCAATACGATTTGATGAACGATATCGTTGGCTCGTACTATATGGTGGGCTATCTTGGCGGCAATGGCGGACAGTTGTCGGCCACCCGTTTCGATGTGGTGGAACGAAACGACAGCCTTTTCATGCACTGGACAAATCAGGATATCTGGGGAAACACCTATATTCCTCTAGGCTTCGACCGAGCAACGGCCACCCTTTTCATCCCTTCTGCAATGCAGCTGTACGGGACTATATCAAATGGCGACACAGCCTTTTTCTACGATGTCAATGGCTCAGTAGCCACATCGTCGTCGGCAGGTGCTGATGCTTTCTTGGAGCATAATGCTTCCACCGGATATAATACAGCCACCTTGAAAGCTTCCAACTGGCCTGGCCATACGTTGGGCGGTTTCTTCATCCGCTCTTCGCGAGGTAATGGAATGGTGGTTCAAAACTTGCTCCAGTTGGCCGAACCTGTCATCATGCGTGTGGGGGCTGAGGGCGAAACTATCAATTAGAAACTGAGAATAGGTAGTGAAGTACGAGTTAAAGAAACAAACAGAAAACCAAATTAAATAAGAGAATGAAAAAACATATTTTTCTCATTGTGCTGATGATGGTGGTTGTAGTTACTGCCAACGCACAGAAACTTCCCTCGGTGGTGCTTAAAACCATTGATGGACGTTCGGTACAGACCGACACGTTGACCAACAACGGCCGTCCGTTCATCATCGATTTCTTTGCCACATGGTGTAAGCCTTGCAATCGTGAGCTGAACGCCATTCACGAGGTTTACGAAGAGTGGCAGCAGGAAACAGGTGTGAAAATCATTGCCGTCAGCATCGACCAGGCACAGAACATCAACAAGGTGAAGCCGTTGGTTGACTCCTACGGGTGGGAGTACGATGTGTTGCTCGACCCCAACGGCGACCTCAAGCGTGCTTTGGGCGTACAGATGATTCCCTACGTTCTCATTGTAGATGGGCAGGGAAACATTGCCTATAAGCACAATGGCTACACCGATGGAGCCGAGAACGAACTTATCGAAAAAGTGCGCGAACTGATAAAATAAAAAACAATAGAATTGAATAAAAGATTAGTTGTCTTTACGATGAGCCTGCTCGTAGTTATGTTGCTGAACGCACAGACCGAGCAGAAGGGTATCACGCTGAGTGGAAGCATTCAGAGCGATATTCTTTTTCCGCAGGCGGATGAGACCATCGGCTCTCCCGACTACAAGGAAGATGTGCTGACCAACACTTACGCCGAGTTGCATCTGCAAAGTCAGTATGTTGATGCGGGGGTACGTTTCGAGTATTTGGAGCACCCGCTGCCTGGCTTCGAAAACGATTTTAAGGGCTGGGGCGTTCCCCATTTTTATGCCAAAGGCCATATTAAGAATGCCGAACTCACACTGGGCGACTTTTACGAGCAGTTTGGCTCAGGGTTTATTCTGCGTTCTTACGAAGAGCGCAGTCTGGGCATCGACAATGCCTTGCGCGGAGGCCGGCTGATGGTGAAACCCTTCAAAGGGCTTACTCTTAAAGCGCTTGCCGGCAAGCAGCGCCGTTATTGGGAACACTCCAAAGCGTTTATCATGGGTGCCGACGCACAATATGATCTTGTGCTCTCGCCTCAGGCCTCAAAACCTGTGTATCTGAGCCTTGGGGCTTCGTTTGTCAACAAGCACGAGAAAGATGAGGAGATTCTTGTTGATGCCACCCGTCGGCTCAACCTGCCTGAAGATGTGCAGGCATTCGATGTGCGTGCCAATTTCCAGCGTGGAGGATGGAGCGTGTTGGCAGAATATGCCCAGAAGACGCAAGACCCCTGTTTTGACAACGGCTATATCTATCGTCCAGGCTATGTGGCCATGCTCTCAGCCAGCTATTCGCAGCGGGGCATGAGCCTTCTGGTGCAGGCAAAGCGCAGCGACAACATGTCGTTCCGCAGCCAGCGTTCCATCAGCGGCACATCGGCCATGATCAACCACCTGCCTGCTTTCACCATGGAGCATACCTACGATTTGGCTGCTCTTTATCCCTATGCCACCAATCCCGACGGCGAATGGGCCTATCAGGCCGAAATGGCATACACGTTCAAGAAGAACACTGCCCTGGGCGGGCGCTACGGCACCAAGGTGAAAGTCAACTTCTCGCATGTTCACAGCCTCAACACTGAGCCGCGGCCACTCGACAATATGACGATGGGCAGCAATGGCTATGCCTCGTCGTTCTGGAAGTGGGGCGACACGATGTATTATCAGGACTTGAACTTCCAAATTGATAAGAAACTCACCAAGAACCTACAGCTGAACCTCATGTATATGAATCAGTTCTACAACATGACTGCCATTGAAGGTAGTGGTGGAATGATTCACAGTGACATTGTTGTGGGCGAAGCCAAATACCGCTTCAACAATAAGTTTACGTTGCGTGGCGAGGCCCAGTATCTGTTCAGCAAAGATCAAGATGGCGACTGGGCTTTTGGCCTGCTCGAACTTTCGGTCAATCCGCATTGGATGTTTACCGTAAGCGATGAGTATAATGTAGGCAGCACCCACATTCACTATTACATGGGCAGCGTTACATTCAGTACTGGTGCCCATCGTCTGCAAGCTTCTTATGGCCGCACCAGCGAGGGCTTCAACTGCTCGGGTGGTGTGTGCCGGTATGTCCCTGCCACCAAAGGATTAACGTTGTCGTATAATTATAATTTCTGAGCGTGGCGAAGGGAGTAGGAACGGAGTTGAGTAGGAGTTGAGAAGGAACGAAAGCGAGGAAATCATTGAAAAGTAAAAGAACATGAAACATGTGACACTTATATTTGCGTTCTGTCTGACGGCGTTGTGTGCTTGCAACAACATCGGCGAGGACGAACGTTACATTATTGTAGAATCAACCACACCGCCAGGCGGCGAGGTGAAGCAGATGCGCCGTGTGCTGATAGAGGATTTCACGGGTCAGCGTTGCATTAACTGTCCGAATGCGGCCGATGAGATTGAGCGTCTGAAAGAATCCTATGGAGCCGACTCTATCATTGCCGTTGGCATTCATGGCGGCGACCTGGCTTTCAAGAGTACAGAGAAATTGCTCGGCCTGCGCACCGACCTTGGCGACGAATACAATAGCTACTGGAAAGTGGAGGCTTGGCCCCAGGGACTCATTAACCGCAGCGGCTCGTTGGCCAACATCGACCAGTGGTTCACTTTGGTCAGTCAGGCACGCAATCTGCAGGCGCCCCTGAGCATCGAGGTGGCGGGCTCTTACGACGAAACATCCCGTCAGATTGCCATAAATGTTAAGGCCAATGCCTTTGAGAACGTCAGTGGAAAGTTGCAGCTTTGGCTCACCGAGAGCGGCATTGTAGCCATGCAGTCGATGCCCGATGGAACCAACAACCGTGAGTATGTTCACAACCATGTGCTGCGCGCTGCTGTCAATGGAGCCTGGGGCGAGGAATTCAGCGCCATTCAGGGACAAGAGCTCAGCATTCAGCAACGTTTCACCATCGAGTCTTCGTGGCAGCCCTCAAAGATGAGTGTCGTGGCATTTGTCTATAACGACCAGGGGGTGTTGCAGGTGGTTGAAAAAGAGATAGAGATGGGGCAATAACCAATAAACAATAACCAATAACCAATAAACAAGAAATAAGACAATTAACAATAAATGAAATAAGTGCTTATGAAAAGAATTATTACCACTTTGATGATGGTGCTTGGCTTTGTTTTCACAGCCATGGCCCAGTCTGCACAATTCTATTACAAAGGAAGTCCTCTTGCCGAAGGTGCCTCCATTATCGTAGAGGCCGAGGAAGATGACTGGGGTGATTTGAATTGTGAAACCAACCCTGCTGGCAGCAAGGATAACGGACTCATTCTGAAAAATCTCACCAGCGATGAACTCAAAGGAATAGCTACACTGACCATCAACACCAATACCATGTCCACCTCGCGCATTCAGTGGTGCATGGGTGGGCAGTGCGTTCAGATTAAAGAAACGCCTTATAACAAAGATTTTGTAGTTCCTGCAAGTGGAAACATACAGGTTCAGTTCGATGCCATCCCTACCGTTTTTGGTGAGTTGGAAGCCGAAATCAAGGCTCGCATAGGATTGAAGAACACTACGGTAAAAGTGAAGTTTGTTTACAAAGATCCCAATGCCAAGCCCGCCTTCACGAGGCGCGCCGTGGTGGAGGAGTTCACAGGCACCTGGTGCGGCAACTGTCCGCGTGGCATTGTTGCCTTACAGCGACTTGCTCAGGATTTTGGTGACCGCGTCATCTGCATTGCCGTGCATCAGGGTTCAGAAGAGCCCATGGAAATTGCCACCTATCCCGAACTGGTGCCGGGCACGGGTGGCGTTCCTGCCTGCATGGTCAACCGTGGTCCGAAACTTGATCCCTACAGCGGGTCGGGCACCAAGGGTTATTACCATTATGGCATTGATGCTGACGTGGAAGCCGCACTCAACGAGCCTGCCGAGGCTGGCATTGAGCTGACTGCACAGTGGAACGATGCCAATTTGTGGGACGTGCGTTTTACCACCACCACCACCTTCGGCATCGACTCCAACGATGCACCTTACCGGTTGGCGTTTGTTCTTCTTGAAGACGGATTGAAAGGCGAGGGCAAGAACTGGGTACAAAAGAACTATTTCTCCATAGCTGCCGGCTATGATGACAGCAAAAATTATGTTGACGACGACATGAAGTACTGGCGCGAAGCTCCCTACGAGGTGAAGGGCGTAGAGTACAATCACGTGGCTGTACAGTCGTTGGGCATCAAAAATGGCATCAACGGAAGTATTTCATCACCCATTGTGAAAGATAAGCCCCAGACATACAGCGGGCTGGTGACTACGCTCAATAACAAGGTTATTCAAGACAAGTCTAGCCTCTCGGCCGTGGCCATGCTGATGGACACTCGCACGGGCAAGATTGTGAATGCAGTGAAAACCGCAGTTCTTCCCTACGACACCAACGGCATCGAGACTTTTAAAGACGAAAGATTAAAGATGAAAGATTCGCCGGTTTACGATCTGCAGGGACGCAGAGTACATAGTTCAAAATTCAATGCTCAAAGTTCAAAGCTACCTAAGGGCATCTACATCCTGAACGGAAAGAAATATGTCATGAAATAAAATCAATACATTAACTAAATAAAAATCTAAAAAAGAAAGGATTATCAATGAAAAAGAAAAAAGCATTTTGCAAATTTCCGTTTTTGCTGTTTACCCTTTTGTTCGTGTTCGGCCAAAAGGTGATGGCACAAGATGAAATCGACTTCACCGGCTATGCCAATGTGTGGTACACCATCGAGACAGTCAATGGTGTTGGTGGAAAGGTAGGAGCCCTGGCCAGCAACACGGGACTGAAAACCTATTCGACCAAAAAAGAATTCAAACAAACGGTACAGACGGGCAGTTTCATGGGAGCGAACATTTTTGTGTTCTATTTGTTTGCTCAGGTCGATACCGCCAACGGTTATCTGTTTGCCGGCTGGTATGCTGACGATGGCGATGGCAAGTTCGACATCCAGAAAGATGAATTTCTGAGCAATAACATCGAGTACACGATGGTATTCCCCATTAGCGAGGAATTGACCATTTATGACACGCAGGCTGCCGCCAAGGCTGCAGCTCAGCCGTCGGCTTCGATGGGAACCATTTTTGCTCTTTTCACCCGTGGAGCAACCATCGGCCTTTCTGCCCATCAAAATGCTGACTGGGGCAATTGCGGCACGTTGTATATTGACAAGCCTGTGAATGAGCCTGGCGACAATGTTACTGCGCGCGCCCTGCCCAACGACGGCTTTACTTTCCTGTACTGGAAGGACTCGGCCGAGCCCGGCGAAGGCGAAATCATCAGCACCGACAACCCCTACACCTTCACAGTGGAAGGCGGCGAGAAACTGTATGCTTACTTCAAGTCAGACGAAGCACCCTCCTTTAATCTGCCCGAAGACGGTGGCTATCTTATGGTGAAGATAGACAGAAACTGGATACTCAGCGACGAATCGCTGAAGAACGGAGCTGCCATTTTGACCCTTTCTCCCGCCGACTTGGTACTTAAAGACGGTAAGGCCTATTTAGATACCGACCGCCTTGATGCTGAGACTGGTGAAGCAATGGCATGGTCAAAGGTTTCTCACAGCCGCCCCGATGTCCCCACGCTGATTAGCGGCAGTGGCACTGTAGATTTTGCCTTTAACTGGGGTTACGACTACGGACGTCAGGAAGGTTCGCTTGTGAAATGGAGCACCGACAAGGGCGTCGAGGTAAAAGGTAATGGCGAACCCGTCTATGTTTATGTGTTCAGCAACGACCTGGGTGCTTTCGTACAGTATGGCAACACCGACAAGATGGTCAACCCCAATGCTCCGTCGAGCGTCAAGGTTCCTAAGAACTATGCTTACTTCTCAATGACGGCGTACGACCTTGCCGACTCATCGGGCAACATTCCCAAGGCCATTGGTCTCTCGCCCGAGTCCTACGACAATGCCATTGCCGGCATCTCTCCCACACAGCTTTCACCCATCAACGTGAACGGCACAAAGATGTACTCGCTCAGTGGCGTGGAAGTGCAAACAACCAGTCAGAAGGGTGTTTTCATTGTCAATGGCAAGAAAATTGTCATCAAGTAGCAAGCCTTGCTGTTGCTGCTTAGCAACTAAAACGGAAGGAGGCCGTCCCCAAGTGAACATCAGGGGCGGCCTCCTTCTGTTGCTTTTGTGCGTTCGTTTACTTGATGGCCACTTTCTTTCCGTTCATCAGGTAGATGCCCTTGGGTAACTTTGAACTTTGAGCATTGAGCATTGAACTTTGAACTTTGCGTCCCTGCAGGTCGTAAACCGGCGAATCTTTCATCTTTAATTTTTCGTCTTTAATAGTCTCGATGCCGTTGGTACCATAGCGCAGCACGTTGGATTTGGCAGCGTTGGCGATGGTGCCCGTTCGGGTGTCCAGCAGCATGGCCACGGCATAAAGCTTGTTCTTGTCCTGCACCAGTGCATTGCTGCCCAGATTCATGTCATAGACGTAGTGCTGCGCCTCTCCACATTTAAGGGGAACCGTAATGCTGCCTTCCAGCCCGTTGTTGATGCCCGCCACGGCAATGGCCACGTGGTTGTACTCCATGTTGATACGGCGCGGCCCAAAGACGTATTCACTCAGGTCGTCATCATAGCCTTCGTCCTCCTTTCCGTAGAGTCCGTTCACTTGTAGCCATTCATCCCCTTCGCCTTTCAGTCCGTTGGCCGTCATCACCAGAATTAGCTTGTAAGGCGAATCGTC
>JAEEGL017134246.1_pt1 | contig 17584 bp, 8 predicted proteins | sample 9134231 | NCBI WGS metagenome assembly JAEEGL01 (sample SAMN16246548, study PRJNA631951) | gut metagenome | biome: gut microbiome; feature: rumen; material: fiber-attached | host: Bos | place: Iran: Karaj | collected 2018-10 | reverse complement strand
TTATAATTTTTTCCCCAACATTTTCAGATATAATAGACATAACACCATATGAATATCCATCTCCAATAGAAACAGAATCAGAATATAATATTGTAATAATGGGGACAAACGACATTCATGGATCATATTTTCCCTCAGAAATAAATTTAACATCATCTAACATAACATATAAATCAGGAGGATTACAATATATGGGGAAATACATAAATTTACTAAGAGAACAATGGGGTGATCGTTTTATATGGTTAGATGCAGGAGATCAATTTCAAGGAGCAATGGAAAATACTCTTAGTAATGGTTCTATTATTACTGATTTTTATAATATTATGAATTTAACTGCTGCTACTTTTGGTAACCATGAATGGGATTTCGGAAGAGATTTTATTATTAAGAGAATGAATAATTCTTTATTTCCTTATATTATTGGAAATTTACAAGAAATTTCTTCTGGAAAAAAAGAATTTCTACCTAATCAATTTAGAAGTAAAGTTATTAAAGCTGGAAATATTAATGTTGGTATTATTGGGTTAACTACTATTCAAACTCCTATTACTTCTGCTCAGGATTTAAGTGATATTGATTTTTTAGATTATATTAAAATTGTTGAAGAATTATCTGTTGAATTGAAAAAAAAATCTGATGTTATTGTTTTGTTATGTCATTTTGGATTAACTTGTAATCAACAAAGTGATGAAGAAAAATATACTCTTAGAATGGTTGATCCAAATATGAATTTTAGTAAATGTAGTGAGGATTCAGAATTATATACTTTTTTGAAAAAAATAAAAAAAGGATTAATTGATGTTATTGTTTCAGGACATACTCATGAAATTGTTCATCAATGGCTTTTTGATCATCCTATAATTTCAAGTGTAAATGGTGGGAAATATTCAAATTTAATATATTTATCATTTACAAAGAATCAAGAAGGAAAATACATTTACAATCCTGAAAAAACATTAATTGAAGGACCACTCCCAATATGTGAAAAAATATTTGAGAAGAAACTTCATTGTAAAACAATAAGTGAAGAAGAAATAGAAGAAGTAGGAGAATTAAAAAATTTCCAATTTCACAATATAACAATAGAAAAAGAAGAATTATTAGATAACTTAACAAATACATGGGAAGAAAAAGTAGAAAAATATAGAAAAGAAATAGTAACTTATTCTGATGGTCCATTATCACACAATAGAAAAGGTGAAAGTAGTTTAGGAAATTTAATAACAAATATAATTAAATATACTACAAAATCAGATATCTCTATAATAAATTCAGGTGGTTTTAGAACAAGTTGGTCTGAAGGAAAAATATCTATTGCTGATATTTATAATATGTTTCCTTTTAATAATTATATTACTTCCTTTGAAATGAATGGTTATGAAATTAAAAGAATGTTAAAAATTGTTCAAAAAGGTGCTTTTAGTTTTTATCCTACTTCAGGTGATAAAGAAATAGTTCTTGTTAATGGGAATAAAAAAAATTTAATTAATGTTGTTTTATTTGATGGAATTTATGAAAAGGAAATTATTAATGATAAAAATTATACTATTGGAACTTTGGATTTTTGTATTCCTAATGGAGGTGATGATTTTGATGATGTTGTTTCTTGGTATAAAAATAGGAAATTAAAATATCATGGTGACACAAAAGATATTATTATTAAATATTTGAAAAATGTTAAATTAATTGTAACTAAAGAATTAATTGATGAAAAAAATCCGAGATTAAGAATTATTGAAGATAAAATGAGATTGAGAAGATTTTTTAATAAAAGGAAAAATAAATGGATTAAAGTTATTTATGAATAGGATTATATTATTTTTATTTTAATATTAGAATTGAAAATATCATTATTGTTTTTATATTAATAATATTTCTTAAATAAAAATAAATTATTCCAAATGGATTAAATAAGTAATAAATTATTTAATTAATATCATCTTTAACTTTCATTAAAAAAGATGAATTTTCTAATAAATTTTCATCAACTTTTTGAAGAATATTTTTAAACTCTTCTAAAGATTTTTGTTGACTTAAAACAAAAGGGTCTTCAAAATTCACATAATTTTTATTTTCAGAGGTATTAACTCTTTTATTTATAACTTTACTAACATTACTATTATAAGAATTAATATTATAATCATTTGGAACATTACCAGAAAAAGTATTATTCATATTTATTTCATTTGTATTATTTCTATTAGAATTTAAAATAGGAGAATTTAAAATATTTTTTCCACTTCCATTAAAAGATAAATCTCTTTTTTGGATTGGATTTTTCAAAATATTTTCTCTTCTTTCATATCTTAAATTTGATCTTTTTAATTTTTCATTTTCTAAAGTTAAAATTTCATTTTTTTGATTTAATTGGTCTAATTCAAATTGTAATTCTTTTAATTTACTATTATAATTCGAAATTAAAGTTTGAAAACTTTTTGTTTTTTGATTAAATAGTTCATTAATATCTTTAATTCCAATATTACAATGTTCATAAGCATTTTTTAAATTATTATTTTGTTTAATTAATTCATCTCTTTCTTGAGAAAATTTTTCAATTTGAAAATGATTTTCTTTATAAATATTATCATTTTCTTCTTTTTTTATTTTTAATTCTTCTTCAACGTTTCTTAAACTGTCTTGTAATTCTTTAATATATTTATTTTTTCTTTCAATATTATCTTCATATACTTTTAATTTATTTTCTAAATCACTTATTATAGAATATAATTTAAAATTATCATCTTTTATCATTTTTGTTTTTTTTTCAAAATTTAAAAATTCATTCATTAAACCTTGAGAAGGAATATTACTTTGAAAAGATAAATTTGAATTATTTATTATATCATTTGAAGAATTTAATTTTAATTGATTTAAACCATTTTGTAAATTTGATATTATATTATTTTTTTTTGTAATTTCTGAATTTTGAATTGTCTTTAACATATTTATTTCATTTTCATGTTGAGATTGTAAATGATTTATTTTATTTAATAAAAATTTATTATCATGTTCTAATCTTGATTTACTTATTGAAATATTATCTAATTGTTGTGATATATTTATTAATTTATTTGTTATTTCTTTCTCCTTTGTAGATGATAATAAAATATTTTGATTTTCTATTAAAGTTTTATTTTTTTGATTTAATTCTATTACTGCATAATTTAAATCTGAATTTATCTTTTCTAAATCTGTTATTCTATTTTCAAGATTTTCATTTTTCTTTTTTAAATTATCTAATAATAATGTTTGTTCTTTTATTGTCCTTTCTTTTAAATCATTTATTGTATTTATTTCTATTCTTTCTTTTTCAAGAGAATGATTTATATTCAATAATCTATCATTTTCATTTTGAAGAGTATTATTGTTTTTTTCTAAACTAACAATTTGATTTTTCATTTCAAAAAAATTATCATTTTTACTCAAATTTGATTCAGTGCCAATATTATAATTTTCTAATCTAAATGGTGAATTCATTTTATAAAAAAATAAATAAAACTCAAAAAAAATTCTTTCTCAAAAAATAAAAAAATTCAAAAAAAACGAAAAAATATATCTATGAAAAAAATTAAAAAAACTATTTAAAATTAAATGTCTAATCAGACAGAAACAAAACCAATGAATTCCATAATAGGAATAGGAAATCCAATAATAGATATATCATGTGAAATAGATGAAGAAATTTTAAAAAAATATGAATTAGGATGGGGAAAAACAGTATTTGCAAATGAGAAAAATGAGCCATTCTTTGAAGAACTGGAAAAAAATCCAAAAGTAAAATACACAACAGGAGGTTCAATTCAAAATACATTGAGAGTATGTTCTTGGTGTATTAACATGAAAGAAGAAAATAAAAATAAATATAAACTAACATTGTTGGGTGCAGTTGGTAATGATGATTACAAAGATAAAATAATGAATGCTTTATCAGTTGCAGGTGTAAATCCATTATTTGAATTTAATGAAAAAGTAAATTCTTCAAGATGTGGAGTAGGAATATTAAATAAAGAAAGATGTTTAGTTCCTCAAATTCGTGCTTCAAATACAATGACAATGGAATTTACAGAGAAACATTTATCAGAAATTTTAATGCATAATATGTTAATTATTGAAGGATATTTCCTTCAAGAAAAATTTGATATTTGTAAAAAATTAGTAGAAGAATTTAACAAAGAAAAAAAACCAGTAATATTTACTTTTGGTGCAGTTTTCATGATTCAAGCACATAATGAAAAAGTAATGGAAATAGCAAATAAATCAGATATTATTGCTGCAAATATGGAAGAATGTGAGGCATTCGCAGGAAAAAAAGGAGAAACTTCTTTGGATACAGTAATTTTAGCGCATCAGAAATTAAGTAAAAATAATAAGAGACTATTAGTAATGACTGATGGTGGAAAAGGTGTTTATGTTACAAGATTTAATTATGATATTAATCATTTAGAATTTGTTCTTCACTCTTTTCCTTTTCCTATTAATACTAATGATATTGTTGATTTAAATGGTGCTGGAGATGCTTTTCTTGGAGGATTTTTAAGTCAATATCTTCAAGGAAAATCCCTTGATATTTGCTGTAAAGCTGGTAATATGATTGCAGGGGTTATTTTGAAAAATGTCGGATGTACTTATCAAGAAGATTTAAATTTTGATTTTGAAGAATAAATAGTTTTTTATTTGGAGTGTATTAAAAAACGTTTTTAATATTGTTTTGAAAAATTATTTTATTATAATTCAATTTTTTAAAAAATATTTTATATATAATATATAATTGAAAATTCTTCTAATTGAATAAAATTTATTTTTTACTTTCATCTTTATATCCTTCCCAATCACTAGGAGCAATATAATTAAATTGTTTCATATACTCTAAAATATTATCACTAGGAACATCCTTATCACCTAAAATACTTTCAGCTTTCATTAAAAGAGATTTAGCAACATCCCATTTCCCTTCAACATATTTTTGCATTCCATTATTATAAGTTTCAATAAATTCAGGAGTATATCTTTCTCTAATTTTAGGATAATCAACATCATTATTAACAAATTCTTTCCAAACATCATTTTTATGTCTTTTAACAACATCATAATATAAATCTTTAGCTTTTTTTCTTTTTTCCATAATTTTTTCTAATTTATTTTGTAAATCATCATCTTTAAAAATAGAATCTTCTTTTTTTTCAATTTGTAATGTTCTAAAATCCATATCAATACTATAATATCGATTTACTTCTCCAGAAGGAGCTTTAATAACATCAAGTAACCTTAAATTTTTTCTAGCATCTTCACTTAGAAAATCTACAAAATCACCACTCATAATTAATTCTTTAGAAAAATCTTTAGTTTTTTCTTCTAAAGCATTAGCCATATTAACATCAGGAGAAAGATAAGAAGCATCAATTTTAAACATTGAACCAATTGCTCCTTCAATTGATCTTCCTAAATGTAATCCAAAACCTAATCTTACTCTATAATTTTTCATTCTTGCATTTAATCCAGCATGTTTTTTATAAACCGCTAATTTGTAACTTTTTGTTATTTGAATTAATATTTTTATAAATGATATTAATGCCATATCACAAAATTGAGATACTTGTTCACATTTACGTAAACGTAAATCAGGTTTACCATTTGAATTAATTATTGGTTTAATGAATTTATCATCAAATTTCCAAACAAGTAAAAAAGCATCTCCAATATTTTTATTAGCACTTCCACAATAATCACTAACTAATTCATGTACAATTTCAGCAACTTGATTCACAAAAATCATTACTTGTTGTTGAAGAACTTCAGTTGTATCAGTAAAATTTCTTATATCACAAAAACCATAAATTCCCATTACTTTCTTACCTGGAATTATTGGATTCATTTCTACATTTACTCCTTCTTGAAGTACTGATGATATAATTTGAGATCCTGCTTCTCCGAATCCTAATGCTAACATTGCACATATTTTCGATATTTTATTCTCTAATACTTGAGTTTCTAACATTTCGACATTTGATTTTGTACATAAAGATAAACATTTATTTTTATTGTCTTTTTGATTATTGTTTGAATTATCATCCATTGAGGATATCGGATTTTTTGCCATATTTTCTATCTTTTGAGTCATGTTTTCTATTGGTTTTAATACTAAATTTTCTATATCTACACAAAATAATAAAAATCCTATTACAAAAATTACGAGAATTGCACTTGTTTTTATCATATCTAATTTACAAGTTAATTTACTTGCATATCTATTATCAAATATTGCTATACATTTATCTTCTATCACATCAGATGATGGAATTATTCCTAATCTTGTTAAATAAATGACTATTTCTGAATTCGTTTTTTTATCTTTGTTTACTCTTCTACCATAACAATTATCATAATATGATAATTTTTCTGATAAACGTAATTTAGAACTGAAATTTTCATTTGCATATTCAAATCCATATATATTTGCATATATTATTGGATATTTATTACTATCTTTAAAAAAATCTATATATAAATTAAAAGTATCATTTAACAATTCTATATTATCATCTGCAATATCATTAAATAATTGAATACCATATTCAATTTCAGTAGTCATTGAATAATAATAATTTGGATTGAAAATAATAATAGCAATTAAAAGAAGAATAATTAAAATAATCATTTTTTTAGATGAAAAATCTTCAAAACGAGAAGAAATATCTCCTTCAACTTTTTCATCTTCTTTATTTTTTCCTCGAAATAAATGATTAAACATTTTAACAAGTTTAGTAATTCTAACAATTCTTATAATTTTTAAACTTTTGGAAATTTTCATAAGTGTCATTCTATTAGATCTAACTTGTTGAATTCCTGAAGTATCACCATAAACAATTTTATCAGAGATTGCACTAATATCTAAAATCATACTAACAATTCCAACAATATCAATCCAAAAAAATAATCCACAACCATATTGTTCATCTACAAAAAAATATAAGAAAACTTCAATTCCAAAAAGACAAATTATTACTATTGTTATTAAATCAAAAAGCGAATCTGATGATTGTGTTGTTGTTAATTTTTTTATATCATCTATATATAATGCTAATATTGTTAAAAGTGTGGAATATGTTTTAAAAAAATTTGATTCTATAAATATATGTATTCTTTCCTTTCCACTATGTTGATAATTTAATTTTTGATATTTTATTGTTGAATTTCTATGTTTTTCATTTGATGATTGAGTTGGTTTATTGTTGAATGATGAATTTCTTTTTGGGTAATTTGAGTTATTTTTCATTTTTAATTTTTATTTCTTTTTTATTAAAAAATACTATAAAGAATTGTATCTTATTTCAATTAATTAATATATTATTTTATAATTAATATTTAATATATTTTTTATAATTATATTGTATCATCAAAAGAAAATCTATTATAATTTCTAAAAATTAATTCTTCTCCAGGAAATCCAATAATATAATTAACTTCTTTTAAAGTTATCATTCTATAAATACTACTATTATTATTAAAATTACTTTCAGGTAAATTTAAAGGATTATTATTTTTTTTAGTATTATATTCAGTATATTCTCCAATAACTCCAATAACAATAAGTGAATTTTCAACGATTAATTTTTTCATATCTTCATCAAAAGATGACATATCAAGTAAATAATTACATTTAAAAAATTTATCTTTTCTTTTTTGATCATTTGGAAACAAATCTTCTGATAAATTTATACATGCATAAATTCCTTCTGATTGAGGAACAAAAATACATCTTTTTCCTTTTGATAAATTTTTATATTGAATAAAATTATCAATGTTAATTTCATTTAATTTTTTCTTATATGTTGAAATTTCTTCATTATATTGTTTCTTTATATTTTGTATTTCTTTTCCTAAAATTTCAATTTGATTATTTAATGTATTTTTATTTTGTTTTAATTCATTGTTTTCTGATTGAGAAATTTTTATTAAATTTTCAAATTGTAATAATTTTTTATAAACTTTTTCTTTTTCTTGTAATATAATTTCTTTTTCTTTTTTATTTCCTTGATTTTCTTTTAAAGTTATATCATATTTATTTTTAATCAAATCATATTTTTTTTCTAATTTTTTATATTCATCTTGTAAAAATTTATTATCAGAAATTAAATTATTATTTAAATCTTTTAATTTCAATATTTCATTTTCATGATGAGAAGAATTAAAATTAATTTTATTATCTTTTATTTTGTTTTGAATTTCTGAATTCTTTTGAGAAATCATAGTATTCATATGATTAAAAAAAGTTTTTTTCATTTGATTAGTTTGAATTACTAAACTTTTATATTTATTTTCTAATTGTTTAATAATTAAATCTTTTTCATTTAATTTTTTTTTATAATCTTTTATAAAAGAATCCCAACTTAGATATTCTTTTGATTTTAAAGCACATTCATAACACATTGGACAATTTTCTAATTTATTATTTGTTTTATTATTTATAAATTTAGATAAATTATCACATTCAAATTTTTTTTCTCTTAATTCTTTTTCTTTTAAAGAAATAGTTTCATTAAAATTTTCAGAAATTTGTTCAAAACTTTTTTCAGTTTTGAAATATTCATTTTGTAAAAATTGCATAATTTTTTTTTCATAATTTTTTTTTTCATTTTGTGCTTCATTTTTATTAGATTTATTATATTCATTAATCAAAGAAAAATTATTAATTCCATATTTTGTTTTTTCTAAATCTTCTTCACTTAATAAATCAGGTAATTGACTTAATTCATTTTCATTAATTATTTCATAATTAAGATTAACATCAGAAAATTTTAAACAAGGAAAAAAACCTAAAGGTAATAAATGACCATATTTTTGAATAAAATTTTTTCTATTTTCGTTTTCAAGTGAAATTTGTTTTTTTAAAATTAATAAATCATTGTTTAAAGAATTATTAAAGATTATTCTTCTTTTTATTTCCTCTATTGATGCTTGATATGCTTCTGGAAAATGTAATGGACTTTGGAATTGAATAAAAGAATTATTTAAATTTAATATTTTTTTTTTTAAATGATTAAATTTTTGAGTTATTGTCAATAAATTTTTTTCAATTTCTGAAAAAGAAATAAATATTTGATTAATTTTCAAAGAAAAATTTTCTAAGCCTTTTCTCATTTTTGAAGTTAAATCATTTATTTGATCAGAATCATTTTGAAGAGAATTTAAAGTATTAAAAGAATTATATTTGATTTTTAAATTTTTTATACTAACACAAGCTTCATCAAAATTTTTATCATTAATTTCAATAATATTTTTATTATCTTCAATATCAACAATTTTAACAGTTAAAATATCAACTATAGTAATTAAAGCTTTTTTAAATTCTAAAAAATCTCCTGAAAGTTCATTTAAAATAATAATAGGTTTATTTTCATATTCATTAAATTTATTATCAAAATCATTACTTAAAGTACTTATTTCATTTTTAATTAATGGAATTGTTGTTGAATTTTCATTTCTTATTTTATTACTTTCATTAAAAAATATTCCTGTTTTTTCTTTTATTGAATCAAATATATCAGATGAATCTTTTAAACATTGTTCTTTCCAAATTAACATTTTATTTTTGTCATAATATAAATCTATTAAATATTTTTTATTTGCATCTTGAATTTTTGGATGAATTTCAGTAACTTTTAATTTTTCTATTGATTCATTAAATAATTTAATTGATTTTTCTTTTACTTCTATCATTTTATTATATTCATTTATTACATCTTGTCTTGAAATATCACAATTTTCACATATTGTATTTATATGTTTTATTAAAGTATTTATTGAATAATATTGATGTTGATAATTTTCTTTTATTTTTTCACATATTTGATTATTTACTTTCATTGTTGAATATATTATTTTAAAATTCTCAAAAAATTCTAACATTTTTTCAAATGTTGTTTTTATTACTAAAGGTTCTATATATTTTAAAAATGAAGAACCTTTCTCCAATAGATTATAATTTGCATGAATATCTGGTAAATTATTTTGATTTATTGATATTGGAAATGATAAAGAAGATATCATTTTTTTTATTATTAAATCTATTGTCCTTAATATTGTTTCTTTATTTTCATATTTATTAAAAACATAAAATTTAGTTTCAGGATTTTGTATATCATTATTTGAAGGATAATTATCTACATTCATTCCTTTTTGATCAAGTATAACAATATCTTTTATATATTCTGGGATAATCGATTCTATTGTACTCATAAAATCATTTCCATTAATTATCGGAAAAGATTCTCCAATTTCTCCTAAAATAACCCCTGACATATAATTAAATTTAAAACAATAAATTTATTTTAAAAAAAAAATAAAAAAAAATAACAAAAAAAAAAAAAATAAAAAAATCCAATTTTAATCATTTAAAAAATTCTAAAAAGTGAAATGTAAAATATACTGAAAAACACAAAATAACAATTAAAATAAAGAGAAGAAAAATCATTTATTTTTCTTTCTTTTTTATGAGTTGTTCCAAAAATGTTTTAGCCTCAGTTTCTTCTCCCCAATCTAAAATAGCACAAGAAGAGCATTTAGGTTTAATTTTAGCTTCTCCTTTATTTTTTTCAGATGCTGCTTTTCTAATTTTTTCAGCAGTTAATCCTAAATGACAAGCATCTTTTAACATTTCCCATTTATCAACATCAATAACAGGGACTTTCATTAGATTAGCAAGACTTCTAACAGTATTTTTATAATCTTCTCTATCACAATCAGAAGCTAAAAATATTACTTTTACTTTTTGTGCTTCTAAGGCTTTACATACTTCTCCTATTCCCTTCACTAATACTCCTCTTGTTGATGCCTTGTCTAATACTTGTGCTATTGCTGTACTTTTATCTAATTGAATTGGTTGGTCTACTTTAGGTTGCTCTTCTGTTTCACTCATATCCTTATGAAATAAAAAATTATTTTATTTTTTGATATTATACTAATTTTATTATTTATTTATTTTTTTTTATTTTATTTTGTTAAATTGTTTTTTGGAGCTTTTTGTTTTATATTGTTTTTTTTATTTTTTTTTAATTTTAAACTTTGAATTTATACAATATTACTTTCATAATAATATCTAAAATTTTACCTTTTAAATTAGATATTTAAAACGAAATTTTTTTTTAACAACGAAAAAAAAATTTAAAAAAACTAGATACTCTTTTATTAATTAGAATTTCCTTTTTTGATCATATCATAAGCTTTTTCTATTAATTCTTTTAAATCTTCATTTTTACTTAACAACATATTCATTTTTTCAATTCCCATTTCTTTAATCATTCCTGTGATTTTAGCAGCTTCAACAGGATGAATATTATAAACAATTTCATAAATAGAATCAGCAATTTCATTAGAAATTTCTTCATTATTATCAATCATTTCTCTATTAAAAACTAAAATGGTAGGATCTTTAAATTGCGATTGTAATTGAGAAGGATTTAAATTTTGTAAATTTCTCTCATCTAATTCTTCTATTTTATCATTTTGATTCTTCATATATATATTTTTCCTTTGTTGATTATACATAAATGGAATTGATTGAATTGGATTTCCCATTTGTTGTATATTTTGAGGATAATTTCCCATTTTATTTTGCATCATCATCATCATTCTTGATTGTTGTTGAGCTAATAAATTTTGTTGTTGATAATTTGGAAATCTCATCATATTTATATTTTGATTTTTTGGGAAATTTGGGTTTATATTGTTGTTATTAATATTCATGAAATTGATATTATTATTGTTTCTTCTTTTGATGTTATTATTATTTTGATATTGGAAATTTGGGTTTGTTTGATTTAGGAATATCATATTTGGATTTTGAAGAAAAGGGTAATTATGGTAATTTGAGTTATTAGGAGCTTGATTATTTAATTGAAAATTATCTCTTTCATTTGTTAAAATCATATTTGGAAAAAGATTATTTCTATTTTCTTGATTTATTTGTTGATAATTTTGATGAGATGAATTATTCATAAAATTTTGATTCATATTATTATAACTTTCAGGTAAAGGTGCATCCATATTTCCTAGATTATTGTAATTATTATTAATATATTGATTGATTCCTCTTTCTTTAACATTCATATTATTTTGATTACTGTATTGATTAATATTTTCTTCAAAAGATATAGGAATACATTGAAATTCAGGTTCTCTTTGCATACAAAATTCATTATATTTTTGCATAAATAATTCAAATTCTTTTAATTTAGATAATGTAACAATTCCTGAATTTGAATTTAAATCAACTAAAACTTCTTTCGGAGAATATTCTTGTAACATAACAACTTTAATAAATAATCTTATTGCTTTTTCTAAATCATATTCATTTCTAATTTCATATAAAGAATAACGTAAATTAAATCTAATTTTATATTCATCATTAGAATAATTATTAGAAGTGAAATTAGCTCTTTTTTCTCTATCTTCTTTTTTAGTAGCATATTTAACACAAAGAGGAGGTAAATTAGGAAAAACAATTTGATTTTGTTTAATATCAGAAATACATTTTGAAGTTTCTTCAAAATTAGAAAAAGTAATAAATCCAATTCCTTTAGAAATTCCTCTTTCATCTTTACTAACACTAGCATATTTAATACTTCCATATTTTTCAAATAATTTCCTTAAATCAATATCATTAAAATATAAAGGGAAATTAACAACAAATAAAGTTAAATTTCTTCCTTGATTATTAGAAGGAACTAAATTAACAATATTTAAAGTTTTACCATAAAATTCTTTTCCATTTAAATTTTTCTTTGCTTCTTCAGCTTCATTTTCATTACTATAATAAATATAACCATAACCTTTTGAATTACCATTTTCATCATATTCAATTTTTGCAGATTCAACATCACCATATTGAAGAAAAATATTATAAAATTCTTTTAGTGACATATTAATATCAATATTTTTAACTAAGAGATTTTGATTTATTTTTTTTTCTTTATTTAATGAATTTTTACCTTCAAATTTACATATACTTATTGGCTTTCCTTTATCTTGAGATAATTTTGGTTTTAATATTTCACCATTTAATTCATGTCTTGCTTTTTTTGCCCAATTGCCATCTTCTAAAAATACTTGAGCCCAAACATTTGTTGATTTTGAGTTATTTAATGTTGCATATTGAAAATGGTATTTTTTAAAAAAATCTGATAAATCATCAAATGTAGTATCTTTTGGTAAGTTTGCCACAAATAGTGTATTTGACTTGTTTTGTTCTGTTTGTACTTTTTGATTATTCATTTAATTAATTTAAGAGAAAAAATAAAAATATAAAAATTAAATAATAAAAATTTAAGACATTTTAAAACTAAACTAAAAATTAAATCATTATGAATTTCATTAAATTTATCAAATTAAATTCAATAACCTTGAATAATTTTTTTTACAGAATATCTTTTAATTCTTCATTCTTTTTTTCTCATAAATAGTCATTATTTTTTTGAAATTTTCAAATCAACAGTATAATGAAAAAATTTTGAACTTAAAATATTCATTTAATCATTTTGATAATTTTTTTAGTTTGAATTTTTAATTAAAATTTTTTATTTTTTTTTATTATGATAAATAAAGAATCAAATAATAAAATGCAAAAAGAGAAAAAAAATTTGATTAATATTGATTTTTCGAAAGAAGGAGAAAAATTAAATAGGTAAGAAAATAAATGAAGTTATTTTTTAATTAGTCCTCGTTCGAAAGCAGCATTATTAATATTGGGAATTGAAGAAAATCAATTGCATAAAATATCAAAAGAAGTTTATTTAAAAGACCATTTTGAATTTAATTCTCTTTCAGAAGAAATGAAAAATAAGCATTATGAACATTTTGAAGAAATTCGTAAAAACAAATTAGAAAAAGCTATAAAAATGAGAGAAAAAATAATAAATAATTATAAAAATGAAAAAACAATTGAAGATAATTCTCCAAAAACAACTTCAAATAATTTTAAAAAAATAAAAAGAAATAATTCATTTCAAGAAAAAGAAAAAGAATATTTAAAATTATTAAAAAAGCAAAATTTAAGAGAAATAAAAATTTTAATAGATAATACATATAATACAAGAAAAAAGCAAATTGATAATGAAAAAAAAATAAAAAATGAATTGCAAAAAGAAGAAGAATTAAAGTCACAAAAAAAATTAGAAAAAGATAAAAAAGTAATAGAAGATATAAAAAGAGATTATGATAATATTGAAAGAGAAAAAAGTGAAAAAAAAAGAAAAGAAAAAGAATATAATGAAATAATAAAAAAACAAATTGAAGATAAAAAAAAAGAAGAAGAAAGACAAAAAAGATTAGAAAAAGAAGATGTTAAAAGAAAATTATTAAAGCAAAAAAGTGAAGAAGAATACAAAATGAAAGTAGATAATATGAATAAAACAAAACATAAATTATTAGAAAAAGAACATTATTCTTTAGAAAAAAAGAATGAAGAAAGATTAAAAAAAATAGATTTTCGAAGAAAACAATTAGATGAAAAATTAAAAATTGAATCTCAATTAAGAAATGAAAAATACATAAATGCAAAATTAAAAAATGAAGAAATAATAAAAGAAAGAGAAGATAAATATTTAGAAAAACAAAAAAATATAGAAAAATTTCAAGAATTTCAAAAAAAAAAAAAGGAACAATTATTAAAAGAACAAAAAGAAAAAAGAAATGAATTGGAAAAAAGAAGTCAAGATATAAGATTAAGAAATATAAAATCATTAAATGAAAAAAGGAAAAAAATTATTATTAATTTTGAAAAAACTGATGAAAGAGTACAAAATAAAAAAGAAAATAATGCTAAATTATTAGAGAATAAAAAATTTGAAAATTATGTTAAAGAAGATATTTTAAATAATCAATTAAAAGAATTTGAAAATAAAACTAGATATAAAAATTTTTTAAAATTAAAAGAAATGAAAGAAAAAACTTTAAGAATTGAAGAAAGAAAAAAACAACAAAAAGAATTAATTGAACAAACAAAAAAATTGAAAAATAATATGAGATTAAGAAAATTTAAAATGATAAAAAGTACAGAAAATATTTTTAAAAATGGAAAATTTAAAAATAAAGAAGATATATACAATAAAATTTTTTCTGCTGAAGATTTATCTCTTTTATCTAATTCCACTTTAAATAATTACTATTCTTCTAATAATAGAAGTACAAAAAATCTTATTTATAATAAAAGTATAAAAAATTCACCTCGTCCAAAAGACTCAAATTCTTTAAAAAAAAAAGAATTAGAATCAATTTAATATATTTTAAATTCTTCATTCAAATTATCTATTTTTTGATTAAAAAAAATTTCAATCTTTAATTACATTTAAATTATTTATCATTTATAAATAAAAAAAAAGATTTTTTAATAATTAAAATAATAGACAATCATTTAAAATTGAAATGAATTATTATAATATAATAAAAAAGAAAATTAAATTTTATTATCTAAATTAACACGATAAATTAAATTTTATTTGTTTTCAAAAAAAAATTAACAGCACAGAATGATAAAAGTGGAAGCTCAAATTTAGATAAATTAGACCTCATAGATCCATTTACTTTAAAATATGCAAAAATTTATTTAGAGCATCCATTCTTTTTACATTTTCTATATTGTAATGATAATCTTTTTATCTCTATTCAGAATATATAAAAATTTAGGAAAAATTATATACAAATTAACATCTAATTTTTATGGGGAATTATTTTATGATTCTTGTTCTGAAATACATTTCAAAAGTGTCCTGAAATATCTTTTTATTCCAAAAGAATAAAAAAAGTCCCATTTAAATGAATTAAGAGTATAGACTGGACAAATTCACTAGAAATTGTAAGGAAATTTATAAGTTCAATGTTTAATTAATGATATTCCAAAAAATTGGAAAATGGAAATTAAATCTATTAAAAGTGAAATTAAAAAATTTAATTATTTTTAGAGAACAAAGAAAAAATTGAAAACAAATCGAGTAAAAAACGATTTTTTAAATATTTTACTGATTTAAGAAATAATATTATTGCTTATCAAAATCTTAAAATTATTACAGTAAATATCCTCAAAAAGAATCAGAACCCCAATCTAATTGAATTATTTTAAAGATATAAATACATAAATTAGGCTTTAAAATATTTATGTTCAAAAAAAAGTTATCTTCGGTGAAAATTGAAGTAAATTATCAAATTTTTTTTGCAACTAAACAACTAATTTTTTGAACAAAAGTTAATGATGATTATATTATAGATGGGTGTGTGATATAAATGATAAGAGTTTTGAAAATGAAGAAAATGAGAAAAAGAAGTGCAGAAATCTATTCTTTCTTTTTATTCAGATGATTTAAATAAAGTTAATAGATATGTTAATTGAACAAATATATTTCCCTTTTATCATATGAATGATCGTCTTTCATTTGTTTATTTTATAAAATTTGAAAAATATTCAAAAGTAAAAATATTATTTTTTCTAGTAGTGATTATTTTTGTTGTTACCCTTTATTGAAGTTAAAAAATGGGAAATAGATATTTAAATGTGATTCTAATTGTAAAACATAATTTTTGATTTATAACAGAACTAATATAATAGTAATAATATGCAAATATTTTTACTATTTCAGTATTTTTCTTCCTTTTCAAAAATCTGATATTTATAAAATTATTGAATTGGAAAATTATGAGAATTTTATTTTTATTTCTTTAAAAGAACCATTGCTTACTTTAGATTTATTGGATTATGAATTAAATGAAGTAAACACAATAATTAAATTGACAAATTTCATATAACTATCGTATGATTATATACCCTATATTTATGAGATGGAAGAAATAAATCAAAATCAATTATGATTAAAAGGAACTCATAAAATGATACTAGTTCTCATTGGCGGATTGATAATAATTTTGATTTTGAAATCATTCTAAATTTAAATACATTTGAAATTGAATGGGCTGAAAATCAAGATGAACAAATAAAAACTTTTTAAGTTGATTATAAATTAAATTAATTATTTTAAATCTTAAACAAAATAATATATAAATCCTTAATTATATATCATAGACAATAATAATATAAAAATGATGAAACCTAAAATATAAAAATAAAACACAAAATTAACCTCTATATTAAAAACTAAAAAATACAAAATCAATCCAAATTATTGATAAAATCGATAATATTGTTTCCAAATAACTTTTGATATTTTTCTTCATCTTTATTGAAATATTTTCCGATATCAGAAAAATTAATCCAAATATCTTTTTTTCCATTCTTCCAAACTCCATATTTAAATGTATTATCATTAATTTTAACTCCTACTCCATTTTGTTTTCCATTTTCCCAAAAACCAACAAAAGCAATTAAAGGTTTTTTTCTCCAAATAAAAATTCCAAAACCTTTTTTAACATTTTTAATATAATTCCCAAAATAAATATATCCATTATTCCATTTAAATAAACCAATTCCATTTAAATTTCCATTTAAAATTTCACCAGAATAAATTTTACCATCATTATATAATATTATTCCATTTCCAATCATTTTATTATTTTTAAATTCTCCTTTATATATTGTTCC
>JAEEGL016909260.1_pt1 | contig 17584 bp, 16 predicted proteins | sample 9134231 | NCBI WGS metagenome assembly JAEEGL01 (sample SAMN16246548, study PRJNA631951) | gut metagenome | biome: gut microbiome; feature: rumen; material: fiber-attached | host: Bos | place: Iran: Karaj | collected 2018-10 | reverse complement strand
GGGGCCCACTGGGCATACCCGCCGAGTTCAGAATAGTCCTCGAGGATTTCGGTAGAGGGGGTACCCGGGTAACCCGCGGCAAACTGCACGTTGCAGTGGCGCATGGAGAGCGAGATGGCCTCGTTTCCCGAAATCAGCATCTTTTTCGCATTCGGATCAAAAGCTGGCATAGCGTTCCTTTTGTTTGTTCTATTCGGCCCAAATGTAGAAAAAATGCGTTTTGGGGCTCAAAAAAAGCAAGAAAAAGGGCTGTTATACCCATCTTTACGAAAAAAACAGCGAATTAAAAAAAATTTACCTATTTGTTTTAATTTATGTATATTCAATTATCATGCTAAACAAAAAAATCAAGCGAATAACTATTCTTGCCCTGGCTTTGGCTGTGTCTGCCATAGCCCAAAGTAAACGGGATACAGTTTTTTCTGATTCTTTGAACATTCCCAAGGATCTAGAAAACTTCAATATTTTTCAAGTTGATAAGTGGGGGCCGGTAACTTACAGCGGCAAAGGGAAATGCGACATCCTGGATCTCTACCAAAGAAACGTCGAACAGGGTCTAGGGTACTCCACTGTGGTGGACTACCACTACAAACAAACTAAAAACGATAGTTCCGTTACATGTATTTCATGGGGTTTGGGGCTGTCTTTTAAAGTTGTTCCAGACACCAGCAAGTATTCTCAAGACCACGAGTTGCCGCCCAGCATTCCCACAGCTTTTTCAGCCAAGAGTCAAGATGAAATTGCAAAGTTGTTTGAATCGGATTCGGCCTTTCTCGAAATAGAAAGTATAAAGCCGGTAACATATCAGACTCCAGGCGAGTGCCATGCGATAGACTTTCTTTTCAACATGGCTAATGAAAAGAGCGGGTTTCATGGCATTGTCGATATGAAGTTCAACGAATTATTCTCGCTAACAGACGGCACAAAAAACTGCACCTTTTGGGGACTTGCCGTTAAATACAAACGTAGAAGCGTTATCGAAAAAGTTGTCACAAAAAAACGTGTCATTGAAGTTATAGAAGTTCCGCCACCTGAACCCGATACTGTATTTGTACCTGTTCCTGCTCCTGCCGAGCCTAAACCTAGCGGTTGTTGTATGACCTGCTGCTGCAACAACTAGGGAGAACACCATGAAAAAGATTACTGCATTACTCATTTGCGCCTTTACGGCATTCCTTTTTGAAGGTTGTGCACAACGTTCATACGTAACAGACGAAGAAGAATACGAAGAACCGGCGCCAAAGCCAAAGCCGAAGCCAAAGCCAAAGCCAAAACCAAAGCCCGCACCAGAGCCGGTGGCAGTTTCGACACCTAGAAGAATTCAAGAACCCAGCATTACCACTGAGAATCTCTACCCGATTCCAAAAACTTTAAATGTTGACAACGACTTGACCATCGTCTCCCTGACTCCGGTTTCTTATACATCTCAGGGGCCTTGTAACGAAGTCTATTTCTTTTCTAACATTGTAACCCCAGCTTCTGGCTACCATGGGCTAGTGGACATTTCAATGTCTGAAACAGAGATATACGGAATCTATTCCTGCAAATACTTTGGCTCTGCTGTGGTTTACCAAGTAAAGCCAAATCCGTTTGTGAAGGAAATCGTCAAATATGAGGACGTGGTACGTAAAATCGTACCCGAAAAAAAGCAGTAGATTAAATAGCTGTACTGCTAAAATATGTAAGACAAAAGCCTCCCCATTTTGGGGAGGCTTTTTTCACAATTTGTCTATATTACTTGCCGGCCTTGTTCTGCTCCAGCTCGTCTTCGAGTTTCTTGGTCTGGGCGTTGGTGGCGTCGATGATGTTTTTCAGGTTGTCGATTTCCACGCCCTGCTTGGCCACCTGGTCCTTGAGTTCTTCGCACTTGGCGGCATAAGTCTGTTCCGATTCAATGCGATTGTTCAGTTCCTTACGCAAGCAATCCACAGAACCGCGGAGGGTATCCACTGCTTCTTCGGCTTCTTTCAATGCCGGATTATCATCAGCGCTAGTCGTTTCAGAGCAGGCGCACTTGCAGCCCATAAACTTCTTGGAAAAAGCGACGGCGGCAGCAGCACCGGCAATCGCACCAACTAAAAAGGCTCCAGTCTTCATAAGAACTCCTTTTGAAATTTATCCTGTTTCACAATATAGTAAACACAATCTAACCTTTGTCATATTCGCGAAAGCGAATATCTACTGAAGCAACGCTAATAGATCCTCGCCGGAGTTTATCCCGCACTTGATGCGGGGCGAGGATGACGCCGACCACTCTTACTTCTTGGGTTTCGGGAACAGTTCCTTAATAATCTCGTCAATATGCTTTTTGGGGTGTATTTTCAGGCCCTTCTTTGCCGGGGCCGGAAGTTCCGTCACGTCCTTCTTGTTGCCCTCAGGCAGATAAAGCGTCTTGACGCCTGCCTCCTGGGCGGCTAAGGCCTTCTCGTTGAGCCCACCGATAGGCAACAGATCTCCCGTAAGGCTCACCTCCCCCGTAAAGGCAATATCGGGCGACACAGGCCGGCGGGTAAAGGCCGAAAGCAAGGCCAGTGTCATGGCGATACCCGCCGACGGACCGTCCTTGGGAACGGCGCCCTCGGGCACGTGGATATGGATATCCGTCTTCTTGACGATGGCAGGGTCTATCCCAAAACGATGTAGTCGCTCGCGTACAAGGCTGAGAGCGATCTGGGCGGATTCCTTCATCACGTCGCCAAGCTTTCCGGTAAGCATCAAATGGCCCTTACCAGAAAGAAGCATGCATTCCAGCGTCAGGATTTCACCCCCCACACTTGTCCACGCAAGCCCTGTAATGACTCCATGGTGTCCCGGAGCGGGCAAGCGATTTTCGGAGAAGCGAGGCACTCCCAAATATTCCTGGAGTTGCTTTTCCGTCAACTCCTTCTTAACCTTCTTGCCCATGACAATTTCCTTGGCACGGTGGCGAACAATGCTTTCCAAAGAACGTTCCAATTCGCGAACGCCTGCTTCACGAGTCCATTCCCTAATAATCTTCTCAATAAGAGTATCCGGAATAGAAATGTCCTTATCCAAGGCCACACCACAACGCTCACAAATCTTCGGAATCAGGAACTTAGAAGCAATCTGCTTTTTCTCATGAGCATAGTAACCGGGCAGACGTACCACTTCAAGACGGTCACGCAGGGCATCGGGAATCTCAGATTCGGAGTTAGCAGTAGCAATGAACAGTACACGGCTAAGATCCAAGCCCACTTCCATAAAGTGGTCTGTAAAATCGTGGTTTTGTTCAGGGTCCAAAACCTCCAGCAAGGCGCTGGCCGGGTCACCCCTAAAGTCAGCCGCCATCTTGTCGATTTCGTCCAAGAGCAGCACAGGGTTCATGCATTTTGCACGACGGAGCGCCTGTATAAAACGGCCCGGCATGGCACCGATATAGGTGCGACGGTGACCTCGAATCTCGGCTTCGTCACGGACACCTCCCAAGGTGATACGCACGAAATTCCTCTGCATAGAAGCCGCAATAGATTCCACAAGAGTGGTCTTACCCACACCCGGAGGGCCTACCAGGCAGAGGATAGGGGCACGACGTTCCGTACCCGTCAGTTTCAGCACAGCGATGTATTCCAGAATGCGGTCTTTCACCTTGTCCAGACCGAAATGCTTGGCATCTAGATCCGCCTTCACCTTTTTCAGGTTCAGTACGGTATCGCTGTAAACCCCATAGGGCATGGAAAGGAACCAGTCGATGTAATTGCGAACCACGGCGTATTCCGGCGTGGTAGGGTGCATCAGGCGCATGCGGCTGATTTCCTCTTCCATCTTTTCCATGATGGCCGGGGAAAAATTCTTGGCCTTTAACTTCTTGAGTAGCTGGTCAGGTTCCGAGGAGGAATTCTCGCCATCATTCAGTTCATCCTGCAGCTGGCGAATCTGTTCACTGATGAACCATTCCTTCTGCTGCTGGGCCATCTTTTGACGGACACTCTGCTGGATCTTGACCATCACGTTGTCGTTGTCGTCAGTGATGGACATGAGTGCCAAGAGCTTAGCCGCCATATCATCCAGGGATTCCGCTTCCAAGAAGTTCTGCTTTTCGGCCAGAGAAATCTGCAAAAAGGGAATGATCCCGTAGAAGGCGTTCAACTGGCTATCCATGCCAAAGAAAGCATCTACCATACCTTCGGCAATGTTTCGCTTGGCGGCATAATCCCTAAAATTGGAAAGCACATCTGCGAAACTTTCCGTCTTGTCCTTGTTACTGACAGGAACCTTCCGGGGGGATACCGTCACTTGCAAGAAACCATCTTTCAGAATAACGGACCGTAAGTCAACGATTTGCTCACCTTCCAGCACCACCTTCACGCAGCCATTGGGGAAAGGAGTCACGTTGGAAACACGGGCGGCAACACCTACAGAATACAAATCCAGAAGTGGATTGGAGATTTCTTCCTGTTCCACATCTTTCTGAGTCACCAGGATGATTTCGCCATCATGGGCCTCGGCATATTCCAAAGCCTTCAATGAAATATCGCGACCCACCAGAATGCGGCGTGTCGTATAGGGAAAAACAATAGCATCCCTCAACGGAAGGAGGGGGAAAACCTTAGAAAAATCAAAAGCCATATTTCAATAATAGTAAAGCGGGCTAATTTAAACGTTAAGCAACGTTCTTGCCAGCTTTTTTCGAGGATTTCTTTGCAGAAACCGCCAAGGGGTTCAATCCCCTACGGATTATCTCGTCCGTAAGAACAAGTTTCTTGGCCCCTGTGCCAGGCATCTCGAACATGGCCTGCTGCAGGGACTTTTCCATGACAGAACGGAGTCCGCGGGCACCAGTCTTTCGGCTCATGGTCTCACGAACGATTTCCTTCAAGGCATCGTCAGTAAAATCAAGTTCTATTCCGTCCATGGCGAACAGGCTCTTGAACTGCTTGACCAACGCGTTTTTCGGCTGGGTCAAAATGTTCAGCAAGGCCTTCTCGTCTAATTCTTCGAGAGCGACTGCAATAGGCAAGCGACCCACAATTTCGGGAATAAGGCCGAACTTGATAAGATCATCGGGTTCCAGCTGCTTGAAAAGTTCACTCAGGGAATTGTCAGATTCGCTGCGGATGTCGGCACCGAATCCCATACCACCCTTGTTCACACGCTGGGAAATAATCTTATCCAGGGTTTCGAAAGCGCCGCCACAAATGAACAGGATATTCTTGGTATTCACCTGCACCAGAGGCTGTTCAGGGTGCTTACGACCGCCCTTGGGAGGCACTGCCGCAACGGTTCCTTCCAAAAGCTTGAGGAGACCCTGTTGCACGCCTTCACCGCTCACGTCGCGAGTAATAGAGGGGTTTGCCGTCTTGCGAGCAATCTTGTCAATTTCATCAATGAAGATAATGCCCCGCTCGGCACGGGCCACATCGTAATCAGCCGCCTGCAACAGGCGCACGATAATACTATCGACGTCTTCACCAACATAACCGGCTTCGGTAAGCACGGTGGCATCGGCAATGGTAAAGGGCACATCCAAAAAACGAGCCATGGTCTGTGCCAAAAGCGTCTTGCCGGAGCCCGTAGGGCCTACCAAAAGCAAGTTGGACTTTTCCACTTCAACCGCGTCACCATTAGGGTGGGCCTGCTTGTAGCGCAACCGTTTATAATGGTTATAGACCGCCACGGAAAGAGCAATTTTCGCCTGTTCCTGACCAATGACGAAGTCATCCAGGTGGGCCTTGATTTCAGAAGGGAGCGGAAGAGGTTTCTGGCTTGCAACTTCGGCAGCCTGTTTTTCTTGTAAGGAACGGGACTTGTCCTCTTCAATAATCCGGTAGCACATGGAAACGCAGTCGCTGCATATATGCACGCCTGCGCCAGCAATCATCTTGTCTACCTGTTCGGCAGACTTTCCACAGAAACTACATGTTACCGTCGGACGATTTTTCCCATTCCTATACATTAATCTTAAACTCCCTCTTTACGCGGGACAAAGACTTCGTCGATAACGCCGAATGCCTTAGCTTCTTCCGGGCCCATATAGAAATCACGGTCCGTTTTCTCACGGACTTCATCTATAGACTTGCCCGTGTGCTTCGCCACGATTTCGGCAAGAGTGTCCTTAGTGCGGATAATTTCCTTTGCCGTAATCTGGATATCGGTGGACTGACCGGTAGCGGCACCGGACGGCTGATGCAGCATAATGCGGGAATGGGGAAGCGCATAGCGTTTGCCCTTAGTTCCAGCAGCCAAAAGTACCGCCGCCATAGAGGCACAGCTGCCTATGCAGATAGTAGCGATATTCGGACGCACATGCTGCATGGTATCATAAATGGCAAGCCCCGCCGACACGTAGCCTCCCGGGCTGTTGATGTACAGCGTGATATCTTTCTCCGGATTTTCGTATTCAAGGAAAATCAACTGGGCCATGACGTTGTTTGCCACTTCGTCATTAATAGGCGTACCCAAGAAGATAATGCGTTCCTTGAGAAGTCGGGAGTAGATATCATAGGCGCGTTCACCACGCCCCGTAGTCTCGATGACGGTAGGGATTATCATTCAGTTTACCTCTTACTTGTTTTCTTCGGCGGCCGGACGGATACCAACGATGAAGTCGGCTGCCATCTGGAAACGAAGCTCTTCGCGCAGGGTGTTGATACGACCAGACTGGCGGAAGTGAGACTTCAAATCTTCGAATTCAATGTGGTATGCCTTAGCCATTTCCTGCAGGCGGGCATCCACCTGGGCTTGTGCGGGGCGGATCTTTTCCTTGTTCGCCACAAATTCCAGAATGCGGTGCTTCTTGATTTCGCGGATGGCCTCGGGACCCAAAGTCTTCATCTGTTCTTCCGTGGGCTCCACAGCATCCTTCGGATCCTGTACGTTGCGGTTGATAGACCACTTGATGAGGTCTTGTACGCGGGCGTTCGGAACTTCAAAGGGGTTCTGTTCAATCAGCTTATCGATAGCTTCGTCAATAGCCTTGGTCTTGGCAGCATCCTGCTTCTGGTTGGCAAGGCTTTCGGCGATGTTGTTCTTGAGTTCAGCTTCATCCTTGACACCCACCTGCTTGCAGAATTCTTCATCCAGGGTCGGAGGAACAATTTCACGGACGTCCGTCACCTGCACCTTAAAGTGAGCCGTCTTGCCACGGTAGCGTTCATCCTTATGATCATCGGGATACTTGAAATCTACGTCCTTGACGTCTCCAGCAGACGCACCGACAAGGCCTTCATCGAAACCCGGACTGGCGGATTCGCCAAGCAAGTTGCGGAACACCTTATTTTCGGGCAATTCCTGCTTTTCGCCCTCAATAATCACTTCCTGGTACTCGCCGACAACCACGTCTCCCTTCTTGGCAGCGCGATCCACGTGTTCATCCTTGCTCCACATCTTGAGCAGGTGGTCAAATTCAGCCTGAACTTCTTCTTCGTGGACGGCAGTCTGCGGAACAGTAACACCCGTATCGGCATAGCCCTTGATATCGATTTCAGGATCCATTTCCACTTCGACAGTCAGAGTGACGGCGGTTGCCTTGTCATCATTGAATTTTGTGACCTTCAACTGGCCCACGGGGATGATGCCAGCCTTCTTGAGTTCCTCATTCAAGACCTTGTCCACCATCTCGTTCACCACTTCGTGATGGATGGAGTCGCCAAACTGCTTAAGAATCATGGCCTTGGGTACCTGGCCCTGGCGGAATCCCTTCAGTGTCACCTGTTTCTTGTACTGTGACAGCTTCTTTTCAAAAGGAGCCTTCAGATCCTCCTGGGGGATAGTTACTTCGAGGGTACGCAGGGTAGCGCTGGTTTCTTTGATTTCAACGGGCATATAGACTCCGATATACGTTAGTAGATTAAAAATTCTGCGAGGGGTGGGAGTCGAACCCACACACCGAAGTACCAGATCCTAAGTCTGGCGCGTCTGCCAATTCCGCCACTCTCGCGTTTTGAGCACAAAGATACAAAAAAAAGGACGCGTTTCACCCAAATAGTCACCACATTTGGCGCAAAAAGGCCAAATTTGTTATATTCCTTCCTATAATGGCCAAAGTCAGCATAATCATTCCCTTTTTTAGAGTACCCCTTGTTTTTTTCCAAAAATGCCTGGATAGTCTGACTAGCCAAACCCTTAGTGACCTTGAATTCGTCTTCGTCGACGACGGCAACGATATCAATGACGATTCGCTTTCATTCATAAAGAATTCTGCGAACCAGGATAGCCGAATTAAAATTCTCCATCAAGAGCACAATGGCGTATCGGCAGCCCGTAACTTAGGGATTGAGTCCGCACAAGGCGAGTATATCACCTTCATCGACGCCGATGATTGGATAGATAGCAACGCCATAGAAACGTTATACAAAGAAGCTAAATCAAACCATTCACCCGTTGTCATATTTGATTGTATCGGGGAAAGAAACCATGAGACATTCAAATACCAGCTATTTGACAAATCTATCAACTCGCTTGACCAGGCCGATTATCGCTTTATTCTAGAATCAGCAGTCAACACCAATCCAAAACACGGCGGGATTGTCATTGGAGTCTGCTGCAAACTGTATGAAGCCGCCTTCATCAAGAACAACCGCATATTATTTCATTCAAACATTTCACTCGGCGAAGACCGCCTCTTTTTTCTAGATGTACTCTCTTTTTCTCCTAAAATCGGCTATTGCCACAAGCCCTTTTACCATTACAGATACAACGAAGCATCTCTTTCTCATACATGCCGCAAAGACTTCATCTCCATTATTGAGACAAACCACCAACAACTAAGCAACCACGCTATCATTTCTAAATATCCAGATCTGCGGGAACATTTCTATTCTTGGATGTATACAGACATTGCAAGAATCATTTTAACGTCTCTAGACCAGTGCTTTTTTAGCACTCAAAACAACGATTCCCATGGAACAAAGAAAAAAAAGCTTCTAGAATTAATTTCTCACCCCATAAGCAAGCGTGCACTCCGTTCCTTTGATAAAAAAAGCTTCGGAAAAAAATCAATTCTAAAATTATTTTGCTTCAAACACAAGCTGATAGACCTACTATTCCTACTCCACTGGTTTCAAGAAAAAAAGAATGTCCTCTGCCACTAATAAACGTATTGCCAAAAACACCCTGCTGCTATACTTCCGTATGGCAGTCACCGTCGGCATAAGCCTGCTGACGTCTAGGGTCGTTCTAGACAAACTTGGCATACAGGATTTTGGAATCTACGACGTCGTTTACGGAATCATCGCCGCCCTTTCTTTCTTGTTCAGTTCCATGTCTCTAATGACGCAACGCTTTCTGACATACGAGTTAGGGAAAAATGATTCATCGAACCTGCCACGAATTTTTTCAATGTCCATAAATGTACAGTTCTGCATAGCACTAGTCGTTATCGTGCTTGCAGAAACAATCGGCCTATGGTTTTTGAACTTTCACCTCAATATTCCGGACTCAAGACTCTCCGCTGCAAATTGGATTTATCAATTCGCTATTTTTAGCACTATATTAAGCATCTTGTTAGTCCCCTACAATGCCATCATCATCGCTCAAGAAATGATGGGTTTTTATGCCTGGATAAGCATAGCCAATGTCTGCCTCAGACTACTTATTGTTTATCTGCTAGCCATAGGTGACTTTGACAAACTTATCCTCTACGGTTTCTTGGGGACTATTGTCAGCATACTCATTCAAGTGGCATATGTTGTCTATTGCAGGGTACAATTCAAAGAAACGGTGCGCTACCACTATGAGAAAAACCCCGATCTTTTTAAAGAGATGTTTTCCTTTTCTGGATGGTGTTTGTTAGGAGGGGCAAGCTCCATCACCAAGGCGCAAGGCATCACCTTCATTCTAAACATTTTTTTCAATGTTTCGGTAAATGCGGCTATGGGTATCGCCAACCGTGTTGCAGATGCCATCAATCAATTTGTCGCCAATTTCCAAACCGCGGCAAATCCACAGATTATCAAGCAATATGCTGCAGGAGAAACGGCTTCCCTTTCAAAACTAATCAACCGGGTTTCCAAATTCTCTTATTGTCTAATTCTTCTGCTTGTACTTCCCATCTTTCTTAATACGGAATTTATACTACATCTCTGGCTCGTCAAGATTCCTGCATACACCGCAAATTTTATCCAGCTGCTTCTAATATTCATCCTATTGGATAGCCTCGCAGGACCGCAATGGATGTCCATTCTTGCATCCGGCAAAATAAGGAATTACTACATCATCGAAACTGCCATCACCCTTTGCATCATTCCCTTGAGTATCATTTTACTCAAAATGGGATACGGTGCAGCCATAGTGCTCACTTGTAAAATCGTAGTCAACATAGTTGTCCTTATTTGGCGTGCTTTTTACATGGCGAAAAATGTAGGCATTTCGACAGTCTCCTATTTCAAAAACGCCATACTCCCTCTGTTCATTATAACGCCTATAGCCGTCATCCCGCCATTGATGGTAAAATACACCCTTTCATACGGCTGGCTGGATTTTTCCGTTTCTTCCGCAACGGCCATTATTTCGGTCGCCACGACCACATGGTTTATTGGATTGAATAGAGGCGAAAAGGATTCTGTCAAGAACATCATCCTTCAAAAAATCAAGGGATGATTTCTAAGATAAACGAAGGATTTTTTTTACGCCAGGAATCTTTAACAAAACAGCAAAAACGACCAGATCTACAGACAATCTGATTAAGGGTAAGAAATTACCGGTGCAAGAAATTTTATTCCAATCAAAAGTCATCATTTCATAGTAATGCACCAGCAGCAGTAAAAGCGAATTCTTTCCAACGAGAGCAATCAACTCTACAATCATATTCTGCCTTTTCTCCATCAGTCTCGCCCCATTCACAAGAAAAATCATTGCGGCCAATGAAGAAATACCACTCCACCATACGGGAAATTTCATGGTATACAAATCAATAGACTCAAAAAAGATAATAGAAGCAAAAGAAAAAACGAACAAATAAGAGATTTTGTTCCATTTATGCCCCCAAGCGCCTGTTTCCATTTTTTGGGATGCCACTCCGGCGGCATAAAAAAACATTGCCGCAACGGCCTGGCTCAATCCCAAAACAGAAGCTCCGTCCCTTAGCGTCATGGCCGCAAAAAAAGAGCCGGCCATTAAAAACATGCAAAAGAGCATTCCCGCAGAGTCTTTTTTTCTCCATAACGGGCTTTTAAGGGCAAACCCGTTAAAAAACTGAAAAACAACACGGCAAATAAACAGGGATGGCAAAAACCATATAGCCCCTACCTGCAAATTTGTAAATCCCATCACATCTATCTTAGGCCCCACAACAAGAACCGAGACCAAAAAACGATATAATGAAGTTATATCTATGCCCCTAACGACATCAATGGAATATTTTACACCAACAATCAAGAAACCTAAAAAATAGGGCCACAACAACGAACGAGCAGACTTTTTACACTCCTCTACAACCGACCTTTCTTTATAAAGAAGGCCCGATAAAAAGAAAAACATAGGAACATGAAACAAGTAAATGAATCTTATCCCTAATTCAGGAATTCTGCAATGCCCAATAATAACGAGGCACATGCACAAGCCCTTCAAAAAATCCACATAAATCTTTCTAGAAATGTCGCCGTTACTCATGCTCGGACTCCAACATTACTTGAGTAACTTCACCTTTTTAGAACAACACCAACTTGACAAGATCATTATATACACCCACATCCAAATATGAGGTAATTTGTATCCTGTAATGAAAAAACTCCAGCCTACGTAAAAAATGGAAACAGCATAAAGCATCCACCAAAAAGGAGTTTTTCGCCTTTTCATCATCTCATACATGTAAGCCATTAAAAAAGCGGCAACAAAGGGGACTATAAAACATCCCGCCAGCCCAAAATCTTTATATGCCTCCCACAAATAGTTTATGGTATTGAGGCCATGGAATTTTTGGATACTATAATTCAGTTCATTGTCCCACCTATTCATTTCCCTAATGGCCATAGGAAATCTCGACAAGCCGAATGGTCCATTGAACAAGTCTAAACCATATGTAAATCCATGCCTAATCTCATCAGGATCCGTATTAATCCCATAATCCAAATTCCAGTAATTGTTTGCGATATACTTATAAGGCAATGTTGCAACCTGTTTTGCAATCATCCCCTTAATTCCAGAAATTCCGTACTGGGCCCTGACAACAGAAACCCCCACAAAAAATGCAATCGCAAGCACCATCGCAAGCAAAATAAAAGAAGACGGAATCCGCTTCTTTATATTATTGTATAACACAACCACAACAGCCGCGCATATAAACAACGGCATTCGCCCTGGATATATTAAAAGAGCAATCAGCGGAACGGAAATCGCGAAAAACAATGACATCCGCCGAATCCAAACATGAGGGTTAATCGATTTAAATGATGCAATGGCAAAATAAAGCACAACCAGGGGCGACGAAGTAAACGCAATGGCAGCAAACATACCATATTGTGCCGTCTCCCGTACCTTTTCCTCTGCAAAGAATCTTAAAAAGGAAAAGCCTATTTTCGTATAAATAATATATGCGCCAGCCAAGAAAAAACCGAACAACACCAACGATATCACAAAATGAACATTCCAGTTGTAATTTACAAGAATATCCTTTTTTTCAAATTCGTAAACGGGCTTATGGTCTCTGTAAAACGCGGTGTAAAAAGCGAACGTCCCGGCAATAAACGAAAGCAATCCGCCAATCCAGGCCATCCATGTTATCATTCCTAAATCTGGCATAGCCCGCATCAATTTCAAGTAGGAAATGCCCATTGTCAATGTCTGGGCGAAAATATAAACTACTACGGGCTGAAAAAAATCTCTTTTTTGTCTCCAAGTATAAACAAGGCAAAGCAAAGCTATGCCCATACAAATAAAGCTTATACTATAATGATCCATTACTTTCTTCTAGGCAGCATAGACAGGAATCTATCTATTTCTTTGGCAAGCCTAGTCTCTGGGTCAAGATTTTTGAAAAATTCTATTGAGCAACAAACGGCCAAGCCCAGCAAAGCACTAATCATAAAGGTAAATAGAATCATCACTCCACGTTTGGGGAATATACGCTTGTCATTTTCCCAGGGCGGCTGCAAAACAATCAAATTCGTTTGCCTATTGTTCGCCTCAATATCTAACTGCTCACGTTGTTCGCGCAAAAGCATGTATATGGACTGCTGTATTTTCAAGTCATTTTTTAAAGACAAGTACTTTGAAGAAAGCTCAGGTGTTTTTCCGAGGGCTACGACACCCATATCACTTTGCTTTCCCTCTTTTATCTCGTTTATGGTTTTATCAATATTGCGTAAACGCTGTTCTAAGTCTTCAAGCCGCTTTGTAACACCGCCCTTCTTTTCTTTTTCGTATGCAAGTTCCTGCATAAGGGCTTCTCGTTCCATCTGCAAGCTGCTCAAATACCTCAACGCCGATTCTAACTGGACTGTCGGTTCATAAAAATCATTTTTACGCTGGAACTTTACGAACTCCTTTTTTATGGAATCCATTTCCACTTTCACTTCTTTAATGCGCGTGTCGACAAACTCCCTCATTTGCTTCGCTTGGTCAGTCTTATAGGCGTTATACATGGAGTCCATCTGAACCAAGAAATAGTCTACAACGGCGGCCGCTTTCTTGTAATCCGTATGAACAAAAGACACGACAAACATTTCATCATCATTATATTCCAAGTCAAAGTCGGAGCGGAATCTCTTCAAAAGATCTGCATAGAACTCCCCTTTGAACTTGTAATCCCTTGCCAGGCCAAACTTTTCAATGATTTTTTCGTGCAGTTCCCAGGAATTCGCAAAAGTCACCGTAATGCCCATTCCCTCGTCAGTCTTTCCAAGCAAATCAGAAAGGGCCGATCCACCAGGAATATCACCCACGGACTTACCCATTCCCATAGTCGTAATGGGACTAGATTCTACAGGCGGCGTGAATATGGCGTCTGCCTTATAAAGCGGTGTAAGAACCCACATTACCAGGACAAACACGACAAGAGTGGGAACCAGAACTATTCCTAGGAATATCCCCTTATGAGATAGGCAATTGTTAATTGCCATCAATACCATTTCTAAAAGAGATAGATCTTTCTGATTTTCCATACTACCGGTAAGACATATAAATAATTAACGAAGAGGATATCACCGTCAACAGAGAAGCCAAGAACAGGGTGATATCCTTAAAGTTTTCATAACGGCTCTTAGGGATTTCGATATAGTCTCCTGGAAGAATCTCATCTTCTGTCGCATTCACATCGATTGTCTCCCTATTGCCGCGAACCACATGGACCTGGTTCCAGCTTCCCGTAAACGGGGTGACGCCCGCAGCGGCAATATAATCCAGAGCCTTATATTCTGGATTATAAGGCACACGGCCCATTACAGCCACCGCACCGCCCACGTAGACAAACTGATTGCTTGAACCACGGTTGTCGCAGTAGATCTCGGAACTTGCAGCGGCAACCGTATTCTTCGCATCGGATATAGAAATCTTCTTCTCAGAGCCATCACGGCCAACAATCTTTATGAAACTGAGCGCGCTACTTTCAACATCGTTCCCAGAAGCCATCAGGTAATAATCGGCAACAGTCCGGTTGTCATTGTAGGGTACGGAAACACGCCTGTCAGGAAAAATAAGCGTCACCGCAGTACTCATATCGACAAAAGGAACAAAAATCCGGTCGCCCTGCATCAACACCAAGTCGCTTGAAAAATCCCCCAGGCGGACAATCCTGTTATAATCCACTTTCAGGGAATCCTGGCCACGAATGACCACAATGCGCTCCTTGTCCGCAGTGGGCAAGAAACCGCCCATATTGCGAAGCAGGGTACTCAATTTTGTCTGCGCCTCGACGGGAATCTGACCAGTTTGCGGGACAGCACCCATTACAGAGACCATAAACGATTTAAGACGCGATAATTGAACCGAAGAATACTGGGCGTTGTACTTCACTGAAATCACCCGCATTATTTCGCGTTTGGCTTCATTGAGAGTTTTACCGCCAACGTTGATAACACCACATTCGCTGATGGCGATAGTTCCGTCGGCATTGACCTGAACAGAGAAATAATTGTTCTCCAAGAACAGGTCAAAGAAATCTCCAGGGCCCACAACGTAATTGGAATCCACTTGCGATTCCACTACCATGGGCATCAGCGAAACGTTTCCACGGGGAGTAGAATATTCAGGAGGAAACCTCATCAACGATGACTGCGCAAACGACATCGCGGTCAAAACCCAGACAAACAACAAGCAGAGTTTCATCCTCATAAAGATCCCAAATAGCTATATGTTGTATAAAAATACAAAAAAAGCCCAGCAGAAACTGGACTTTTTTTAATTATATCGCTTTTTGTTATGCGGACTTGCCTTCGCCTTCAACCATGCTTACGGTATCGGACTTGGCAGTGTCAGCAGCACCCTTCTTGGCCTTAGCAACGATTTCGTCTTCCACGAGACCCACGAGGGCCATCTCGGAAGCATCACCGGCGCGGTTGGGGCCGAGCTTCAGCACGCGGGTATAACCACCGTTGCGGCTGGCATAGCGAGGGCCGATTGTTGCAAACAGGTCCTGCAGAACCTTGGGGTCCATAATGAAGCGAGCAGCTTCACGACGGGCAGAAAGATCGCCCTTCTTGGCATAGGTAACCATGCGGTCTACCACGCCACGGACCATCTTGGCCTTGTGCAGTGTTGTACGCACATAGCGGTTGCTCTGTTCGGCTTCCATGCCCTTTCCGATGATAGAAGTGGCAAGGGCGCGGAGGATGGCACGCTTGTGCTGGGCGTTAACGCCGAGTTTCTTGTTCTTTACACCGTGTCTCATTTTTAATCCTTCAAGTATTCATCGACATCCATGCCAAAAGAGAGGCCCATGGAGGTCAACACCTCGTTAAGTTCCACCAAGGACTTCCGACCGAAGTTCTTGTATTTGAGCATATCGTTTTCCTTGTTGCGCACAAGTTCACCGACCGTATGAATATTGGCCATACGCAGGCAGTTGCTGGAGCGAACAGAGAGTTCCAGTTCATCAACGCGAGTACGGAGCAGTTCCGCAATGCGCTGGTGTTCTTCATCCTGGCCGTCAGCACCTTCGGTCACCAGGTCACCTTCGAAGTTGATGAAGATTTCCAGGTGGTCGACGAGAAGCTTGGCAGCATAAGCCAAGGCATCTTCGGGGTCGATGGATCCGTCTGTGGTGATTTCCAGTTCCAGACGGTTGTAGTCAGTCTTCTGACCCACGCGGGTATCGCTGATGTGCATCGCGACCTTCTGCACCGGGTTGAAGTTCGCATCCGTAGCGATGACGCCAATCGGAGCGTTCGGATCCTTCAGTTCATCGGCACGGACAAAACCGCGACCGCTGGAGATCTTCACGTCCATAGAGAGGGAAGCGTTACCGTTCAGCGTAGCGATATGGACATCCGGGGTCAAGATCTTCACACCCGGGTTATCCATGAATTGAGCGGCCGTAACTTCACCATCACCGGACACGTCCAGGTGTAAAGTTTCGTCGTGATCGGAAAGGAGCTTCACGCGGATGCTCTTGAGATTCAGGATGATATCGGTGACATCTTCCTTGACACCGGGAATTGTCGAAAATTCCTTCTCGACGCCTTCGATTTTCACGGAGACAATGGCCGCACCCTGCAGGGAGGAAAGAAGCGTACGACGGAGTGCGTTACCGAGGGTAATACCCCAGCCACGTTCCAAGGCCTCTACGACAAACTTTGCATAGCGGCCATCTTCGCCGGTTTCCACTTTCTGGAAGCTGCGCGGCATTTGAAGTGATTTCCACATCATTGGCGATACCTCTTTGGATTAGACTCTTCTCTTCTTTTTAGGACGGCAACCATTATGGGGAATGCCCGTCACGTCTCGAATAGAGAGGACTTCGAGGCCCGCATTCTTGATAGCGCGGACAGCGGACTCACGACCACCACCGGCACCCTTGACGCGGACATCCACCTTGCGCATACCGAGGTCGAAAGCCTTGTGAGCAGCAGCTTCGGCAGCGAGCTGGGCGGCAAACGGAGTGCTCTTGCGGGAACCCTTGAAACCGGCATTACCGGGGGAACCCCAAGCCACGACGTTACCGCGAGCATCGGTGATAGAAACGATTGTGTTGTTGAAGGTGGCGTTGACGCAGGCAATACCCTGGACGTCGATACGCTTCTTGCCCTTCTTGACCTTAACTTCTTCAGCGGCAGCAACCGGAGCTTCGGCGGCGGCAGCAGTTTCCTTAATTTCTTCTTCAGCCACGAGGAATCTCCTTACTTCTTCTTGTTAGCCACAGTTTTCTTGGGGCCCTTGCGGGTACGGGCATTGGTGCGGGAACGCTGACCGCGAACGGGGAGACCCTTGCGGTGGCGGATGCCGCGATAGCAGCCGATATCCTGCAAACGCTTAATGTTCAAGGTGATTTCTGCGCGGAGCTGACCTTCCACGGAGTATTCGTCTTCGAGAAGATGACGAATCTTACCTTGTTCTTCTTCGGTGAGGTCATCGCACTTCTTGTTCTTGTCGATACCCAGCTGGGCACAGACCTTGTTTGCGGTGAACAGACCGACACCATAGATTGCCGTCAGACCGTACTCAACGGTCTTGTTTTTCGGTAAATCGACACCAG
>JAEEGL016281624.1_pt1 | contig 17584 bp, 8 predicted proteins | sample 9134231 | NCBI WGS metagenome assembly JAEEGL01 (sample SAMN16246548, study PRJNA631951) | gut metagenome | biome: gut microbiome; feature: rumen; material: fiber-attached | host: Bos | place: Iran: Karaj | collected 2018-10 | reverse complement strand
GCCGTCATGAAATCCGGTCAATACGCGTTCGTCGGAAGAAAACGCAAGAAGAGAGACTTCCGTCGTATGTGGATCGCCCGTATCAATGCCGGAGCAAGAATGAACGATATTTCTTACTCTCAGCTCATGCACGGCCTGAAAGTCGCCGGGATCGATCTGAACCGCAAGGTCCTCGCCGATCTCGCCATTTCCGACGAGAAGGCGTTCGGCGAACTTTGCAACGTTGCCAAGAACGCTATCGCAAAATAAGTTGAATTGTGTGGAAAGGGGCGTTCGATAAGAAAGCCCCTTTTTTGAAAGATGATCATAACGGCAAGGAGCAACGAAAAGGTAAAACTTTTGCGGCGTCTGAATAACGACAAAAAGACGCGGGAAGAAAACAGCGTATACGTCGCCGAAGGGGTGACGCTTTTGTCGTCTATGCCGGAAAACTGTTCGGTAAAATCTTTTTTTATACGCGCGTCCGCAGATGTAAAAGTACGAGATATAGTAAATAAGTTTCCCGATGCGGAAGTTTTCGTATTGGCGGACGACGTATACGACAGCGTATCGGATACCGTTTCTCCGAGCGGGATCACCGCCGTTATAAAAAGACCCGAACCGGAATCGATAAAAGGAGACGTTGTTCTCGTATTGGACGGCGTATCCGACGCGGGTAACTTAGGCGCTATCGTTCGTACGGCGGTCGCCGCAGGCATAACAGACGTTATTACCGTTCATTCCTGCGCCGATCCGTTTTCGCCTAAAGCCGTTCGTGCTTCTATGGGCGGGATATTCAAGATCAACCTAACGAGCGATCCTGAACGGATAAAAGACGTTCTGGACGGATATGATTTCGCTATCCTCGATATGGGAGGCGAAAACATTTTTCGATTTGAAAGAAAAAACAAGACGGCGCTTGTCGTCGGAAACGAGGCGCACGGCGTTTCGGAAGAAATGAGACGGCTCTCGGATATCACTTTGGCTATTCCTATGGTAAAGGACGGCGTAGAATCGTTAAACGCGGCCGTTGCCGCCGGAATAGCTACGTATTTAATTAAAAAAGGAGATTTATTATGAGCGGACACAGCAAATGGGCTAACATCAAGATCAAGAAGGGAAAGACGGACGCTGCTCGCGGTAATATCTTTACCAAGATCGGCAGAGAGATCGCCGTAGCGGTCAAAGCGGGCGGTCCCGATCCGGCCAATAACTCCCGCTTGCGCGACGTTATCGCCAAGGCTAAGCAAAACAATATGCCCAACGACAATATCACCCGTTCCATCAAAAAGGCGAGCGGAGAACTCAGCAGCGTCAACTATGAAGAAATGCAATACGAAGGGTACGGCGCAGGCGGTATCGCCATCATCGTTACCGCTCTTACCGATAATAAAAACCGTACTGCGGGCGACGTAAGACACCTGTTCGACAAGTATAACGGCTCTTTGGGTACGACCGGTTGCGTTTCTTACTTGTTTAAGAAAAAAGGTCTCATCGTTATCGACGGAGAAAAACTTTCCGAAGACGACGCGATGATGCTTGCTCTCGACGCGGGTGCGGACGACGTAGTCGGTTGCGACGGCGTTTACGAAGTGTACACGCTTCCGCAGGATATGCATAGCGTTAAGGACGCCCTTGAAGCGGCCGGAGCCACCGTTCTTTCGGCGGATACGGGGTTCTTCCCGGATGATTTTATCACGCCTTCCGAAAACGATATCGGGAAGATCCAGAAGCTCATCGATATGTTGAACGAGAACGACGATATTCAGAACGTCTATCATAACGCCAACTTGCCCGAAGAAGAGGAAGAAGAATAATGTTCGACGTCGAAAAAGTTTGTCGAGAGGCCAAAGACGCGGCCAATCGGTTTTCTTCGGTCTCGGAAGAAAAGAAGAACGAACTTCTTACCGCGATCAAGAATTCCGTTTGGGATAATCGTAACGCCATTATCGCGATCAACGGTCAGGATATCGAAGAAGCCGAAAAAAGCGGTCTTGCGTCCTCCTTGATCGATCGTCTTACGTTGAATGAAAAACGTATCGAAACGATGTGCAAAGGCATCGACGATATCATCGCTTTGCCCGATTACGTCGGAAAGGTCGAAGAAGAGTACACACTCAAAAACGGATTGCAGGTAAAAAAAGTGCACGCGCCTCTCGGCGTCGTCGGCATCATTTACGAAGCGAGACCGAACGTGACCGTCGACGCGGCCGCTTTGTGTATCAAATCCGGTAACGCGGTCATTTTGAAAGGCGGAAAAGAAGCTATTCATACCAACCGCTTTTTGGCGATGCTCATGAAGCAGGCTTTCTTCTCGCTCGGACTCAGCGACGAATTGATCGGCTTTATCGACGGAACGGAACGCGAACTGACGGCAAAAATGCTCTCTTTGGGAGAATATATCGACGTTGTCATCCCGCGAGGGGGAGAAAAACTGAAAAAGTACGTCCTTTCCGCCGCGACGATGCCGGTCATTGCCTCTTCGGGTGGAAATTGCCACGTTTACGTGGAAAAAACGGCCGATCAGGAAATGGCTCTCAATATCGTTCAAAACGCAAAACTGAGCCGTCCATCCGTCTGCAATGCGTGCGAGACCTTACTCGTCGATCGTGAGATAGCGGCGGATTTCTTGCCCAAGTGTTTGACGATGCTGTCCAAGCAAGGCGTCGAGATACGAGGCAAAGAAGAGATCAAGCCGTATTTTGAAAACGTCGTTTTGGTTGACGACGACGAGTTCTACGTCGAGTATATCGATAAAAAGATCAAAGTAAAGATCGTCAGCGGCGTCGACGAAGCCATCGACCATATCAATCGCTACAATACCAAGCACAGCGAAGCCATTGTAACAAAAGATCCCTTAGCTGCCGAAAAGTTCACGAAAACAGTGGACGCCGGATGCGTTTATGTCAATGCTTCCACCCGTTTTACGGATGGTTTTGAGCTTGGTTTGGGCGCCGAAATGGGCATTTCCACACAGAAATTACACGTTCGCGGACCGATTGGTTTAAAAGAGCTGACTTCGGTCAAATACGTCGTTACGGGAAGCGGACAAATTAGATAAGAGCACGGTCTTTTCCGTTTGCGTGTTGGAAAGGATTGTGATATAATGAGGATACTATGAAAAAAATAGGAATATTGACCAGCGGAGGAGACGCTCCGGGCATGAACGCGGCCATAAGGTCGGTCGTTCGGTGCGCTTCTTGCGCGGATATAGATTCGTACGGTATCGAGTGCGGATACAGCGGTATGCTTGACGGAAATATCTTCCGTATCGATAACAGATTCGTTTCCGATACCATTCAGAAGGGCGGGACCATTTTAAAAACGGCTCGTTGCCCTGAATTCAAAGAAAAAGAATATCGTCAGAAAGCATACGAAAATCTGCTTGCGTTCGGTATCGAGGGTCTGGTCGTTATCGGCGGGGACGGCTCTTTCAGAGGTATGCTTGAATTTTATAAAGATTGCGGCTTACCTTGCGTCGGCATTCCCGGTACAATCGATAACGATATCGGTTATACCGATTTCACGTTAGGATTCGATACCGCCGTCAATACCGTTCTTGCCGCGGTCAACAACGTGCGCGATACCATGACGGCGCATAACCGCGCCTGCATTATCGAAGTAATGGGCAGAAAATGCGGCGATATCGCCGTTTATGCCGGCGTTGCGGGCGGCGCGGAGATCATCCTTATCCCCGAGATACCCTTTAAGATCGAGGACGTGGTAAAGACGATCAAGTACGACCGTATCAAGGGTAAGCAGTCCGTCATCATCATGCTTGCCGAAGGCGTATGTTCTTGTTCCGAACTGAAGGAACAACTGCTTGAAAAAATCGACGGTATTCAGATCAGAACGGTCAAATTGGGCTACATCCAACGGGGCGGAACGCCTTCTATGTCCGACCGTATATTCGCTTCTCGTTGCGGCGCTCGCGCGGTGGAACTTTTATCTTCCGATAAATGCGGATGTCGCGTGATCGGAACGAAAAACAACGAGATCATCGATTTGAACGCGGAAGAGGCGCTTGCCATTCCCAATGAATTCGATAAAGAACTGTATCGCATCGCAACGATGCTTTCAAAATAATCTTAGGAGGAAATATTAATTATGAAGAACTTAGTCGGGGCTTGTATGTTCGGACAATCCGGCGGACCTACGTCCGTTATCAACTCCAGCGCGGCCGGCGTTTTCATCGAAGCGCTCAACCAAAAGAATATTACCGCCGTTTACGGCGCTGCGCACGGTATTCAGGGCATTTTAAACGAAGACTTTTACGATATCGGTAAAGAGGACGTAAAAGAACTCGAACTGTTGAAGAATACGCCTTCTTCCGCTCTCGGTTCCGTTCGTTATAAACTGAAGGACGCCGACGTGGATGATACCGATTACAAGCGGATCCTCGAAGTTTTTAAGAAATACAACATCCGTTATTTCTTCTATAACGGCGGAAACGACAGCATGGATACCTGCAATAAGGTCAGTAAATACCTTTTGAAGAGCGGGTACGAATGTAATATCATCGGCGTGCCGAAGACCATCGACAACGACCTGTACGGTACCGACCATTGTCCCGGTTACGGCAGCGCGGCCAAGTACGTTGCCACTACCATGATGGAGCTGTTTTTGGACGCGACCGTTTACGATAAGGGTCAAGTCACCATCGTCGAGATCATGGGGCGTAACGCCGGATGGCTCACTGCGGCCGCTTCTTTGGCTTCTTACAAGGGTTACGGACCCGATCTTATCTATCTGCCGGAACAGGTTTTCGACGTTGATAAGTTCCTCAAACAGGTTGCCGACGTTGTCGCCAAGAACAACGGAAAGTGCATCGTCGCTCTCAGCGAAGGCATCAAGACGGCCGAAGGTCTTTACGTCGCCGAAGCTATCGCTGCCGGCAATTCCGCTAAAGACAGCTTTGGCCACGCTCAGCTCGGCGGCGTAGCCGCTACGCTTGCCAACCTCGTCAAAGAGAAGATCGGCGGCAAAGTAAGAGCGGTCGAATTCAGCTTGATGCAACGCTGCGGCGCCCATCTTGCCAGTAAAAACGACGTCGAAGAGGCCTTTAACGCCGGTAAGTACGCCGTCAAGTACGCTTGCGAAGGCAATACCGACAAAATGGTCGTCTTTAAGAGAGCCGAAGGCAAAGAATACAAGATCAATTACGAGCTTATGGATATCAGTCTTGCCGCCAATACGGAAAAGAAGATCCCCGCAGAGTGGATCCTGCCCGACAACAAGGGACTGTCGCAAGCCTATATCGACTACGCTTTGCCGCTCATCCAAGGTGATAGCAAGGCTCCGCTCGAAGACGGTCTGCCGAGATTTGCCAAACTGAAAAAGGTCAGGGTGTAATTTTTGAGTAAAAAATATTTTCTGCCGGCTTCAAAGCCGATCGACAATAAAGAAACTAACGGCGCTTCCGGTGGGAGTTCTTCCCGCCGGAAACTTTCCGCTAAAAGCCTTATTATTATTTTGTCGATCATTTTGGTCGTTTGCGTCGCCGTCGTAGTGCCTGTTTGCGTCGTATACGTCGATATCCCGGTCAAGGCTGAGTTTCTTGATTTCGATCAAAAAAACGATTATTGGCTGGTCGCTTCTTGGAACAGCGTCGCCGCGGCGCAGTCTTACGACGTGGAATACTGTTGTGAAGATCCGGGATTGACGACGACCATTACCAAAGGAAACACCAAAAATAAAAAGTTTTATATAGAAAGGAAGGCCGGATCCGTTTATTTCCGTGTTCGCGCGGTCAAGGGCGAACGAAAGGGCAAGTATTCCGACTGGATCGAAAAGGAGATCGACGCTTGGACTTTGTCGAAGCCCGTAGTCACCGTTAATACTACGACGATGCAGATATCCTGGACGCCCGTTACCTATCGTTACGAGTACGATTATTCCAAGATCGTATCCGCATACGTTTATCAATATGCCTGGAAGCCCGTGGACGACGAAGATGATAAATTGGAATGGAAAGACGATAAGTCCCTGACTAATTACGTCAGGTTGGATTCGTCTTTGTTGACGTTGAGCGAGTATTTCGATTATCAGTTCAACGATCACGAATGGCCCGGGGATATCACTCTTTATTTTCGGGTGGCCGCGGTAAATCACGGTTACAGTACGCTCGGCGGATTCTCCGATTACGTCGGCGATACGCCGGAAGAGCTTGCGCTCAGAAAGATATATAACGAAGTCGGAGAATACGGAGAGACCTCCGTTACGATAACGAAAGAAATTTTTGACGCTTTATCGAAATAAAAGATAAAGTCAGGATAATATAATATATGAAAAGAGAAGATTTACGTAACATTGCCATTATCGCGCACGTCGACCACGGTAAGACGACGCTTGTAGACGCCATGCTGAAGCAGGGCGGCGTTTTTCGCGCCAATCAGGACGTGCCCACGTGCGTAATGGACAGCAACGATTTGGAAAGAGAACGCGGGATCACTATTTTGGCGAAAAATACTTCCGCGGTATACAATAACGTTAAAATCAATATTGTCGATACCCCCGGACACGCCGATTTCGGCGGCGAGGTGGAGCGCGTATTGAAAATGATCAACGGCGTTGTTTTGCTTGTAGACGCGTACGAAGGCCCCATGCCGCAAACGAGATTCGTTTTACAAAAGGCCTTGGAAATGAACCATCGTATCATTATTTGCATCAACAAGATCGATAAACCGGGCGCAAGATGCCAAGAGGTTTTGAACGAAGTTTACGATCTTTTGATCGAATTGAACGCCAATGACGAACAGATCGACAGTCCCGTTATTTATTGCAGCGGTCGCGCGGGGACGGCTTCTTATTCGCAAGACGAGCCCGGTACCGACCTCAAACCGCTTTTCGAGACGATCATCAATCATATTGCGCCGCCGGAAGGGGATGAAAAGGGCGAATTGCAGGTCCTTATTTCTTCCATCGACTATAACGACTATGTCGGGCGTATCGCGATCGGACGTATTGAGCGCGGCGTGATGAGACAGAATATGGACGTTGTCGTCACCAATTATCATACGGATGAGAAATACCGCGCCAAGATCGGGAATATTTATCAATTTTCGGGATTGGGCAAAACGACGGTAGAAACGGCCATGATGGGCGATATCGTCAGCTTCAGCGGTATAGAAAAGATCACGATCGGCGAAACGGTTTGTTCCCCCGCCTGCGTAGAACCCATTCCGTTTGTCAAAATCAGCGAACCGACCTTGCAGATGTCTTTTTCCGTAAATGACAGTCCTTTTGCGGGAAGAGAGGGTAAATTTGTTACTTCCCGTCATTTGCGCGCGCGTTTGGAAAAAGAACTTCTTAAAGACGTTTCTTTGCGCGTCAGCGAGAAGAGCGCGGATGAATTCATCGTGAGCGGAAGAGGCGAAATACACCTTTCTATTTTGATCGAGAATATGCGCCGAGAAGGATACGAATTCCAGGTAGGAACGCCGCAAGTTATCAATAAAGTGGTCGACGGGGTTTTATGCGAACCGTTCGAGAAACTGGTTGTCGACGTGCCGACCGAGTATATCGGCGGCGTGATGGAAAACCTGGGGCGCAGACATGGCGAAATGGAAAATATGATCAATATGGGCGCGCGTACTAAATTGGAATACGTCATACCCGCTCGCGGATTACTCGGTTTCAGGAACGATTTTATGACCCTTACGCGCGGCGAAGGCATTATGAGCAGCGTATTCGATAGCTACGAGCCCCTGAAAGGCACCATTCTTCGTCGTTCGAGCGGCGCTCTCGTCGCGTGGGAAACGGGCGAAGCGGTCACGTACGGCTTGTATAACGCGCAAGAACGCGGTCAGCTCTTTATCGAGCCCGGAACGCCGGTCTATGCCGGTATGATCGTCGGTTATTCTCCCAAGCAGGACGATATTCCTGTTAACGTGTGCAAAAAGAAACACGTCACCAATATGCGCGCCGCGGGCAGCGACGAAGCGCTTACGCTCGAAACGCCCAGAAAACTCAGTTTGGAAGAATGTATAGAGTTTTTGAACGCGGACGAAATGCTGGAAGTTACGCCGAAGAGTTTGCGTCTTCGCAAGACCATTCTCGACCATGCCGAGAGAATGAGAAGACTGGTTCGTGAAAGAAACGGAAATTAATAACAACAGGAGAGGATTATGGCTAAAAAAGGAAAGAGTTCCTACATGAAAATGCAACAGGGCGCACAGCGTTCTTCCAACGTTCGCACCAAGCAGGAAAAAGCTCCGCAGGGCGGAAAGCAGAACGCCGGACAATATCAGCAGAACAAAAGAGCTCAAAAAAAGGCGCTCGGCTTGATGGAACGGTTGTCGTTTTATCCGGAATACAGAAGAGACGGCGGTACGACTCCGCCGCTTGAAGAAGGTTTAGGCCGTTTTAAGTACTTCTGGTCGGTCGGAAGGCGCAGAAACTCGTCCATTTTGATCGCAAACCTCATGTTTATTTTGTTTGCTTTGCCCCTTGTCGCTCTTATTGTGACCGTGACTGTGGCCGGAGTAGAAAATATCGCGTATTTTCTTGAAAAGATGACCGCGCCCTACCTTATGACGAACGTAGGCTTCGGTATATCCGATTCGGCATATACTTTTGCCGACGTGTCGCGTTATATATCCAACGTCTACTACATCGTTTTCGCCATTGCGGGCGTCGCCGTACTTATTATGAGCATCGGATTGTCCGGCATGATGCCGCTTTGTATGAATTTTATTTTGGGAGATACTTTCTTCTCGAAAAAGGATAACTACGGAAACGACGTTCCTCGCGCGATAAAAGAATTCTTCTGGGGCGTAAAAAGGTATTGGTGGCAATTCATGATCGTGGGGGCCATGATGCTTGTTTTGGTCGCCGGGATCGGTAACGTCTTCGTTTATTTTATTTCTTCCTTTAAATTGGGCGAAGCCGGAGTAGGCCATTGGTTTATGATCATTTTTGCCGGTATAATCGCGTTGTTCGGGCTGATGTATCTGTTGCATCTGATGCCGACTATCGTTTTGTACGATATGCCGTTCAAAAACAAAATGAAAAACTCTTTGGTGTTCACGTTCCAAATGTTTGTGCAGAATCTTTTGATCGTTGCGGTTTTTTCGGTACCGTTTATTTTACTCGCGCTTACGAATACGATCGTATCCGCCATCGTTCTCGCCGTTCTTTTGGTGTACGGCAGTAAGTATTATTGTCTTACGATGTGCAACTACGAGCAGTATCTTTCCGAAAAGATCATCGTGCCGGTTTATAATGCGAAATTCAACCCCGTCAAGCAAAAGAAAAACAAGAAAGCGAAATAATTTTTGCACGTTTTTAAATATAAGTGCTTTAAAAAAACGCTCTTTTCGAGCGTTTTTTTTATCATATGCCTTTCTTAAGGCTTAAAATCCGAGATTGCTCATTGACAAGCATATGCTTTACATTTATAATATAAATGTATAGGTAGGCTCAAAGTTATTTTCTCGCATCTTGGAGGGTATATGAAAAAAAACAAAATAAACAGTCCCGCAAAAGTTATTATCGCGATCGCGGTGGTTTTTCTTTTATTGCTGATCGTTTTTTTAGGGACTTCAAAACGCGCGTTGGAAAATAATCCTACCGAGATCGCTCATGCCGAGGCAGTCAAAGCAACGAGCGGAAGAATAACTTTTTCTTTTGAAGAACCCCAATTGATCCATTCAAACGGAAGCGAATATCAGCTGGGCGAACCCGTTTACGTCGATCTTGCGACGGAAAGCGATTGGATCGGTAATATCGTTGATAACTTCCGTACCAGTATTTCTTATTCTTCGACGGAGTATACCGTTAACAGACCTGCTTATTATAACGCCGCATCCGGTTCTCCCACCTCGTATTTTAAGCGTAACAATTATACGGACAGCGAGGATAAAACCAGATCGTGGAGCGTCAGAGATATATTGGAAATCAGATCCGACAACGGCGCAACGCCCATCAGCGGGAATCATCCGATCAATAACGGTTCTGCTTACAGTTCCGCCGTCGCGGGAGGCGAGGTCATGAGTTTTTATTGCGAAACTTGTCACGCGAATAAATCCGCCTCTGAGATACAATATCACGTTTGTTCCGCGTGCCACGCACAACTGACGGCCGTCGGGACGGCGAATAATAACAAGTACGCCGTTAAATGTTCGAAGACATCGTGCCCGAGTAATAATAATAATAAAATTTTCATGACGGGAAACGTTTGTCCCGGATGTGGCGGAACTACTACGATCAGTAATGGGATCAAAACCTGTACTCGATCTACTTGCGCGTTGCGGAACAAAGAGTTTATCGATTATTACGATAATACCGTCGTTCTTTGTAATAACGGGCACACGATCACGCCCTCCCATCCCGGTACCGAGACCGAACCGTGGGAAAAATTCAAAGTCGAAACGCCGAAAGATATCGGCGACGCCGAACACTTTAAGCTTTCCGTCGCTTCGCTTAAGATCAGCGGCTACGATTGGACGGGCAAAAAGATCACCAACAAAGAGATTTACGACGGAACGGACCTTACTGACGACGTGCTCGCCGGCATATATTACGTATCGTACGTCAAGTTCAATTTAACGGCAGACGTCGAGTATTACAGCGGTTATTCTTATTGCGATCTGGATTGCTACCAGTCTTATTATGATTTGGAGGGAAACGACGGTTCTTCCATAAAGAACTTTTGGATCGAATGTTCCCCTACGACTACTCACGCCTCTTTTAACGCTAATTCTTTCGGAAATAAGTTGGAATATACTTATGCGCAAGGCAAGATGCCGATCGTTTGCACCTCTTCGATCGTTCTTGATAGTACGAAAATCTCGCAAAGAGTAAATAATAATCTCGTAAACGTCGACGACTATGTCGCAGTATACAATCCATCGATCAACTGGTCGGATAAAATCGGTTTGTACAAGTCGACGTCTTTCGATATACCCGGAGAGTTCCATTACAGTTTGGGCCTTGTTGATCGTGCTCCTTTTACTTTAAAAAAGGGGATTACCAACTCGGAAATACCGAACTCAACCCTGAACGTTCCGCTCGGAGATGGGACGGTAGCCGATTTTCTTAAAATCGAATGGTATCATGATGCTAAGTTGAATAATCCTGTAGACGATAATAGCGTGGTGGAAAGTGGCGATTATTATATAGTGATTCTTCCGACGGGAGGTTCGGATAGTAACTTCAATTTGAATTTAATTAATAATTATACCGGAGAAAGCGGTTTTGATTTCAAGAAGAATTTAATTCGTTTTATATATTCCGACGGGACCAATATGCAAGAAATAACAGATGTGACGCAAAACGGCGTTACTTCTGTTTACGTGCAACACTTTTGTGTGTCAAAAACCAAATTAAAGGTAGACGTAGTCAATAATTATGGCGGACAGTTGATCGCAACCAGCAAAATGTTTGAAAGGTATTATGATAAGATACCGTTAACAGGTTTAAACGCCGGAAGTGATTTGCCTTCCGATATAATGTATTATCAACAAATTCCGGAAGGTTCCGGCAATTATGTGCTGCAAGGCAATATCGATGACAACGGTACTTTTACGCCGGGTCATTATTCTCCGGGAGTCGTTTATTATACGCAAGACGGTACGGAAGATAATCCCGTTTACGTTAAGGTTCCGTTATCGGGATTGACTGTCAATAACGAACTCCCGACCGATATGGTGTTTTATAAAAAAGGACTTGATGATAATTATATACCGATTCGGCAATATATCAACGGTGAAATTTATACGCTGAATTATACTGCAATGAAGAATGCCGCTGAGCTTTTTCAAAGAACGGTAAAAGAAGATTTGTCTAAGAGCGCTTGGACGGAAAAGATGGGTGGCTTTGCGCACGATTATCCAAACTATAATTTGAACACGTTTAGTTTTAGCGGAACTATGTTTCCCGATCCCAATCCGGGCGTTTATGATAGTTTGACCCTATCGATTTCGTTTAATGATTCTTCCTTTAATAATAACTATTGCATTGAACTTGGCGAGTTTGATAATTATGGGAACTGGAATCCCTATTCGTACGTAGAAACGGAAAATCAATCGTATTTTTTGGGCAGTTTTGTTGATCCGGAAAGCGGAATGATACATTATCAATACAGATTTTTTCATCCGGAAGGAAATAAATTCACAGTATATTCGCCTCCGGTCGAAATCACCGTCGACGAGCAGTTCGGGCATACGTTTTCTTACGGCGAGATATTCGATTATACCGAGATAGACACGTCGATATTCGGGTTGGAAGGAGAAGTCGCCTACGACGCCGTCAACGATTATTATACTTTCGGTTCCGCCGATTGGGTCATTAAGATCGTCAACAATAAAAACGACGCCGTATCGATGGAGAATAAGAACGTTATTTATATCGTCGCTTCTTTCTATATTTTGAGCGACGAGCTTTCTTACGGATATCAGGACGGCTATGTCAGTAAAGCGGAGGAAGGACTTTACGAATCCCGGTATTACAGAATATATACCAACAGATTGTATCCGTTCTCTTATAACGAGGATTCGCAATCCTATTCCGACGGCGGAAGGTACTTTTTGTCTTATTACGTTATGGCAAAGCCCATCAGCGGCGACGCAACGTATATTCCCACCGGCGACGGTCTTACGGCCGTATGGGACGTTGCCGCCGATAATCCGAATCCCATCGATCATACGAAAACGGCGGACGAAAGACTGGTCGACGCCTTGGTTGCTTTCCGAATGGAAGATCCGTTCAATGCAAATCCGTACGAGATCAACATAAATAAACTGGACGTGTATTATAACGTCGTCGACTACGCTCCCGAAAAGTATTACGACGGGACCAACGCGGTATATGCGCCCAACTACATCGCGGCCGTCGGCGGCAAAGATTATTTTGCCGGCGCGACGATAAGCAGGGATCCGGGCGACACCATATTCTACGAATACGACGAAGGAACCGATCGTTATTACGAAACGCTTGACACTGTTTTCGGTAATTCTAAAACCTACTATATCGTTTCGCGGTTCAAACCGGCGGTAAGGGGATCGGATTATACCGCCGGAGCGACGGTGTCGAGTAACAGCAAGGTATTCTACGAATATTTTTCCGTAGACGGACAGTACTATCAAACGAGAGACGAAGTTTTCTCCGGATCGAAAGAATACTATCTTAAGTTGCCGAATCGGAGTTGCGAACTGGAGTTGTTTGTTCTGGATCCGACTACGACCTTTACGCCGAGAGAAGCGCGGAACGAGCAGGGAGAGACCCATCTTTGCCATTCTGTTCTGGAATACGATTTATTTACCTATTTCGAGAGCATTGCGTGGATCAGCTATCAAAACGAACGCATCGGGGATCAATCGATCATTCTGAACGGCGAGATCGATAGCATGACCGGAGAACTCATGTATTTTACTTCGCATTTTACCGGTTCTCAGACCGAACCGAATAATGCGATACGCAGTTATAAAGTAAAAGAATCTCTGTTTTATCGCAACGTAGAGCAGAGCGATTTCTGCGGTGTTATCAAGCCGCTTAGTCTTCGCGTGACCGTTTTGCCCGATCTCGAAAGACTTGCCAGCGATCAGGAAGGATATTCGCCCGCATATTATTCCCGTCCGTATCATTCGTTCTCCGGCGTTGCGATCATGGTCGCCGATCATAACGCAACCGACGCTTCCGGACAACACAATATGACGAATGTGTATAAGGAAAACGCTCTTTATCCGGTTTCCGACAGCGAATTGGCGTCAAGGCCGGAATTGGCGGACTACTATTATGCTTATTATCTGGACGCAGATGATTTCAGACATGTGATCGGATTTGTTTTTTACGGCGATATGCTGAGGATCGCATCTGAAAGAAAAATCAAGTTTATTCGATTGAAAATAGAAGACGGTTTCTTGGAGAACGAGGGCTTCTATTGGCAGGGCGAAGCCGGATTCGGCGATTGGCAATTCCCGGTGGGTTATAAAGATTTCCTGTATAATCCGATTATCGGCGAAAGCGACGCTTTAACGCGCGATAAAGAAAAAGATTTTATTTACTGGTATAACGCCGGTAAGGCCGACGCCGCCGCCGGGATCAACGGCGCCACGGCGGTGCCCATCGGTTACGATACCGCCTACAACGGTTCGGACGTGAGCGATTTTTATATTCTGCATCTTGATTATGAATACTCCGTAACAAACTACGTTATTACGTATTTCAATGCGGGAGCCGAAACGACGGACTATAAAGCGGACAGCTGGTTCACGTTTGCGGTCACAAAAGCGATTCTGACCCCGGAAGATATCGATCTTATCATATTGCCGGACGAAAACCCGTCCGTCGGGAAATATCTTCAATACAATTCGTGCAGCCATTACACCGATATCGTTATGGCGGAACCGAATCTGTCGTACGTTACGTTCTACGGACATCCCGAATTGTCCGATTTCTATAATTACGACGCGACGACGGGGACTTTCTCGGGCGCATTCTGCGATACCTTAGAACTTACTTATCAGGGCGTTTTGGCAAAAACTCAATATCAATTACGCGGTTGGATCATCGATACTTACGTTTCGGGCGGTGTTTCTTACGACAACCTACGCGGAACTTCGCTTTTGACGCGGATCGACAGAAACAATAATCTGCCCGACTTTGATTTCGACAGTATCGTGTTGAAAAAAGGTAATTATAACAGAGACGGACGGTTTTTGACCGTGATCAGCTTTACGTATAAAACACCGGACGGAAACGTCACCGTCACGGGCGACGATATTACGGATAAAATGAAATCCTTTACTTTGGCGGGAACGTACGTCGTCGGCATCACTATCCCCGAGTCGTCAAACTATAGCGCGGTCAAGGGCGCGACGATGGAGTTCACCGTTTCTTCCGCAACCGTTCGCGTTTATACTACGGTGGCGTCTCGTAAGTATATGGAGGAATACGACGAAACAAAGGAGATCGGCTTTGTCGATTCTTCTCCGTCGAGGATGATCTTCGTCGATTCCGAAGAAGAACTTGAGACCTACGAAGCCTATATTGACGCCGACAACGGCGAAATCTATTTGGACAAAGCGAGCATTCCGAGCGGACGCGCTTATTATAAAGTTTACGTTTATCATAATCCGTTCGTACTTGCTGCCGGTACGTTCTCCGCGGGAACGCTTTATTATCAACTGAGGAACGGCGTTTACGAAAACGCTACCGTAACGGTCGGCAACACCATTCCCGCAAACAGTTATTACGTTAAATCGTCGAACAAGTCCGATTGGACGTATGATATTGACACGACTTACGTTATTTATTGCGGTATCCAGCACCGGGACGGTATCGCTTCCAATCCGTTGGAAACGTTCGGCGTACAAGACGCTTATGCTTCCGTTCGGAACAACATCGAGTCTTTCTTACAAAAGGACGGTCAGGATCGATTGATCGACGAAGCCAGGATATACGGTCGGGAAAACATCGTCGGACTCCCGGAAGTAGCGATCGAGATATACGGGGCTTATAAGCAAAATTATGAGTTCTATTTCCCCGGACAGGGCGAAACTTCGTCATATTTGTACGTTTGGCCGCAAATATTGTCGCTGGAAGTCGATTATCATCAGCAAATCGGCTATTCGGGCGACGCGATGATCCCCGATTACAACGTTTATAACGAAGATCACGACGAAATGACGGGAGCGACTATGGGCTTGTATATCGCAGGTTACTATTATGCGGACGCCGCCGGCAAGATCCACGTTTTCGTAAACGAATTCACGCAAGACGGTTCTGCGATCGCTTCTACCAGACCCGCCGTCTTTGCGACCGCCGCCGGAGAGGAAGAAACTGCGGACGCGTATTACTACTTTTTGCAAGGCGACGAAAGAATATATGTTTACTGCGAAGGAACGTCCTGTTTCTATTACGCCGATAATAACTCCGCCGGATCGAAAGTGTATTTGAGCGAGCCTGTTACGATTGACGACACTTATCAAGCGACTTGTCTAAACGTGATAGACGGAAAAGAGATCTATATATGGATCAACGAGGATTCCGCCGCGGCAGGCTGTTCGGAAGTAAACAGCGTTATCGACGTTTATATGGCGGATATGACGAAAGGCGGTTATATCCTTAAAGTTTCGGCAAAGCCGGATAACGCTCAAGGATGTAGCGAAACGAACTACAGAGAGAGTCAAAAAGCAATCATTCTTTTTGATATTCTCAGTACTATCGTTAAATTGGACGATGAAAAAATATATATCGAAAAGAAATTCGACGGTTCCGTTTATGGATCGAGAAACGACGATAGTTTGTATTTTAACAGTTTCTTTATTAACGAAAACGCCGGCGCGCACGTCGAAACGAAGATGGGTTGGGGTTGGGTCAGTATAGAAAAGTATTATTACAACCCCCGCACTTCCGCCGCTACGATAGCCGGCATGAACGGTATTACGTACGAAAGCGCTTTTTCCGCGGCGGACAGGACCGACTGGGGACGTCTTATCGACTATGAGGATGGCGATCTCGTATCTGCCGGATGGTATATCCTTTTGATGAAAGCGTCTATCAGCGACGGTACCTCTACGGACGGTCGTTTTGACAGAAACATGATCGGAAATATCGGTTTCAAAGCGGTGCCCGCGTTTACTTTCGGAGAGACGGAATATGCGAGCGACGATACTACCATTTACTTTATCGTGTACCTGGCGCGTTCCCGCGCGGACGACTACCAGTTCGATTTGACTGTAGAAGGTTTACGGGAGGAAAACGATATAAATATCTCCGGTATCGATAAAGTCTATTCCAAGTCGTACGATAAAACTCAAAACGATTATGATTTTATTTTAAGAGTTACGAACAGAGATTCGTCGAAAGGTCAGATCGTCAGCGTGACCGCGTCCGTATCCCGTTATGCGGATATGACCGCCGCAGAAGACTTTTTTACCACGAGAAGAAACGTTAAGAACGCGCCGTACGTCTTCGGAGAAGAAAACGGTTATGCTATCGGCGACAGCACGTCCGGAAGTGACGGAACGGCTTATTTCTATAATAAAATAAGCGGTTCTTTGTACAATTTGACTTCCGATATCGACTTTAAGATCGGGAAGACGTATTACGAATTGAACAGTGCGTTTATCGAATATTTGAATCTTTCTTCCGAAATGCAGTCGTATATGCTGAATTCGTATGAAGATACTAACGGCGCATCGTTCTATCTTCGTTTTAAGGTCAACGATCGAAATTCCGGTTATTACGATAATAACTATGCCGAAAAGACGTTTGTTTTCGCTGTTTGTATCAGAAAAGCCGAGCTTCAGGTTCGTATAATAACGAAAGAGATCCCGCCGGAAGAAAACAACGGTATTTCGGGCGAACGTTACGAATCCAGCAAATATTACGGCGAGGCTCCGCAATCCGTTGAATATAAATTCGGTTTTGAGTTTATCGGTTGGAACGCCGGCGATGAAAACCTTATGTCTTTCTATAGCGAAGATATGTACCCCGTCATCAACTGGAACGGCATTACGGCAAGCAGCCCGGCAGGTAGCGATTATCACATATACGCCGCGAGCGGGCCCAATACCGTAGAACTCGATAACTACGTTATGGTGTACGAGCAGGCGACTCAATTCGTTATTTTACGTCGAGCGCCGACCGTTTCTTTCGATGC
>JAEEGL013961939.1_pt1 | contig 17585 bp, 9 predicted proteins | sample 9134231 | NCBI WGS metagenome assembly JAEEGL01 (sample SAMN16246548, study PRJNA631951) | gut metagenome | biome: gut microbiome; feature: rumen; material: fiber-attached | host: Bos | place: Iran: Karaj | collected 2018-10 | reverse complement strand
GATAAACTGGCTATCCTCAGAGAAGCCGATGCCATATTCCGCGAGGAACTCCGAAAGCATCGAGTTAAATCAGACCAGGCCTTTGCAGTCCTCACCAACACCCGTTCCGTCGGCGTAGTCGGCGACTTCAGGACTTATGACTATACCGTGGCACTCCGCGCGGTGAAAACCTCAGATTTCATGACATGCGTATACGTCCCTATTCCCCATAAGGTACTGGGCATCGTATCATCAAGGATCGTGAATGAAGTCAAAGGCGCCGGACGAGTCGTATACGACATCACCGGAAAACCTCCCGCCACCATCGAATGGGAATAAAAAACGAAAGTCGGAAAACATAGTAAGATCATGACTCTTTGCAAGACGATATAAAAGTAATATCTGACAGTTTGCAACTAAAATGGGCCAACTCGATGAGGATCATCTCGTAATGTTTGCTCTCGGACTCACTCTCAAGCAAGCGTGACATAAACGCTCGGCTTTAACACCTATAATATGACAGACCTTCGCTGCACACCCAAAGCGAAGGTCTTTTTGTCGTTATTAACAGAATCTACAAATCAAGACTTATTAATCTTTATTTCTTTCAATGGCTTCACTCTACGCTTTTTGAGGAACTATAACTTTGGAAAGTGGATGCTCAACTAGCCATTACCCATCCATCATTTCCAAGTAGGTTAAACTTTTTTTGACCATATTGATCTTAACAATTCCACCCAAAAAACCTTGTGTATCATTAGTGACTACTTCGTACTCAAACTATTGAATTAAATACCCTCTTTTAAACACTTTTTTTTATTGTTTTGACTTTTGAGCACATTGGCCATAGCGTCGCTCAGTTCTTAAGACGAGGTTTTCGCAGTGATCTGCAGGCAACAAAACTCAGGATAGGTATATCGCCATCTGTCGTATTTTACTCTTCTGATATCCATCGATGGTTTATAAATGTTATAACAGAAGGGCAACATCAGTTGTTCCTCTAATATATGTTATTATACGTTTGATTGACCATTCCGCAGCCAGTATATGCACATTTCCCATTCCATTGAATCCCATGACTGGCTTTATCATGAATTGTTATATGACAAGTATGTGACGATTAATCGGTTTACTCAATCGGAATAAAAAGTTTAATATACTATCGTTGGTGTCATTTTGTATAAATGGGGGAAGAAGATGCAAAATGAAACAGATAAAAAAAATGTTCACCATTTGATACGACTTGTTATCATCGCCGTAGTTGGTTGTTTGTTTTTAACACTTAAAAATAGAGGCAGAATCAATTACAAGCCTAGTTCCACAGCAATTAATAATTCGACAAGCTTCAATTCCACACAAATTAGCTTTGTGATCGCACTTGCGCGATTATTCTGTGGTATTGCCCAACTATTATCCGGTGTGCTAGTGCTTAAAAGAACAAATTCCATAGTTCTAGCTCTCGAAACATTGATGATGAGTACAGGGTTCGTGCTGACACTCATATGCAACCAGATAATATTGGAGACCTCCTGGATGTAATCGAAGATGAATGACTACGCGCCCAAGAAACTTTGTATTTGTTTTTAGATGAATGGAGAATCATTATGATTGATGAGACGATACAGGTCGGAAAATATACTTTGGAGTCGCTGACAACAGGAATGTATTCCGATCCCAAGATCGTGTATAGAGAATATATTCAAAACAGTGTTGATTCGTTAGAAAATGCTCTCGCAATTGGACTCATTGAACGGCAGAGCATGAGAATCGATATTATTGTGGATACCGACAATTCCTATATTTCTATTAGGGATAATGGCACAGGCATATCAAGTGAAGAAGCCAAAGCAACATTGTTGAACGTTGGTAACTCTAAGAAACGAAGTTCAAGCAATCGAGGATTTAGAGGAATTGGACGTTTAGGTGGAATGAGTTATTGCGATACGCTTGTTTTTTCTACTTCTTCAGAAAACGAAAAAACAAAAACAGTTGTGACATTTGATTGCAAACGACTTAGAAAACTCCTAATTCCTGGCCAATACGAAGACTTAAGTCTTTCTGCAGTTCTTGAACAGATTACAACCATAGAGACTTTATCGGAGAAGGAAGAAAAACACTATTTTGTAGTTGAAATGAAAGATGTTAGCAGTTTTTCTGATTTGCTAGACATTGATAGTGTGAAAAGCTATATTTCTCAGGTTGCTCCTCTCCCATATCAATCAAGGCATTTTATCTATACTTCTCAACTAAAGAGCTTTTTAGATGAAAGCGGTTATTCGGTTGAAGAATTCCCAGTCTTTGTAGGGGAAGACGAGGCTGACCTTGAACCGATTTACAAACCCAATACGAGCAAATTCCGCTCAGATAGAAACAAAAAAACTGTTGATGAGATCACTAGCTTGTCTTTCTTTGATGTTAAAGTTGGTGATGAATTATACGCTTTGGGTTGGTATGGTAATTGCGGTTGGTACGGTTTTCTCTCTGATAAAGAGTTGTGCGGAATCCGTTTACGCAAAGGAAATATCCTTATTGGTGATAGTAAGACGCTAAACGGCATATTCCGTGAGGCGCGATTTAATGGATGGACCCAAGGTGAAATTTTTATTCTGACGGATAAACTAATTCCCAATGCTCGAAGAGATGATTTTGAACAGAATAATGCATACAGGAAACTAATTGAAATCTTATCTGATACGATTGGCACTGATATCCCTAAAAAAATACGAGAAGCATCAACCACAAGAAATGATCCTTCTACTAAGGTTCTAAAAGAAGTTGATAAAACAATTTCAGATTCAGTTGCAGTAATGACAGAGGGATTTAATTCTTCTGTAGATAAAGATCAAATTGTTGAGCAGTTGACTGAAGCAGCCAAACTATTAGAAAAGACATCTGTAAAACCGGAGTTTAAGGCAGTTAAAGATGATTTGCGAAAAAAGATAGACTGCACAATTGAAGAGGTGTCCGAAAGCAAGAATTACAAGATAAATCAGATTAGTTCAGCAGTGGACAAGAAGAGTAAACAAATTCTTCGCATGGTAACAGATATTCTTTCACAAAAACTATCGAAAATCTTAGTCGATGAAATAATCGAAGAAATTATCACCGCAATAAACGGAAAGTAGGCTGGTTATGGAAATATTCCCCTCTGAATATCAAAGTATTGAACTATCGCGATACGAGAAACTATTTGTTCGACATGCTTTGTCGAGCAACGAATATGGATTTGTTCTCTTGAAGGTTAACCCTTCCATGATTAGTGGCGAAAGCCTTGATGTAGTTATTTGCTCTAGAGGTGTATTATTCTGCAAATTTTTCGATGAATTATCTGATGTGGCAATGTTTAACACAGCAATGACTGTCTATGCGCAGCATGTCTACCCTACAACTGAAAGAATACTCACAAAAAAGCTACTGGGCAATAAAGCTATCTCTACAGACGGAGACAAACTATCTTTTCCAATCAATATCGTCCATGTCTTTCCAGGACTAAAGCGGTCTGATGTGGGTACCCCTGTTGATCCAGCATTTTCAAAGTTCATAGAGAAACAATGCCTCTTCGCTGAGGAATTTTCAAAATTGCGGACAAATCTTTCAGAGATTATTAATAATTATCTAAAGAGCCCCATTATTACTTTGTCAGATAATCAAATCACGATTAATGATGGCAATGTAAATTCTATTCTTCAAAGAATTGCGCCGGAATACGTAACGGTTAGAGTCGCTTTTATTACTGATGTCGATAGCAAACCGGGGGTTGATCATGAACTCCTAGTAATTGATGAAAATGATGTAGTAGTCCGCGCTTTTCGCCTTGATAGAGAACAAATCAACATCGTCAATAAAATAAGCAAGGATGACCCCAATCAGCTTATCCTTGCATGTGCAGGTTCTGGGAAAAGCGTCCTGCTAATATCTAAATGCTTCAAGGCGGCTCAGATGAATCCAGATAAAAAATTTCTCATAACCTGTAAGAATGAAAATTTGCATTCTTTGTACAATTGGTTCATTGATCGCGCTGGGTTAAAAGAAAAAAACGTCGAGTGCTTGACTTTCCATACACTTTGCAAAAGGCTATTGGAAAAGAATGGCTTCCTTGCAAGCTACGGGCAATTTGACGAATGGATCGATTCAGCAATAGATAAACTAAACCAAGGGAAAATTCCAGACCGGTATTACGGCATTTTTATCGATGAAGTACAAGCATTTGAGCCCGAATGGTATAAACACTGTTTCAATCTCCTTGAAAACAAAAGTACAAAAGATCATATTTTCGTAATTTGCGGAGATAAAACACAGCGGTTAGAACGACTTAAAAAACATGGTCAGGCTCCTTGGCAAGTTGGAGATGGATACCCTAGCTTCAGAGGTGGAAATAAAAACATACGCATCGAAAAGAATTATCGAAACTGTATTGAAATTAATGAATATATTAACCGTTATGTATCAAATGCGAAGAACTATCTGTTCAATATCCAACAGGACTATGAAATAGATCCCGATATGTTTTTGAGAGGTCAAGCTGTTTACCATGGTATTGGTGTAAAGTACGTTCAAATGAATCTGAAGAATCACCAATGTGAGATTAACGAGATCATTAAGGCAATTAAAAAGATACATGATGATTATGAGATACCATATGACGAGATTGCAATTATTATGTATCAGGGAAAGTATCGCAAGAGAATTTATGGTTGGCAAGAACCAATATACACCCTAGAGGATCCCTTGGTTGATGAATTACGCGAACAAGATATCCCATATTGTCTTTTATATGCAAATGATGAGGGACGGCAAGACCACTTCGGAGAAACTGGAGGAGTAAGACTAATTAAATTCCAGTCTACACTTGGATTGGATTTTCGGGCTGCAATCATTTGTGGACTAGAGCCACTGGGTGAATACGATAGAATAAAGAATCCAAATTGGTCGAACCTGCGTGAGAACGATGATGACTATCAAAAAGCTTTAGAGGCAACACAAAGTGCCATTCAAAACTTATACGTTGCATGTACCAGAGCGAAAGAGATGCTCTATATTATTGCCCCGGATACCGAGAAAGAATCGGTGTTTATTCGGATGCTAAAAGAATCAGTCAAATGAGGAGAATTGTTGAATGGAATTAATAGAAAACCAAACAAGGTTCACTCATAAGACAAAACTTACTTGGGGTGAAGGCGTATTCCGACGCCAAGAAGGAAGCTACATCATAATTGAGTTTGATACAGAGGGAGAAAAAAAATTTTCGATAAACGCAATTGGCGATATGCTTATTCCTTCGGCCGAAACATGTAACAAAAACACCATGAAAGCCAGTACAACTGAGAACCAGCTACTTCAATTCGATGGAGAGTCAAATCTGCTGGGTGGGAAAAATATCATTTCTGCGTTTGAAGGCGAAGACACGATATTGTTTTATGAGTCTTATACGGTTGTAGGAACAGTACTTCGGGCGGACAAGATTCAGGCCATGTATGACCTTACAATCATTGGTGATCTAGAGGTATCGGAATGTTTTGTTCATGGTTCATTATTAGTCACTGGGAATGTTATCGCAGATTCTTTCAATTGTGAAAATACATGTGTTATTCAAGGGCGGGCGAACATAAAAAAAATCTATGTCGGAGGAGACTTTATTACCAATTCTATAACCTGTGATGAAATATCTGTTGAGAAAAATGCAGTTATTCTTACGACAATTGACATCAATAGTAATGCTAAGGTTGAAAAAACAATTGTTGCCTGCGAAGGGATTATGGGTGCTGGGGCATTTACGGCGTTAAATGCAATTGCCAACGAATACTTTGATTTTGAAGGAGATATATCGGGTAGAATACTTGAACTTGAAACGGATACTACTATTTCCGAGCTTGAACCGTCTCGATCCAAAGAAGAAGGCTCTTTATCCGACTTAATAGTTGCTGCGAACAAGCTTATTAATGAGGAATATGATAAGTGCCCTAGTTTTGAGGAAGAGGACGTTATCAAAGCATTAAGCAGAATTGAAAACGATGCTTCACAAGGCTGGATTAATGGGCCGGATAATAAGCATCTGTTCGCTAAATTGGTCGATATCTCATATAAAGAAAAAATTGAAACAGTTGAAGATTATCTCTATGTTTTATTGGCAAAAAAGACCCTTCCTGCCGGACTGTATAGTTACGAGACAGTCGAGTTTGTTGATTCCCTTATTCCAAACGCAGAGAAGGATTTCGATAATCTGCAGTTCGCACCGAACAGTATTGAAAGCTTTGTGTTAGCTGTTGATTTAGCTCTGCAGTGCTGGGATATATCAGGAATTGAATTCGACATATTGTTTGACAAGTTATTTGGTGCAATTGGCCTGAAATATTACACCGTCAGAAAAATACTTCAAAAGAACGGAATAGAGATAAGCGATTCTGATCAAAAAAATAAAAACATTTCTAATGAAGCAGGCGAACAGGTTTTAGATACGCAGGTTATATCAAAAGCCCCTATAGCGGCTAAGGAAAGTCGAGAAGAGTTATTGAAAAAGAAAATAACTCATTTGGCAAAAAAATATGGTATTACCAATCCAGAACTAGGTCGATTGGCAACAATAAAAGTTCGCACTTGCGAAGACTTTATTTCATTGACCGACGAAGCAATAGAAAAAGCTTATGGACGGCAAGCATTTTTGGCAAGGCATTTAATCAAGGTCAAGAACAAAATGGCTGATAAAGTAAATGAAATGCTCTAACAATCGGTAATGAGGTGGAACAATGTCGAATGTATTTAATTTAGCTCGCGAAAAACTAGCTACAGATATTCTTGATAATTTCAAGGGAAAGATTACCGGAGACAATTCAGATTATATAGTCGGCGAGAACCCGGAGAATAAGTATTTTGTCGGTAAATTACTTCCTATTAGTAGCGGGAATACATCTAGCTTTGGATCAGATGTCTTTATTGAATCAATTGGTGCGGATTTTTATGTAAAGGAAACTGAGTTCCCAAATGCAGCAATCAAGGTTTATCCGCAGGGGGACTTTTACTATCGAGCTTACCCGACGTTAGAGCAACAACGTGCCTCTCTGTTGAAGCAAATTAACGATTCAATTGAGAAGCCTTATGTCGATTTTGCTGAGGTCATTGAAGCGTTCAATGCGAATCCGGTAGCTTTTCAAAAAGCAAAAGAAAAACTGGTTCCCGTTTATAAAAAAGTAAAGATTCATAGAACCGACTATTATCTCTATTTCTCGTTGCAATCTCTTTTGACAAGCAATTCTTATGGTTTTGCCGATGCAAATCACGAAGAGAACAAGAAGCTTAATGCTTTCCTTGATGACTTGCAACAGTTAATTATAGAGGACGAGTCTTACTATACACATGAAGTTTTTGAAAAAACGTCAGTAGCTGACTTAATCAATGATGATGCATATAAGCGATTTCTTGAGAAAAATGCTAAGCAGGAGGACACTATTAGACAGAATTATTCTGTGTACATTGATATTACGGAAAAGCTGATTAAAAACCGATATCTTGTGTCAATCTCGTTAGTGAATGCCTCAATTGTCCATTCAGATCCTTATACGCATAAATCACACAAGAAAACAGATGATAAGTTTACAATTGAGACCCTCTTTAATTCCGGAATGAAGGTGCAACTGGAGGGGGCTAATTTTGACCCGATTGAGTTGGATTTCTTTGCAGACGACTACAAGTACAATACTTGCCAGGAAGCGATAGGCAACAATTGTTCAATAGATTTTGATCAAGAGACAAACACAATAATCACAAACCATTTACCCACATTTGTTCAAAAACGGCTTCTGACAAACGATGAGCTCGCTGTCTCATTCCAGTCGTTGATAGATAGTCCCATACAAACACTCAGGGATATACATCGAAAAATGCTCAATGAGCATCAGGCATGGGAAACCAGGCGAGATCAGAAAAAAGCAAGCCTATCCCCTACCGCTTTACGGAATATGCAAGATGAAATTGACGAATTCGAACGAGAAATAAAACGATTTGAATTTGGAATTGAAATTATCAACGATTATCCAATAGTTCAAAAGAGTTTTATTAATATGAACCGGACATTTATGGCAACATCAAAAAAATACAATACATGGAGGCTTTTCCAAATAGTATTTATTGTGTCAATTATCCCGGATATTGCAGCCTGCGATGAGAATGTATTACTTGACGAGCAAAAGGCCAAAACGACATTAAACGATGTTTCGTTGCTCTATTTTCCCACCGGTGGCGGTAAAACAGAAGCCTTCCTTGGTGTCCTAATCTTTAATGTGTTTTTTGATCGGTATAGAGGAAAAGACTGTGGAGTAACATCAATCTTAAGGTATCCTTTGAGGTTGCTTTCTGTTCAACAGGTCCAGCGTTTAGCAAATGTACTTGCACAAGCTGAGCTTATTCGTCGTGAAGAACCATCAATAGCAAACAGTGCTCCCTTTTCACTCGGTTATTTTGTTGGCGACGGAAATACGCCTAACAGAATTGAAAAAAAGGATGTGCTAAAGTATAGGTCTTGCGAGAAATCGGAACTAGATGAGGAACGAATAATTGACATATGCCCATTCTGTGGGAAGCAGACCGTGCATATTAGATTTGATGAAGCTGAGTATCGGCTTCTTCACTATTGTGATAATCCCGAGTGTGAATTCGGGGGAACTCTTCCAATCTATATTGTAGACTATGAAATATACCGATATTTACCATCAGCCATAATTAGCACGGTTGATAAGCTTGCTATTATTGGGAACAATCCAAGTTTTAGGAATATTCTTTCTGGAACCACTCATCGTTGTCCCAAACATGGCTTTACAAGTACGACAAAATGTCTCGTTGACAAAGATTTCTGTGACGTTGATGTTAGCAACTTCGAGGAAGTGGAAATGTTTGATCCTGCTCCCACTTTGTTTATACAAGATGAGCTCCATTTAATTCGGGAAAGCTTGGGAACATATGCGTCTCACTATGAATCCTTTGTTGATTACTTCATAAAAAACGTATCTCCTTCAAAACGCCCAGTAAAGGTTATTGGCGCTACTGCAACGATATCGTCATATGAAACACAAATAACCCAGCTTTACAGCAAAGATCCAATTCGTTTCCCTTGCGCATCACCGGATCTTAAGCGTAATTTTTACTCATATATCAAAGACGATGATACTCAGCGGCTTATCCTTGGATATGCTCCATACGGTAAAGCAATAATCAATTCGGTCGTATACTCTCTGAAATATATGCGCGAGGTTGTTTTTGAGTATTTCAAAGACCCTGGAAAAGTACTTTCAATTCCGGGAATTGGCATAAGTTCCACAGAAGACGCAATAGAAATACTTAAGGATTATTGGATATTCCTCGAATATAATAATGTTAAAAGAGACGGTAATAATGTCGAAGGTGCATTAGATACTCCTATTAACGTCGAATTGCGCAAGGCAAATATCACTCCATTTGAGACAAGAAAGATGACCGGCGACGAAACATTTCAGGATGTTCGCGAGGTGTTGTCGCAAGTGGAGAACAATGAGGATGTGTATAACGGTATAAACCTTATTGTAGCTACTTCAATGATTTCCCATGGTGTTGACGCAGACCGCTTTAATATAATGTTTTTCTACGGTATTCCAGGCAACACTGCAGAATACATTCAAGCATACAGCCGTACCGGAAGACGATATTCGAGTATCGTTGTTGATATTATTCGACCCTCGCGAGAAACAGACCAAAGCTATTTGAAGAACTTTATCAAATTCCATGAGTATAAAGATATTATGGTCGAATCGGTACCAATTAATCGTTGGGCAACAAAAGCAGTAGATTCTACTCTTCCAGGCATATTTATGGGGCTCTTACTAGATAAATATGACCCTGAATTACAATTCAGTTCAGGCCCTCTTTTCTTTATGAAAAACATAAAAAAGGAGATAAGCAATGGCCAATTGGATGCAACAAATATTAAGAGCGAACTGATGGCTGCTTACGGTTGTACTATCTCTGGGCAGGTTAACGAACTGGGAAATCAGTACAAACAAAAGATTGAAGAGTTCGTTGATGATATTTTTGAAAAAATCTCGAACAAAAACTGGGAAAACGAGACCATTTTTTCAGGATTTCAGTTAATGGGATACCACATTATGAACAGCTTGCGCGATACAGATACGCAACTGATTATTGAGCTTGAGTAAGGAGGCGGAAGGTATGGCAAATAAAAACCAGATGAAGCGTGGAAAGACTCAGTCTTTGTACAAATACCTTCCCGACACCTGGATTGATTTCTCAGTGCGTGGAAAAGAAAGAAAACAGTACATTGCTAAGGTGGTACGCTGGAATAGTGAAAAACTGGATGGAATTAATGCTAAGAGACTAATTCGAACTGTCGGAGAAGCAGTTAGATCATTTGAAAATCAGGCACAAGCAAGTGGTTCTTTGAGACCCACGATAGGATTTGGCGCTGAAATCACCAAGGATACATACGATGTACTAACTCCAAAGGCATCTGAAGATGAAAGAGGCATTGTTGCAATAATAAGCCCTTTGACTTTCTATTGTAAGCGTTGTTATAAAGTGTATCAGTTTACAACGGAAGAACAGTATCAGACTCACAGATACTGTTCAAATACGGAGTGCCATCACACAGAATTGTCGCAATTCCGCCAAATCTATTTTTGCAAGTGTGGTTATGCTACTGATAAACATATGCCGCGTTGTACTGAGCATGGTTATCACTCGATTAAATGGGATGGACACTATAATTTCATTTGCACCAAATGCCAAAAACGTATTCCAATGCAGGTTAAATGTCCAGTGTGTGGTGCAACATTAGGTCCTAAAGTTGCTCTGGATCCGTCCCAATTCTTTGTTTTCAGTCTTGGCTTAATTGATTTAATCGATGAACATCTTGAAAATTTCATTGCCGATACTGATTATGGCCCGTATATTACCTTTGCTTATTGGCTTAATATGATTAGCAAAGCTAATTTGGATGAAATAATCAAGAATGGAATTGTATCAGATCCCGAAGAGTACAAGAAAATATATGATCAGACTTACAATATAATGCTTCCCGCATTAAAAAATGAAGAAATGGCTGCTGTTGCGGCAAGGATTGCGGCAGACCAGCAGTGTGGAAACCGATTCAATGATATCGTTACAACTCTAAAAGGGACAATTGCTACATCTGAGAGTGATGGGGCTAGCCTTGCAGAGCGTATTTTGGAATTTGATCTAGTTACAAGACTGGATAACGTTTCCGATTTGGGCTCCGCGACCAACGTGGCGAAATTACTTAATACTAATGCAAATCCCGAACAATATGCAGAAATTGCCGAGCGATTTGGAATTGTCAGCGCACGAGTTTGTGACCGAATTCCCTTTGTTACGTGCACATATGGCTATACAAGAGCTGAATCAGAATACCAAGAGGGCGTTCAACTACACGCTCTTAAAGAAGAGAAAAATGGCAAAAAGAATATCTATGCTACCAGGCTAAATACAGAAGGCGTTCTATTCGAATTTGACCGAAAACGAATTATCGAGTGGCTCAGAGACAATGATATCATTACCCAAGATGAAATGCCTGATATGACATCGGATGAGCAAATCAAGCTTTGGTTCCTCAATAATATCAAGCCTGACTTGATTCATCCATTTACAGCTATTGATGAGACAGCCAGCAAGGAAACATTTTATGTATACCGGCTGATTCATTCTCTTTCTCATTTGTTAATTCTGGCTGTTGCTGATATCGGTGGATTGGGAAAAGATTCGTTGTCGGAATACTTATTCCCTGGAATTCCTGCGGTCCTGATTTATTGTCAGAATTCGCAAGGTTTCAATTTGGGTTCGCTTTTCAATTCTTTTGAAGCGTATTTCGATAAATGGATAGTTAAAGCATATTCAAATGCTCAAAAGTGTATTTTTGACCCTATTTGTATTGAACGCCAAAAGGCATGCACAGGATGTTTATTCGTAAATGAAGTATCTTGCCAACACTTTAACAAGGACCTTGATCGATCTTTGGTTGTTGGACATATCAATAGGGAAACTAATAAAAAAATAAAAGGGTTTTGGGAGGAATAATCATGGCAATAATGCATCCGGCTGATATTGAAAACTATGACTATACTCCAACCGAAAAAGAAATGTACATTGCTCTGAAACAGCAATTACCAGACAAGTATCAAGTCTTTTATTCTATTCGTTGGTTTGAAACAACGAACAAGAAAAGAGTTGACAGTGAAAGCGATTTCTTGATATTTGATCCATCCTTTGGATTCATCACTGTTGAGGTCAAAGGCGGCACCGGCATTACTGTAATGGATGGTAATTGGACCCTTATTGAGGATTATGGACAGGATGAATCGAGTAGTAGAGTACTGAAATGTAGCCCATATGAGCAAGCAGAAAAAAGCATGCGTCATTTCCATGATTATTATGTCAATGAATTTAATCAGAGCTTCAATGGAGTCTATGGCTTTTGCGTAGCATTTCCTAGGTATGCAATTGATTCTCAGTTAGCACAGGAGGCACCGCCGGAACTGACAATCGACCTTAACGACATGAATTCTCTGCAAACAAAGATCAATGCGGTATTTCATTATTGGAAAAACAAGAGAAACATTTCCATCCCATTCTCTGCTGAACAACGGTCTAGGTTTATCAATGCGATAAACAAGCAAATATCTATGTCTGCTGCTGCTGGTGCGCTGATTCCAATAAAGGAAAAAGAGTTTTTAAAAATTGATTTTGTGCAGGATTCAATCCTTGATTGTCTGTTCAATTATAAGCAGGTCCAAATTGTTGGTGGTGCAGGAACGGGGAAAACATTTATTGGCATCAAAAAAGCTGCACGAAATGCCATCCTAGGAAAAAAAGTACTCTTTGTATGTTGCAACGGAGAGTTGGCTTCGTATGTATCAACTAAACTGTCGGAATACCAATCAATTACTGTTAACACATACGAAGGGTTAATGAAAAAGTTGCTGGGCGAAAAGTTCGAGAAACTACCGATGAACAAAAACGGGAACCGTAATTGTTTTGAACTAATTAACACGGTTTCTACCGAACAAAAATACGATTCTATTATCGTTGATGAGGCTCAAGATTTTGATTTGGATATGGGTTTTTCAATTCGGTCGCTTCTTTTAAATGATATTGGTTCGGAATTGTACGTCTTTTATGATAAAAACCAAAATGTTTTCGAGATGGACTTTGAAAACGCATTTGCTATAGACACTCCTCCATATGTTCTAAGATATAACATTAGAAATACCGGGTGTATTTATGAATGCGCAGTCGAACGGACTAACCTTGGACGAGACACTGTGGCTAATAATATATTAGGAGTCCAACCGGAAATCCATAACTACAGCAAACAGTCTCAGGCTGTAAAAGCGTTAAGTATTATCGTAAATCGACTGGTTCAAAAGGAATATGTTCCAGAAAAGTCAATTGTTGTTGTTTCTGACGTGGCATATGACAAGTCTATTCTGGCTGGAGAAAGTAAGATAGGAGCTTATTCCTTAGTGTTCAAACACTATAGCGATATTGAAGCTGGTGAAATATGTTTTAAAACAGCGGAAGAATTCAAGGGGCTTGAAGCAAATGTGGTTATTTACTTGACCCATGACTTCTCCAATCTCCCAGCAACCCACACTGATAGTAGAAAAGAATACGTCGCTATTACGCGAGCCAGATACTATCTTTATATACTAAACACTAAATGTAAGGCTAGCATAAGTTAATAATATGGCAAATATTCTTCTTATTGAACCCGACTATAAATGTAAGCAGCCACCGCTGGGGCTTATGAAAATATCATATTTTCATAAGAACATAATGCACGATTATGTTCGCTTCACAAAAGGGAAACTGCCCGACGCACTTGCGGAGACTAAATGGGATCATGTCTACGTTACCACGTTATTCACCTTTGAGTGGAAGGTAACCATAGAAGCAATCGAGTATGCAAAGACCCTCGTTGGATCTTTGGATCGAATCACTGTGGGAGGCATTGCGGCAACAATGCTTCCAGAACAGTTTTTCGAGGAGACTGGGATTCGGCCAGTATGTGGACTTCTTAACGAGCCAGGAAAACTGGGGCTTCCAGGAGATGAATGTATTGATCAGATTGTTCCGGATTATTCAATACTGGAAGATATTGACTACGTCTATCCTTTTAATGACGCGTATTTTTTGAGCGCAACAAAAGGCTGTGGTAATAAATGCGGTTTTTGTGCTGTTCAAACATTGGAACCGACCTTCATTCCATATATTGACATTAATGGGAAAATCGCTGCAATTGATAAAGAATTCGGGCCAAAAAAGGACTTGATTCTAATGGATAATAATGTCCTCAGATCACCGCGGTTTAATGACATTATTGACGACATTATCGAAGCCGGCTTTGGTAAAGGGGCAACCTATACAAATCCCAAAACCGGAAAGGTTGTTCAAAGGTATGTTGATTTCAACCAGGGGTTGGATGCTTTATTTCTAAATGAAGCGAAAGCCAAACGTCTTGGCGAAATAGCTCTTCGCCCAGCTAGAGTTGCGTTTGACCATATTGAGGATAGACATATATATGAAAAGGCACTTCGCCTTTGTGCCAAATACGGCATTACTGAGCTCTCAAATTATGTGCTTTACAACAGTGAAGACTTTGGCGGTAAAGGAAAGAAATACCATGCTGATACCCCGGAAGACCTTTACGAACGAATGCGCATAACCCTTGATTTAAAAGATGAGTTAAACGTTGGACGTGCAGCAGAAGACAAAATAGCTGCGTTTTCCTTCCCTATGCGGTATATTCCTCTTTCGGCTCATGAGCGGGGATACGTTGGTTCGATGTGGAACGCAAAGTTTTTGCGAGCGGTTCAACGGATGCTTGTTCCTACCCAAGGAAAAGGTGTATGTAGCCGAGATTTTTTTGAAGCAGATTTCGGGAAAAGCCCTGAGGAATTTGTTCGATTCCTCAGTATGCCCGAAAAGCTTATTGCTAATCGAGGTAAAATCAGCAAAACATCCCGCGGAAAGGCTAAAGAAACTGAGGAGGAATTTGCTGAACGAAAGGCAATTTGGGAACGCGATCAGAACAAAATCGTAATTTGGAATGATCTCTTCAATGAACTTGGCGAAGAGCGTAGTGAATTTATTGATTTGATCGGCAGTAATGAATATCTTCCAGAAAGCATTTTAGGTATAAGATCAACGATACAACGCAAGCTGTTTCTTCTATACTTAACAACACCGAGATTATTTGCACTACTTGGCCAAATCGACCCAAGTTCACCCACCCGCCAAATGGTATATCACTTCATTATGGAAGAATGCCCCTATTTATATGAGGATATGCTTGATGTACTTGTGCAGAGCGAGGTTCAACAAAACTATATTTTCTCGAATTTTATCGCATTCTTTGGAAAGCAAGGCGTAAAGGATCTTCTTAACAAAGTTTCAAGTATCGACTTTTCTGTAGATAAACAGCTTTCAAAATGGGATAGCATTTGCAAAAAAAGCGGCGTTGAATATGTTGATTTTGAACTCATAAGAATATACCGCAGATATGTTGACCTTGATGTGCTTCCTCAAGAGGCCCATAATCAAGCGACTGGATTTATTACGTCGCTTAACATGGTTGAATTGGCAATCCTCCTCAGTGATTATCGAGAAGATTTCGAGAAGCATCTTCTATCCGTCATTGATACGGAAAGCGGGGTTGAAATACTAAAGGTAATTAGCAAATCTATTTCGGACAATATTCAGTTGAAATTATTCAACCTGTTGGAAGGGAATCATGAGTGACAAGATAGTAATTGGTAAGCACACTCTTGAATCTCTTACTTCAGGTATGTATGCAGACCCTTTTGTTGTGTTTCGGGAATACATCCAAAACTGCGTAGATTCGATAGACGATGCAATTAACCAGGGGCTTATCAAAAGAGGTGAAGATCAAATCACTGTAAAACTGTCCCCTTTGGAACATCGCATAGTGATCAGAGATAATGGCACGGGAATAGCAAATAGTATCGCGGAAAAGACTCTTATTAGCATTGGTAATTCTAAAAAGACATCGGAAAATTCACGTGGATTTAGAGGAATTGGAAGACTTAGTGCGCTAAGCTATTGTGAGAAACTGACGTTTACCACATCTGCACTTAATGAGAACATTTCGACAAGAATAACTATCGACGCTGAAAAATTGGCAAGGCTACTTGCGAGTGATACAGACGAAGATGTTACTGTTGTTGAGGTTCTTCAAAACGTATATAAGGTCGAGACACTTCCTGAAAAAGACCTTACCCATTATTTCATAGTGCAGATGGATGGGGTCAAAGAAAACTCTAGACTTAATTCCTACGATGATGTTGTCGACTATTTGACTCAAAATGTTCCGGTCCAATATTCTCCGGATTTTGTTTGGGGAAAAGAAATCATGAACCGAATGAAACGTGCTGGATATTGCATTGACGTGTATAACATTTCTGTAGTCTTCGGCACAATAGTCACACCAATATACAAACCTTATCACAATGAGTTCTTGGTAGATAAGAGTAAGAATATCAGTGACCAGATTCAAGATATCGAAATAGTCACAATTAATCGAGAAGATGGGAGTCACTGCGCCATTGGATGGTTAGCAAAAACCAACTATCTTGGAAGTATATATGACAAGGCAGTAAAGGGAATTCGGTTGCGCAAAGGTAATATTCTGGTTGGAGACAATCAGACTGTTAACGTCGCCTTCAAGGACGCAAGATTCAACGGATGGACAATCGGTGAGTTTTTCGCAATAGATAAACAATTGATTCCCAATGCCCGCCGAGATAATTTTGAAAAAAATACCGCTTATTTTACGCTCTTTGAACAGCTTTCACACTTCGCTGCAACAATAGCAAAAGATATTAGAGCGGCTTCTTTGAAACGTAATTCTGAACTGTCCAATGCGCTTGAACAAATGGACAAAGCAACTCGGGCAGCAAATGAGGCAATTGGAACTGGTGTTAGCGCCACACAAAAGGGAGCTATTTCACAAAAGATCCGATCTGCACAAAACGCGATTGCCAACTCGACAACAGAGGATTCGATTGGTGAATATTATCAGGGTATAGCATTTGAAGAACTCGATATGATTATCGGAAAACTCAAAGGAGCTACTACATATAAGGCTTTGAATATACTAGACAATCTGTCAAACAATGATAAGAGAGTTCTTGAAAAGGTATTCAATGTTATTCGTGATGGGGAGTTTGCCGATTCTGAAAGGATAATTGAATCCATTCTAAAATCATTTAGTGCAAATTGAGGGGAGAAAACAATGAATAACTTCGTTCAAGGAACGCATAAAGGTTGAAGAGTTATCCACAACAAGGGATTTTAAATCACGGATAATGCCATGAATAACCCCTGGGAATCTGTCAGTCTAAACGATTACGAGGCGCACATGAGTCTCGATTCCGTCAGACAGCTTCAGACATTGGATTCGATAATGAAGGAGCAGTTTGATGCATATCCTGTATCCACCGCAATAGTTCTGGGCGTTGCCGGCGGGAACGGTCTGAATCATGTCAGACGCGAAAAGTATCAGACGGTATACGGGGTCGATATCAACGAAG
>JAEEGL012104411.1_pt1 | contig 17585 bp, 4 predicted proteins | sample 9134231 | NCBI WGS metagenome assembly JAEEGL01 (sample SAMN16246548, study PRJNA631951) | gut metagenome | biome: gut microbiome; feature: rumen; material: fiber-attached | host: Bos | place: Iran: Karaj | collected 2018-10 | reverse complement strand
GATGGGTGGCGATTTTGAACATAACGTGCTGTTTTACATCGATGTGCGCAGCCGCGGCACCGCATACGGCAGCAGTGAGATAACCGACTATCTGCGCAGCACTAGCACCGATGACGATGAAAAATATTATAAACCTTGCGGAAACTTGAATGCGGTTAGATATTTACTATATTCGCTGGCTCAATGTTTCATGCGCTTGAAAGATCCGCGCATTGCAGATTGCGAGCGTATAATTGATTTATTAACAAAAAAATAGACATGATCTTATGGCGGAAGAATTTCAAACAACAAACAACGGCGAACGTGAAATTGATTTGATTGATTTGCTAGGTAGATTTTTTTCTTGGTGTGGAAAAGCAATTGTCGCTATTGGCAAATTAATCTACAGCGTGTTTTTGTGGGTATTCCTATTTTTCTACAGAACTTGGAAGTATTATCTTATTGCGTTGCTGTTTGTAGCAGCTTTGTTTGCCTATAAAACTCGTATGCCGAAATATTATGATTGTAACATGCGTGTGCAGTCGATGTGTGTGAACTCATCGTATCCGATAAACCTTGTGAATGATTGGAATTACAAGTTGCAATTGCCAGATAGCATAAGTGAACAAATTATTGATGTTAATGCTACATATCTTATTGATTACAATGGCGATGGACATCCAGATGCAGTTGAGGAATATGATTCCAAAGCAATGAAAGACACCACAAGTGCTTATGCAAGGAAGCGTATGACGCATTACTTTAACGTGCAAGTTCAGCTTTTCATTAAAGAAGATTCCACTATTCTGGATTCGATAAAGAGTGCGTTGATGGAATACTTGTCAAACGACGCGTGGATTGCTGAGCAGAATCGCATTTGGCAAGTCCAGAACGCAGCGACCATCAAACGAATTCAAAAAGAGATTGAAATTTTGGACAGCCTTCAGATGAAGGAGTATTTTGGTGAGAATAGCAGGTTCGGTATAGAACGTGATGGTTCTTTTCTTATGATTAGCGAAAAAGACAAACGTTTATTTCACGATGAGATATTGAAACTATTAGGTCGTGAGCAAAGTGCCGAGCGTTATTTCTATCCCGAGGCGTTCCGTGTTATTCAGGATTTCACAATCCCGACTACGCCGGTTAACACTACAATGTACAATGCTAAAAAATCGTTCAAATATATAATTCTATTGGCAACACTTGTGATTCTTATTCTTGACAGGCGCAAAGCGATTAAGGCATTTGCCGAAAAGGCGAAAGCCACTGAAGAAAGTAAATAATATATAGTATATACATATGACTCAAAATGGGTTCTTCGTTATGAAGAGCCCTTTTTTATAAGTCAAAAGCTATACGGATACTCTATTTTTTCTAGGAACAGCGCTTGCGCTGGTGCCGATGTGCCGGCACGTCCGCGGTCTTTAGACTCGATGATGCTGCAGAAATCGTTGGTGGTGATTTTGCCATAACCCACTTCGAAAAGCGTTCCCACAATAGCTCGCACCATATTACGCAGAAAGCGGTTGGCGGTGATAGTGAACACAAGATAACCGTCAGTTTCTGCCCAAAATGCATCATATACGGTGCAGTTGTTGGTCTTGACATCAGTGTTGAGTTTGCTGAAACTGGTGAAATCGGTGTATTCAAGCAGTTTAGCGGCAGCGGTGTTCATCTTTTCTATGTCAAGGTTTTTGACACGGTGAGAAAGCGTGTAGCGGAATACATCTTTCCGTGTGGTAACATAATATTTGTATGTGCGCCGTGTGGCGTCGAATCGGGCATGGGCGTCGGAGTGTATTTGTGCGATGCGCTGCACGTTAATGTCGAAAGGCAGAATGCAGTTCAGCTTGTATAGAAAATCGTTGTTGGTGTGTAGGTCTTCGATAGCAGAATCGAAATGAGCCACATAGTTGCGGGCGTGCACGCCGGTGTCGGTGCGACCGGCGCCGGTAATCTCAGTTTCGGCTTTCAGCAGAACCGACAACGCTCGCTCAATGCGTTCCTGAATGGTATCCTGATCTGGTTGGCGCTGCCATCCGCAATAGTTTGTGCCGTTGTAGTCGAGAACTAAAAAATAGCGCATTTCATTTTGATAATCGGTAAACAGAAGTTTTTCAAATAAAAGACGGAACATTGCACAAACCGTCCGATTTGTGCAACGTTCCGTTTCAGAAAAGCTATTCTTTTACAAATTTTATAATGCGGCTTTCATTGCCATTGGTTATTTGTATCAGATATATTCCTTGAGCCCAGTCGCTTACATCAATTTTCATTATGTCGGACGTCTGAGCCGATGCAAAGATGATTTGTCCTGATGCTCGGGCAACCATGATTTTGCATCCAGTGGTGAATGCACCATTGAAATCGATGTTGACAACATCGTTGGCCGGGTTAGGATATATAGCGATATCGTTAAGTACCAAATCGTTGATGCTTACCCCAGGATTTACATCAGTGGTGTCTTCATTGATTTTTATCACAACAACTGAGTCAAGAGCCTGGCAATGGTTGCTGTCGGTGATGGTGAGCTGGTACTTACCGTCAACGTTAATCTCGATCGATTCGGTTGTCTCGTTTGTGTTCCACCTGTATGTGGCGCCTGCTAGCGGAGCCGGGGAGAGCACGTATGGGTATTTCTCGGTGCGAATGGTGTCGGCGTCGAATTTGAATTCAGGCAGAGCGTACACTTCAACCATATATTCAGACGAGTCTTTCGCCAATCCGTCAACATCCAATGCGAATTTCAATGAGTGAGAGCCAATTGCGTTGAGCGTCAATGAGTTGTCCATCTTATGGGTGTATGTTGCGTTTTTGCCAAAATCCCATGGCAACTGAATTGTATTGTAGATTGTTGTGTTGTCGATAGTGCATTTCACTCCAATTTTTTGACCAGCTTGAATTGTGGCGTCGCCGTTGTTCAGAATTTCGATGACGATGGAGTCATTAGTGATGCTTCCGCACTGCGATACCGGACTTTTCATTTCTGTGATTGTGATAGTTGTCGGAATAAAATGAACATTCACGGTGTCGGAGTTGGCACAGCCGTCGTAGTTAACAACACTGACCCAGTATTTTCCGTCGCTGGTGACATCGATACTAGGTGTGGTATCGTTGGTATTCCAAAGATATGAGCTGTAGCCAGGAACGGCCGACAGTGTCACCGATTGCTCAAGCGAGTTGATATCGTCGCCAAGGTGTATGGTTGGCAGCTCAAATGTTGATACGGAAATTACAGCTGATGCGATGAATCCGGCAATATCGGCACTGATGCTGATCTGGTGTTTGCCGGCAGAGCTGAAATCGGCTTTTTGCTTGAACGCAACAAGTATTGAGTCGCCAGCCTTCAAAGTTTTGTCAAAGGTGAACACCTCGTCAACTTTTACAGAATCATTCTGATACGATATTTGAGTCTGGCTGCCTGATGCTATAATGTCGTTGCCGGTGTTTTTCAGGTAGAACGCTATTGTTGCGGTTCCGTCGCTTTCGCAGTAGGTTGTGTCGAATGCGACGCCAGTGATGTCATACTGCGGCTTGATGAACAAAACATAGGTTGAGTCTTTTGCCTTGCATCCGTTTATGTCTGTTGCCAGCAGTTTGTAATCACCCGTTTTCACAACAGTCAGAGTCTGTCCGTCGTGGTGCTGCTCTGTGTACCAGTCGAATACTGTAAACAGATTGCCGGCATCAATGGTATAGATATTGTCGCGCGTTGATACAGTGTCTTCGAACGGAATCGGGTAGGTGCCGATACGGAATTCGGTCTCCTTGAAGTTGGCAGTGTCAGCTTCGCGCAGGTTGTTAACCGTCATACCCGATTTAATGACATAGTTGCCAGTGTCGGGGATGCTGATTCGTGTGTTGAAATCGAAGGTGTACGGCTTGTCTTTGTTTATTGGTGCGATCAAGGTGATGTCGTGATTTTCATTTTTCCCGTCGAAATCGAAGTTCGCTGTCATGTTTGTTCCGGCGGGAATCACGTCAAGACTCTTGACGGATATCTTTCCGTGAACGACGGCGTTTTCTATAGGCTCGCAGCTATTGCTGTTTCCTTTTTTTGCGTTAGTGAACGCGGAGAATTCAAGATCGTAGGTGAACACTGACATGGTGTCGGATGTAGTACAGTTGTATTCATTGAAAACTCTAACCGAATAACTTGTAGATGCCGCATTTGGCAGAGTGATAGCATCAACAGTGTCGCCTTTCAGTCCATTGCTCCAATAGTAATAGTATTGGTTTTCCGGAGCTTGCAGGGTGATTGTGTCAGGCTGCGTTGTGTAAATGTCGTCGCCCAGGCTGAACGTGTTCGGATGTGGGAACTGGCTGACGGTTATGGTTGCAGTGTCATTGTCGTTGAATCGGTCGAGGTTCCAATCGAGCCAGGCTCGGACAACATAAACGCCATCGTTATTGAAGTTGTTTTCGAACGGCATCGACAACTGAGTTGTAGCGCCCACTTTAAATTGCTCTTTCAACTTGAAAGTCACGGTTTTCTCAGCATTGTCGTTTATTTTGACTTTCACCGGCAGCTCAGTTCCATTCTTAATGGCTGACAAACCGTTGTTGCGGATGTCAATTGTAAGTACGTTTGACGAGGTAATGTCGCACGACGATGTAGGTGTGATGATCTCATCGAACTCCACATCAGTTGTGATGATTATCACCGTGTCAGACGCAACATCAATATTGCCGAGCTGGTCGTCGTAGATACTGATTTTCTGGTCATCAGCAAGGCAGCCATGCTCATTCATGGCGAACACATAGCATATGTTGTCGGAGGTAAGCACGTTGTAGGTCTGATCTTTATATTCATTCTTTTTGTTCCATTTAAACCATGAGAAATCCGTACTATCAACAACGGAGCCTGCATCAAGGGTTATTGTTTCAGGTTGCAGGGTGAAAATGGTGTCTTTGCCTAAATCGAGTCGAGGAACACCCCAGACATTTACATATTCGAAAATAGAGTTCGACGTATCGGCACGGTTGATGTCGTATGTTGGCGCAATCTTCACATTGACCGGGAATTGGCCCATTGCCGGCAAATCAGCCTTCGCTGTCAGCATATATTCTATGGTGTCGAAAGCAAAAACGCTGTCGCTTAGCACTATGGTATCACGCTGCGAAATGTTGTTCACACTGATTAGTGCCGGTATGCGGTAGCCGGCGCCATACTTGTTGTGGCTGTTGTTGACAAGTTTCACGGCTACATCCATTCCGAATTGTGGCTCACACTGGTCAATTGGTGAAACCAACTCGGTCAAGGCCCAATCGTCAGTAACAATCAACACACTATCTTTTACAGTGGCGCAACCGTGCTCATCTGTAACATTCACTTTGTATTCTTTTGTAACGCTGTCGGTTACCATGAATGTGTTTTTTACTGAATCAGTATAATTCAGCCAACTGTAGGTGGCGCCATCAATGTAATCTGTCATCAAAACAATTGAATCCAGCTTCGGATTGGCGCTCATGATGATATCATCGCCAAGGTCGACTGTCGGCAGCAGCCATACAGTGACATCAGCAACTGTATCGATGTTGTTTTTCGGATTAACATCAGCCCAAATAATTGCTTTGAAATAGATGCTTTGAAGACCGTCGTACTCAAATATCGGTTGCTTTTCAAACGTGTATTCAAACGAATCCTTTTCTTTAGCCCCCAAGTCTTTTGTGTAAATAATAGTTGTATCAATATATGTAACCGAATTGCTGTCGGCGTCAAGCATAATATAGCCAATGCTTATTCCAAAGTCATCATCTACAATGCCTTCTTGTGACGACTTGTTTTCAATATTGATTTTCACTTTTACGTCATTAAATTCGCGCTCTCGACAGAAATCATGCCCGCCCTCAACTTCAAGACCGCTTAAGTATTCAATTCCGACATCGATACTTGAGTTGATGATTTTTATTGAATCCTTTTTAAAACATTCATGACCATCGGTAACTGACTTTACTTCAATATAATAGTAGTATTCGTCTTCGTCTTTTTCGAGTTCAGGATAATCATTCTTAAGTTTAAACGCTCTTAATCCGATCAGAGTATCTTTTTCCCATATTGTGGGTTCACCACTTTCAAAAGCCTCTTTGGTTGCAAACCACTTGTATCCTTCAAACTCAAAGCCATTAGTCTTCACACCGCCAATTAATGTGTCTTGTGTAGGATCAAGGGTTCCTATATCATCACCGAGGTCGTATTGCGGTTCACCAAGCACGTTTGCTACGGCTTGCAAAGTGTCATTATTCACGCCACTAAGCAAATAGCCGCCATTCCTGAACAACCGCATAGTGTCACCCGGGGCCTGTGTGTAGGCCGTCATTCTATAGGCCTTCTTATTCCACATATTCACCGTTTGGCTGAAAGTGTGATGAATGGTATCGCCAACAGCAAGTGTGTCGGTTACGAACAAGGTGTCGGTCAAAGTCAGTTTATCGTTGATGCCAACACTTGCAATGAGGCTGTCGGTTGGTATTATGCCGCGCAGACCAAAGTTGGCGATTACCACCGTAATTGGCTGTTCTTTAAGCAACTCGCAAGCATCGACAGGGTCAACAATTTCGGCAATTCCTGCGTCAATTGGCGATTCGTACATACTGAAATCATCAATTGCAAAGCCCTCACCTTTAAAGCCTGCAGGTCTTTTCCCTGATGCAAATACAAAGCGGAACTTGACAGAGTCTTGTCCGGCAATCTCGTCGGGCAGCAGTTGCTTGACTGTCTGCCATGCGAATTTTCCATTCCATCCCGATGTTTTCAGAGCCGCCACCGTTGCGGTGTTGTACCAGTTCCAATTGGGATGCGGAAGAGAGTTGGCGTATGCGGGCAAAATTTTCCACACTTCGCCGTTGTCAACTGAATAATAAACTGCCAATCCATCGCCGCTTGCCGAGTTGCCTCTCAATCGGAATTCGATTATTGGCCTCTGCATGGCTTTCATATTGAAGCATGGCGTTTCGAGCCAAGATGAATCGTATGCCGCATACGCTGTATCCACAACTTTTGTGTACCAGCACGGCGTAGTTGAGTAACTTGGTTTGCCATACTGCCAGGTTCCGCTGCTGCGGTATTTCAGTATGTTGCTCACTTCAATCTCCGACAAGCGGGCGTAATGCCATGTGTCGCCCTTCCCGTACCAGTAATCGCTGATGCTGTCGAAATTCTGTGCGTACGGAACATCGCGATACGGCAGTGTCATTATGGTTTTTTGTGCATAATCGTTTCGTTCATCCTCATCAACGATGTTGCCGTTAGCATCAGAGCCCAACGATACTTTCACTACAATATCATGCGCCCCGAACTTGCTCAAATCAGGTTTTGTTTTGAATGTGTACAGCAGCTCGGCGTTACGGGCAATGTTCTCTTTGACGGTATCCGTAATCCACTTTCCTCCGTCAATCTTATAACTTACGAGCAAACTGTCTTCAGCGCTGCTTTTTGCGTTTATATCGTTGTAACCCACATTCTTAATTCGGATTGTAATCGGATCTTCGGTACCAAGTCCGCAGCCAGTGTTGGGCGTTAGAATCTCGGTCAGAGCGGCATCTTTGTAAATGTAGGTGCCCACCAGCGCAACATCGTCGATGTTCCAGCCGCTGTAGGCCAGGCCGCTTCGGGTTGGACCAAGTGTGAAACGTATCTTTACATTCGGGTTGCGGTCGGCCACCTTGTTGAGGTTCAGATATTGGAACGACCAGTCTTTCTCCTGAATCGACGATGAACTTGCCCAGATGTTGTTCCAAGTCGCTCCGCCATCAAGGCTGATTCCGACGGCTGCGGTGTCGCTGTTGCTGACATTCAGCCAACGGTAGAACATCAAACTTATGTCTTTGTAATAGTAGCAGTTGACAGTTTTTGAGATAGCGTAATACTCGTTACTTCCAATATTCTTCTCGTAGTTTCCTTTCAGCTCACCAAGGCCAGTGATGTCAGTACCAATCATATACGCACCACTGTGAGCGTCGGCAGGGTTAGGGTTACCACCAGTTGTGCCTCCCAACTGACCATTAGGCTGTTTCGCTTCAGCACGTTCAAACTCTCCGCCAAATGTCCAGATAGTATCAGTATGAGCCTTTTCATCAAAATTATCAATGAAAAGTGACTCGGCTATAATTCGGCTTCCAATAGGATTTAATGGAGTTGTTCGTTGTCCGTTACCATCAATTTTTGGCTCAGGATATTTTGTTCCATTAATATCAATTGCAAAAGTATCTATTCTAAAGTCAACAATGTTGTTGCGGAAAAGGTGGGCTGTATCTTTTTTTATGTCGCAGGTAATCCAAAGGTAACTGCTACCAGTGGGCAGATTTCTGTTGATGTTGCTGAACACAGCTTTGCCGTTTACTATCGATGTTGTGTCCAACGGTGTGTTATTTGGATACAATGATGTGTCCATTGTGAAAAAATCAGTCTCGGTGTAATATAGTTTAACGCCATTTTCTTCTACAGCTGCGGCAGCTTGATTCATTGCGGTGGCTGTTAAAGAGTTAAGTTTAACGGCTCCATCGTTTCCACTTACCTTTATTCGCAAACGCATAATTGAGTTGTCGGTGGAATTTGTTGGCATCACGTTTTTTGATGGGTGTGTGGCGGTAATACTCTCAACCTTTCTCGGAATCACATCGGTTTCGATAATCGAAACATCATCAATACAGCATCCGTGGCCCACTGTTTTGGTAACTCCCAAAAATGCTATCTGCACCTTTGTAGAGTCACAAACTGCGCTTGGAAGCATTACAGAGTCACATTTCCACGGCTCGCTGTCATCGGTAGGCTGCGTGTATGGCGTGCCGAACGGGATCCAATCTCCATTACTGATTCGATAGTGAAGCGAGAATTCGAAATTATCCACGCCTGTAGTATCTCCGAAACTTGCACGGTCTTGATATTGTGAATACCAAAAGACGAGCATTGGTTTTTTCGCTCCACTGAAATTAATCTGTGGACTTATAAGATATAATCTATACTTAGTCTGAACTGAGGTAAAGTAAAGACACGCATTTTTATTTCCGCCATGAGCGCATTCTGGTTTTGTAATACTGCTGCCAGCAGGTTTACCACCACCATTACTTACTTTCCATTTTACTTTAGGATTTGTTTCTCCCAAAAAATCTTGTGACCAATCCTTTGGCAGAGAAGACGATGTTGATTCAAATCCTTCATAAAAAATAATGTTTTCATCACCATCTTTACTTTGTCCGAAGACACTTAATGTGCAGACTATCAGAGCGGTGGTAAATAATTTTTTCATAGCTATATCTTATTAATTGATTATACAATATAAATGCGTACAAGTTTCCCTGCATCGCAGCACACTATCTGCAAAGATAATCAATATATTATAGATGTATACCCCGTTGGGCTTTTTCAACGGATATAAGATGCGTTTTGGTCAAAGTATTTTCGCGGCAGATATTAAGACACAAACTTATCACTTGCCACTTGTAACTTGTAACTCAATTAGAACTCCGGACACGGAATGGCTTTGAACCTGTGCTTACGCTCGATTTCGAACTTGTACGAGAGCGAAATCTCATGGGCGCCGCCAGTCGATGTCACAAGGCGCGATATTGTAAAGTCGTAGCTATAGCCGATGTTCAGATCCTGATAGTTGTAGCCAATCAGCACCGCAATGGCGTCGCGGCGGCTGTAATCTTTAATCAGCGGCAGGTCGCGGTACCACACGCCCAGCACAATTGGGGCGTAGCTCCAGTAAAGTCCCAGGTCAACCTGATCGGTCTTGCCCTGGTGGCGGTAACTTCCGGCTATGGTTACGGTTTGCCGCTTGGTACTGATCAGGCGCTCGAGCTTAAAAAGCTTCAAACCGCCGAACAGCGTGAATTTAACCGGGTATTTGTAGTTGAAGTCGGTTATCGACACATTGGGCCGCATCAGGTGGTCGGCGGTGATGCCAACCCAGCTGTTACGCATCGATAGCAGCAACGACGCGCTGCCGTCGAAGGAGTAGCGTTTGAAAATTTCTTCGGGTAGGATGGGCTGGATGTCGGAATCGGAGTAGAGCTGGCTGACGAAAACCAGTTTCTCGCGGTCGAGTGTGCGCTGGCCGTAGTAGAAGCCGAGTCCGGGGCGCAAGTATGTACGGCGGTTGATGCGCACGTTGTAAGCGTAGAGCAGGCCGATGTAAGTGTTGCTGTAGTTGGCCGAGCCCGCCACATCGCGCAAGGCGATGATTCCCAATCCGCTGTTTATCTTATCAAGGTTGGCGTCGGCCGCCACATTTATGGTTGTCAGCAGACCGGGCATCTTTGGCCATTGGTCGCGGTAGACGGCGCTGACACGGTATCCGGATATGGCGCCTGCAAACGACGGCGCCTGATAGAGCGGGTTGGAGTAGAATTGCGTGAACTGCGGGTCTTGTGCCTGGCTCTTGAATCCGGCTATTGTAAATAATATCAATATTATAATTTCTATTTTTCTCATCTTCTTACCTGCGGATTAGGGTTACGTCTCCGGCTAATTTAAATGGTACGTTATTTTCAAATTTTCCTTTTGCTTTCCAGAAATATACGTCTTGGCCAAGCTCGGTGCCGTTGTTGGCGTATCGGCCGTTCCAGCCCACATTCACGTCGGTAGAGTGGAACAGTTGCTCACCCCAGCGGTTGAATATCCACAAATCGTATTCCTTCACACCATGCCAGATGGGGTGGAACACGTTGTCCACGTCGTCGGGGGTGGGGTAGGTTCCGTCGAGCGGGCTTTCGGCCGACGGAATGAATGCGTTCGGGTATTTGATGAATCCGGCGCCGCTCACCTCAACCTCTTCGTATTTTATTATCGAATCAACGCACATGGCTTCGCTGAACGCGATGAGCTTCACATCGTAGAAGCCTTCTTTGGTGTATTGATGGTAAGGGTTGAGCTGAGTTGAGTACTCGCCATCGCCAAAGTCCCAGATGTAGGTGTGTCCGTTGCGTGTCGAGTTAAAGAACTGCACAGGCTGGTCGGGCAGCATTACGTATTTGGGCGATGTGGTGAAGTCGGGCTCCGGCAGCGAGTGAACGGTGATGATCTCATAGTCGTAATGCGATCCGCCGTCGCCTTCAGCCGTCAGTTTTACGTTGTAGATGCCCGGTTCGGTGAATTCGTGCTCAGGCTCCGGATCGGTTGATGTGGTGCCGTCCTCAAAGTTCCATTCAAATGTGTTGCAATACTCCTGGTCAATCTTGAATTGGACAGTGAACGGCACGCAACCTGACGGACTGTTGTTCAAAATCTCGATTCGCGGATACGGCGGCAGAATCTCGACATCGTGCGTAACCTTGTTGCGGCAGTGTTCGGTCTGAACGTTCAGCGTCACCTTGAAAAGGTTCTTGTCTTTGTTTGGCGCCCATGTGCCGTATTTGTGCATGAATTCATTCTTGTCTTTGGTTTTCAGACTTTTGCCATCGCCAAAGTTCCATTCATATTCCCATGGACCGTCTTGTGTGTAGTTTACAAAATAGACTGTGTCATCGGGGTAGCGCTGCGACGGTGCGTCTGCCACAAAGTCGACATTCGGGTTGATATAAACCGTAACATCCTTTTTAATGGTATCGGTGCACTGGTATTTCGATGAACCGACGTAGGTGATTGTCAGCACCTGATCATTGTCGGTGGTGTTGAAATAGGTGTATGTCGGCGCGTCGGCAACAGAGGTGCTGCCATCGCCAAAATTCCATAAGTGGTTGACTACTGATTTTGACGATTTGTTCTTGATGTTGATGGTGTGCGGACTGCACCCTGTAGGCTCGAACGAAAAATCAACTTTTACATTCGGGAAGGTGATCATCGGGTTCACCATGGTGTCGAGACAGCCGTATTCTGATTTGGTCACCAACCCGACATTGAATGTTATCGGAGCATCGGTGTCGTTCAGATATTCAATGCTTTGATTGCTGGATGACGAGTCTGTCCGGTGTGTGCCATTGCCAAAATCCCAGTCGAAAGTCAGTCCTTTGCCTATTGATGAGTTCTTGAACTCGGCCACAAACGGCGGGCAGGCGCGGTCGATCAGCGGAATGAATCTTGCCAGCGGTTTTGCGTAAACCACAATCTTTTTGGATGTTGAGTCGGTGCAGTTGTATTCGGTTGTGGTTTTTAGCGTTGCTGTGAATTCCCGGTTGTTCTCATAGTCGTAGTTGTGGAATGTCTTGCTGAACGGTGGCTGGTCAACAATAGTCGAGCCGTCGCTGAATGTCCAGAAATACTGCGATTTATTGTCAACAACCGATTTGTCTTCGAATGTGACAGTCAGCGGTTCGCAACCGGCAAAGTTACCGTCGAAATCGGGTATGGAGCGCGGATAGACGGCAATGGTCTGAGCCGTGTCGTCCTGGCATCCGTGATCGTTGGCAACCACAAGTTTAATGGTGTAGTTCTTGTTCTCGAGCGGATATGATTTGTCGGGGTTTGTGTAAGTCCGGCTGCGGGGCTGTCGGGCGGTCGAGGTCTCGCCATCGCCGAAATCCCAGCGCCAGGTTCCGTTGTTGGTCAGCCGCGACGAGTCGGTGATGGTAACATCAAACGGTGTGCAGCCGCCCAGCACTGTTGCGGCCGCGCCGTTGGCGCTATTGTCTTTTTCATTGATGCCGAATTTGGCCAGCACATATGAATATACCGTTACAGTTGAGTCAGCGGTTTTTTCGCAGCCGGTGGCTGTTTGGGTGGCCTTCAGCACCACTTTGTATGTCTGGTCGGTCAGCGCATAATGTTTGAACAGGTGCTCGGGGCTCGTCTCAGCCGACGACTGGCTGTCGCCGAAATCCCACAGGTAATCGGCCAGGCCGGTAGTCTGGTTAGTGAATTTCACTGGCAGAGGGTTGCAACCTTCGGCAATATCCTGAGTGAATGCGGGTTTCAATTGCGGATAAACCTCAATCGGTTTTGTCTTGTTGTCAGAACAGCCCGTCACTGTGTCGGTCGATACCAACTTTATGTTGTATTGTTTTACCGCGTTCAAATCAGTGTTGTCAAACACAAAGTCAAATTCGTTTTTGTCGGTTTTGGTGGCTTTGTTTCCGCCGAATCCGAAATCCCATTCAAACTTGTTTCCGTTGAGTGCAGCTGCCGGATAGCTGAACGTTACAGGGTAGGGGGTGCAGCTGGCGTCTTTCACGTATGTGAAGTCGGCCACCACGTGCGGATAGGCCTTTACCGTTTTCGTTGCTGTCGATTGGCAACCGTTGATGTCAGTTGCAGTCAGTTTGATATTGTAAGTGTGTGTGGCAGCCTCAATGTTGTCGAAGGTGTGTGTGTGTGTGGCTGTTGCCACTGCCGACTGCAGGTTGTCGTGGTCATATTCCCATTTGTAGGTCAGCTGGTAGCCTTCCGATTGGTTTGTGAATGTTGTTGTCAGCGGCGAGCAGCCCTCATCGTTCTCGGTCTTGAAGTCGGCAATAACCTTCGGATAGACCTTTATTGTTTTTGTTGCCACATCGCGGCAGACAGTGTGGTTCGCGTCAACAACCAACAAACCTATTTCGTAGGTCGATATATCGTTGCCGTCGGCGTTGTTGTGGGCATATTTATGATTGAAATCATCTTTCGTTGTTTTCTCCTCATCGGCAGTACCATCACCGAAAGACCATACAAATTTGCTGCCGTTCAGTGAGTTGTTAATCAGTTTCACATCCATTGGCGAACATTCGCTTGATTTCTCAAAACTGAAAGCCGCTTTTATTTCCGGGAAAACCGTTACTGTATCAGTGGTCTCGGCCTTACATCCAATGCTGTTGGTGGCAGTCAGACGGACGGTGTAGGCCACATCACTGTCTGTTTTGTTGTCGAAGGTGTGTGCGATTTTATCAATGCCGGTCTCGTCGCTGATTCCGTCGCCAAAGTCAATTTTGAATGTATTGGCGCCGGTGGTGGCCGAGCGGTCGACTGTCACATCAAGCGGACCGCAGCCTTCGGTAAGTGAGACGGCCAGTTTAGGCGTCACAACCGGATATGCGGTGTAGCTTTTGCTTGTGGTGCTCGAGCATTCGCCGTTCTTGGCTGTTAGAGTAACCTTTTTTGTCACAATTGATGCGGTAGCGTTGTTAACAATGTACGCCACATCGTCGAGTGTGTTTGTGTGTGCGGTATCTGTGCCGTCGTCAAAGCTGAACTCATATTTGTTGGCGCCCACTGATCTGTTCTTTATGGCAATGGTGTCAGGGGCGCAGATGTTGTAGCTTTCGCTGCTGAAAGCGGCTCTCACCGGCGGATAAACATCAACAGTAGTTGTTGCCGTGTCGGCGCAGCCGTTGGCCATGGCAATAAGTGTGGTGGTGAAACGCTGCGGATCGGTTCCTGTCGACCCGGTATTATTGCCATAAATATGTGTGACTGCGCTATTGTCGGAGGTCCTTGTTGTAGTCCCGTCGCCAAAGGCCCATATGTAGTCTGCCGGCGATGTTGTCACACCAACAAACTTGGTGCTGTTTGTGAATTTAATCGCAGAGCTGTCGCACACAGGTTCGGTCTTGTCAGGCTCAATCGATGCCTTGATCTCCGGATAAACAGTTATTGTCCGGCTGTATGGCATCTGGCAGTCGTATTCCATGTTGGGGTCTTTGTATTTGTCGGTCAGCGTGATTGTAATCTCCTTCTTGCTACCCGTCTGGTTGACAAATTTTATTATAGTAGAGCCCAAGCCACTGAGCGAGCCTTCCACCAATTCGTATGTCACGCCTTGTGGGCAGGTGATTTTCATCGGATCCTCGCTTTTGTAGGCGTGGTCCGGAGTGTTGTTTTCCACTTTGACGATGAGCGGCGAGCAACCCTCCACTTTGTCGAGTGTGAAATGCGGATTCAAATACGGCATCACTGTTACAGTTCCGTTGCTTGCCGTGTCGCGGCAGCCATATTTGCTCTCGCCAATAAGTTTTGTCTCATACTCCTGCACAGTGGCCGATGTGTGGTAATAAAGGTGGTCGAACAACTGTTTGTGGGAATTGTCGGTGGATCCGTCACCAAAAATCCAGCGGAAGTTGGTTTCCGACGACAAGTCCGACGATTTGTTCTCAAACGTCACTTCCGACGAGTCGCACACATAAATCGGCAGAACCGAGTAGTCCACAGTGAATTCAGGATAAACTGTAACTGAATCTTTCGGCGACAGACTCTCGCACGTCGAGTTGTCTATGTTTGTCCGCACTGCTTTCAACTGCAATGTATGCCGCGTTGGAGTTGTGCCGTTGTTGGTATATTTAAGAGTAAACGGGCCACTGTCCTTGACCGTCCCCGATTCCGGACTACCGACCGTCCATGTGTAGGTTATTCGGCTTGGGTCGCCGATGGTTGTATTCTCGATGATTGAGAGTAAAGGTGAGCATCCGCTTGTCTGGTTGATTATGTATTGCGATTCAACCTTGCCAAAAACGGTTATTTTTACCGAATCCTCGCTGTCGCAACTGCCGTTTAGCTCATCAATAACATTGATTTTAGCCCAATATGTGGTGTCTTTAATACTTGGGTTTTTGTATATGTGTTTGAATTTTGTGGTTGTCGACGGATAGTCAATCCATCCGCTCCCGTCACCAAAATTGACACGCAGTTTTGTATATGGTCCCGTCGATTTGTTTTCAAACTCCACATCTAAAGGCGTACATCCTTTTACCGGGTCGGCACTGATTATGGCTGTGATGACCGGATTTACGCATATGCTCTTTGGCGCCGATTTGTCGGGGCAGTTCGAACCCAACGATGCCTCAAGCGTTAGTTTATATGTATGTTTTGCATTCGACAAGTTTTTGAAAGTTATGGTATCGTTGAGTGTGGATATCACCGTATCATGAGTTATGGTATTGTTGTTGTTGCGTATGGTGTCATATGCAACCGCAAGATTTTTAGCTGTTGATTTATATGGCGTTTTCAAACCACCGCCAGTCAAAGTCCACGTATAATCGAACATCTTACCATTCTCGTTCGTCGTGTTAGTAACAAGTATTTGCGCAGGACTGCAATCGGTAAGCGATTCAACAGTGAAATCAGATTTCGCACGCGGATAACCTAATGCCCAGACATCTATTGTCCTATAGGGATTCTCATCCAAATAGCATCTACGCTGAATTGTAACTTGATATTGATTCCACCCTTCATAAGGTTTTACTTTAGGTTTACTTGATGTCATTTGAACATCTTTTGGTTCAATGAATGTTTTGGATTTGCTGCTCTCAATAATATTACCTGTTACAGCATCTTTTTCTATATACTTCCACGAATAGCTAACTCCACCTCTCGCTAACAAAGAAACAATGTCTCCATCGCAGAATTTAGTATAATCCGCCTCCAAATAATCATCAGAGCCTTCCATTCCCGAGGTAATTACTGCCTCACCCATATTACTTGAAAAGTCAGAGAAATACCCATATTGGCAACTACCATCATAATCTCCGTTTATCACAGCCAAATGGAATAAGCCTGTCTTATTTATCACTCTTACCACACCCTCTGTTGCTACTGCTGGTGTAATGGTAGTGCTGCCATCTTTTTGCTCTACTGAGAATTTCATGTGTTCTCGTTTCAGGTAGTACCAATTGTTACGGTACATGCCATTTGCATCTTTTATGCCTGTTCCTGGTATTTCCTTAAACCAAGATGATGGTATTGGGTAATCTTTATTATTATATTTAAAAATGAAATCTCTAATATGCGCCTCTTTGCACATAATGTTGAGTAGAAAATCGAATTTGCTTGTTGGTGACCTACATATAGAAACATCTTCAGACCCAGTACAACCATTAATTGTTGGCAAAATTGCCCCTCCCAATTCTGCACCATTACTACCCGATATGTGCCATACAATAATTGGTTTATCAGATTTAATATAAACAGCATCATAATTCTTATCGTTACTGTTTTTTGTAATATTATATTTATTTAATAACAATTTTCCCCAACCACCAACACCGTTTATCGTTTTACTTCCAATAACATCGCCTGCATCCGTTTTAAATTCAACTGTAGTAGTTCCTTTTTCGGTAGACATAAAATAGACATTTTCATGCATTCTATTTGTTTTACTGTTGTCTTCTATATATTTATCTCCCAACTGACCTCGCATTACAATATATTCTGTGCCAGCCAAACTAACAGGTACTAACTGGTCACCCGCAGCATCCCAACTTGTTCCTTTTCCACCACCTGATTCATTCACATATTTTGCCAACAGTGAATCATCTTTCCACTGAACTGCAATTTTGCCTGTGGACGTTACTACAATACCTCCGCCTGACTTCGCATTTTTATCTCGGCTTGCCGCCTTAAGATTGAGCGTTTGACCACGTTTCATCCTAAAAGTACAGGTGTCTTTTGTTCCCCTTTGCCAGTTTTCTATTTCCAATATGATATTACCATTGTCATCAGTAGGCAATGTCACAGTAACATCACAATCTTCTACAGCGACAATATCTACAGCATACCATGCACCTGGTTGTTTATTAAGACAATCCACATTCATACCGCCAGAATGATTTTCATCGCAATTGCCAACATCCTCTACCGGCACAATGAACATGTCTTCCTCGGGTTCAATATCATCACCAGCACCATTATAAGCGTTTTTACCTTTCAATGCCCATATATCACAGTTATTAGTGTTACCTCGTTGCAAATACACTGTTAT
>JAEEGL016518060.1_pt1 | contig 17587 bp, 12 predicted proteins | sample 9134231 | NCBI WGS metagenome assembly JAEEGL01 (sample SAMN16246548, study PRJNA631951) | gut metagenome | biome: gut microbiome; feature: rumen; material: fiber-attached | host: Bos | place: Iran: Karaj | collected 2018-10 | reverse complement strand
TTAGCAATATACTCGTCGTATGTCTGTGTAGCGAAGTCAGGATCGATAGCGCCCTTAGCAAACTCTTCGTTCAACTTCTTGAAATACATCTTAGCTGTTGATGTTGTGTTGTAGTCAACAACCTTCGGGTTGTCCTGACCAGCGGAAATATCAACGATAACGCAACCATCGTTCGGATAACCATCGAGGAACATAGGAGCGTTCTCAAGGCAGTAATACTTCCAGTCTTCGCAGAGACATGTATAAGGGATTACTGTTGTTCCGTCAGGAAGCTCAGGGTTAGCTTCAGCATATCTCTCGAGGAGATCAAAATACTGATCTAATGTCTCGATCTTCGGGTAGTTAGCCCACTCAAGAACACGAACCTGAATCCAGAAAGCCTCACCATTGTGGCCTGTTGCTGTGTTGTGGTCATAAGAGTTACCGAAAACGTTAGCCCAGTAAATCTTACCGTCGTCCATACGGAACTTATCCCACTCTTCTTCTGTGTACATTTCCTTAAGGTTAGGATACTTCTCAAGATAAGGATCCCAAGCTACGAGCAAGCCGTTCTCATAGAGAGTAACAGAACCGTCACCACCATCGATGAGATCAGGCAGCTTACCTGAAGCAATAATAGAACCGATAGCTTCGCCTGCGTTCTGACCTGTGAGCCATGTTTCCTTAACACGAACACCTGTCTTCTCAGCGATGATCTCCATGATCTCGTTGCCATCTTCCTTTTCCTTACCTGCCATAGCAGCGAACATCGTAAAGTCTTTGATCTCCTTAGGAGCTTCTGATGTTGTCTCTCCGCCGCCACCGTTGTCTGTACCGGCTGTCGTCTCTGTAGGCTTTGTTGTGCTACAAGCTGCGAAAGCTGATACCGCCAACATTGACGCTAAGATCAATGAAACGATTTTCTTTGTCTTCATTATTCGACCTCCCGAAATAGATTCTCGTTTATCACGAGTAATACGCCATAATTATAGGGTTGCCCCATTTTTGCCACAACCTGAAAAACTCTCATTAAACAACTGATAAATTCTACATAAATGCAACGGATTTAACATGTACGACAGAAAATCTGTCAGTTTTTTGTGCAAGTTGCACAAGGAAAACTGCTTGATTATGACTCTCTGTTGGACTTGCGGTACTTTGAAGGCGTACAACCCATGATCTCGATGAATTTACGGATAAAATAATCACTGTCTTTATACCCGACATCTTCTGCAATACGGTTGATCTTCTTATCCGTATTGATTATCTGCTTAGCAGCTTCTTTGATCCTGTAATTTGTCAGGTAGTTCTTAAAGGACATACCGTACTTCTTACTGAAGACCTGTCCGAGATATGAACTGTTGATATGATATTTATCACCTAAGTATTTAAGACTGATGTTATCGGCATAATTATCTCTTATCTCAGTCTCGACAAGAGCGAGTATTCCGTGGGATATGCTCTTACGGAGTTCCGAAAGATAAGCCGCATATTCAAGGGCGAATTTTTTCATGTGCTGATAACTTCCTCTTACAAAAGCGTCTTCAGAAGTCTTGGCGGAAATATACTGAATGATCTCCTCCTGGTTGACGGAATCGTCCAATTCACTCGCAAGATGGATAAGCTGGAACAAAAGATAGTTGATGTTAAGGTCAAACGCTCTGCCTGATCCTTCTTTTCCCTGCAGTTCCTCATACAGTTTTTCGATACCGGATACTATCATCTGGGAGTCATTCTTAACGATCGAGCTTATGATCTCATCTATCGTTGTCTTGCAAAGGACTATGCTGCTGTGCGCAGTCTGGGTATCTTCATAGAAATATAATTTTCTTTTATTATGGAATCCGGCAATGCTCCGGAGTCTTCTGCAGGAATCATAGGACTTTGAAAGAGATAACACGTCAGGAACAAGTTCGCCGCAAAGCACTCTTACAGGTTTGATGATAAGGACTTCGACCTTTCTGACCAGGGCATTAAGGAACTCTTCCTCGGTCATATCGCGCATGGACGCCATATTCTCAGTGTAGATAAATCCGACATTGTAATTTTCAGTATCAAAGTTGATATCAAGCGTGAAGTGGTCGGCATATTCCTTAAGCACTTCTCTGCATGCGTTATAGAGCTGCCTTTGAACGGTGCTCAGGTCATAATCATCAGATTCATCACTGTCATCATCATAATCTTTACGGAGAAACTCAATGGATATAAATCTCAGATTGCCGGAAAGCTGGAGATGCTTATTGGCATACTCTATATCCTCATCATTGAATTTTCCTCTCACAAGATGTCTTATGACTCTTGCAAGATATGCATCTTCCATTTTTTCCCTGTCTCTTTTAAGAATGACCGACTCTTTATTGAGATTGGTCACTTTCCTCAATACCGAGATCAGTTCCTCTTCGATTACAGGCTTTAGAATGTAGTCCAGACATCCGTTTCTGATAGCTCTCTGTGTATAGGCAAAATCATCATATCCGGTAAGAAGGATGAATTCGGCATCCGAGATCTTTTCTTTCTTAACAGTCTCCAGAAGTTCAAGACCTGTCATCTCAGGCATCTTGATGTCGGTGATAACAAGATCGACATGGTTTTCCTTAAGGAAATTCAATGCTTCTTTTCCGTTATGGCATAACGCTGCGATCTCAAATCCTCCGCTCTCCCAGTCAATTAAGACCTGAAGTCCCTGAAGGATATAAGGTTCATCATCAACAAGAATTACTTTAAGCATAATCCACCTCAATCAGCCGTAGTGATCAGATCCGCCGGGATCATTATGATAACTGACATTCCGACTCCCTTCTCACTTTCTATAGTAAACCTTGCCTGATCTTTAAACATCATCTTGATCCTGAGACAGGCATTAAGGATCCCTACGTGTTTCGCTTTTCTTATTGTGTCAATGGTAACATTATTCATTCTCTGCTGCAGAAGTTCAACATCTTCCTCATCCATTCCGTCACCCGTATCCTCAACTTCGATAACGAGGTTCTTATCGGTCTTATATGCTCTTACGAAGATCCATCCCTGTGACGATTTGGATTCGATGCCGTGAACACAGGCATTCTCAACAAAGGTAACCAGAGTAAGTTTAGGGATCAGCACCTTCTTGCACTCTTCACTGATATCGATATTGAAAGAGATCCTGTCACCGAAGCGGTAGCCCTGGAGCTGAAGATATGCATCGATAAAATCCTCTTCCTCTTCTATGGTTACGGAATCCGCATGCCATTCAACATTCTGACGTTCCATTACGGCAAGTCTCTGAACCATTTCTGCGGTCTCAGTCTCGCCCTTAAGGATACTGTGCATCCTTATGCTCTCAAGAGCATTAAACAGGAAGTGCGGATTGATCTGACTCTGGAGAGCAAGGAGTTCGGCATTCTTACGGGCAAGGTCGCTTTCCTGTTCACGGAGCTTATCCTTATATATCGTATTTGTAAGATCATTATTGATATCTACGATCCTGTTATAGTTGTGCATGAGGGAAGATATCTCATCCGTTCCTTTTATCTCTTTGATAGGCTGCAGGATCTCGTTATCTCCTTCACCGAATGCTTTTTCGAGAACCTTTATTCTGTCGGTAATGGAGCGCTCCAAGAGTTTCATGATGACGATGGGCAGAAGGAGCGTAAATATGATAATGATTATTATCGTCAGGAAATTATTCTCGATTACTGTCGTAAGAGTAAGATCTTCAGTAAATGCATATATCGTAAACGTGTTACCGTACATATCGTATTCTTTGACTGTAACGTAGGGTTCATTTGACACTTTCTCAACAAGATCCGGAAAAGCTATGTTGCTGTTCTCGTTGGAATAGATCACATAATCACCGCAGCAAAGATACATTGAGCAGTTAACCGGAAGATTCGCAAGTTCGCCCGTTATCCTTGAATGTTTGTGCTCGATCGTTACGATCCTGTCAATGACCGATTTGGTATTGACCATTCTTCTGACATAGATAAAACGGTGCTGGTCAAAGGTCTTCATGACCGGTTCGTAATCATAATACGGATAAACGGCCTCATTCAGGCCTTCTTCTGAAAACTTCTGATACCATACCTCCCCCTCTGCCTCTGCGAGGTTGTGGAAATATCCGCCGTTAAGCATGGTCTGGTTATCCGAATATATAACGATTCTGTCCCAGTTCAGATCCGATAACGTCGAGAAGAACGAATTATTGAATGTCTGGGAATAATTGTAGAAAAAATCATATGGATCTTTATATGGTGAATTAATAAACGTGTTAAGGGTTTTGTTAAGGTCTATCGCTTTAGCTACCGTATTATCGTAGGACAAAAGATCGGCCAGATAGTTGTAATACGATTCAATGGCGGTCTCCCTGTAGTGCTTCTGGTTCGTAAGCTCAGCCTCGAATACGGACCGGAATAATAACGCATCTGTAATAACAAGAGGCAGGATAACGCAGAAAACATACATGAGAAGGAATTTCTTATTGAGTTTAAGTCTGCCGAAAAAACTGTCTTTGACGACTTTAAACATAAATCCCCCTGCCCGAAAACCAAGCTGAATCAAATATACTCTTCATATTATAGGGAATCACCTGACCTTTGCAAACCAAAAGACGATTCAAACTGTTGGATTTAGTCAGGTTTTATCTGTAATTTATCCCATTGAATAAAGCGCGGGACTTAACTAACATTTATTGTAATTATATTAAATTTTTGAGGTGTTCCCTATGTTGAAGATCGTAAAGACCGAGAACGGACTTGTAAGAGGATTGCCCGGAAACAACACCCGCATCACAGCTTTTAAAGGCATTCCGTTTGCCGAACCGCCTATAGGTGAGAACCGCTGGAAAGCTCCCAAACCGTGTAAAGACTGGGACGGGATATTTGATGCATACAAATTTGCACCTATATCAGTCCAGGATCAGCCCGGCGTCGGAACGGATATATACTGCAGGGAATGGCACGTCGATCCGGATATCGAGATCGATGAGGATTGTCTTTACCTTAACATCTGGACTAATGCCAAAAGCGGGGATGATAAGCTTCCCGTACTCGTATGGTTCTTCGGAGGCGGATTCCAGTGGGGATATACCGCCGAGATGGAATTCAACGGAGAGAATCTCGCAAAAAAAGGCATCGTAGTCGTTACCGTCAACTACAGGCTCGGAGCATTGGGATTCCTTGCACACCCTGACCTTTTTAAGGAATCGCCGGAAGCCCCTGCCAACTTCGGTCTTTTGGACCAGCAGGCAGGTCTTAACTGGGTAAGAAGAAATATATCATCATTCGGCGGTGACCCGGATAACATTACCATTGCAGGCCAGTCCGCAGGCGGCGGAAGCGTTCTTAATCATCTGACTGCCAAGTCGAGCATCGGCCTTTATCAGAAAGCAGTCATCCTCTCCGGAATCATTCAGTTCCCTTATATCAAAGATTTCGTTATGACACCGAGAACGATCGACGACGCATGCTCATACGGTATAAAGTTTTTCGAAAAGCTCGGAGTATCCACAGTTGAAGAAGCGCGCAAACTCGATGCATCCTACATCAGGGAAGTCTATGCGAAGTTCAGGGAGACAGAGAGTTTCTTCTTCACTCCCATGATCGACAATGTCTTCATGGAAGATGAACCGTTCAAGCTCTTTATGGAAGGAAAGCATGCTCATGTCCCGATGATGTCAGGCAACACATTTGACGAGTTCCCGAGTTTTATCGCGGCAGATTCCCCGGAAGACTTCAATGCAAAAGTCCAAGAGATCTTCGGCAATAAAGCCGGTGAATTCCTCTCTTTCCCCGAAGCGCAAAAGCACAACGGAAACATGTATGCGCCGCTCCGTGCGATCGAATGTGCGGTAAAGGCTGCTTTTGCCCACAATGACAAGCCCGGCTATTACTACAGTTTTGAACCCGATATCCCGGGAGATGATAATCCGGGCACTTTCCATTCTGTCGATCTGTGGTTCTTCTTCGATAACCTTGATAAGTGCTGGAGACCCATGGTCGGAAGACACTTTGATATAGCAAGACAGATGAGCACATACTTTGTAAACTTCATCAAGAACGGCGATCCGAATGGCAATGATGCTGACGGAAGTATGCTCCCCATGTGGAAGCCGTTCTCTCCGGACTTTAAGAATGAGATGCACTTTACTGCTGAAGGAGCAAAGCCTTCAGTACAGGAGGACTCTCCTGAATCTGATTTCATAACCTTCATGACAAAGCATATCGAAGAGTCCGCCACAGGAACGGTTGACATGAGCAAAGGCGAATCGGTTCCACGTGTCGAGCTTTACGAAGTTCCTAAGAAACAGGCATTTAACCCCTATCTTCCGAACTGGGAATTCATTCCTGACGGCGAACCGTATGTATTCAATAACAGGGTCTATATCTACGGTTCACATGATTTCTTTAACGGTTATGCTTTCTGTCTGGGTGATTATGTTTCCTGGTCCGCTCCGGTTAACGACCTCGGCAACTGGACATATGAGGGCGTCATCTACGGAAAGACTGACGACCCCGCGAACAAGAATAACCGCGGATGCCTTTATGCTCCTGATGTAACTATAGGACCTGACGGAAGATACTATCTATTCTATGCGCTCGACAACGACTGCATCATATCTGTCGCCGTAAGCGATACTCCTTCAGGAAGATTTGAATTCCTGGGTTATGTTCATCACGAAGACGGAACACTCCTTGGCAAAAAAGAAGGCGAGGAGCAGCAGTTTGATCCGGGTGTCATTACGATCGGCGATACAACATATCTCTACACAGGCTTCTGCGGTCAGGGAGATGCTTCTCGTCACGGCTGCATGGTCACTGTCCTTGACAGTGACATGCTTACTGTAAAGCGCGCTCCGGAATTCGTTATTCCTTCGACACAGCACAGCAAAGGAACTGAATTTGAAGGTCATGCTTTCTTCGAAGCCCCTTCCATAAGGGAAAGAAACGGTATCTTCTACCTGATCTATTCTTCACAGGTAATGCACGAACTTTGCTATGCCACAGCTGATAATCCGCTGGGACCTTTTAAGTATGGCGGAGTAATAGTAAGCAACTGCGATATCGGTATCGATACATATAAGCCCGCAGAAAAGCCAGCTGCTTTCGGTGCCAACAACCACGGCAGTATCGTTCAGATCGGTGAGGACTGGTATATCTTCTATCACAGGCAGACAAACAACAGCTGGTATTCACGTCAGGGCTGTGCAGAGAAGATCACGTTCGATGAGAATGGTAAGATCATGCAGGCTGAGATCACATCATGCGGTCTTAACGGTGGACCGTTGAGCGACAAAGGTGAATACCCTGCCCATATCGCATGCAATCTCTTTAACGATAAGGACCAGATGTATGTCGGTGAACTGCATCAGGCAAATATAACTAAAGATCACGAAGACGGTGTCAAGGATCCCTCATATATCAGAGATATCTATGACAGTACGACGATAGGCTTTAAGTATTTTGATCTTAAGGGCGTTACAGGCTTAAGGATCACGACAAGGGGCTACGGCAAAGGTGATTTTGAAGTAAGAACTTCTTTGGACGGCGACCCGCTGACAAGCATGAGCGTTGATTTTTGTACTGCCTGGGAAGACCACACGGCAGAATTCACGATTCCCGACGGTGTATATCCGCTCTATCTCACTTTCAAGGGTGTAGGAAATCCTTCTTTGTTAAGTTTTGAATTCCTGCACTGATATAACACAGTCTTTGTATTCATTTGAATACATCCCGGCACTTATGCCCCGGAAACTCCAAAAGAGACCGGGGCATAAGTTTTTTCTTTTCTGTACTTCAATTTCATTTTAGGTAAGCCGGTTAACATTAAGCCAATATACAAAAAGGTTTAATGATATGTCTTATCAGAATGTTTTCAAAAGATATGAACTCAAGTACATTCTGTCTGCGCCGCAAAAGGAATTACTGCAAAAAGAGATGGAAGGAAGAATGCTTCAGGATCAGTACGGCAGGACCACCATCCGTAATATCTACTACGACACAAACAGTTTCCGGCTGATAAGGGATTCACTGGACCACCCGGTATATAAAGAAAAACTCAGGATAAGATCATATCAGCGGGCAAACGCAGATGATACGGTTTTCGTTGAGATAAAAAAGAAATTCGAGGACGTTGTATATAAAAGGCGTGTCGCTATTCCCAAAATTGCCGCCTGTGACTGGATAGATCTCGGAAAACCCCTGCCGTTCCGATCGCAGATCACATCGGAGATAGAATATTTTAAGAACTTCTATGACGGAATCGAAGCAAAAGTATTCTTAAGTTATGAACGCGAAGCATATTCCGGCAAAAACGATCCGGAACTCAGACTGACCCTGGATGAGAATATCCTGGCAAGAGATACAGATCTGGATCTCGGAAAAGACATCTGGGGAACACCGCTTCTTTGCCCCGGCACAACACTGATGGAAATAAAGATATCCGGCGCAATGCCTTTGTGGATGGCGGATTTCCTGAGCCGCAACAAAATAGCAAAGGTCACCTTCTCAAAATACGGAACATACTACAAAGACTGCCTTAGGGCATGTCAGATCAAAGAAAGGAGCGTCTTTTATGCTTAATATATTTGAATCTGTTATTCCGTCAACAGGAATTACTCCTGTTGTATTTATAATCCTCGTTCTGGTATCACTCCTTCTTGGCGGCATACTTTCCCTTATCCACACTTATCAGAACGACTATACAAAAAGCTTTGTAATGACTTTGGCTATCCTTCCGGCAGTTGTCTGTGTCGTGATCCTTATGGTAAACGGCAATATCGGTGCGGGAGTCGCTGTTGCAGGAACTTTCAGCCTCATAAGATTCAGATCTGCACCCGGAACAGCCAGAGAGATCGGCGCCATATTCGCAGCTATGGGAATGGGTCTCATAATGGGCATGGGTTATATCGGATATGCAGCTTTGTTCACATGTCTGATAGGTCTTGCCATACTCTTCTATTCCGGATTTGCCGGCGCGAAAAAGAATCTTCTTAGGAAGAATCTGAAGATCACTATACCGGAGAACCTCAATTACAGTGATGTATTCGATGAGATACTGAGAAACTATACATCTTCTTACAGACTTAAACAGGTAAGGACCTCTGATATGGGATCATTATTCAAACTTAGCTACGAACTGGTCTTAAAAGATCCGTCAGCCGAAAAAAGATTCATAGATGAACTGCGCACAAGGAACGGCAATCTTGAGATCTCACTTTCAGAATACCAGCCGCAAAATACGGATCAGCTCTGATCCTGTTCAATGTTACGGAGGATAAAGATATGAAACATATTGATACAAAAAAAGCTCTTATAACCATAATGCTGATATGTGCTCTTGCAATATCGACATTGTCGGCATGTGCAATAACAACTCAAACATCAGAAACACAGGGATTTACAGTTCCGGAAACCACAGGAACAACCGAAGATATGTCACAGGCATTTTCAGAGGAGGACAAGGTGATCGAATATGACGACAGCATATCACAAAAGATCACTCTCGAAGGAAATACGGCAAGCTCGGATTCCTCTTCAGTCAGGATCAGCGGTTCTGTCATTACAATAAAGTCCGAAGGCACTTACATTGTCACCGGGACGCTTGATGACGGATACTTAATTGTTGATGCCGGCGATGATGATAATGTAAGGCTTGTATTCAAAGATGCATCCGTTACTTCTTCTGACTATGCGGCACTCTATTGTCTTAATGCCGGAAACGTCTTTATAACCCTTGAAGACGGAACGGAAAATCTCCTTGCCTCAAAAGGTGAATTTGTTTCGAAAGACAGCAATAATGTCGACGGAGCTGTCTTTTCGAAAACCGACATCACCTTAAACGGCTCCGGCTCGCTTGAAATCATATCTACGGATCACGGTATAGTCGGAAAAGACGATGTGACCATTACCGGAGGTAATATAACCATCACCTGTTCAGGTGACGGTATCCAGGCAAACGACTCCGTGTCGGTCAGGGAAGCATCGATAGGTATCACCTGCGGAAAAGACGGGATACAGGCAGACAACGCAAAAGATCTTACAAAAGGTTATGTTTATATCTCATCAGGAACTGTAACCATAGCCGCAGGAGATGACGGCATCACGGCATCCTCCTCACTTCAGATAGATGGCGGCATTGTAGATATCACAGAGTCATATGAAGGACTTGAAGGTCAGAGTATAACAATAAACGGCGGAAACATCCGGATCGTCTCATCAGATGACGGGATAAATGCGGTGTCTGATACATCTTCCGGAGATATGATGCAGTCTGACGGCATAAGCATCCTTAAGATAACCGGCGGCAATATATATGTGAAGACAGAAGGCGACGGTGTGGATTCCAACGGGACATTTGAAATGACCGGCGGAACACTCACGGTCATGGGACCTGCATCAGGAGCAAACGGTTCACTGGATGTCAACGGAAGTGCGGTTATTTCAGGCGGTACTGTGATAATGGCGGGCGCTGCGGGTATGGCAACAAACTTCACCGATGCAGCCCAGGGAACGATCCTTGTCAACACAGGCAACCAGTCACAGGGTTCCGAGATCCGGGTTGCCGACGTATCAGGTAATGTGATCCTTTCTGCTTCGGCAGACAGTTCATATCAGACAGTGCTGATAAGCAGTCCGGATCTCATAAAAGGAAATACCTATACCGTAACGGCAGGTTCATATACAGAAACTGTCACTCTCGAAGATTATCTCTACGGTTCCGGGACGTTCTTCGGAGGAATGGGAGGTCCGGGTATAATGCCTGACGGAGGCGGAAGACAAAGACCCGGATGATCTTGAAATAAACAAGGATTGCAAAAGCATAATAAAAAATAGCAATTAATCATAAAGAATCAGGTCTTAACATGATTTAGTATACTGACAGCAGATAGCGACCAATTTTGTTAACAACTGTTCGTTTTATGCTAAAAACCATTCACATTCTTTTTAAATTACGTTAAAACTACATTTAATTAATTGCGTTGAAATTTAATACTGATTAAACTATACTTCAAGTATCAACAAAGACATTTTTCTATTCCTATTATCCCCATATTTGCGGCCACCCTTCCCGGGGTGGTCGCTCCTATTTATGGAGCTGTTTTTACAGGAGTTTTATGAGCTTGCAGTTCTCGATCCCGACTTCCCAGAGTTTTGCTACGGGCTTATGGAGAACCTGGCAGATAACCGCCGAATTCATAGCCCCATGCCCGACTATAAGAACATCCTTTCCTTTTTCGACCTCGGGATAGGCGATCTCATCAAGAAAACTGCCTGTTCTGGCGAATAATTCTTCTATGCTCTCCGCCCCGTCCACGGCAACATAACCTGAAGGATTAAAGAACAGTTCCCTTACGGGACACTCAGGCTTATTAAATACGCCTTCTTCCCCTTCATAGATACCGAAGCCCATCTCTTCAAGCCTGTCTTCGATAATTATCGGAACATCCCTGCCCTTTAAAAGGATCTGCGCAGTCTCTTTTGCTCTTATAAGAGGTGAACAGTAGCAAATATCAAAGTGAACATCCTTATAATGTTCACATGCTTCTTTCGCCATCTGCCGTCCCTCATCATTAAGAGGGATATCCGTCTTTCCCTGAAGCTTGTGCTTAAGGTTCCAGTCGGTCTTTCCGTGTCTCATTATGTAAAGCATTATTCTTACAGGTATCCTCCGCCTTTTTACACGGGTTATTTTGCCACAAACCGGTATTCTTAATCAAATCTTAATGCGCTCTGTTATTGGATATTAATGAGTTTATTCGTACAATTACCATATGTCAGACATGGTGAGGTGATGTGGGGTTATGTATAACATTCTTATTTGTGACGATGATAAAGATATCGTAAATGCTCTGAAGATCTATCTGCAGAATCCGGATTACAGATTGTTTGAAGCATTTAACGGTGCCGAGGCCGTTGAACTGTCACAAAAAGAAGATATTCATCTCATATTGCTGGACATAATGATGCCGCAAATGGACGGGATAACAGCGATGTCAAAGATCAGGGAAAATTCCAATATGCCGATCATCCTCTTAACGGCCAAATCCGAAGATCAGGATAAGATATTGGGACTTAACATAGGGGCTGATGATTATATCACCAAGCCCTTTAACCCCCTGGAGGTCGCTGCAAGAGTAGGATCGCAACTAAGACGTTATACCAAACTCGGCTCTGGAACTGCCGCCGGAGGAAAGCTCACTGTCGGTTCCATTGAGCTTGATAACGACACCAAAACCGTAACTGTAGACGGTAATGAGGTAAATCTCACTCCTAAGGAATTTGATATCCTGAAACTCCTTATGGAACAGCCGGGAAAAGTCTTCGCGCCCAAAGAGATATACAGGAAAGTATGGGGCGAAGAATCACTGTCTGCCGGTGACAACACCGTTGCGGTACACATCAGACACTTAAGAGAGAAGATAGAGATCACGCCCAACGATCCGAGATACATCAAGGTCATTTTCGGTCAGGGCTATAAGATCGAAAAGGGGAGAAATTAATGGAAAAGAAAAAGAATCAATTCTTCAGAACGATTGCCGGCAAGTCAGTACTCTTTCTGTTGATCAACATTGCATTATTCGCGGTATTTCTTTGCACATGTACTGCTTTTGTATGCATTAATGAAGATCTGTACGGCAGAACCGAAGCGCAGTATGTAAGGGACAGGAGCGAATCAGATCTATACTATTACGTTTTGAACGATGCCCACAGGCTCATGAACGGCAACCGCTCTTCAAAAGATAATATTCCGCTCAGGATAACGGATAAAAGCGGCAAAGTACTCGCCTCAACTCCGGATTTTGACGATGTTGCAAAAGCCGCAGGAACACAGGGAGAATATGAAAATTCTGTTCTTTATTCTTACAAACTGAAGATCGTGTATAACGAAGAAGGCTATGTGGAAGGTTTTTTCACGGATTATTCCGATGATTCCAAAGTTGTTGATGCGACCATAGAAGCTTATGCGGATCCTTCGGACTATTCACCGTTTTCGGAATTTGAGCTTCAGGTGATCCGCCTTGCCATCAATCTGCGTTATCTGGTCTACCCTGTTGCCATAGTATTTTTTCTCATAGGAATTGCTGCTTTTATAGCGCTTATGTGTGCAGCAGGAATGAGACCCGGCAAAGAAGAAGCAGTTTTGGGACCTATGGGCAAAGTGCCTTTTGATGTACTTTCGGCAGTTACATTGACAGTAACAGTGCCCCTGTTCATGTTTGTGGGTGCTGCTGACGGATACTTTGCGGCAGTCGTGTTTGCTGTGGCATTATTCACTTTTGTTAATTCAATGCTCGGGCTTTCCGTCAGCCTTGCTGCCAGAGTAAAGCTTCATATACTCATTAAGGGCACTCTTGTTTATATACTTATAAGACTCATGATCAAGGGGATCCTTGCCATTCCGCTCGTGTGGAAGACCATATTGATCCTTACAGGAATATCAATTATTGAGCTGATAACGGTTGTTGCCTCAGACGGAGATCAGGCAACACTGGTAATAGCATTGATCATGTCAAAGATCATCTTCTATCCGTTCCTTCTCTACATAGCCTTTATGCTGAAAAAACTTAAGCTCGCAGGCGACAGACTGGCAGCCGGAGATATCACTTACCGCGCAAGCACAAAGGGACTCTGGGGAGATTTCAGAAAACATGCCAATAACCTGAACGCTGTTTCAGACTCCGTCACCATCGCCGTGGAAGACAGGCTCAAGTCCGAACGTATGAAGACCGAGCTTATAACCAACGTCTCCCATGACATCAAGACTCCTCTTACATCCATAATCAATTATGCTTCACTGATGGGAACGGCAGACCCTTCAGATCCTAAGATGAGCGAATATTCCGAAGTCGTGGTAAGACAATCCGAGAAGCTGAAAAGACTGATCGAAGATCTCGTTGAAGCATCCAAGGCATCAACAGGTAATCTCGAGATTGAACCTGCTCCTCTTGATTGCTGCACTTTCATATCACAGACTGCAGGCGAATATAAGGAAAAACTCGACAGCTGCAATCTTACCCTTGTTACAAGCGCGCCTGAAGAAAAGGTCATGATCATGGCTGACGGCAGACGCATGATGAGGATATACGATAACCTGATGAATAACATCTGTAAATACTCCCAGCCGGGCACAAGAGTATATCTGACTCTTGAGACCGCTAACGGAAAAGCTGTAACCACTTTTAAGAATATCTCAGTATCCGAACTGAATATCAGCGCCGATGAACTTGTCGAGAGATTCGTAAGAGGTGATCAGTCGCGTAATACCGAAGGAAACGGTCTCGGGCTTTCTATTGCAAAGAGCCTTACAGAACTTCAGGGAGGCTCGTTCGACATATCGATCGACGGCGATCTGTTCAAGGTAACCTTGGTTTTTCCGCTGATTGCCTGATCAAATTCATATAACAACATAAACAAGGGGGTGTCTGAAAATGCGTTTTCGCTTTTGAGACACCCTCTGTTCAATTTGATCAATTCTGTTTCTTCAGGTTTGCTGCAAGGACAAATTTTTCTTTGCTTTCTTCGAACCTTTCTTTCACAACGCTGTCTTTCAGGACATTAAGGTTTATAAAGAACATCTTTACCAGCGTCCTGACCTTGGCTCCGGAATCGTTTCTGATCTGATGCATCCTTTCGATCATGGCCCTGGTGCCCTTGACACCGATCTTGGTCAGAGTGCTTAAGTATTCACAACCTGAAGCCTCAAAAACGGAGAAGAGTTCATCAACAAATACTTTTCTGTCTTCAAAACTCATTTCACCGAGCCATTTTGTCATGGTCTCATCGAACAGGTCGCTTATCTTATCTGTGGAATCGCAAAGTTCAAAACACTTTCCTTCCATCTGCCATGAGAGTGGATTATGCTGCATGATGCCAAGCTCGGTGCTCTTAACCACCGACGGTTCTGTTGTATTCTCGAGCAGCCTTCCTATGATCGATGTCTGAGGGATTATCTTTATGATCTTGGGCTGTATATGCCTGAAATTTTCGGTCTCCATTGCCTCGTGATTAAAGCCCGGACCGTCAAAATTATAGATAGTCTCTATCCTGTCGGAAAGGGACGAAGGTGCTGCCACTGAAGCATATATGGCAAGATGTCCGCCTTTTGAGTGCCCGCCGATCCTTATTCTGTCAAGGCGGCCCTTCATTACCTTTTGAAGATATTGTGCCGCTTCATTCTCGGCCGGAACAGTCATAAAGCTCAGATTGAAGTCTTCTTTCCATCCCACGACAGTATCATCTGTTCCTCTGAATGATATGAATGAATAACCGTCTGATGTATCGATCTCGATCGCAGCGAACTGGATCTGCCTTGATATGTCAGTATCATCTGCGAAGTTCTGAAGATAAGCACCTTTAAATCTCTTTGTTGAAGCAAGCGATCTGAACATAGCAGGTCCGAAGTTTATAAATGACTTATCCTGTGCAAGTTCCTCCTCCGAATGGATCGAAAAGTACTTTTCTGCAGCCTTTTCAATTGTGATCCTTCCGCCGCCTTTGCCGGGAACGACCCCGGTGAAATCCACATATGAAAGACACGACAGTATCAGTGCATCGATACTGTTAAAAGGATCCTGTATAAAAGTGAGGTCTCCCCTCCACGCCAGATAATCAAGTATGTTGCTCATGCTGATATTATAATCCGTCTGAAGATCAAATGCTTCAATATCCGTAAGTTGCAATTCAGATATGCTGTTCTAAATAAAAAGGAGTTGTTTCTGAAAACAACTCCTTGGTTTTTGAATTGTAAGATACAGTAAATTACCTTCTGCCTGATTTGATCGTGAGATCTTCAAGGAATCCCTTAGGACTTCTGATCTCAAGTTCACCTTCAACCTGAACGATAAGGTCATTGGCAACACCTGTAAGGATCAGTACGGATGTACCGGCAAACCAAACGTTCTCAAATCCTGTAAGGATACCGATAACTGTCGGTACGATGCAGACGAGAACAAGGAAGAATGCCTCGATCCAATTGAGCCTGAAAGCAGTTGCCTTGATAAAGTCTGTTGTAGGCTTACCGGATCTGATACCGTTGATCATACCGCCGTTCTTATTAATATTGTTTGCAATCTCTACAGGATGGAAATTGATCGATGTGTAGAAGAATGTAAATGCAATAATAAGGAAGAAGTAGATCACATAGTAATACCAGCTGCCAGTGAAACTCTGCTTAAGGAACTGCGCAAACTTGTTTTGGCTTTCATTAAAGAACAGAGTAACGATGATCGACGGAATAGAAAGCAGTGACATCGTAAAGATAACCGGCATAACACCTGACATATTGACCTTGAGAGGAAGATAGTCTCTGTTACCGCCGCGCTGCTGTCTTCCGATAACCTTCTTGGAATACTGTACGGGAATTCTTCTTTCAGCGTTCTGAACATAAAGAACAAATACGATGATCGCAACTGAGATGACTGCAACCAGGAGGAAAACAAGAATTCCTACGATCGTTCCGAGTACGGCATTCTCAATCTTACTGCTGATATCGACACACTTAGAGTAAAGTGTCTTGACCATGTCGGGAAGACGGTTAACGATACCTGCAAAGATTATGAGGGATACACCGTTGCCTATACCCTTATCATTGATCTTCTCACCTAAGAAGACCACGATAGCGGCTCCAGCCGTAAATGTTATGGCAACAAGAGTTCCGTTGAGCCAGATAGGAAGGCTCGAATTAAGTGCCGAACGAGTTGAATATGTGAACATTATTGACTGGACTAATGCCAGACCTATTGCCGAATAACGCGTGATCTTATCCATCTTCTTACGGCCGGCCTCACCTTCTTTGGACATATCCTCCAAAGCAGGGATAACAACGGTCAAAAGCTGGATAATGATCGATGCGTTAATATAAGGCGATACACCCAGGGATAAGATCGATGCATGCATGAGGCCACCACCGGAGATGAGGTCCATGATGCTGGCAAGCTGTCCCCATTTTCTGATGACGGTTGTAAACTTCTCACCATCGATACCGGGAACGGCAACAAGACCGCCGAGCATAAAAATCCCCAGGATCATGAAGGTATAGAGCAGCCTTTTGCGTATAGACTCTACACGAAAAGCATTTACTGCAGTATCAAAAATACCATTCATGCCTATTAACCCTCCGTAGCCGTGCCTCCGGCCTTCTCGATCTTTTCCTTAGCTGTAGCTGTGAACTTAGCTGCTGTTACGTCAAGCTTCTTTGTGAGCTCACCGTTTCCAAGGATCTTGATGCCGTCGTTTGTCTTAGGAACAGAAATAATACCCTTCTCAGCGATTGCCTTAGCATCTACTGTTGTTCCGTTATCGAAAACTTCAAGGTCCTTAACGTTGATCGTGATGTAAGCAGGAGCAAATCTCTTATTATTGAAGCCTCTCTTAGGGAGACGTCTGTAAAGAGGCATCTGACCACCTTCAAATCCGGGTCTTACTCCGCCGCCTGAACGTGCATTCTGGCCCTTGTGACCACGGCCGGCAGTCTTGCCGTTACCGGATCCGGGACCTCTTCCCTTACGATATGCTTTTGCGTTGCCTGCGGAAGTCATTTCATTGAGCTTCATTGCTTTGGCACCTCCCTTCATTCTCTACAACGGCTACGTAGTTAACAGCCTTTTTGAGAATGCCGCGTGTAGCCTAATTAT
>JAEEGL011274253.1_pt1 | contig 17587 bp, 9 predicted proteins | sample 9134231 | NCBI WGS metagenome assembly JAEEGL01 (sample SAMN16246548, study PRJNA631951) | gut metagenome | biome: gut microbiome; feature: rumen; material: fiber-attached | host: Bos | place: Iran: Karaj | collected 2018-10 | reverse complement strand
CGGGACAGGTGATGATGTGTCCCTGTTTGGAATCATCGTTTGCTTCATCTATGAGCTTGCCCGTGCCGTCACACTTGGGACATGCGGCAAGCCCTGTTCCTTCGCAGACTTTGCAGGGAACCCACGCCGTGCCCTCACAGTCGGGACAGGATTTTTTGCCGTTTCCTCCGCAATCGGGACAGGTGATGATGCCTGTGCTTTCGCACTCCGTACATTTCTCCGTAAAGGTCGTTCCGGGAACCACCATCGTGCGCTTGCCTTCTTTAAAGTAGTCCTGTATGTCGAACTTAAAATCCCACACACCGTACTCTGTGGCGGAATGCTTGCGATCGGTATTGTTTTTTGCTTCTCCTCCGCGGGTGGTCTCGTAGATGTCTCTTTGCTCGTAAGAAATAAGATTTTGGACGAATGTCTCGGGACAGACTTCTATCTTCTGAACGGTCATTTCACTTTCGAGTTTTCTTAAATACGGAGTTTCACCCACACTAAAAACGGCAGCCATGGCATTCCTGACTGCAGGCTCGAACTTTTTACCGTCGCTCGCCATATACATCTCGCCGGTTTTGATGCAGGTCTGATTTCCCATATAACCCCCAACTCGTGTGAAATATCGGTTACGTCATAAAAGTAACAAACATTCACCTTATATTGTACCGCAAACTTGGATTTTTTCAAGTTAAAGTTGCCAAATCTCTTTTTGATTGATATTATATAAAGACGGGTTTTGCCCCGAAATTTTATGATCCGGAGAAGGAAAATGAACGCAACAAAACAGGACAAAAAGAATCTTATCTATTACCCCTTGGGAACCATCGGACGTGACATGGTCTACTCCCTGGTTTCCGGTTATCTGTTGACCTACATCCTCTTTACGAGGAATCTTACTCAGGCACAGCTTTGGGCGGTTACAGCCATTATGGTATTCGCGAGGATATTCGATGCTCTTAACGATCCCATCATGGGAAACATCATCGAGTCCACAAGGACCAGGTGGGGTAAGTTCAAGCCCTGGCTTCTTGCAGGCTGTGTGACTACAGGCGGAGTTATTATCACAACATTTAATTCGAGACTTCAGGGATGGCCTTTCATCGTGCTTTTCGGATGCATGTACATCCTTTATTCAATAACCTATACAATGAGCGACATTTCCTATTGGGGAATGGTTCCCGCGCTTTCATCCAACGCAGACATGAGAAACAGCCTTACAAGCCGTGCGACCTTCTTCGCAGGTGTGGGCGGTACCGCAGTGGGTATCCTTCTTCCCATGTTCACGGCGGGCTCCATGACGATAGGCGGTAATGCTCAGACAGCTTACGGCGTGATCTCTGTCATCATTGCCGTTCTGACCCCTCTCTTTGCACTCTTCACCCTTTTCGGTGTTAAGGAAACAAGAGATGCCAACCTCGAGCCCAAGACCAAGGTAAGCTTCAAGAAGATCGTTTCCACCATCACGGGTAACGATCAGCTCATGTGGATCGCCTGCATCTTCCTTATCCAGCAGGTGGGTAACGGACTTATCACCGGCGGTCTCGGCGCTACCTATCTCTACTTTGAATTCGGATACGAAGGAAGCAATTATTCCCTCTTCCAGACTGTCGGTATGATGGCTACCGCAGTCCTCATGATCACCTATCCCATGATCTCGAGAAAGATAAAGAGAAAGAGATTCATGGGCCAGATGATGATCGTTGCGGCTGTGGGCTACCTCCTTATGGCGGTTTCCGGACTCTTCTTCCCGGAGGGCATCAAGTTCTGGGGACTCACCATCGGCTTCATGCTCGGTAACTTCGGTAACTACAGCTATTACCTCATCATGATGATCTCCATCATGAACACGGTTGAATACAATGAGCTTAACAGAGGCACAAGAGATGAAGGTATCATCACATCCTTACGTCCCTTCATCACCAAGATGGGCTCCGCTCTTTTCCTTCTTGTAACATCCGGCATCTACACGGTATTCGGTGTTACGAAGTTCACGAATCAGATCTCTGATTTTGAGAGCAAGGCTAATGCGGGCGCCATCACCGATGCCGAGAAGACAGCGGGAATAGCCGAAGCGCTTAAGGGCGTTACTTCAGCCGAGACTGACGGACTGCTTATATGCATGTCCCTCATCCCTCTCGTTCTCATGTTCATTTCATACGTTCTTTACAAGAAGAAGTACAAGCTTGACGAGGAAGAGTTCGACCGTATCTGCAAGGAACTGGAAAATAAGAAGAACAACAATTAATTTATTTTTACGAGGAAAAAGGCTTTATGATAGAGATCATTAATGAAAATCTTTTTCATCTGTCAACACCCGAAACGTCTTATCTGTTCACCGTTGGAAACAACGGTGAACTTTTGCATCTCCACTACGGCGCGAAGATCGATACGGCGGCAAATGCGAGGAACGCACTGATCCAGAAGTGGTCCCACGGCAATGCCTGCAGCGTTGTGAGCGATGTGGCAAACAGAAGGCTCTGCCCCGATGACGAGAAGTTCGAGATGGGAACCTTCGGTAAGGGCGATCTTCGTACACCCGCGGTCGAGATCGAGTGGAACAACGGCGCAACCACAACAGAGTTCGTGTTCGATCACGCAGAGCTTCTTAATATCTCCGATGTGGCAGCCGAGTATAAGACGGTGCACCTCCCTCATTCCTACGATGAAGGCGGTGAGAAGAACGCTCTTAAGGTGACTCTTAAGGAGAAGACCGAAGATGTAAAGCTCATTTTATATTATTGCGTTTACGAGGATTGCAATGTCATAACGAGATCTTCCGCAATAGTTAATGAGGGAGCGGAAGAGTTTAAGATACAGGGGCTTTCGAGCGTGGAGCTTGACATGGATGCGGACATCATTAAGGTTACGTCTTTCCACGGCGACTGGGCGCGGGAGATGGAGAAATGCGATGTCCTTCTCACAGGCGGTAAGTTCGTAAGCGAGTCCCGGGGCGGTAACTCCTCCAACCATTCCAATCCCTTTGTTATGTATTCCGAGCCCGGGGCCACGGAGATCGCAGGAGAAGTATATGCGACCAACCTTCTCTATTCCGGTAACCACCGTGAATCCGTTGAGTTAGGAGGCCACGCCAAGGCAAGGATCCTTACGGGTATCAATCCCGATTTCCTCTCATGGACACTTAAAAAGGGAGAAACCTTCCACAGCCCCGAAGCGGTACTCAGCTACTCCTGCACGGGCTTCAGAGGTATATCCGAGTGTAACCACAGGTTCGTAAGAGAGCACATAGTCCGGGGTGAATGGAAGCACAAGGATCGCCCGATCCTTCTTAATTCCTGGGAAGCGGCATATTTTAAGATATCCGAGAGTAAGCTCCTTAAACTCGCCAAGGAAGCAGCAGCCTGCGGAATGGAGCTCTTCGTCATGGACGACGGCTGGTTCGGAAAACGCGACAATGACAACTGTTCCCTCGGCGACTGGTACGACAATAAGGAAAAGCTTCCGAACGGTCTCGGCGGTCTTTCAAAGAAAATAAAGGATCTCGGTCTCATGTTCGGTATATGGGTTGAGCCGGAAATGGTGAATGCCGATTCCGACCTCTACAGAGCGCATCCCGACTGGGCTGTCAAGAATCCCGACCGTCACCATGCGGAAGGCCGCGATCAGATGATCCTCGACTTCTCCCGCAAGGAAGTCCGTGAATACATTATCTCGCAGATGTCCGACGTCTTCGAGAGAAGTAACTGCGACTATGTGAAATGGGATATGAACAGGCATTTCTCCGATTTCTTCTCCCCCGCAGGGGACAAGGAAGCTCAGGGGAAGTTTGCGCATGCATACATCCTGGGACTTTACGAGGTGATGGAGACTCTGACCCAAAAGTTCCCGCACATCCTGTTCGAGGGCTGCGCATCCGGCGGTAACCGCTTCGATCTCGGCATCCTTTCCTACTTCCCGCAGATCTGGGCAAGCGATGATACGGACGCCGTTGCAAGATGTTCCATCCAGAACGGCTATTCCTACGGCTATCCTCAGAGCACATGGTCGGCTCACATTTCGGCGAGCCCCAACCATCAGACCCTCAGGAAGACTCCTCTTGCGACCCGTTTTGCAGTGGCATCCATGGGCGTCTTCGGGTACGAGCTCAACCTCTGCGATCTGCCGGAGGAAGAGATAAAGGAGATAAAGGAACAGATATCCATATACAAGAGCTGGAGACACAACCTGCAGTTCGGTGACTTTTACAGACTCGGAGGCCGCGTTCTGCAGGAATCCTTTGATAAGTATACCGGCGGCTTCGTTTCCGCAAGGCTCGATACGACGCTTACAAGAAATATCATCGTTTCCGAAGATAAGTCCGAGGCCATGGGTTACATCGTAAATGCGGAGATCCACCCGAATTATTCCCATACGTCCTTCAGGACGGCGGGGCTTGACGACGGTAAGCTGTATCATTTTTGCAACCGTGTCGTTAAGTATGACATAAGGCGCATGGGTGACCTCGTGAACATGATCTCCCCCATACACATTAAGCAGGACAGCATGCTTCATAATCTTGTGGCAAAGTTCAAGAAGCTTGACGGAGAGACGGAAGAATACATTGTTTCCGGAAGCCTTTTGAACAACGCCGGCGTAAGCCTTACCCAGACCTTTGCGGGAACCGGCATGGGTGAGAACACAAGGCTCTATGCGGACTTTGAAGCGCGTATGTACGAGATCTGCGAAGTAGTGGAAGAAAAGTGAGGGACAATATGCTTGAAATAGCTGAACAGATGAAGTCTTTGCTTGAGGGCGTCGAATATGAGATATCCAATCTCGCCAACGCATCGGCACTTATCTATGATTCCATGGAGGAACTCAACTGGGCGGGATTTTATATCCTTCATGACGGGAAGCTCCGCCTCGGACCCTTCCAGGGGAAGATCGCCTGCACGGAGATACCCGTCGGTAAAGGTGTTTGCGGAACCGCGGTCGCCGAAAACAGGACCATTGTCGTTGACAATGTCCATGAATTCAAGGGACATATTGCCTGCGACTCCGCATCCAATTCCGAGATCGTGATCCCCATCCACAAAAACGGGGAGATCTACGGAGTGCTTGACATTGACAGCACTTCTTTTGCAAGATTTACCGAGGAAGACCGGGCAGAGCTTGAAAAATGTGTCCGTCTGATCGAGAATTCATTATAAATTCATTGCAAACAGAGGTAAAAAAAGGTAAAATATCACTGTATTTACTTGGGCGGTAAAATGAGACGATCTCGTTTTGCTGCCTTTTTGTTATTATGAAGATGAATTCCGCTCCCCAAGCGGAAGATTGGAGAAACGTATGGATGAAAAAACTGCTTTTTTCGAAGAGAACGACCGAAAAGTATGTGAGAAAATGACAGTGATACTTATGTGGTTTACATTGATCTTCCCGGCGCTGTTTGTGCTCTCTGCGCTTAAGGTGTTCAATATTCCCCTTAAGACGATCGCGCTCCTTACTCCCATCGGATGCATAGCCACCTTCGGACCCCGTATCGCCCTGAGGCTGGGAGTGCCCATCAAGGCTCTCAAATATATGAGTATGATCGCAGTTTCCTTTGTTATCATGCTCCTCGGAGGGCAGTGGACCATCGGTATATATATGACATATGCCCTTGCCATGACCTTCAGCTGCCTTTTCTTTGATCCCAAATTTACGCTCCGCATATCGGTGATAAGCTTTGTATTACTCGTTATCTCTATGTATATGCGTTCCATCGACATACCCCAGGTCGAGAATCCCACCAATCTGGAATGGTTCATCAGTAAGACTGCCGGATATCTCCTCGAGCAGATCATCATGACCATAGTTCTGATGAGCGTGGCAAAGGCTTCGAGAGCCCTTCTTGAAAATCTTCACGATAAGGAAAAAGTTGCCAAGGTCGTTTCCAAGTGCGAAAATGCATCGGGCAATCTGGTAGACATGGTGAACGAGCTTGCGGGAACCATCGAAAAGTCCCGTGAAGCCAATGCTCTCATCGTAGCTTCCGCAAAGAAGACTGCAGACGGCTGCGAGGAAAGCCGTACTCAGGTTAAATCCATTCAGGACAGCGTTACCGAGATGGGCTCGCTGGTTGAAGGAATATACAATCATACCGGTGACATCGTAAAAGTTTCCGAAGATATCGCAGACAGGACCGCAGAGGTTATCGAGACCATGGATATCGCTGCGGAAAGCATGAAGAATATAGAAGAGACTTCCAACCTTACCGGACGTTCCATAGATGAACTCGAAGAAGGAATACAGGAGATCGTGGGCTTTGTAGGCAAGATATCCGGAATATCGGCCCAGACCAACCTCCTTGCGCTTAACGCCTCCATAGAGGCCGCACGTGCGGGAGAACAGGGTAAAGGCTTTGCGGTCGTTGCGGAAAATGTCCGCCAGCTTGCAGAGGACTCCAGGAAGGCAACGGATGCCATCAAGGAGCTCGTGGAACGTGTCGGTGAAAAGCTTGACAGTGTTAAGGATACGAACGAGCAGAACGTGGCAAGCGTTCAGGCAGGTATCGAAAAGATCTACGGTGCAAAGGAAAGAACATCCTCTCTCAGTGAGATCCAGCAGACACTGAACGAGAAGACCGATGAGATCAGTGAGAGGACCGGAGAGACAAGAAAGCACGGAGAAGTCGTTAAGGAGCTTGCTATGCAGCTCGACCGTATGGTTACCGACTTCAGTGAGCGCGCCGGAGAGATCATGGAAGAAGCAAACAGCGAAAATGCCATCACCAACTCCACCGAAGAAGCCTTTGACCGCGTAAAGGTTATCGCAAACGAGCTCAGAGAACTGAGCAGGGAAGAGATCTAAGCGATAACTCAGAGCCCTTCTTGACTTTTCCTTCCCACCTGCGTTATACTGTTGTGACCTGTAAGGCACAATAATAAAATTTATACATAAAGAGGAAAAGAAATGGCTAAGATCCGTACACGTTATGCACCGAGCCCCACGGGTAAGATGCATGTCGGCAATTTAAGAACAGCATTGTATGAGTACCTTGTTGCAAAGCACGAGGGCGGCGACTTTTTGTTTAGGATAGAGGACACCGATCAGGGACGTTTTGTTGAAGGTGCCACCGATCTGATATACAGAGTAATGAAGAAAACGGGCCTCGAATACGACGAGGGACCCGATAAGGACAAGGGTAACGGCCCCTATGTCCAGAGTGAGAGAGTTAAGAGCGGACTTTACATGAAGTACGCCAAGATGCTCGTTGAAAAGGGCGAAGCATATTACTGCTTCTGCACCAAGGAGCGTCTCGAGTCCTTAAGGACACCCGTTAATGCTACGGGCGATGAGGACGAGGACAATAAGGAAGTCAAGGAAGTAAGAAAGTACGACAAACACTGCCTCCACCTTTCCAAGGAAGAGGTTGAAGCTAACCTCAAGGCAGGCATGCCCTTCGTTATCCGTCAGAACATCCCCACCGAGGGAACCACATCCTTTACGGATGCCAACTACGGAACCATCACGGTGAACAACGAAGACCTTGACGACATGATCCTTATCAAGTCCGACGGCTTCCCCACATACAATTTCGCAAACGTTGTGGATGACCACCTCATGGGCATCACTCACGTTGTAAGAGGTAACGAGTACCTTTCTTCCACACCGAAGTATACGAGACTTTATCATGCTTTCGGTTGGGAGGAGCCTGTATACATCCACTGCCCTCTCATCACCAACGAGGAGCATCAGAAGCTTTCCAAGAGAAGCGGACATTCTTCCTTCGAAGATCTTGAGGAGCAGGGCTTCCTGCCCGAGGCAGTCGTGAACTTCATGGCACTTCTCGGATGGAGCTCGGGAACGGACAGAGAGATATATTCCCTCAAGGAACTCATCGAAGTTTTCGATTACCATCACATCAACAAGTCGCCTTCCGTTTTCGACATGAACAAGCTTCGCTGGATGAACGGCGAGTACATCAAGGCTCTTGACGACAAGCGTTATCTCGAACTCGCGATCCCTTACGTTAAGAAGGTGGTTACGAAGCCTTATGATCTCGAAAAGATCGCAATGCTTGTGAAGACACGTATCGAGACCTTCTGTGATATCGCTGAGAAGATCGACTTCTTTGACGAACTTCCCGAGTACGATACCGAGATGTATGTTCATAAGAAGATGAAGACCACAAAGGAGAGCTCATTGGAAGTACTTAAGGAGCTGCTTCCCAGACTTGAAGCTCTTGACGATTACTCCATCGCAGGGGTTGAGAAGACCCTCATGGGCTATATCGAAGAAAAGGGTATCAAGAACGGTCAGGGACTCTGGCCCATCCGTACAGCCGTTTCCGGTAAGCAGATGACACCGGGCGGAGCTTACGAGATCATGGAGATCCTCGGTAAAGAGGAATCTTTAAAGAGAGTCAGAAAAGCCATCGAAATGCTTGAAAAATAAAATTCAAAAGACGGGTGTAAAAGCCCGTCTTTTCTGTTATAATCATTCCTGTCATATTCTTTCATATCATATATGCATCTAAACGAAGAACAGGAACGGGCGGTGCGTTTTAAGGACGGACCGGCTGTTGTGCTTGCGGGCCCGGGTTCGGGCAAAACTGCGGTTATCACGGGTAGAACAATTAAACTTATAAGGGAGGACAAAGTGCCGGCGGGGAATATCCTGGTGGTGACTTTTACGCGGGCTGCGGCGGAGGAGATGAAGCGGCGCGTATACAAAGAGACTGTGAATGATGCGGAGAAGCAGGTCTCTTTCGGTACGTTTCACAGTATATTCTTTAAGATACTCCGTTTCGCCCGTAACTTTGACTCGTCCTGCGTTGCAAGAGAAAAGGATGTTATGCGCTTCCTGACTGCGGAAGCTTCCGCTCTCGGCATGGAATACGAGGGGATGGAGAGGATAGCCGAGATAAGGGGCGAGATAGGTAAGGTCAAGGGGAACGGCGGGCTTAAGGAAAACTATGTTCCCATGTCCTGCGACCCCAAAAGCTTTGGGGAAATGTATAAAAAATACGAGGATATGCTAAAGAAAAGCGGGCTTGTGGACTTTGAAGACATGCTGATCATGACGGAGGACATCCTTAACGGTTGCCCCGAGGTTCTTCGAGTCTGGCAGGAAAAGTTTAAGTATATCATGGTGGATGAATTCCAGGACATAAACAGGTTGCAGTATAAGCTTATCCGATTGCTTTCGGAGCCCGAGAACAACCTTTTCATTGTGGGCGATGACGATCAGGCGATATACGGCTTTCGAGGGTCCGACCCCGCCATCATGCTGGGCTTTGAAAAGGATTATCCTGCGGCAGAGAAGATCATTTTAAGCAGGAATTACCGCTCAAAGAAAAATATTGTGACGGTCGCCCGGAATCTTATCCGGCACAATTCGGACAGATTCGATAAAAAGATCGATGCGGTCCGGGAAGAGGGGACAAAGCCGGATATCAGATGCTTTGCGGATCGAAAGGAAGAGAATGAAAATATCGTTTCTCTTATAAGAGAATACAGAGCCCGGGGGCTTACATGGTCGCAGATCGCGATCATACACAGGACCAACCGCTTTGCGTGGCAGACCGCATCTTTTCTCACGGCAGCGGGGATCCCTTATGCCATAAAAGGCGGTGTCGGCAGCATCTATTCCCATTTTGCGGTGACGGATGTTCTTTCATATATAAAAGCGGCACTCGGAGACAGAAAGAGGGAGACTTTCCTTAATATAATAAACCGCCCGAAGAGATATATTTCGCGAAGCGTCATGGTAGATCCCGTCTTTTCTTTTGAAAGGGTGAGAGCAGAGCTTCATGGCTACAAAAGCTGCATAGCTTCCCTGGACAGGCTTGAATACGATCTTTCCTATCTTAAGAGAGGCACGCCGACCTCCGCTGTCATGTATGTCAGAAGAGCCGTGGGCTATGACGATTTCTTAAAGGAATATGCGGCACAGCAGGGCGTTAGACCGGATGAGTTTATGAGTGTTCTTGACGCGTTCATGGAGGAGGCTTCGTTATTCGATGACTTTAATGACTGGTTCGAGCACATATCCAAAATGAAGAATGAGCTTGAAAGACGGAGGGACCTTGAAGACGTGGGGACGCCTGATGCGGTCACCGTAACCACCATGCACGGTTCCAAAGGGCTTGAGTATGACGTTGTTTTTATCCCGGATGCCAACGAGGGGATCACTCCCTATCAAAGGGCCGTTTCCAAACATGAGGAGGAGCAGGAGAGAAGGATGTTCTATGTGGCCGTAACCCGCGCCGCCGTAAATTTACATGTTTTCAGCGTCAAAAAGCTTTCCGGAAAAGACACGGCGGTTTCGCGCTTTGTAAAAGAAATGCTTGATTTTTCGTAAAACCGGGTGTATATTACCGCACGTTGCAGTAAAAGAAAGTTTTGTTTTTATGTCACGGAAGATGACATGCATATCATAAGGAGAAAACATGAACGAATTAAAACCGAAGTTGTTTGATGTATTCAAAGGCTATGACGGCAAGCAGTTCGTAAAGGACGTTATCGCCGGCATCATCGTCGGCATCATCGCACTGCCGCTTTCCATCGCACTTGCCATCGCATCCGGCGTAGGCCCCGAACAGGGACTTTACACCGCCATCATCGCGGGCTTTTTCATCGCTGTTTTCGGCGGAAGCAGAGTGCAGATCGGCGGACCCACCGCCGCATTTGTCGTTATCATTTACGGCATCATAGCAAAGTACGGAACGTCGGGACTTACCGTTGCCACCATCATGGCGGGACTTATCCTCGTTCTCTTCGGCGTTTTTCATTTCGGTTCACTTATCAAATATATCCCGTATACGATCACCTGCGGCTTTACCTGTGGTATCGCGGTAACGCTCTTCGTGGGTCAGCTCAAGGATTTCTTCGGCTTCAGGATGGAGTCCGTGCCTTCGGAATTTTTGGATAAGCTCATCGCCTACGGCAAGGCTTTTTCAACCACCAACATCATAGCTTTTTGCCTCGGCCTTTTTGCGGTTGCCATCATGCTCGTATGGCCCAGAGTGGCTGAGAAGCTTCCCGGTTTCTTCGGCGCAATTCCCGGCTCGCTCCTTGCCATCGTTATAACAACGATCATCGCAGCTGTTGCCCAGCTTCCCGTTAATACCATCGGAAGCGTTTACGGAGAGCTTTCGTCCAAATTTCCTACACCCAAGCTTCCCGACGTTTCGTTTGAAATGATCAGGGAACTTATTCAGCCGGCGTTCACCATCGCTATACTTGCGGGCATCGAGTCGCTTCTTTCGGCTGTTGTTTCCGACGGCATGATAGGCGACACTCATAAATCCAATGCGGAACTTGTGGGACAGGGACTCGGAAATATATTCTCCGGACTTTTCGGAGGCATCCCCGCTACGGGAGCGATAGCAAGAACTGCCGCCAATGTACGTAATGGCGGACGCACTCCCATCGCAGGTATCACCCACTGCATCACACTTACCGCAGTACTTCTTCTCCTCATGCCCATTGCATCCTACATCCCCATGACGACACTTGCCGCCGTGCTTCTTGTGGTTGCTTCGGGAATGGCTGACTGGAAGGCTTTCGGAAGACTTATAAAGACAGCTCCCAAGAGCGACGTACTTGTTCTTGTGGTTACTTTCCTTCTCACCGTTTTCTTCGATCTCGTGGTTGCCATCGAAGTAGGTGTTGTGCTCGCTGCCGTTCTCTTCATGAAGAGAATGTCTGAAACAACGGGAGTTTACGCATGGAAGTATACCGACGACCCAGATGTTACATCGGGTGAAGCCGAGAAACTCCGTGATCTTCCCCGTACCATCAAGGTATATGAATTCTCCGGTCCGCTTTTCTTTGCTGCTACCGACAGGATCATGAAGATCGGCGTGGATAAGAGCACAAAGGTTATCGTTATCAGAATGCGTGCCGTTACCGCCATCGACGCATCGGCTCTCAAGGCTCTCCGGGAGCTCTCCGCCGAGATCAAAAAGAAGGGCATACGCATCGTATTCTCCCACGTAAACGAGCAGCCCTATAAGGCTATGGAAAAGGACGGCTTTGTTGAAATGATAGGACAGAACAACTTCAGGGCAAACATCGTGGAAGCGCTTGAATACGCAGAAAAGCTTGCCGAGTAATGAGGTTTGTGAGATAAAAATTTTTTAAGATGCTTGCAATCCGAGGTTTTTATGTTAAGATAATAGAAAAATGATGGGTTAGGGGAGTATTTGGTAGCTCCGCCTTCGGAGGTTTTTATGAAGACGATTTTGATCATCGACGACGACAAGATGAACCTCGACCGCGACGAGTTCATTTTGCGACAGGAAGGATTCGGTGTCGTTACGGCCCAATCCGGTATCGAGGGTATATCTGCGATGTGTGAGGGAGGCATAGACCTTGTCCTTCTCGACATCGACATGCCTGAGATCAATGGTATACAGACATTAAAAGCGATAAGGGCACGGGAAGAATTTGCGGATATCCCCGTTGTATTCCTTACGTCAATAGCTGATTTCGATCATGTTAAAGAAGCCGGCAGACTGGGGGCGGTCGATTATGTAAGAAAGCCCTTCAGAAAGCAGGATCTTATCGACAGAGTAAACAAGATACTCGGTTGACCTAGAAGGTTCAAAGGGGAACGTCCTACAAAAACGTTCCCCTTTTGTGTTTGTTATTGGGGAAGATCATGAAGCTTAAAACAAAAACCAAAAGACGCATAGCATTTTTCTTTACGCTGCTGGTGACGATATCCCTCGTCACCTTTATCGACTATTATTCCTTCCATGCTTTTTACGATCTTGCAAAGAAAAAAGAGATCGAGCTTTGCGAAAGGACTCTCGGGGAAGAGGCGGCCAAGATCAAGGAGATCATAAATGTGGGCACCGATACCATCATGACCACCGCGATCTATGTCGACAGCGTTATGAAAGAGGGGGGCGGAAGCGAAGATATAGCCGCTTTTCTTACAAGCATTACGGATGTCTACAGACAATCCGTGGACTCCGATTTTTCCGGGATCTACGGTGTCTTTAACGGAGAATATCTGGACGGCGCCGGCTGGGTGCCCGACAAGGACTATAATCCTTATCTCAGACCCTGGTATTGGGCTGCAAGGATGAAGGGCGGAGAGCCTGCTTTTGCACAGCCTTACGTCGATGCCGAAACCGGCGGGACCGTTATATCGGTCAGCATGTTGCTTGCGGACGGTCAAAGCGTCCTCGCCATCGATATAAAGGGCGAAAAGGTACAGAAGATAATCGAAAAGATGATGTTCAGCTCCGAAGGCTACGAGCTCGTTGCAGATTCCGACGGTTATATCCTGTTTAATGACGATGCCTACTGCAACGGCATGAACATCAAGACCGAAGAAGGCAGGAAGAGGTATGGCGAAGACAAAAGCGATATAATCAACGAGGTTATCGGAAAAGCGGTACTTCATGGCGGTACGGATTATGTCCTGTCAAAGATCGACAACGAGAACGTAATGGCCTTTGCCCAGAATGTACTTGGCAACTGGTACATCGTCATGATAAAGGGTTATGAGATCGTCTTCAGACAGGAGATCGAGGTCCTTTTCACATGTATCCTCCTGTCACTTTTGGTTATCGCGGTCGTTGCATATTTCTGCGCATCCGTATCCATGTCCAGAGGACGGGTCGAGGAGCAGACGACGGAACTTGAAGAAAAGGCGGCGGAGCTCAAGAAAGCCAGCGTCGAAAAGAGTAAGTTCCTTGCGAACATGTCCCATGAGATCAGAACGCCCATCAATGCGGTTCTCGGAATGAACGAGATGATCCTTAGGGAAAGCACCAACGACACGATAACGGGCTATTCCGACAACATAAAGAGTGCAAGTAAGACCCTTCTTTCCATAGTAAACGACGTCCTTGATTTCTCCAAGATCGAAGCCGGCGAAATGTCCATAATCCCTGTTGAATACAGTACGATGACGCTGCTCCGAGACTCATATAACGTAGTGGCTCAAAGGGCTTCCGCAAAGAAGGTGGAGCTCAGGGTGTTCAACAATACCATGATGCCCGCGGGACTTTACGGCGACGAGACAAGGATAAGGCAGATCCTTACCAACCTTTTGAACAATGCCGTCAAGTACACGACGGAAGGCCTTGTTACTGTAGAAATGGACTTTAACAGGGATGACGATAAGAACGGAAAACTCTTTATTTCCGTAACGGATACCGGTATAGGCATTTCCGACGAGGACAAGAACAAGCTCTTCTCTTCCTACGTCCGTGTTGATCAGAAGAAGAACAGAAATATAGAAGGAACAGGTCTCGGCCTCTCTATCACGAAGCAGCTGGTTGCACTGATGGGAGGAAGGATATACCTTGAGAGCGAATACGGCATGGGCTCCAAATTCTCGGTGGAGATACCCCAGAAGATCACGGATCCTTCCCCTATGGGCGTTTTTGCCGAAACACCTTCCGTAGGCAAAAAGGCGGACGCCGGCTACAAGGAAAGCTTCCGCGCTCCCGAGGCACAGATACTTGTTGTGGATGACGTCGACATGAACCTTGAGGTCATGAAGGGACTGTTAAAGAAAACGGGCGTGCAGATAACCACCGCCACCAACGGACCCGACAGTATCGATCTTGCCAAGAGGAATCATTACGATATCATCTTTATGGATCATCTGATGCCCGATATGGACGGTATCGAGACATTCAAGAGACTTAAGAATGTTAAAGACTGCATAAACGCCAATACTCCCGTGATCGTCCTTACGGCAAATGCCGTTGCGGGCGCAAAGGAGGAGTACCTGAAAGAAGGCTTCGCGGATTATCTTTCCAAGCCCGTACAGGGCGCTACTCTTGAAGAGATGGTTCACCGTTTCCTTCCCAAGGAAAAGATCGAATGGGAAGAAGCGGAAGTCGTGCATACTGAGTTCGTTCAGGCGCCCGTTGAGCTTCCCGTAAAAGCCGAAAGCATGTCGCAGTCCGGCGAAAAGGTACAGAAGAGCACTTCCGCTTATGCCAACGAACACGGCAAGAATACCGCCTCTGTTACCTTTAAGCCCGAAAAGACCGCTAAGCGCACCGCCATCAGACGTGTGGGCTCGGATCTTAAGGAGAGATATTTCGGTTCGAGCCTTGACCTTAATCAGAAGATGGTCAATTCCGCCGTTTTCTTCCTTATAGTGTGCGGTATATTTGCCATCGGGTATTCATGGGTGATAGGAAGCAACACAACTATCCTTTCCGCACTTACGGGAACGTGTTTCCTCGGTATTATCTACTATATTATAGTATATTTTAAGAAACAGACTCCGACCATATCCAACATGCTGCTTTTTGCCGTGCTTGATGTGGTATTCCCCATTGTCTTCTTCAACAGCGGCGGTATCGATTCGGGAATGGCGATCTGGTATGTATTCGGTCTCCTTCTTCCCTGGATCGTCACCAAGGGCATTTCTTCGTACGTAATGTACTTCCTGACCCTTGCGATCTATATCGGTACGATCCTTGCGGCAAGGGACATGCCCTGGCTTGTTAAGGACAGGATATACGGAGACGATCTGATGGTCGATGTCATCGTCGGCATGACCGCCGTTACGGTGGTTTACGGTCTGTTCTTCAGATACAGGACCGTTGCCTTCGATAAGCAGCGTAAGCAGCTGCTTCGGAAAACCGCCGAATTAAAGGACAGCTTCAAGGAGATCGAGAAGGCGAACAACGCCAAGACCGAATTCCTTACCAATATGTCCCATGAGATCAGAACGCCCATCAACGCCATCCTCGGTTACAGTGAGATGATCGTCCGGAAGACGCAGGAATCGAGGACTGCCGAATACGCAGCCAACGTTGAGCAGGCCGGCAGAAACCTTCTTGCCGTTGTAAGCGATATCCTTGATTACACAAGCATGGGCGCCTCCGACTTCGAGATCGAGTTCGTACGGTGCGAGACCCTTCCTTCGCTTATGGATATCATATCCTATGCTGAGTACAATGCGGGCAAGAAGAACCTCGAGGTCGAGTACAGGATCGATCCCAACGTACCGACCGCCATCAAGGGCGACTCCATGAGATTTATCCAGGTTGCCACCAACCTCGTGTCAAATGCCGTAAAGTATACGGAAAAAGGCAAGATCACCATCGAAATAACCTATGAGTCCATCGGAAACGGCGATTACTGTTACATCACCTTCTCCGTCGAGGATACCGGCATAGGTATTAAGCCCGAGGATATGGAAAAGATATCCGAGCGGTATCTGCGTGTCGACAAGTCCAAGACCGGCAGCAAACAGGGCATCGGCATGGGACTTGCTTTTGCGGTCAGGATACTTGAAAAGATGGGTACCGAGCTGCATGCGGAAAGCGTTTACGGACGCGGAAGCCGCTTCTGGTTTACCATTTGTCCTCACGTTCTGGATCCCCGCCCCATCGGAGAAGTCGACTTTAACGGCGAGCTTTACAGGACTACGGTCGAGAATATCACTCTTACCGCTCCCGATGCGAACATCCTTGCGGTAGACGATAATGCCATGAACCTTGACCTCTTCGGTAAGCTTCTCGAAGATACAAAGATCAAGATAGATTACGCAGAGGACGGACTTGAAGCCGTGGACAAGGCAAAGAGAAAGCATTACGACCTTATCTTCATGGACCACATGCTTCCCGTTATGGACGGTATGGAGGCTCTGAATGTCTTAAGGCGCGAGCATATCTGCGACGATACGCCGATCATCGTTCTTACCGCCAATGCGGTTGCGGGCGAGAAGAAGAAGTATCTCGATGCGGGCTTCGACGAGTATCTCTCAAAGCCTGTGGACAGACAGCAGCTCCTTAAAGCGATATCCGAGCATCTTCCCGCAACGCTCTTCGAGACCTTCGTTAAGGAGAATAACGCTCCGTCAAGTGCTTCCGACAGGGAAACCCAGATCATACGGGAGGCTGCTGCGGAAGAAAAAAACAGAAGCGATTCCGCAGATCTTTCTCCCGAAGACAGAGAGTTCCTTAAAAAAGCGGATTTCCTCGATACAACCACCGGCATGAGTTACTGCTGTGATGATGTGGGCTTCTATAAGAAGATGCTTCAGTCCTATGTCACGAACTCGAGGGCGGCGGAGATCAAACAGGCATACGCCGAAAGGAACTTCGAGAACTATCGTATCTTCGTTCATGCGGTAAAGGGAACCTCACTTACCATAGGTGCGACGGAACTTTCGGAACACATGAAGTCCATGGAGTTTGCTTCCAGGGATGGCAAGATCGACTTCGTTGACGAACATCATGAGGAATATTTAAAGGAATACGAGGATACCCTCGCAAAGATCTCCGAGCTTCTCAGATAGACCTAAAAAATTTTTCTTGACAATTTTTTTTCAGGTAGCTATAATATCCCGTGCGTGTGCCAGAAGCGCACGGGATTTTTGCGCGATCGGCTTAAAACAAGCCTTTTGCAAAGATCAAAGCAGAATTGCTTGCAAGACAGGCAGCCACTGATTTTAAATTTTAACAGGAGGAAAAGTTAATGCCTACATTTAACCAGTTAGTAAGAAAAGGCAGACAGACCGTGGAGAAGAAGTCAACAGCTCCCGCTTTGTTAAAAGGATACAACCCCTTAAACAAGGACGCTATCGACACTCAGGCTCCTCAGAAGCGCGGTGTGCGCACAGCTGTTCGTACAGCTACACCTAAGAAGCCTAACTCAGCTCTCAGAAAGATCGCCAGAGTTCGTCT
>JAEEGL011054643.1_pt1 | contig 17587 bp, 13 predicted proteins | sample 9134231 | NCBI WGS metagenome assembly JAEEGL01 (sample SAMN16246548, study PRJNA631951) | gut metagenome | biome: gut microbiome; feature: rumen; material: fiber-attached | host: Bos | place: Iran: Karaj | collected 2018-10 | reverse complement strand
GGGGGTGCGGATTCAAATTCGGTTCAAGACGCCCAAACGGACGAGGGGGGAACGCAAGCCAAGGACGGGCCGCAGGACAAGAACGAAACGCAGGCCAAGAACGAAACGCAGGCCAAAGGCGGACCGACGGCCAAGAACGAAACGCAGGCCAAGAACGGACCGACGGCCAAAGGCGGACCGACGGCCAAGAGCGGACCGACGGCCAAGAGCGGACCGACGGCCAAAGGCGGACAGCAGGAAAAGGGCGGGAGCAAGGCGGGTCAGGGATCCGGTAAATCGGGCGGTAGATGAAGAAGCTCGCAAAATATACGGAATGTTTCGACTTCGCCTTCAAATGGTTCGGTTGCCAGTCGGTCGGCGAAAGCGCCCCGGATATCTGTCCGGCGTGCGGTTCCCAGGGATTTGACATGAAGCTGGAGGATAAGCATCCGCTTCATAAGTTCCTAGATGGCCGATTCATCCGCGTGCCTGGCCATGACTGCCTCCTGGCGGACATGCCCGTTGTGCAAGTGGTCTGGCGCATTGTCATGGGCAAGCTTGAGACGCCTTTTCTGGGGGACATGCTTCCCGTGGCATCGGTGAGCTGGGACGACTGCATGGATTTCCTTCACCGCCTGAATTCGCTTGAGGAGGTGCGGGAGAAAGGAATGACTTTCCGTTTACCGTCATATGCGGAGTGGAAGGCCGCAGCCGTGTGCGGGCAGGAAGGGCTCAAGAACTTTGCATGGTATTGGGAAAACAGCGACTCCGTACCGCATCCGGTCGGGAAGAAGGATCCCAATTCGCTGGGATTCTACGATATGTTCGGGAACGTGTGGGAATGGTGCGCCGACGGAGACCTGGCCGGCAGGCTTTGCGCCGGGGGGTGCTGGTGTTGCGACGAGAATGGATGCATGGCGGCGGAGTCATGGCCGGCCGATACGCGGTGCAGTTTCATAGGGGTTCGGCTTTGCGCCGAAAATAGACCATGACAGGTGCCGTTGACAGAAGGAAAGGCCTGGCCTTTATTTGGATTTGCGCGTTCTTCGCCGTGGTGAAGGCGTGGGTAGGGGGTGTCGGGTCGTTCGGTGAGTTTCCGGAAATTGCCTTGGCAGCCATCTTCCTGGCTCAGGGGGTCGGCTGCCTCGTCTATTTCGCCGGTGATTTTCTGTCCCGGAAAGGCGTCGGGGGACTGGACGGAGGGAAGTGGTCGTTGTGCGGGCTTGTCGTTGCTGGTGCCGCCGTGTTTCAGTCCGAATTTTTCGATTGGGCGCAGGCATGCGATTCTTTTGGTTCCTCTTGCGGAGTGGGCCTTCTTTGCCTGCTCCACGCGGTCATGCGCGTATCCCTTCTTTGGTTGGCGGGGTATTGCATTGCCCGCTATGACGTTGGCCTGCGCAGGGACGGCGTCCCGCGTGATTGGCTCGCCATGGACGAGCGTGCGAGGTGGACGAGCGTCGGTGCGTGCTGCCCCCTTGCGGCCGCCGCGTTTTTCGCCCTCATCGATCTCCTGTGCTATGGGCTTCGGTTCAAGATATGGGTTGTCGTAGGCGACGCCTTCTATTCTTCCGGGGTGTTCCTGTGCCTCTTGCTATATTTGAGGCGCGCGGTGTTCTGGATGGTGGTTCGGCCCCGAGTGGCAAAGGCCTTTGATTTCGCCAAATTCCACGCGAAAGCGCCTGTTTCGATTTGGGGGCGCGCGTTTACCGTTCCTGAATACAGCGCCGCGGCCTTGCTCGCCGGGTCTGAGATGCTGGTGTTCTTCGTGTTCCCCCAGCTGTTCAAGTCGTGGAGTCTGCTGGTCGTGTCCATCTGCGCGTTGGCAGGTTTGCTGGCGTTGGTCCTAGTCCTTTGCCTTGACGGGAACCATTTGTCGTCCATGTTGCATGAGCAATGGCGCACGGAGACGAAGAAGTTCTTGCTGTCCCGGCATGAATGGTACGCCAAGGCCTACAGGAAAGCGTTAAGGGACTGCGTGGTCGAGCATTTCACGGCGGCGGAGAAACGGTCATGGAAGGACATCGAGACCATCCGCGAGATCGCCGAGGGCATGCGGAGGTCCCTGAACCTGAGGTTCTGCGAGGACGGTGCCATGAAGTATCTTTCGCAATTTGACATCGTCGACAGGAAGTCCGCCGCGGGGAGATACGCGGGACGGCTGTTTGACGGCAAGTGCGGTGCCGACATTCCCGGGCTCAGGCTGAAAGACCCTGCCGACATGACGGACGAACAGCTTCTGAGCAGTCTCGCCGAGGTCGAGAAGTGGCATGACGCCGACTCGATTCGTCCCCGTGCCGAAGACGTGGACAGGTGTGTTTCCGATTTGCAGGCTTTGGCCGATTGGGCCGACCTCCGCCCGACATGCAGGTTTCTCCTCGAATTCCGGCGAGGGAAGGGGGGGCGTGACTATGAGCTTGAGGTTGACGAGGCGCGGCGCGCGGCGCTTTCCTGGAAAGACGACCTGACGTCGGATCTCGTGACGCGGTCCGACCTCGACGAAGAGACGATGTTTGATGTCTTGTCGGAGGGCGCCGCCTGAGGCCATGGAAATTTCCCTGAAAGACAAGTGGAAGTCCTGGAGACGGAACGCGGGCGTGCTTTTCGGCGACGTCTCCTACAGCCGCAACATCCGCATCCTCGGCATTATCGTACTGGTTTCGATCTTCTGCTTCTTCCTGCTCTGGTGCCTTGGAGTGGGCATCAAGGCCGAGGTCTACCGGCAGGACGGCTACCGACACATCCTCACGTTCCACGAATACCTCTTCTCCGTTCTCGGGGCGATTGACGCCGATCCTAGCACCACGCCTGTCTACGCGATGTATTCGGCAACCGTCAGGCTTATCGGAATGGTCCTCATTGGCGGCGTCTTGACGTCGTTCCTCTGCTCGCTGCTGGCCCGTTTCTCCAACATGACGCTCCGGGGACTCCTCGTCCCCGCCCTGGCCGACCATGTCGTTATCGTGGGGTATACGGCGCTGACGGACGACCTTATCCGCATGCTCCTGTCTGACGGCGAGAGGAACTCTTTTGATTCATGGTATCCTTACGGCCTGAAGCGGAAGGCGAAGGGCACGACGAAGATCCTTCTCTACACGGCCGGCGATGTGCAGAACATCCGGGACACGCTCAATTCGGTGCTTGACAGCGAGATGGAGAGACGCGTCGTCTATGCTTTCGGCGACATGGACATGACCAATCCGAAGATGGTCAAGGAGATTTGCCAGAAGCTGAGCATACTCAGGGCCCGGGCGGTCATCATCCTGGGCGACTCCTGCGATCCCGCGAGGGGAGACCTTAAGAACCTTGCGTTCGCGTCGGTCGCGGGCGGTTATGTGCGGAATAACAGGCTTGCCGAGCGTAAAAGGCGCGCGGCGCGGATGCATGCCCGCGACCGGGAGCGTCAACGCTACGATTCGGAGTCGATCCCCGTTCCGTTCTACGTGCAGATGGACGACATTCCCACGTTTGACTTGATCAAGCAGATGGAGTACAAGATCGGGAGCCGGCAATTGCACGGATGCGTCGACCTGGGGACGCTCGGCGTGTACATCCGGCCTTTCAGCTACTATGAGGGATGGGCCCGGTCGATATGGGGTGCTCCCTACGCCGCCGAACCGTATTTTCCGCTTGATTTCCGCCCGATGGACAAGGACTCCCGCGTCCATCTGGTCGTGGCCGGATTGAGCAAGGCCGGCGAGGCCCTTGTCATCGAGGCAATTCGCATTTGCCATTATCCGCACGGCAAACCAACGGTCATCACGGTGATTGACTCCGATCCCGACAAGGAAACGGACTTTCGCGTCCGCCATCCGGAAGTGTTCCACCTGAACGACGTTTCAATTGATTTCATGTGCGCCCGGTTCCAGTCCGCGCACGTGCGTTCGTTCATCGCCGCGCAGGCACAGGACAGAAACTGCCTCCTGACGGTGGCGATTTGCTTCAGCAACGTCGAGTCGACCATGCTGGAGGGACTGTGCCTTCCCCGGGAGGTCTACTATTCGTACGAGCCGCCGAACGCGCCCGACGGCACGGGGAATCCGGATCATGTCGTGAAGCGGCAGGACTATACGCGACATCCCCCGCGGATACTCGTGTACCAGGAGCATGTGAACGGGGATCCCGAGGCCGGCGAATCCATGTTGCCCGTCCGGTACAAGTTTGTCCGGCCGTTCGGAATGCAGGAGCAGGGGCTCCAGACAAGGTGCATGCGCAGTTTCGCAAGCATGTACTTGAACGCGGCGTTCTTCTGGCCCATTGACGCCGACGGCATGTCTTTCCTGGATCCGATCGTCGAATCCGGCCGCGTCGCATTCGACGAAGCCACGCGCTCGGTCGTTCGCCGTTTCGCGGAGAAGTGGGGGGACGCGCTGAAGGGCGGACGTGTCTCGCACATCCCGTCCGGCGAGCGGTATGAACTGCTGAAGGGTGTACTTTCCTCCGGCGACGAGATGCTCGGGATCTTCAAGAAATACGCGTTCCGCCGATTCCTGCTGATGGAACCGGTGAAGGAGTGGGGCAACGTCTACGTGCCGGATTCCTACGGGACGATCCTCCGTTCCGTGGGCTTGACCGTGGAGAGGATGGTGCAGTTCGACGTCGGCAGCGCGACGGCCTTCAGCGGGCTGTGCGAAAGAAACGAACGGCTGTTTGCGGAAGCGAGATGCGGCGCCGATCTCGAATGTTCCCTTGAGGAGGTCGAGCACCGCAGGTGGATCGCGGACCGTGCCCTCATGGGATATCGCCCCAACCGGCCGGAGGACAACGAGGTGCGCGATGACGGATACCGCTACCATAACGCGATGCGTCCGTATTCCGAACTTCCCGACGTGGAAAAGAACAAGCGCGCGCTGGTCGTCAGTTTCATCCCCCTGTTCCTGGCGCTCGAAGGTCTTGAGATAAGGCCGGCGAAGACGGCCGGTCCTTTGCCGTGATTCCGGCAAGGCCCGTCCGGGCGAAACCCGGGGCGAAAGGGATGAGAGGCGACGTTGAAGACAGAACGGAGACGGTTGAATGAACGGCAGGAAAAGAGGCGGGGACGCCGCCGACATCGTGTTCCTCATGGACGCGACCCGCGGCATGACGGGCTGCATCCAGACGGCCAAAACGTGCCTGCCGTCTTTTTTTGAGGAACTCACTGCCGAGACCGCCGCGGACTACCCGACAGTCGGAGACTGGCGCGCGAAGGTCGTGGGATTCCGCGATTTCGAGACGGATGGCGCCGACGGCTGGTTTGCCGACAATCCATTCACGCGCGACCTCGCTGAATTACAGCGGCAATTTGACGCGCTTGAGGCGAGAGGGGGCGGCGAGAGGGACGATTCGCTTCTCGACGCCATCTATGCAGTTGTTTCCGCGTCAAAATCGAAGCGTGGAACGGAAGATCCCGGAAAGTGGCGTGATTGCCACGATGCGGCGCGGACGTTGGTCGTGTTCGCCGACGCGCCGTGCAAGCCGGCAATGGTCGCGCCGGCATGCCGCGGCGGGAACGTCGATGCCATTGAGCGTGCGTGCTCCCGCGAAAGGGTTGCGCTGACCTTGGTCGCTCCGTCTTCCGACGCCGCTGGCTGCACGTGCTTTGAGGAGCTGGCGTGGATCGACAGGTCGGTCTATGTGGAAATCCCGCATGACCCGTCCTGCAGCGCTTCGCCTTTGAACAGGTTCCTGGATGAGAGCAGAGCAGACCTTTGGTTTGCCGTGCGCGAGCTGGCGCAAGGATGCCGAAGGAGAATATCACGCCATTGGTACGGCCTGGCCTACATTGACGATACGGGCGATTGAGACGTGGCGGAAACCGGCCGCCCGCATGGAAATCCTGAAATGAATGGGCGGTCGGACGGGGAACGCCATGCTTGCGGAAATGTCGGAATTCGACGAAGCCGGCACATGCTAGAGGGAATTTATGGTATAATTACCGCGTTTCCCATTGGTCAACAACCATCAATCCAACAAGGAGCAAACCATGGACAACGTGGACAAGGTCAAGGGCGTCGCCGACATCGTATTCCTCATGGACGCGACCGGCAGCATGGCGAACTGCATCCAGAAGCTCAAGGAGAACGTCATGCTCTTTTTCAAGTCATTTACCGAGAAGGGCGGGAACAGCATTCCCCCGATCAAGGATTGGCGGGCGAAGATCGTCGGATTCCGCGACTATGCCGCGGACGGCACGAACGACTGGCTCGTCGACAATTCCTTCACCCGCGACGTGGGGGAACTGCAGCGGCAGCTGGATGCCCTTGAGGCGAAAGGCGGCGGCGACATCCCCGAATCCCTTCTTGACGCCATGTACACCGTCATTTCGGCGCCCAAGTCGGACCGCGGCGTGGAGGATCCTGGCATGTGGCGCGAGCGTCATGACGCGGCGAGGGCCCTGATCGTGTTCACCGACGCGCCATACAAGCCGGTCATGGTTGCTCCTGGCTGCAATAACGGGAGGTTTGACGATGTCCGGAATCTTTGCGTCCAGGAAAAGATCCTGTTGACGGTAATCGCCCCGACGTCTGAATTGCCGGGGTATGAGTGCTTCGACCCGTTGGGTGCAATCAATAAGGCCAATTACGTCCCGATTCCGCCTGGTTCCGCAAGCGACGATTCCCTGCTCGACAAGTTCCTGGACAACAAGACCGCCCTTCAGGCCGTTATCCAATCGATGGCGAAAACGCTTTCCAAGACGATGACGGAAGTCCTGTGAGGTGACGCATGCTATTTTCCGAAGGGAAAAAGATCCGCGATTACGCAATCGTTCGGCCCCCGTGGGTGAACCCCGAAGAACTTTTCTGCCCGGTCAACATGGGCGGAATGGCCGACTCGTACATGGCGGCCGACGCTTCCGGGAATACCGTGTTCCTGAAATGCTACAAGTGTCCCGCGCCGACGGATCCGTGGATTGACGCGTATGCGGCATATCAGCGCGAACTCAAGCGCATCATCGACAGGAATTCCGAATTGCAGACGTTGACCTACCGGTTCATCGACTTCTTCCGTGAAAAGGTCGGAAGCAGGCTCGCCGGGCAGGAATTCTACTTCCAGGTCTTCGAATTCGTCGCGAACGGGAAGGACCTGGCGGCCTTCCTTGCCGAGGATACGGGATACGACGGGAAAAAGCGCACGGTGTTCGCCCTGCTGATGATGTATGCCATGTCCCAGTTCCACAAGGCCGGCATCGTCCATGGCGATCTGAAGCCGGACAACCTGTTCCTGTTCCCGTCTGATTGCGCCATGGGTTACAACCTTCGGATCGTGGACTTCGACTGGTCGTTGATCGAGGGCAAGGCGGCCCCGTTCAAGGATGAGATCGGCTATCCGACAACTCCTGGATATTCCTCCCCGGAGCACGTGAATGGGGAACGGCCGATCGCTGCGTCCGACGTGTTCACGTGCGGTTTGATGCTGTATCAGCTCCTGACCCGCGACGGCAACCCATACGGGGGGCTGGAAGACGCGGAATACAAGGCGAAGGCCTTGGGGCTTGCGGCGCCAGAACCGGCGCTGGTCGTTTCCCACGGGGAGGAAGCCGATGAGGCAATCAAGACATACATCCGTGGTTGCCTGATTCCCGATCCCGGTTTGCGGCCGACGGCGCAGGATGTCCATCGTGCGCTTCTCGCCTGGAGCAAGGGAACGCTCAAGGACGCGTGGCCGATTCCGGGCGATGGGCGGAAAAAACGCGAATCCGGGACGGGCACCGGCGGGGGCGGGGTGCCACCGCCTCCTCCCAGAAATTGCCTGCGTCTCTCCGCCGTGGCCGATCCCGGCAAGGTGGAGGAGTTCAGGCTGGGAGTCGATTTCGGTTCGCGCGTGGCTCTCCAGTTGCTTCCCGACTCTGAAGCGAAATTCTTCGGTTCGCGGTTGTTTGCCTTGGTGTCTGAATCGGGCAAATGGTTCGTCCGGCCGGATTCGAGCGCCAAGAATGCCACTGTGTTGAATGGCGCGCAGATTACCGACATGGCCGAGCTTCACGACGGCGACACCCTTGCGGTCGGCAGCCGCCGCGATCCTTCAATCGTCAAAGGGCAAATGCGGGTCTCGATCTGAAAGGGTGCCTGATGAGCTGGAACTGTTCTGTTGACGGAAAAGCGGAAATCCCGGATGACGTGAACGTTTGCCCTGCCTGCGGGAGCCCGCGCCCAAGCAGCCTGGCACTTGTGGGCAGCGACGGGCGGGTGGAGAGCCGGCTGAATCTGTCGGTCGGGTCCTCCTTGCTCAAGGACGCGGTCGGGCACGATGCGGTCTACTGCGCCACGCGCCAATATGACATCTCGCGCGACGACGACGGCCGTTGGTATCTTCAGGCCTTCAATGGCAGTACGAAGAACCTGACGGCCGTCAATGGCGCCGTTTGCGCGGATGAACGGGTTCCGTTGGAGAATGGCGACGTCGTGTCGGTATGTTCGAAGGGCGATCCTACGAAGACCGCCGCTGCCGTTACCGTGGAGATCGCCTGGTTGTAAGCAAAGGGAACGAGGCAAGAGGCATGTTGGAGACTGAAAAGGAGCAGGAGACCGAAACCCAACTCGAAGTTGGTGGGAAATGCGGGGAGGACGTTTCCCAATGCGACTGCGACACGTCCGCCGTGCCGCCGTCGCCCGCCACGTCTGACGCACCGCCGCCTTTTTACCGTGAGATAGTCGTCGACATGACGCCTTCCGTGGACGCGAAGCTCCTCGAATGGATGCGGGGGTACTCGTTTGATCCGGAAAGCGTGGCCGCGCGCCATTCTCCGAAGGGCAAAGTCCTTGTCCTCGCGCCCGAGGAGGCACAGGGACGGGACTGGTGGTTCGTTGGCGACATCCATGGCGACGTCCGCGCGTTGCAGTGCGTTGTCAGCAAGATCCGGCAAGAGAGCGAGGATCCGCGCATCGTGTTTCTCGGCGATATCTTTGACCGGAACCTCGAGGACGGCGGCTTTGAGACCGTCAAGAGCTTCCTGTCCATGCTGCGAGACGGGGACGGGAAAATCCTGTGGCTTGCCGGCAACCATGACACGTCGTTGCGCTACGACGAAGTCGCCAAGAGGTTCCCCATCGCCACAAATAGGTCCGAATTCGCCCGTTTCCTGAATAAACATCCCGACCTGCACGAGTTCGGCAGGGAACTTGTGCGAATCATCGGCACATTGCCGGAGGCCATGGTGTTCCCCGACGGGCTGATTGCCGTGCATGGCGGCGTGCCGCATGTCGACGTGTCCGACAAGCTCCGGTCACTGGGGGATTTTGAGACCGTGGAATGTTCAAACGATTTCACGTGGGGGCGGATGACCGAGGCGAAGTACAAGTTTCCCGACAGGAGTTCACGTGGACATGAGATCGGGCGGAAGGACTTCGAGACGTTCTGCACGCGTTCGGAAGAGGTCCTGAGGGACGCGGGTTGCCAGGGGCCGGTCTCCGGCATCGTGTTCGGTCACCAGCACCTGCTTACGGACGCCGTCGGCTACAAGAAGTTTGACAGTTATCCGAAGAATCCGCCTTCGGTGTGCCTCTACAGCAGCTTCATGCTCGAGCCGGTGATGGCGTGGGGGACGGACGCCCTCTACGCCATTCCGTGTGCCTATCACAGGCGTGCCGACGGTACTTATGAGGTGTGTGGTTTCGTCCCGGCCACGGGCGGTGTGCTTGATGAGGACCTGAGGAAAGAGGCGCAGGCTCGCATTGACGAAAATGGCGAGTGAGGTGCCGTCTTCCGTGAAATGCGAATGTAAAGGTTGGTTGTCCGCAACGGGGAGGTTCGGGAACGGTGTCTAAATGACGGCCAGCGGAAAGACCATGGTGTTGCTTGCGGACATGAGCTGTCGGCGGTCTGCGGGTTTCGCGCGCTTGAAGGAGCGTGTGGGGCGCTTCCTCGACTCGCTGCCGGCAGGATGGCGGGCGCGCCTTGTGGGATATGGCGTGAGATCGCCCGGGGGGGGAGGATACTTGTCGTCCCAGCCCTATGCATCCACCGCGGAGAGGATCATGCAGCAGTTCCGGGAGGTCGGCAACGCCCCTTTCTCGGCCCAGGCCGGGGATCCCGGCTTCGCGTGGAGATGGCTGGCGAAGAACGTCGCTGCGCCGTCGGCAGGCATGCGGATCATCTGGTTCGCCTCAAGCCCGGAACGTGTCGAGGTCAGGCGGCGCGATGTCCGGGTGCTGCCACTTTCCGCCACGGCGGAAGAGATCTCGGCCGCCGCCGGATTCGGAGACGGCGCCTCTGCGGGCCCTGCCCGGGCGCCGTCGAAGCCCGCTGCCGGGCGAAAGATGACGTTGTCGCCTCGCTGCCCGACGGGTTTTGGAAAGCCCGAAAGGGAATTCAACGACTTGATCGTGCGTTCTGTCCGTGCATTCGAAAGGACGATCGACATCTCGAAGTTTGTGCAGCCGCAGCGTCTGGGCGGTTATGGCTGGACGAGCGAACGCGTGTTCGAGACGTATTTTGACGTTCTTTGGAACAACCCTCAGCTTTTCTATGTCAACAAGACAATATCCTATGCCCCTTATGTGAATGGCCGAGGGAAGATTGCCGCGGGGCAGCTGAGAATCCCCGCTTCCAGTTATGCCATCAAGCCCGAACAATACGAGACGTGCAAAGGGGAATTGGACGAGGCCGCGGACAGGGCGTTGGCGACAGTCGCTGGGGTTGATGACGAGGCGGAGGTGGCGAAGCGGCTGCACGACTACATCGTGAAAACGTGCGAATACGACATGGAGGCACGGGATGCAGGCGGGAATACGCCACGAGCCCGTACGGCATATGACGCGCTTGTGCGCCATTCGGCGGTGTGCGAGGGTTATGTCATGGGCTACCGCTATCTCCTGTCTCTTGCGCGAATCGTCTCGGAGGAAGTCGTCAGCGACGAGATGAACCACTGCTGGAACTACGTTCGCATAGGCGGGAACTGGTACCACGTGGACGTCACCCACGACGATCCGCGCTACAAGGGCGCCCGTCCGCCGGCAGGGTACGTGTCACACAAGTTTTTCCTGCTCAGCGACGCGGCGATAAAGGCAAAGGGCCATAAGGGCTGGAAGGTCCGCGGCTTGCCGCCGGCCGCGGACAGGCGCTTCGACAACTGCAAGTGGGGAACGGCGAGATGACGGCAGAAGAAGGTGAAAGGACCGCGCGTGCCGAGGAAAGGCGGAAGCGCGAGGTGAAGGCGAGGCGAAGAGTGCGAGACGTCGCCTACGCGCTGGCGGTTACGGCCGTGTGCATCGCGGTGACGGTCGCCATCGGGGCGAAGATGAGGATTGTCGACTCGGCGTCGCTTGCGGTCAGTGACATCGCGTGGGCGTTGCTCTTCTATTTCTCGGTGATCGTCGGTGCGGGATGGTTCTTCTGCATCCTTACCCCGTTCGTGCGCAATCGGGTGCTGAGCGCCATCTGCTTCATGGGATTGTTCGTCTGGGGATGCGTACTGTACTTCTACTATCCCGTTGACAAAAACGATCCCGGTCGCGGAACGCCCGCGTCGCCCGCCGTTGCCGTCCAGCCCGCCAGCAAGGCCGCGACCACCACGCGGATGGACGTCATCAGGCGCCAGATCGAATCGCCCAACCGCACGTTGGCGGCGTTCTTCCCCTCGCGCGGCGGGTTCGAGGCCCTGTCGAACGCAAGGGCCGAACTGAGTTACTTCATCTTCCACACGCTGGTCATCTTCTATGTCGCCGTGCTGACATTCGCGATTTTCGGCCGCGACCTTGTCAACCGCCTGCGGAAGTGGGTGACGCCGTGGCGCACGCTCAACGTGTTCTGGGGGCGGTCCGACGCCGGACTCATCCTCGCCAGGAGCATTCTCGAGTCGTCGTCCGAGGATCGCGTGTTCTTTGCACTTCAGCAGCGGTCCGGCAACGGGGACGAATGGCGAACCGTGACCAAGGACATCGATCAGATGGGCGCCACGTGGTCTTTCACCTACGATTCGAACACCGTTGAGTCGGATGTGAGCCGTGACTCGCTGGCGCAGACGAAGGGGCGGCGCCATTTCTTCATGGATCCGTCCGTCCACGTAAACCTCAGCCGCGCCGACCGCCTCGTAAAGGTCCTGCGCGCGAAAAGGTCTGGGCGCAGCCTGCGGGGGCTGTTCGCGGCATTGCGCGGAGGCGTTCTGCTCTGGTGGGCCAGAGGCTGCCGCGAGAAGCCGTTCTTTTACGTGAGGGTGGACGCGTCGGCTGACGAACTGGTCTGCCTTGAATGGGCGGCGAACGTGCGAGACGTGGTCGTACCCATTCTCGTGCGCGAAGCCACCCTGATAGCGAAGGATTTCATCGCTAAGCACCCCCTGGTGCAGATGCCGGGCGTGGAGGTTGACACGCGGCGGGCGTTGGTCAGCGCGGGCGAGTTCAGGACGCTGATCCTGGGTTTTGGTTCCTGCGGGCAGGAGCTGCTTTCGGAAATCGTGTGCAACGGACAGTTCCTGTCGGCTGACGGCGACGGGAAAGCCCCCGTCCCGTTTTCCGTGGACGTCGTGGAGCAGGACAAGAAAGTCACAGAGGAATACTGCATTCGCCATCCCCTCGTCGGGCAGGAGTTCAATGTCAACTTCATCAACGGCGTGCGCGTGGAAGACAAGTCGTTCGACGACTGGTTCAAGGAACGCCTGACGAGTTACAACCGCATCATCGTCTGCTTGAAGGGCGACGAGCGTTCGCTCAGCATGGCGACGAAGGTCGTCGAATTCTCCAGAAGGCACGGCGTGATCGTCGGGCCCGGGGTGGTGTTCGCGCGCGTGACGGATCCCGCGCGCCACCGCTACATGCCCCGCGGGAAGAAGCGCGGCATCTACTCCAGGGGGCCTGACACGGAGGAGCGGATCGCCCTTTTCGGGGACCTCAAGGACATCTATTCCTTTGAACGGATCGATGCGGAGGCGGTCGACAAGATGGCGAAGGCCCTGAACAGCCGGCATGGCGATTTCGGGCGCGAAGTCTCGGACGCGGAGCAGATGGAGAGGGACTGGAATGCGGCCTCGATGTTCGACCAGCTTTCGAGCCGGGCGGCGGCAGAGGGCCAGCGCAATCTCCTCCAGCTTCTCGGTTGGCGGTACGCGTCCGCAGATTCCGGCGGGATCGAGGTGGCGCGGGAAAGATTCAAGGCGATGACGGCCACGGGTTCGGATGTCCTCAGCACGCTCGCCGTCGTCGAGCACATGCGGTGGAACGCCTTCCACCTGATGAGGGGATACCGTCCGTGGAACGTCCTGCGCGAGGGGGACGCGCGCACGGACCTCCCCGGGCCGAGGCCGAAGAAGATCAGGGCCAACCAGCTGGCCACAATCGGCAAGCATGCGGACATCGTCCCGTTCGACAGATTGCCGGATGTCGACATGCGGCTCAAGGAATGGAACACGGGGGAGAGCGGCTTCAACCGGGACGATTTTGTCGGCCTGAAACCCGATGCCTCCCAGGCGTGGGACATTGCCTTCTGCCAGATCATGGACAGTGTCGCCCAGGCGGCGGGATTGAGGATCGTGGAGGCCCAGGAACCGCGAGGGAGGGGCGCATGCTGACCCGGTACCGCAAGTTCAAGAGTCTCGTCTACCGGACGGTCCATTCTGCTCCGGACGTGCGTCCGACGGTCTTGACGGTGCCTTTCGACGCGATGGTGATATTCCTTATCTTTGCGAGCGTGCTCATCGCCTTCGCCGTCACGTTCGACCTGCCGGCGAACGTCATGTCCGCCCTGAGGCGCGCCGAGGCCGTGATCGTCGTTCTGTTCACGATTGAATATGCGCTTCGCCTCTGGACCGCCGATCTTCGCTATCCGGGGAAGGGGTGGCTGTTCGCGCGTCTCAGATACGTCGTCAGCCTGGCCGCGATCATCGACCTTCTGGCCATCCTTCCGTGGTATATGCCGTATCGGTGGCTGGAGAGCATGCTCGGCATACGCGCTTTGCGGCTGATACGGCTTACGCGCATCTTCAAGGTCACGCAACATTCGCGTACGATATCCGCAATCGCGAGGATCATCAGGGACCGGGCACGGGAGTTGCTGTCGGTATCCTTCTTCATGTTCATGATGGTGGTCTTCCTTTCGTTGCTCCTGTATGTGGCGGAGCACGACGCGCAGCCTGACAAGTTCAAGAACGCCTTCACCGCTTTAGGGTGGGCGATTGAGACGTTCACCAAGTCGGGCATGCATGCGGTCCAGCCCGTGACGAGATTCGGAAGACTCGTCGGCGTCGTCATCTCGGTCCTGGGAATATGCCTCATCGCCATTCCCACGGGCATCATTTCCTCGGGGCTGATAGACCAGTTGAAGAACGGGGACAACGGCGACGGCAGGAAACGACCCGGGAGAAAGAAATAAGAAGAGAGGCATTGGCCAATCAAATCATCAAACAAGCGAAAGAGGAAACTATGACGGACAAAGATCATCCATGCGACCTGTTCATCAGCTACAGCCGGAAGAACAAGGACCACGTTCTCCCGATAAAGGACGAGATCGAGCGTGAGCTTGGCCTGACATGCTGGATAGACCTCAGCAACATCACCTGCGGCACGGAAAATTTCAAGAGTAGGGTCATCCCGGGCATTCGGCAGACACGCGTGGCCTTTCTTTTCTTCCTTTCGGCCCAGTCGCAAGGTTCGGAGTATGCGATGAAGGAGATCGGCTTTGCCAAGAAGCGGGCCCAGAAACGAGTGGTTCTCATCCGGTTCAACGACGACGAGATGACCGATGACTTTTATTTCGATTACCAGAACTTCGACATCATCGACTGGCGCGCCCCGGAGCAGAGGAAAAAGCTGTTTCGCGACCTCAAGGACTGGGCGGGTTCGGAAGGGCTGCCCAGAAACCGGAAAGAGGCAGGTTCAAAGAACGGCAAGAGCGGGACAAAGGAACGCGGGGGCGCGGACGGCGGAAACGTGACTCCGGGCGGGAACGCGCCACAGACGAGGAAGTCGGCGCAGGCGGCGAAGATCGAAAAGGCAATCAAGATCGTGATGGCGGAAACTTCCAACAGCAGCATTTACGTCGGCAAGGGCATTCCCGCCAAAAAGCTTGAGAACGCCATTGCCAGCATGGGGGTGCCGAAAGGCGAGAAGGTGCATGCGCTGATTGACACGACTTGGTTTGGATCGGCCAAGACGGGCCTGTTGTTCACGAGTTTCGGCATCCGTTGGAAAAATGACTGGACAACCGACTCGAAGAAGACGTCGTTGTCATGGGCGCAAGTCTCTGAACGCAGGCATAAAATGACATGCCACTCATACGACTTGTCTTTTTCCGCGGATGCGGCGGTAGGTCTTGCCGGAGGGGGCGTCGAGCCCAAGGAACTGAAGAAGCTGCTCGTCCACATCGTCGAACTGATTGAACTGAGCGTTTGACGCAGCCTGACACGCCTGACGGCGCGCGGCATCAAATTGATCCAGGTTCGCCCAATGTGCGCGGAGACATGAAATGAGAATCACGCAAAACCTGAAGATCCTCTGGAACGACGTCTCTTTCAACCGAAGCGTGAAGATGCTTGGCGTCGTCATGATGATGGCGATCGGGCTGTTCGTCGTGCTTTGGTTCTTGGGCGTTGGCATCAAGGCAGAGGTCTACAAGGGCTCGTCCGGCGGCCATCCGATGAATTTCCTTGAATACGCGTTCTGCGTTTTGGGGGCGATTGACGCCAATCCCGAGACGCTGCCCGTCTACGCGCTTTATTCCGCGATTGTCCGCCTCGCCGGGGCCATCCTGATCGGCGGCGTGATAACCTCCTTCCTCTGCACGTTGCTTGACCGGTATTCCGACATGACGCTGCGGGGGCTGATGTATCGGAAGCTGTCGGGGCATACCGTGATCGTCGGTTACGACGTGATCACGGACGATTTCATCAAAAGGATTCTGCACGACCGGGAGGACTTCGAGTCCTGGTATCCCGACCGGCCGTTGTTCGGGAAACAGGAGTCTCCGCCCGGGAAGGTCCTGCTCTACACGTCCGACAACATCGTCAAGGTACGCGAGTCGTTGGCGAACCTGCTGCCGAAGCGGCTCGTGAGGAACATCGAGTTCGTCTCGGGCGAGATGGACATCTCCGGCCAGCCCAACAGGATCTGCGACAGGCTGTGCCTGAAGGACGCAAGGCGGGTCTTCGTCCTGGGGGACTATGTCGACGCCGGGGCGGGTGAACTGCGCAACCTGAACATCGCGGCGACGATGGCGAGATACCTCCGCAAGCGGATCTCCGAGGGGAATCCCTTCCCCATCTACGTGCGCATGGAGAACTCGTGCTCGTTCGACATGGTCAAGAAGATGGACTACGGCCTTGACGCCACGAAAGTGATGATGGTCCCGTTCAGCGTCTCCGAAAGCTGGGCCAGGACGCTCTGGGGCGACGTGGATTCGGCATACGAGCCACTTGACTTCCGGCCGCTGGGGGCCGGGGATTACGTGCACCTGGTCGTCAGCGGACTGTCGGACTTCGGCCGCGCGCTTGTTGTCGAGGCGATTCGCGTGGCGCATTACATCAGCGGCGAGAAGACGCGCATAACGATATTTGATCCCCAGTCCGCCAGGTGGCGTGGGATGCTTGCGTCCTATCCGGGGCTGAAGTTCTTGCCCGACATCGAGGTCGTGCATGTCCAAGACGATCTTCGGTCTGATTCGGCCAGGAAACTTCTTGCATCCGAGGCGAAGAATCCGCACTGCCTTCTGACGGTCGCCGTTTGCGACGGTTCGCCCGACACGGCTCTTGACGTCGCTTTGAATCTGCCCCGCGAGATGTATCCCGAGTCGCGGACGTGCCGGCCTGAAAACGTTCCGCGGGTACTCGTCCGGCAGGAACATGGCGGTACGAAAGTGCACGGCAGGGGACATGACCTCTTCCTGCCGAGGGCCGGAACGCGGTACGCGTACGTCCAGCCGTTCGGCTGGCAGGAGCTGGGCGTGCCGACCTGGTGCCTGCAGCGATTCTCGGTCCTCGCCGGGTTGTGGTTCTTCAATCATAAGGACTGGGAGGACGTGTTCGTGCACGGCAGGTCGGAGGACATCGATCTTGACGGCATGCGCCGCGAGGCGTTCGACCTCTACAAGAAGAAGGAGATGAGCCTTCTTTGGGCGAACGTCTATACGCTCGACAACCTTGCGACGGTCCTGCGGCAACTCGGCCTGAGGGCCGTCCGGTCCGGCACGGAACAGGATTTCAGGCGCGACCTGCATGCCAGTCTCTCGGCGAGGGAGCGGCTTCAAGGTTCGCTTCTCCGCGATTTCGCGCGCGCCGAACACAACCGCTGGATGGCGGACCGCGTTCTCATGGGGTATCTGCCGCACCCCGAGCGTCCCACGAAGGACGACACGTACCGGTGGCACAATTGCTTGGTCGCGTTTGACGAGCTGTCCGAGGAGAACGTCCGCAAGGATGAAAGTTCCGTCAAATGCCGCATCTTCACCCTTGCGATGATGGGCTATCACATCGAGCCGGCCGTGCTAAACTACAAGCCGTGAAAGACATACGCATATTCATCGCGTCGTCGAAGGAACTGTTGCCGGAGCGGAACGCGCTCGCGTTCCTTGTGCTGTGCAAGGAGGAGGATTTCGCGGCTCGGGGGGTGCGCGTGCGGCTCGCGAAGTGGGAGTACGTTGACACAAAGATGACAGCCGAACGGACGGAGGACCGCTATCTTGAAGAGATGTACAACTGCGATGCGGCGCT
>JAEEGL015253241.1_pt1 | contig 17588 bp, 16 predicted proteins | sample 9134231 | NCBI WGS metagenome assembly JAEEGL01 (sample SAMN16246548, study PRJNA631951) | gut metagenome | biome: gut microbiome; feature: rumen; material: fiber-attached | host: Bos | place: Iran: Karaj | collected 2018-10 | reverse complement strand
GTATATCAGCCGCAGGAGGGGCGGATCGAACTGCTGGCCGGGGACGGCGCCGTGCCGCTGACGGCGGCGTACCGCCGCCTGTTCGCCTATGTGCCGCAGGGGAATCTGCTGCTGGACGGCACCATCCGCGATGCGGTCAGCTTCGCGTCGCCGGAGCGGGCGGGAGAGGATGAAGCCATCTGGAACGCCCTGCGCATCGCCTGCGCGGACTTTGTGGAAGAACTGCCGGAGGGTCTGGATACCCGGCTGCTGGAGCGCGGATCCGGCCTGTCTGAAGGCCAGCTGCAGCGGCTCGCCATCGCCCGGGCTGTCTTTTCCGAAAGCCCCGTCCTGCTGCTGGATGAAGCCACGGCTTCCCTGGACGGCGGTACGGAGGAGCGGTTCCTGCACCACGTCAGGGACCTGCACGACAAGACGGTGCTGATCGTGACGCACCGGCCGGCTGCGCTGGCGATCTGCGACAGAGTCCTGAATTTTTCCGAAAAAGGCATCTGCTGAATCAAGAGGAAACGCCTGCTGTCCCGCTGAAAGGGAAACAGGATCAGAGGAATTTCGATATGCTCCAACTACAGAATATTACGAAGATCTACCGGACGGGGGATCTGCGGCAGACGGCGCTGGACGGCGTCAGCCTGAATCTCCGGGACAGCGAATTCGTCGCGGTGCTGGGCCCGTCGGGCTCCGGCAAGACCACGCTGCTGAACATCATCGGCGGTCTGGACCGCTACGACGGCGGGAACATGATCATCAACGGGACGCCGACGCAGCATTATAAGGACCGCGACTGGGATACCTACCGCAACCATACCATCGGCTTCGTGTTCCAGAGCTACAACCTGATCCCGCATCAGAGCGTGCTGGCCAACGTGGAACTGGCCCTGACCATCGGGGGCATTTCCAAGGCGGAGCGGCGCCGCCGGGCGAAGGAAGCGCTGGAGGCCGTAGGGCTGGGCGACCAGATCCGGAAGCGGCCGTCGCAGCTTTCGGGCGGCCAGATGCAGCGCGTGGCCATCGCGCGCGCCCTGGTGGGCGACCCGGGCATCCTGCTCGCGGACGAACCCACCGGCGCCCTGGACTCCGTCACCAGCGTGCAGATCATGGAACTGCTCAAGGAAGTCGCGCGCGACCGGCTGGTCGTGATGGTGACGCATAACCCGGACCTGGCGGAGGAATACGCGACCCGCATCGTGAACCTCAAGGACGGGAAGATCGTGGGGGACAGCAATCCCTTTGACGGCGTGGAACGCATCCGGGCGGCCGCGGATCCGCAGAAAAAGAAGAAAAAGGCGTCGATGAGCTGGATGACGTCGCTGTCGCTGTCGTTCAGCAACCTGCGGACCAAGCTGGGGCGGACGCTGCTGACGGCGTTCGCGGGTTCCATCGGCATCATCGGCATCGCGCTGATCCTGTCTCTGTCCACCGGCGCGGACCAGTACATCCAGGACATCCAGCGGGACACCATGACTTCGTATCCGATCATGATCGAGGCGCAGACGCTGGATCTGAGCTCCTGGATGGAGATGGCGGAGGTCCGGCAGGACCGCCTGGTCAACGGCCCGGATCATCCGATGGACGCCGTCTATTCGGACAACACCTGGCTGGAGATGCGCTCCGGCATGCGCGGCAGCATCACGGAAAACAACCTGACCCGCTTCAAGGTGTACCTGGACGATCCGGCGTCCCCGATCCACGCGCATCTGGGGGAGAACGGCGTGGTCTACAGTTATGACACCGCCTTCAACGTATACGTGCGGGATCCGTCGGGAGAACTGATCAACACGGACGACCTGTCCGCCCTGAAGAGCAATCCTTATCTGAGCGGCATGAATTTCGGCCGCGCCGGGATCAGCCCGGTCGGCGAAACGTCGCACAGCTTTTTTGATGAACTGATGCCGGACAAGACGACCGGCCTGGCCAGCGAGACCGTCAGGAAAAACTACGAACTCCTGAAAGGCCGCTGGCCCGAAGCGTACGACGAAGTGGTCCTGTTCGTGAACAAGGACAACGAGATCTCGCTGCGGACGCTCTATGCGCTGGGATACCTGGCGGCAGACGAGTACCGCGACATTTCCGACCGCCTGGAGAAGGGCGAGAAGGTGGAGCGGTCGCAGGCCAGCCTGGGCTACGATGAGATGATGCGGCAGACCTTCACGCTGGTCCCGGCCGCGGAACTGTATGAAAAACAGGCGGACGGCCTGTGGCGCTACGCCGGCGAGGATCCGAAAGGCACGGAAGAGGCCTTGAAGCGCGGCATCTCCCTGAAGATCTGCGGGATCGTCCGCGGGTCGGAGGACGGCGTGCAGTCGCTGATGCAGGGGACGGTGGGGTACACCAAACTGCTGACGGACCACCTGATCCGCGAGGCGGAAAAGCATCCGCTGGTCAGGGCGCAGCAGGATTCCCCGGACGTCAACATCCTGAACGGGATGTCCTTCGCGCCGGCGGACGACGCGGGCAAGGCGGCGGACGTGAAAGCCTACCTGATGACGCTCGGGATCTCCGAAAAGGCGCTGTTCTACGTCAATCTGCTGCGCAGCACCGGGGCGGACGAGACCACGATCGCCGGGCTGCAGAGCCTGGGAGAGGCGGGGATCGCGCAGGCTTTTGAGACCGCGCTGAACGGCGGGATCCCGCAGGAAACGCTGGCGGCCCTGTACGATACGCTGATCTCCAAGGCCAGTTACGAGGACAACCTGAAGGCCTTCGGCCTGGTCAGCCCGGACGCGCCGAGCGCCATCGACCTGTACTGCGACTCTTTCGAAGACAAGGAGAAGGTGGCGGACGACATCGCGGCGTACAACGAATCGGCGGAGGAGGCGGACCGCATCACGTATACGGATTACGTGGGGCTGCTGATGAGCTCGGTGACGCAGATCATCGACGTGATCTCCGTGGTGCTGATCGCATTCGTGGCGGTGTCGCTGGTTGTCTCGTCCATCATGATCGGGATCATCACGTACATCTCCGTGCTGGAGCGCACGAAGGAGATCGGCGTGCTGCGGTCGCTGGGCGCGTCCAAGCGGAACATCTCGGAGGTGTTCAACGCGGAGACGCTGATCATCGGCCTGATCAGCGGGCTGATGGGCATCGGGATCGCGCAGCTGCTGCTGATCCCGGGCAACCGGATCATTCATCACTTCGCGGGAGACGTGGACGTGAAGGCCTTCATCCGGCCGGAGCACGCGCTGATCCTGATCGTGCTGAGCACCATCCTGACGCTGATCGGCGGGCTGATCCCTTCGCGGAAGGCCGCCAAGCGGGATCCGGTGGTGGCGCTGCGGACGGAATAAACGGAAAAACGGTTTTGTGAGGCATTGGCCTGTCTGATATGAGAAGACGGAAGATCAATTTCATAGGCGCGGCGGCGCTGGCTGTCCTCCTGCTGCTGTCTGCCTGCGGCGGACAGCGTCCCGGCGTGCCCGGAACGGAGGGGACGCTTCCGGTCGTGACGGAAGTGCCCGGTACGGCGGAGACCGCGGGAACGGGGGATGTCACGGAGCCCTCCTCCCCGGCGGAGACCGCGGCGCCGACGGAAGCCACCGCAGTCCCGACGGAAGAAGGAACGGCGGGAGACACGGAAACCGGGGAAACGGCCGCGCCGGTCACGGAACCCTCCGAGGAGCCTCATACCGTAGCCCCGGAAACTACGCCGGCGGAAACGGAGCCGGAGACCATGCCGGACTTCTTCCGGAACCGCGTCCCGGATTACAGCCGCCCGGAGCGCTGGGCCTGGCTGGGCGAGCAGCAGGACAAGCCGGTCGACCTGTTCTTCGTGGGGCCGACCGTCATCGAGGACGGCCTGTACCTGCGCCTGACGGACCGCGAAAATCTGGAGCATTTCCGGACTTCGCTGGAGCAGGAGAGGGGGCTGTACGAATCGGTCTGCACGCTGTACGCGCCGTTTTACCGGCAGATGTCCGTGAAGGTCTACGGCTGGCCGCGCGCGGACCAGAATTTCTGGCGGGATCAGGCGTACCGCGACGTGGCGGCGGCGTTCCGCTATTATCTGGAGCATCTGGACACGGGCAAGCCGCTGATCATCGCCGGCTTTTCGCAGGGCGGGGAACTGTGCCTGCGGCTGATCCGGGAATTCTTTGATCCGGACACGGCCGGGGGCAGGGCCCTGTTAGAGCGGCTGGTGGCGGTGTACGCGATCGGGGCCGGGCTGCCGGAGACCGTGGCGGAAGAGCATCCCTGGATGAGGCCGGCGGAAAGCGATCGGGACACGGGCGTGATCATCTGCTACGACTGCGAGCAGCCGGGCATCACCGGATCCGTGCTGCTGCCGGCGGGCAGCCGCTCGCTGAGCATCAATCCCCTGACCTGGAGCCGGAGCACGGAACCGGCGGACAAGAGCCTGAACAGGGGGGCCTGTTTTCTGGCTGGGGGGCAGATCTGGATGGAGATCCCCCAACTGTGCGGCTGCTATATCGAGCCGGAACGCGGCGCGCTGGTGGTCACGGGGATCAATTATGCGGACTTTCCGACGGATGCGGACATCCTCCCGCCCGGCAATCTGCATGAGTATGATTATCAGTTCTTTTACCGGAACCTGCAGGAAAACGTGAAGGTGCGGGCGGAGCAGTTCCTGAATTCGAGATGAGATGCGTTCCGAAAAGGTCTGCAGGATCGGAGAAAAGAAGGGCGGAAGGCCTGCAGAACAGATAAAACGGGATTTTGCGGGACAGATAAAACAGGCGGGAAGCCTGCGGAACAAATAGAAACAGGCCGGAAGGCCTGCAGAACAAAAAAACAGGCCGGAAGGCCTGCGGAACACGGGAAGACAGAAAGAGGACGGCATGGTGCCGTCCTCTCTGTATAGGCAACCGCCTGCGTTACGCGCGGGCGATGTTCACGATCACTTCCACCATTTTTTCCATGGCGGGGACCGAGACGAATTCGTGGATGCCGTGGAAGTTTTCGCCGCCGGTGGAGAGGTTCGGGCAGGGCAGGCCCATGAAGGACAGCCGCGCGCCGTCCGTGCCGCCGCGGATGGGGACGGTGACGGGGGTCACGCCGGCCTGCTCCATGGCTTTCTGCGCGCGCTCGATCACGTGCATCACCGGCAGGATCTTTTCCTTCATGTTGTAGTAGCTGTCTTTCACGTCCGCTTCGACGGTGCCGGCGCCGTATTTGTCGTTCAGGAAGGCCACGATGCGCTGCAGCAGGGCTTTCTTCGCTTCGAATTTTTCCCGGTCGTGGTCGCGGATGATCAGCTTCAGCACGCCCTCGCTCTCGTCGGACTTCAGGTCGCACACATGGAAGAATCCTTCGTAGCCTTCCGTGTGGGCCGGAGCCTGGGCGGGCGGCAGCATGGTGACCAGCTCGGTCAGGATCAGGGCGGCGTTCTTCATCTTGTCCTTGGCGCTGCCGGGATGGATGTTGATGCCGTGCACGGCGATCTTCGCGGAGGCCGCGTTGAAGTTCTCGTATTCCAGTTCGCCCAGGGCGCCGCCGTCCACGGTGTAGGCGAAGTCGCAGGCGAATTTCGCGACGTCGAAGCAGTCCGCGCCGCGGCCGATCTCCTCATCCGGGGTGAAGCCGACGGCGAGCGGGCCGTGCGGGATCTCCGGGTGCGCGAGAAGGAATTCCATGGCGGTGACGATCTCCGATACGCCCGCCTTATCGTCGGCGCCCAGCAGCGTCGTGCCGTCGGTCACGATCAGTTCCTGGCCGATATATTTTTCCAGGAAGGGGAAGACCGCGGGGCTGAGCGATACGCTCCCGTTCAGCGCCAGCTCGCCGCCTTCGTAGACCACGCGGCGCGGCTTGATGTCCGCCCCGGATACCGCCGGCGACGTGTCCATGTGCGCGATGAACCCGATGGCGGGATCCTTCTCCCGGCCGGGCGTCGCGGGCAGGAAGGCGTAGACGTACCCGGTCTCGTCCATCTGCGCGTCCTTCAGCCCCAGCGCCTTCAGCTCTTCCGCGATGTGCGCGCCCAGCAGCTTCTGATTGGGCGTGGACGGCACGCTCGGGCTGTCCTCGTCCGAGGTGGTGTCAAATGCCACATAAGATAAAAAACGGTCGATAACGTTCATGGGATCCCAGTCCTTTCCGTATTGTCCCTTCAAGGATAATATATCCGGGCGGAAAAGTCCAGCGGGAAAAGCGGGAATCGTCCCTGTATCAGGTCTTACAGCTGGGGCGTGGTTTCGGTGTAGGGATGGAGCTGGATCTCAAGGTTGCCGTTTTTGGTGCGGAGCTCGTCGAGGAAGGGCTTTTCTTCGGAGGCGTCTTTGAGGCGGATGCGGAAGGAGAGGCGGAAGAGGGAGCCCATGCCGGTGGTCTTGACGCCGGCTTTGACGACGGAGCGGCAGTAGTGGGAGAAAGTGTCGTCGAAGACGCCGGAGTATTCCAGGGATTCGGGGATGGTCACCTTCAGCATCATTTCCGGGGCGCGGTCACGGTGCTCGAAGAGGGGCAGGAGGGAGATCAGGCTGTAGATCACGGCCATGCCCAGCAGGATGACCACGCCGTACCCGATGTAGCCCATCCCGAAGGCGATGCCGGAGCCCATGGCGATCAGGATGCCGGCCAGTTCGTCCGCCGAGCCCTGCGCGGAACGGAAGCGGATCAGGCCGAACGCCCCGCCGATGGCGACGCCGGCGCCGATGTTGCCGTTCACGAACGTGATCACCGCCGCCACCACGAACGGCAGAATGGCGGTCACAAAGAAGAAGCGGTTGCTGGACCTGACCCGGAAACTCATGATCCAGGCATACAGCAGGCCCGAAGCGAGGGCCGCGCCGGCCATGAGGAAGAACTGGGCGGGAGTCACGATGGCGGAATAAACAGAGTCAAACATGATGGATTCCTTTCTTTCACGGGTCGATGGCAAATCGGCCCCTAAATCGCGTGTTTTCTGATCTGCTGCGCGTAGGCTTCCCCGTATTTGGAGAAACTGGCGAGGCGGATCTCCCCGTCGGAGAGGATCCGGGCCAGCCACAGGGGCATGGCCTGCTGGACCTTGATCTCCAGGATGGAGAAGCCCTCGGGCAGGAGCGGGATGCCGTCCAGGGAGATCCTGAGATCCAGGTCCTGCATCCGGTAACGCGGGGCGTCGTCTATGGTGAGCCGCAGATCGCCGTCCGGTTCCCGGTAGGCGGTGCGGTCGTATATGATCAGGCAGGCGGGCGCCAGATCGCGGTAGAAATCGCGGAAATACGTGATCTCGTGATTGATCTGGCCGCCGCCGCAGATATCCCCTTCCCCGCCGAAAAATTTCCGGACCAGCGGGATCGTGGTCTGCACCCGCCGCTTGTAGACGGTGTGGCCGGCCTTGCGCTTGAGTTCCAGGAAGACCGGGGAATCGTCCGTGGCCAGCCCGTAGGAGCGCAGGCGGATCTTTTCCTTGAACGGCGGTTTCTCCAGACTGGTGCGGATGAGCCGGTGGTCGGGGGTGTCGTAATAGAGGGAGGCGATGGAGGTCAGGCCGTATTCGTCCGCCTCCATATGTCCCCGCAGGCGCTCCAGCAGGAAGGCTTTCTGCTGCGGGGACAGGATGTATTTCATCTCGCGGCGCTGCATCACCACGATGGGGCCGGATCCGTTTGCCACGTCCTCACCTCCTTACAGGGACAGCTGCAGGATGAATTTCCCTGCTTCCGCCCGGGCGGAGGCGCGGCCCCTCAGGGTCCGGACGCCTTCTTTTACGAAAGCCAGGCCCAGGCCGGAGCCGGGGACGCCTTCCGCGTTGGACAGGCGGGTGAAGCGGTCAAACGCCTGCTCGTAATTGCCGGCCGGCAGGAGGGCGTCGTTAGTCACGGTCAGCCGGATGCGCTGTCCCTCGCGGGTGAGCGTCAGATCCGTCTGCGGGCCGGCGAACTTCAGCGCGTTCTCCAGCAGTTCCGTGCCGATGCGCCGCAGCAGTTCTTCGCTGCCGGTGACGGTCACCTCCGGCGCGACGTCCGTGTTCAGGACCATGCCTTTTTCCGCAAAGCGGGGCCGGTAAAGCGCGGCGAGGTCTTCCAGCACGGCGGAGAGATCAGAGGGCGCGGCGGCCTCTTCCTCAAAGATGGCCAGATTGCCCAGATCGTTCACCAGGCCGGTCATTTTCCGGACCTGGCGGTGGATCGCCGCGGCGGGGTCCGACGGCCCGTGCTCGCGTTCGATGAGCTCGGCCGCCCCGTCGATCACCGTCAGCGGGACCTTGAATTCCTTCTCCGCTTCCGTGATGAACTGCTTCTGCTTCCGGTCCGCTTCCTCCAGCGGCGCGAAGAGGCGTCTGCCGATGAAATGCAGGAACAGGAAGCTGATGAGCAGGGCCAGGCCCAGGCCGCAGAGCGAGATGATCAGGATGCGGCGGCAGGGCCCCAGCTCCCGGCTCTGGTCGATGACGGTCACCAGGGTGGCGCCGCCGTCCTGCCAGACCCGGTAGCGGTAGGCGCCGCGCGTCCAGCCGGTGCTTTCCCCGGTCAGGGAAGCGGCCCAGCTCAGGGCTTCCTCCTCCGAGACGGCGGAGATGCGGTACACGGTCAGGCTGCCGGTCCCGTCCGATCCAAAGCGGGCGGTGAAGTAGCGGAGGCTGCCCTGCATGTCAGGGGAGTCCGGACCGGCGGGGTTAAAGGGAAGGGTGCCCTGTCCGCCGGGCTGGCCGGGAAGCTGGCCGGGCTGAACAGACTGAGACTGGCCGGGCTGAACGGACTGAGACTGACCGGGCTGAACGGAAAACGGATCCTGCTGCCGGCTTTGGTCCTGGCCGGACTGCCGGTCCTGCCCCTGACTGCCGGAGTTTTGCCCGGATTGCCCGGGCAGCTGTCCGGACCGACCGCCGGGGAGCTGCCCCTGACTGCCGGGGAATTGCCCCTGATCGCCGGGGAATTGTCCCTGTCCTTCGGAGGACCGTCCGGGATCGAAGGAGCCCTGACCGGGGCGGTCGGAGAATTGCCCGGCATTGCCTCCGGTCTGTCCCCGGCCTTCCCCGCTCTGCCCGGGGACGAACGTGCCCGGATCGGTCAGATCCTGGGGATCGCCGGACTCATTCGTCCGGAAACGTCCCTGGCTGCGGGACAGCGCCATCGTCAGATCGTCCGCGTCCTGCGCCGCCATCGTGTAGTTCGTCCCGTTGATGACGCCCAGCAGCGCGGTCAGCAGGACGAAGACGGCCAGCATGGCATAGAATACGAATCGTTTGCGTGCTTTATTCATGATCGTTCACCTTGATCGTTCCTTTCCCGGACAGCAGATCGATCTGCTGCAGCAGTTCTTCCGGACGGAAGGGATAAGCCAGATAGGCGGAGGGAAAACCGCCGCCCGGCGCCGGAGCGGTCCGGCTAAGTCCCAGCATCAGCAGCGGGACGGGGTCCGCCGCCGCCTTTGCCGCCAGCCCGTTCCGGTCCAGCCCGGGCAGGTCCGCGTTCAGGATGATGAGGTCCGGACGGTTCTCCTCCCAGCGGCCGACCAGTCCGGCGGCGTCGAACGCCGTGACGGCCTCATTCCCTGCCAGTTCCAGCAGGCGGGCGTAACAGAGCAGCATGTCCCTGTCCGGATCCGCAAGTAAAATATTCATGACAGGAACCTCCCTTCTTGGTTTTGCCCCATCATAACGTCCGCCCGTGAACAAAAACGGAACGAACTGTGAACATTTGGTGTTTTTTCAGAAACGGGGAGCGGACAGGAACGCGCCGCCCGGATCGCCGGCTGCGGCTTGACGGATCCCGGAAAATCTGATAAAACGGGAAGAAAAAATGGAAGGATCAAAGAATTCCGCATGATCATCGGAGAATTTTCGGAAGCCTATCCGCCGACGATAGACGGGGTAGCCGGCGTCGTCCACAACTACTGCAAGGAAATGACGCGCCGCGGCCACCGCTGCATTTTCATCGGCCCGAACAATAAAAATAACGAACCGTCGACGGAGTACGAAGTCCTGCTGTACCGCAGCGTAAAGCCGTCGCATAAACTGCCCTACCGCCTGGGAGCCCCGCAGATGCAGCCGGGTTTCCGCGCGCTCATCGATGAGATCCCGTTCGATCTGGTGCATGCCCACTCCCCCTTCATGTCAGGCCGGTTTGCCCGGGAAGTGGCGCGGAAGCGCGGGATCCCGCTGGTCGCGACGTTCCACAGCAAGTATTACGACGACAGTCTCCGCGTGACCGGTTCGCCGTTCATCTCCCGGAGAGTGATCGAAGGAGTCGTCCGTTTCTACGAATCCTGCGATGAGGTCTGGACCGTGAACCGGCGGACGGCCATGGTGCTCCGGGAGTACGGCTACCGGGGCCCGATCGTCGTGATGCAGAACGGCATCGACCCCTCGGAGGAGCGGGAACTGGGCGACATCAGCGACCTGGGCCTGACGCCCGGCGTGCCGCAGCTGCTGTTCGTGGGACAGCAGGATTATAAAAAAGGGACCCGCCAGCTGCTCGATGCCTGCGGGATCCTGCACGGGGAAGGCTTCCCCTTCCAACTGGTGATGGTCGGCGAGGGACAGGACCAGCTGGCGCTGGCCAAGCAGGCCGGCGCGCTGGGGATCGGTGACGACGTGATCTTTACCGGCCGGATCGCGGACCGCCCGCGCCTGATGGCGATCTATAAAAATGCGGACCTGTTCGTATTCCCGTCCGTCTATGACAATGCGCCGCTGGTCGTGCGCGAAGCGGCCCTGGCGGGCACGCCCTCCCTGGTCGTGACGGGCAGCTGCGCCGCCGAAGGCATGGAGGACGGCGTCAACGGCTTCCTCTGCGACGGCACGCCCGAAGACATCGCCCGGAAGATCCGCGAAGCCCTTCCGGCCGCGGCGCGCGTGGGCCGGGAAGCCTACCGCACCATCCCCATCACCTGGGAGAAGATCGGCGGCTACGTCGAAGAACGATACCGCAATTTGATCGAAAGGAAAACGGCGGAGAAAGACGCGGAACAGGAAGAGATGATCGCGGACGGTACCGCTGCGGAAGAAGATAAAACGGAATAAAAAACGGACAGCGCCGGAAAAAAACCGGAATAAGAAAGCGGACGGCGCCGGAAAAAAACGCGGGCGGCAGACCATGGTGGTCGGCCGTCCGCGTTTTGGCGGGAAGTCATCGGTCATCGGGGCCGGCGGCGCATCGGCCGGCGGCCTGAAAAAAGTCTTGTCCTGTCAGATCATCCGACCGGCGTCATGACGCCGTCTTTCAGGAGCCAGGCCGGGCCGCGCACTTCCTCCCGGCCGTCTTCGCACAGCACGTAACTCCCGTCCGGCAGCACCAGAATGGGCCGGCGGAAGCTGTCCGGGAAGGCGATGTCCTCCATGATGCGCAGACCGTCCAGCGTGAGGTCTTTGATGTCGTAATAATGCGGCAGCACGTTGATCTCCGTGAGCCCGAGGCCCGGCAGATACCGCTGAAAACCCGGGTCGACGGCTTCGCCGTCCTCCTCCGGCTGCGCGTAGACCGTCCCGGCGCAGTTCATGGTCCCCGCGCTGATGCCGATGATGACCTTCGCGGGATCGTCGCGGTACGGCGTCAGCAGTTCCTTCAGCCCGATCGCCCGGAAATACCGGTTCTGCGTGGGCACGTGCCCGCCGGACAGAATGATCAGGTCGGCCCCGGCGATCAGCTCCGCCGCCCGTCCGTCGTTCCGGTCGTCCATCACCGTGAACCGCGTGAAGAAGAACCCTTCCCGCTTAAAACAGTCCGCCGTGGACGCCCCGTACAGGTCCGTCATATCGTGCGTGGCCGGATCGGAGCAGATGAACAGCCCCTTCAGCCGCCTCGGCAGGCGCTTTTTTAATTCCTCCAGAAACCCGGCCGCGGGATCGATCCCCACCGCCTCCCGGTCCGTAAAACTGCTCGTCAAAAACAACGTCATCTTTCGCTCCTTTTCTGACAGGGAGACGGTTCCTTTGTCAGATTTTTCTGATTCTGACAGGGGGCCGGTTCCTTTGTCAGTTTTTCCTGATTCTGACAGGGGGCCGCCTCCTTTGTCAGGTTTTCCCGATCCGGCATTTGTCTGCGTCCATTTTTTTGAAAACGGTCCTTCAGCCAGCCTGTCTGCATTATATCATCTCTTCCTGCATAATTGCAAATTTCTTTGCCCCTCCCGCCGTCCCGCCGTTTTCCGCCGTCCGGGCCGATACCGCTTGACAAGCGCCTGCCGCGTGTATATAATCCGAAAGTGTCTCATATGAGACAAAAAGGAAGCCCTATGGAACTGATTAGTTTTTTACAGGAAAAAGTCCCCTTGTTCCGCGGCGTGTCGGAAAAGACCGTCCGGGATCTGCTGCACGCGGACGGCAGCCGGAAGATCGTCTATGAAAAAGGCGATCATCTCTGCCGCAGCGGCGAGCCGCTGGAAGGCCTGCTGACGGTGACGGCCGGCCGGGCCCAGGTGACGCGGGACAGCGTGCTGCTGCGCGATCTCGGCGCCGGCGACGTGACCGGCGTCTCCGCCCTGTACGGCGGGGAACCGCGCATGGAAACGGACATCACGGCCAGGACCCGCGTAACGGCCTTGTTTTTCCCGCGGGAAGCCATGACGCAGGCCCTGCGCAGCGACCCGCAGCTGGCGACCAATTACGTGGTCTTCCTGTCTACACGGATCCGGCTGCTGAACGGGATCATCCGCCGTTTTTCCGGCTCGGACGCCACCGGCCGCGTCATCCGCTATCTGCTGACGCAGGCGGAGGAGCGGGGCCCGTCGTTTCCGTTTAAGCCCACGCAGGCCGCGGCAGAACTGGGCATGGGCCGCGCCAGTCTGTACCGGGCGCTGGACCTGCTGCAGAAAGAGGGGCATGTCCGGCGGGAGGACCGCCGGGTGATCCTGGAGGATCCGGACCGGCTGCGCCAGCTCGCGGAGTGAACGGTCTCGCCCATAAAAGAAGTTCCACAAATCATCATACAGGAGAAGAAAAAGAATGAAGAAACTCGTAGCCGTACTGCTCGTACTGATCCTGGCCCTGACCGCCTGCGGCGGCAATGCCCCGGCGACGGAAGCGCCGGCGACCGAAGCCCCGGGGACCGCTCCCGCGACGGAAGCCCCCGCGACGGAAGCCCCCACGACCGCGCAGCCTGCGGAAAAGACCGCGGTCCGCCTGGGCCTGCTGGCCGGCCCCACCGGCATGGGCGCTGCCCGCCTGATGTCGGAAAATCTGCATGAGACCACTGCCAACCGCTATGACGTCACGCTGTTCAGCGCGCCGGACCAGATCACGGCCAAGATCATCAGCGGCGAGCTGGATATCGCCGCCGTCCCCACCAACCTGGCGGCCGTGCTGTATCAGAAGACGAAAGGCGGCGTGCAGCTGCTGGCGCTAAATACGCTGGGCGTCCTGCATCTGCTGACCGCGGAGGGCGAGACCGTCGCTTCCGTGGAAGACCTGAAGGGCAAGACCGTGTATTCCTCCGGCCAGGCGGCCGTTCCCGAATACGTGCTGAACTACATCCTGGACAGTGCGGGGATCCTGAACGAAGTGGAAGTGATCTACGAAGCGGAGCATGACGCGGTGATCGCCGCGCTGGCTTCCGGCAAAGCGAAGATCGCCGTGCTGCCCGAACCCAAGGTGACCGCGGCGCTGATGCAGGTGGAAGGCCTCGCCAAAGCGCTGGATCTGACCGAGGAATGGAACAAGGCGGCGGAAAAAGCCGGCAGCCAGAGCGTCCTGTCCATGGGCTGCGTGGTGGTCCGCAAAGAATTCGCGGACGCCGCCCCGGAAGCCGTGAAGAGCTTCCTGAGCGAATACAGATCCTCCATCGAATTCATGAAAGATCCCGCCAATGCGGACGCGGCGGCGTCTCTCTGCGAGCAGTTCAAGATCATCCCCAAAGCCGCGGTCGCGAAGAAAGCCCTGCCCGGCTCGAATCTGTACTTTGCCGCCGGCGCGGAGATGAAGGCGCAGATCGCGCCGTTCTACGAAGTGCTGTTCGGCTTCGCCCCCGCTTCCGTGGGCGGCGCGCTGCCGGACGACGCGTTCTATTATGGGACCTGAGACCGGAAAACTGAAAAAAACCGGAGCGGCCGTCGCGGCGGCCGCTTTTTGGCTGCTGGTCTGGCAGCTGCTGGCCATGCTGGTCGGGCAGGAAGTCGTGCTCTCGCCGCCTCTCACCGTGTTCCGTACGCTGATCCGGCTGATAGGGACGGCGGATTTCTGGCTGTCGCTGGGCGCGACGATCCTGCGCATCCTGCTGGGCTACGGCCTGGGCGTCCTGCTCGGAACGGCCCTGGCGTTCGTGTGCTGGAAGAGCCGGATCGCGCGGGTGCTGCTGACGCCGTTCATGAGCGTCGTCCGGGCGACGCCGGTCGCGTCCTTCATCATCCTGCTGCTGTTCCTGGCGCGGAACCAGTGGATCCCGGTCATCATCGCGGCGCTGATGGTCATGCCGCTCCTCTGGGCGAACTGCCTGAAGGGCATCGAAGAAACGGACCGCGGGCTGCTGGAGATGGGACAGGTGTTCGAACTGTCCCGCGGATGGCAGATCCGCCACATCTACGGCCCGTCCGTGAAGGCGTTCTTCGTGCCGGCGGCCGTGACGGCGCTGGGGCTGGCCTGGAAAGCCGGCGTCGCGGCGGAAGTGCTGGCCGCGCCGGAGCATTCGGTGGGCGGTATGCTGTACCGCGCCAAAATCTATCTGGAAAATCCGGAAATGCTGGCATGGACGCTCTGCGTCGTGGCGGTCAGCATGGGACTGGAGCATCTGCTGAAACGCAGACTGCAGGAGGTGCAGCGATGATGCGGCTGGTGCAGGTGAGCAAAGATTTTGACGGAAAGCCGGTCCTGACTGACTTTTCCTTTTCATTCGCCGCGGACCGTTCCTATCTGCTGACCGGCCCCTCCGGCGCGGGCAAAACGACGCTGCTGCGTCTGCTGGCCGGCCTGGAAAGACCGGACCGCGGGCAGATCCTCCGCCCGGAGCCCCTCCGCCTGCGCATGGTCTTTCAGGAAGACCGCCTGCTCCCGCAGCTGACGGTCCTGCAGAACGTGAGACTGGAGACCGGCCGTGAGGACATCGCCCTCCGCCTGCTGCGGGAACTGGAGCTCGACGCGGAAGCCGCCGCCCTCCCGGACGCCCTCTCCGGCGGCATGAAGCGCCGCGCTGCCATCGCCCGCGCGCTCTGTGCGGAGCCGGACGTCCTGCTCCTGGACGAACCGTTCAACGGCCTGGACGAAGCCCTCCGGCGCCGGACCGCCGCCCTGATCTTTGGCGAAATGCGCGGCAAATGCGTCATCTGCGCCACCCACTATCCGGAGGAGATCCGGGCGTACGCGGACGAAGTCATCGGGATCGATCTGAAAACAGACGGCCGGGAAGACCCCGGCCGGGAAGAGGGATGAAAATGCATACGGAAAAAATGAGTCTTCAGACGACGGCGGTCCATGCGGGGGCCCGGAAAGACGACAGCTTCGGCTCCGTCAACCAGCCGATCTACATGACGTCCAATTACCGGCTGCCCGCGGACGGCTCTTATTTTGACCCGACGGGGATCGAAGATTTCGTGTATCAGCGGGAGCGCAACGTGAACATGCTGGTCCTGCAGGAAAAACTGTGCGGGCTGGCCGATGCGGAGGACTGCGTCGTCTTCGGCAGCGGCATGGCGGCGCTTTCCTCCGTGTTCACGACCTTCTTAAGCAGCGGAGACCACGCGGTCGTATCGAAGGTCTGCTACGTCTCCACGGAAGCGCTCTTCCGCGAAGCGCTGAGCGGCAAATACGGCGTGGAGGTCACGTTCGTGGACACGGCCGACATCGAAGCCGTGAAAGCCGCGATCCGGCCGAATACCCGGCTGATCCATATGGAGGTCCCCGGCAATCCGACGACGGAGATCGGCGACGTGGAGGCCGCGGCGCGGCTGGCGCACGCGAACGGCGCGCTTCTTTCCGTGGACGCCACGTTCGGCGGGCTCGTGTGCTTTCGGCCGCGGGCGCTGGGCGCCGACCTCGAGATCCATTCCATGACCAAATACATCAACGGCCACGGCGACACCCTGGGCGGCTGCGTGCTCGGAAAGAAGGAACTGGTCTCCCGGGTGCGCGAACTCTGCCTGGTGAAATACGGCGGCGTTCTGTCCCCGTTCAATGCCTGGCTGATCGCGAGAGGGCTCGTGACTCTGCCGATCCGGATGCAGCAGCACTGCCATACCGCGCAGAAAGTGGCGGAGTTCCTCCGTGACTGCCCGGCCGTCCGTTTTGTGTGGTATCCCGGACTGCCGGACCATCCGCAGCACGCGCTCGCCTCGAAAGTCATGACGAACGGATACTCCGCCATGATGACCTGGGATATCAGAGGAGACCGGGCGGCGCATTACCGCTTCCTGAGCGCGCTGAAACTGGTTTCGTACGCTGTTTCCCTGGGCGATGTGGAAACACTCATCACCTATAACGAGAGCGGCGATCCGAAACTGCAGGATTATCCCGCGCCGTTCCGGGAAGGGTTCTTCCGCTTCTCGCTGGGGCTGGAGGATCCGGAGGATGTCATTGCGGATCTGACGCAGGCCATGAAAACGGCCGGGGTGCTGTAAACAGCCGCGGATAAAAACGGCGGCAGAAAAAGACCGGGTACCGCGCGGAATCGGCGCAGCACACCGGTCTTTTTATTTACGGAAAACGGTGCCCGGTACCGGGCGTTACGGCGCCGGCGTATCCTCGGGACTGTCATCTGCTTTCTTCTGCGGTTCCTCCTCCGGCTCGTCCTCCTCATCCCCGGCGGTGTCGGGGTCCAGGCAGTCCGAAATATGCTCCATGATCAGGCAGGTGCAGATGGCGATGAAGCAGACGAGGAGAATGAGGGGCCAGATATAGATCGTGGCGGCACCGAATACTCTGTCCAGCAGGGCAGCTCCCAGGTAGAAGAGAAACAAGTACAGAATGACCGAGACCAGGACAAATCGGTAGGGGACCGGTTTGACGGGCCGCTTTTTCGGCCTGGCCGACGACGCGGGGTCCAGCAGCCGGACCGGAGCGGTCTGAAACGCCCCGGCCAGCTTTTCCAGCATCCCCAGATCCGGGAACGAGGTGCCCCGCTCCCAACTGGAGACGGTCTGGCGCGTGACGCCGATCCGCTCTGCCAGCTGCTCCTGGCTCAGGCCCTGCTCCTTCCGCAGCTTCCTGATGTTGTTCGAAATGTCCGCCATGTCCGGCCTCCTGTGTTTTGATTTGCCTGAAGCCATTGTATCAGAAAACCGTGCCGGGAGCAAGAATGAAGCGCCTGACATTGTGACAAAACCGGTATGCAGGACGGAACGGGAGAGGAATTGCGGATGCAGCTCTGCGCTGCCTGCACCAACAAGGCCGAGCTTCCTCATATGGAAGTTCACGAGCCGTTCAATGTGATCTATCAGACCGCAGAGGACGGACTGGGCGACACCATCAAGCCGCGACTCATTGAGGCGGGTGCCGACCTGGAAAAAGTGCTGGTCATTGACGAGGGCGAGGACGATCCTCTGACGCTGGTTGACGAACGCATCGAGAAAGCAATCAGACAGAACGATGCGAAGCTGCTTATCATCGATCCGATCCAGGCATTCCTCGGTGAGAAGGTCGATATGAACCGCGCCAATGAGGTCAGGCCTATTCTCCGTAAGATCGGAAACGTGGCCCAGAGGACCGGGTGCGCCATCGTGCTGGTCGGTCATCTGAACAAGGCGACCGGACAGCAGAGCAACTACCGCAACCTTGG
>JAEEGL014601466.1_pt1 | contig 17588 bp, 17 predicted proteins | sample 9134231 | NCBI WGS metagenome assembly JAEEGL01 (sample SAMN16246548, study PRJNA631951) | gut metagenome | biome: gut microbiome; feature: rumen; material: fiber-attached | host: Bos | place: Iran: Karaj | collected 2018-10 | reverse complement strand
GACGGCCGGCAGTATGCCGCCCTCTCCGGGCACGATGTGCAGCCTGGTTTCGACCCCCATGGCGCGTACCGTTGCGGAAAAGAACGGCGTTCATTTTGAAGATACCTTTACCGGTTTCAAGTTCATGGCTGAGCGCGTTGCAACCTGGGAAGCGGCAAACAGTTACCAGTACATCTTCGCGTTTGAAGAAAGCTACGGCTACATGGTCGGCGACTATGTGCGCGACAAGGACGCCGTCACCATCTCAATGCTGATTGCCGAAATGGCGGCCTGGTACCACGCCAAGGGAATGACCCTGCTGGATGCTCTGAATGCCCTGTATGAAAAGTACGGCTGGTATATGGAGAAGACGCTGAACCTGGTGATGCCGGGCGTTGACGGTCTGGAGAAGATGCGTGCCCTGATGAAGGATCTGCGTGAGAATCCTCCCCAGAATATCGGCGGGGAAGAAGTGATCCGTCTGCGCGACTATCTGGACGGCACCATCAATGTGATGGGCCTGGGCAAGGTTGACAAAACGCCTTATTTCGGCTCCAACGTGCTGTTCTTTGAGCTCGCCGACGGTAGTATCTTCATCGTGCGTCCCTCCGGCACCGAACCGAAAATCAAAGTGTATATTCTGGTTCGCGGCGAGAACAGGGAAGCCTGCGACGGGAAAATTGAGCGCTGCGTGCAGTTTGCGGAGAAACTCGGAAAATGAAGCTTCTGTCCCTGTTTCTCAGTTTTGCGAGGGTCGGCGTACTGACCTTCGGTGGCGGTTATGCGATGATTCCGATTCTGGAACGCGAAATCGTCGACAGACAGGGATGGGCAAGCAGTGAGGAACTGATGGACTATTACGCCGTGGGTCAGTGTACCCCCGGCGTAATTGCCGTCAATACCGCGACTTTTATCGGTTATAAGGTTGCGGGGAACCTCGGCGGCGTTGCGGCGACCCTTGGCGTCGTCTTCCCGTCTCTTGTGATTATCACCCTGATCGCCGGTATCCTCACGAATTTTGCCGACATTCCTGCAGTGAAAAGCGCCTTTTCGGCGATCCGCGTCTGCGTCTGTGTCCTGATCTTCAACGCGGTTCTGAAGCTCTGGAAGAGCGCCGTAAAAGACAGACCGGCGCTGGTGATCTTTATACTGGTGCTTGGGCTGTCCATGTTCTTTAACATCTCGCCGGTGGTATTTGTGCTGTTCTGCGGGGCGGCGGGAATTGCCCTGACACGACTGGGTCTGAGGGGGAAGTGAAATGATTCTGCTCAGACTGTTTTGGGAGTTTTTCAAAACCGGCCTTTTTGCCGTCGGGGGCGGTATGGCAACGCTTCCGTTCCTCCGGGATATCGGGATTCGGACAGGGTGGTTTACCCAGCAGAAGCTTGCCGATATGATTGCGGTTTCAGAATCTACGCCCGGCCCGATCGGCGTCAACATGGCGACATATGTCGGCTTTGAGACCGCAGGAGTACCCGGCGCGGTGGTCGCGACCCTGGGGCTCATTTGCCCGTCCATCATCATCATTCTGCTGATTGCCCGTGTGCTGAAGCAGTTTCGCAGCAATCAAACCGTGGACGCGGTGTTTTACGGGCTGCGTCCCTGTTCCATCGCACTGATTGCCGCGGCAGGGCTGATGGTGGCAAAGCTGACTTTCCTGAATTCCGACTCTGCCGGCGCAGGAATAGCAGGGCTTCTGAACTGGAAGGCCGTGCTGCTGGGGGCAGTGCTCCTGGTGCTGACGCGCCGTGTCAAACCGCTCAAAAAGCTTCACCCGGTGGTCTTTATCGCCGCTTCGGCCGTGGTGGGGATTGTGTTCGCATTTTGAATCGCATGGTAAGGATTGTTGTACTATGATTGACAGAACTGTAGAAGTCGAACGGATGGAGCACGTGATCAGCGTGTTCGGTTCCTTTGACCAGAACCTCCGCCTGATTGAATCCGATCTGAACGTGAAAATTCTGGATCGTGACAACCTGATTCACATCACCGGCGAGGAAGAAGGCGTCATGCTGGCGGAAAAGGCCATCAACGGTCTGCTGGCCCTGGCAGCCCGCGGCGAGGCTATCGATGCACAGAACGTCCGCTATATCCTCAAACTCGTGCGCAACGGCCAGGAGAGCGAGATTTCCAAGCTTGCAGGCGATGTGATCTGCATTACCGCAAAAGGAAAACCTATTAAGCCCAAGACGCTCGGGCAGCGCGAATACTGCGAAGCGATTGCGAACAACACCGTAACCCTGGGCATCGGCCCGGCGGGTACCGGCAAGACCTATCTGGCGGTGGCGGCTGCGGTGGCAGCGTTTCGCGCGGAAAAGGTGAACCGCATTATCCTGACGCGCCCTGCCGTGGAAGCCGGCGAACGCCTGGGCTTTCTGCCCGGAGACCTGCAGAGCAAGGTAGACCCGTACCTGCGCCCACTGTATGACGCCTTGTTCGACATGCTGGGACCCGACACCTACCAGAAATATCTGGAGCGCGGCAACATCGAGGTTGCGCCGCTTGCCTATATGCGCGGCCGCACGCTGGACGACAGCTTCATCATCCTGGACGAGGCGCAGAATACCTCACGCGAGCAGATGAAGATGTTCCTGACCCGTATTGGGTTCGGCTCCCGTGTGGTCATCACCGGCGACATCACTCAGATCGACCTTCCTTCGGACAAGGTCAGCGGCCTGAAAGTGGCCATGAAGGTTCTGGAAGGCATCGATGACATCGCCATCTGCACCCTGACCGGCGCCGATGTGGTGCGTCACCGCCTGGTGCAGAAGATCATCGAAGCGTACGAGGACTATGAGAAACGCCTTCCGTCTGACGAAAAGGAAAGCGGCCGAAGCGGACGGGCTGCCGGCTCTGCCGCACGCAGCGGGAGAACTGCGCAGCGCTCCGGGAGAAGCCGCGGCGAAACCGGTCGAGACAGGCCGCAGAATTCCCGCGGCCGCCAGAACAGAGGGCAGAGAAATGCATGAAATAGAAGTCAGCCGGGAAAAAACCAATCTTGGGCACCGGAACGCCGCGGCGCTGGTTCGCAAAGCTGCCGAAGCTGCCCTTCTGGCGGAAGGGATCACGATGCCCTGTCTCGTCAGCGTGATGCTGACGGATGAGGAAGGAATCCGGCTGGTGAACCGGGAGTTTCGCGGTGTGGACCGTGCCACCGATGTGCTCTCCTTCCCCTTAAACGAACTCACGCCGGGTGCTTTTGACCCGGAACTGTGCGAAGCTGATCCGGATGCCGGCGTCCTGATGCTCGGCGATATGATGATTTCCATTCCTGCCTGCGAAAAACAGGGGGAAGAATTCGGGCACGGCTTTGACCGCGAGATCCAGTACCTTACGGTGCACTCCATTCTGCACCTGCTGGGTTACGACCATCTGGACGAGGGTGAGCAGAAGCGCCGGATGCGTGCGCGGGAAAAGGCGATCCTGGGCGAACCGGAATAACGGATGAAAGAACCGAGGAAGGACAGAAAATCCATGAAAGAGAACACAGCAAAAGCGGCGATGATTACCGTATGCGGCCGTCCGAATGTCGGCAAGTCGACCCTGACAAACGCGCTCGTCGGCGAAAAGATCGCCATTGTTTCCAACAAGCCGCAGACCACCCGAAGCCGTATTATCGGCATTGTGAGCCGCGGCGATACGCAGCTGGTTCTGATTGACACGCCGGGATTCCACAAACCGCGGACCCGGCTCGGAGATTATATGGTCAATGTGGTGCGTGAGAGCGTTGCCGACGTGGATTGCGTGCTGCTCCTGGTCGAGCCGATCGCATCCATCGGCCCGCAGGAAGAGGCTTTGATCTCCCGTATCGAGGAACAGGATCTGCCCGCCATCCTGGTTATCAACAAAATCGATACCGTGGAAAAAGAGCGCCTGCTCGAGGTGATGGCGGTTTATTCCGCGCGCCATACGTTTGATGCCATTATCCCCATTTCCGCCCGTACCGGCGAGGGGCTGGAAGATCTGCAGACGGAAATGGCAAAATATGCCGCAGAAGGTCCCCACCTCTTCCCGGACGACATGATTACCGACCAGCCGGAACGGGTGATCTGCGCGGAACTGATCCGCGAGAAGCTGCTGCTGTGCCTGGAAAAGGAAATCCCCCACGGAACAGCCGTCGAGATCACAAAGTTCTCCGAGCGTGACAACGGCCTGATCGACATTGAGGCCACGATCTTCTGTGAGAAGGACAGCCACAAGGGCATTATCATCGGAAAGAAGGGCGCAATGCTCCGCAAAGTGGGCGAGCTTGCCCGAAAGGATATGGAAGAGTTTCTGGATGCCCGCGTGAATCTCCAGACCTGGGTCAAGGTGAAGGAGAGTTGGCGTGATTCTCTTGCCCAGCTGCGAAACTTCGGTTATACGGAGTAACACGGATGTACCTGACGGAAAACGCGCTGATTCTGCGCGAGGTCCGCTTTCGCGAGTCCGACCGCATTCTGACCGCACTGACGGCAGACCTCGGCAAGGTTACCCTTGCCGCCCACGGGGCGCTGAGCAAAAAAAGCAGAATCGCTGCCGCTACGCAGCAGCTGACCTATGCGGAACTGACCCTCTTTGCGAAGGACGGACGCTACAGCGTGCGCGAGGCCGTTACCCGGGAAGCTTTCGCCGGCCTGCGCTCGGAACTGGAGCGTTTTGCGCTCGGCACCTATCTGGCGGAATGCCTGGAGCTCTTTGCCTCCGAAGGCCAGCCGGAGCCTGACCTGATGCAGCTCGGCCTGAACAGCCTGTATGCCGTCAGCGAGGGAATCGGCGGGCTGAAAAAAGTCAAGGCTGCGTTTGAGCTTCGTCTTGCCGGCCTGGAGGGCTATGCCCCGGCAACCGATTCCTGTGCTGTCTGCGGCAGAGCGGATATTCAGGAACCGGTTTTTCTTCCGGACGACGGAATGACAATATGCAGGAAGTGCCGGAAGGACCGGCGAAGCCTGCCTCTCTCCGATGCCGCGCTGACAGCCATGCGGCATATTCTGAATGCCGCGCCGAAGAAAATGCTCTCGTTCAGCCTGGAGGATGCAGACCTTGACCTGCTGGCGAAAGTTTCGGAAAACTGGCTGCTGCACTGCACCGGCCGGGAAATCTCATCCCTGCAGTATTACCGGAATCTGATCGGCGGTGTGCTCAGCCGCGAGACAGAGAGACCGGAGGAGATCCCACGGGGGAAGGAATAAAATGGAAAAGTCGTACAGTATTTTGGAACTGCCCGCCATTCTGCAAATGCTGGCGGCCCAAGCGGAATCCGGCATGGGAAGGGAAGCAGCCCTTGCGCTGCAGCCTTCGGTCAATGCCGAGGAGGTTCGCCGCCGCCTGCAGGAGACGAATGATGCTGCCCGTCTGATGACATTGCGCGGCAGCCCTTCATTTTCGGGCGTCCGGGACATCCGTCCGGCTCTGGATCGTGCCCGGCTGGGCGGCATTCTGAACGGCAGGGAACTGCTGGACATTGCAGGCGTTGCACGCTGCGCAAGGCTCTGCAAGGCGTACATCGCCGAGGACAAGACCGAAAAAACCAGTATTGACAGCCTGTTTCATGCGTTGCGCGCCAATAAATTTCTGGAGGAACGGATCACAACCGCGCTTCCGGCAGAAGACGAGGTCGCGGACAGCGCCTCCCAGGATCTGGCGGACATCCGCAGAAAGATGCGGGCCGCTTCGGCGCGCGCCAGAGAAGCCCTGAACAAGATTCTTTCCTCGCCGTCCTATGCCAAAGCGCTGCAGGAGCCCATCATCACCATGCGTTCCGACCGCTATGTGCTTCCGGTACGTGCCGATCACAAATCCGCCGTGCCCGGCCTGGTGCACGACATCTCCGCCTCCGGCATGACGCTGTTTATCGAGCCGATGGCCGCCGTGAAGGCAAACAACGAGCTGCGGGAACTTGCCGCCAGAGAAAAGTTGGAGATCGAACGCATCCTCGGGGAACTGTCAGCAGCCTGTGCGGAGTATGCCGATGATTTCTCCGAAGACTGTGTGCTGCTGGTTCGCCTGGATCTGATCTTTGCCAAGGCACGCCTGTCCTTTAAAATGGATGCCGTTCCCGCCGGGAGTACGGAACGCGGGATCGTGCTGCGCAGAGCGCGCCACCCGCTGCTGGATCCGGCAAAGGCGGTCCCGATCGACCTGACGCTCGGAGAGGATTTTGACACCCTGGTCATCACAGGCCCGAACACCGGCGGCAAGACCGTGGCGCTGAAGACCATCGGCCTGCTCGCTGCGATGAACCAGTGCGGACTTCACATTCCCGCTGCGGACGGGAGCGCCCTGCCGGTATTCAACCATATTCTGGCGGATATCGGCGATGAGCAGAGCATTGAGCAGAGCCTGTCCACATTCTCCGCTCATATGAAGAATATCGTGCAGATCCTGGATGCGTGCGAAGACCGGTCGCTGGTGCTCTTCGATGAACTCGGCGCCGGGACCGATCCGACCGAAGGTGCGGCTCTGGCCATCTCGATCATCGAGTATGTCCGCCGCTGCGGGGCGATTACAGCAGCCACCACACACTATGCAGAACTGAAGATCTACGCCACCAATGAGCCCGGCGTTCAGAACGCTTCGTGCGAGTTTGATGTGGAAACGCTTCGGCCGACGTACCGGGTCCTGGTTGGGGTTCCCGGTAAATCCAACGCCTTCGCCATCTCCGGCAGGCTGGGTCTGCCGGAAAGCATCATCCGGGATGCGGAAGGACGCATCGGAACCGAGAGCCGGAGTTTTGAAGCGACCATCGAGAAGCTGGAGGAGACCCGCCTCGCCATGGAGCGCGACCGAACCGAAGCGGAACGCCTGCGCAAAAAAGCCGAGGAAGAAGAGAAGAAAGCTTCCATGCTGCGCGCGGAGCTCTCCGTACGCCTGGAGAAGGCCGAAGTCAAAGCCCGCCGCGATGCGCAGCGGATTCTCGACGAGGCGCGTGAAACAGCCGACGGCGTCTATGCCGAACTGGACGAGATGCGCCGGCGCATCAACGACGAACAGGAAACGGAGGAAATCAACCGTGCCCGTACGGAGCTTCGGCGGCGCCTGAACGAACACGAAGCCAGGCTGCGCTCCCCCGAAGAAACGCTGCCGCAGGAAGAAAAGAAATCCGCGCGTCCGCTGCGCGCCGGAGATACCGTGCAGATCAAAACCATGGGCGTCCGCGCGCAGGTGCTGTCCGTTTCCAAGGACGGGACCGTCAGCCTGAAAGCGGGCATCATGACCGTTACGGCGAAAGAGGACGAGCTCCTGCTGCTGGAAGAGGCAAAGCCTTTAAAACAGGAAACCGCCCCTGTCCAGGGAACCGGATCCCGCCTGATGCACGTCCCGACGGAGATCGACCTGCGCGGGATGGAATCGATTGAGGCGGTGCTGACGGCTGAGCGCTACCTCGACAGCGCAGCCATGGCAAAGCTGAAAACCGTCACCATCATCCACGGAAAAGGAACCGGTGCCCTGCGCGATGCGGTGCGTAAAATGCTGAAAACCAATAAACTGGTGAAAAGCTGGCGGCAGGGCCTTTACGGCGAGGGCGAGGCCGGGGTAACCGTGGTCGAACTGAAATAAATTTCAGACGCAGCCTGTCCCGAAAATAGGCAAAACAACGAAAGCTTGAAAATCTGTTGACGTATGGCTATAAATTTGATAAAGTATCGAACAGCACAAGGATTATGCGTGATTATGTGATTATTCTGACTGGAATCAAGGAGAGGCAAGTATGTTCAGCAAAGAAGTAGTTATTGACAATCAGGTCGGCCTGCATGCCAGACCCGCAACATTCTTCATTCAGAAAGCCAATGAGTTCAAGAGCAGCATCTGGGTCGAGAAGGAAGAGAGAAGAGTCAACGCAAAGAGTCTTCTGGGCGTGCTTTCCCTGGGCATTGTCAAAGGCACGGCAGTAAAGATCATTGCCGACGGTGTGGACGAAGAAGAAGCGATCGAAACGCTTTCTGCACTGATTGCCTCTGATTTTTCGGAGTGAGCCGGGATTCGGCAGAATTTAACCAGAGAACTGAGGGGACTGTTTCTGTTCTGAGACAGCCCCTTCTGTTTGTTTAAGGAGAGCCATGGAAGCACTGCTTGAGAAGGCAAACCGCCTTCCGCTTCTGCCGGGCGTCTACCTGATGCTGGATGCACAGGGCACGGTGATTTATGTCGGCAAAGCGAAAAAACTGAAAAACCGGGTAAGCAGCTACTTTCACGGTGAGCATCTCCCGAAGGTTGCGGCCATGGTTGAAAAGGTGGCTGACTTTCAGGTCATTGTTGCCGGCAGCGAATTTGAAGCGCTGGTTCTGGAAAACTCACTGATAAAACGGCACAAGCCGCACTACAACATTCTGCTCAAGGACGACAAGGGCTATCCCTTCATCCGCGTGGATCGCAGGGCGGAATACCCGCGGATGGAAATCGCCTCCCGGGCGCTGAAGGACGGCGCCGACTATTACGGACCCTTCGGCGGCAGGAGCCAGAGCCGCACTATCATCAATGCGGTGTCTGCGGCGCTGCTGCTCCCGGACTGCAGCAGGAGTTTTCCCCGGGACATCGGCAGGGAGCGCCCCTGCCTGAACTATCATATGGAAAAATGCGCCGGCTGGTGCCTGCGCGACTCAGACCCCGTTGATTACCGGACAAGAATGGACCAGGCGGTCCTGATCCTGCAGGGCAAAAGCGAAGAACTGACCGAGTCTTTGCGCCAGGAGATGGAACAGGCTGCCGAAGACCTGCGCTTCGAACGCGCCGCCGAGCTTCGCGACCGCATCCGTGCCATTGAAGGCCTGCAGACACGCCAGAGGGTCATCGCAACCGTATTTAACGATACCGACGCCGTGGGCTTTCGCCGCGGTGCAAAAAGCTGCTTTACCGTGCTCCACTTCTCAGGCGGCGATCTTGCCGACAAGGAAGTGGAAATGCTTGAGGAGCCCCTCGAAGACGACAGCGAAGCCGTTGCCAACCTGGTTCGGCAGTACTATACCGTGACCGGGGCTGTCCCGCCAAAGACGATTCTTCTCCCCTGCGAGGTGGAAGGGCTGGAAGCGCTGGAAGAGCTGATCAGCGAATCTGCCGGGCGGAAGGTTTCTCTTGAGGTACCGAAGCGCGGCGAGCGCCTGCGTCTGGTGGAGAGTGCCCAGCTGAATGCGCAGGAGGAAATCTTCCGCCGGACAACGCAGGAGCAGCGGCGCAGCAAGACGCTGGAGTGGCTGCAGCGGGCACTGGAACTGGACGATATTCCGCGGCGGATCGAGGCATTTGATATCTCCAATCTGGGGAATATGGGCATTGTGGCCGCAATGACGGTGTTTCAGGACGGCAAACCCCTGAAAAATGCCTACCGCAAATTCCGTATGCGCGATCAGGACCTGCAGGACGATTACGCCAGCATGTTCCAGGCGGTGACCCGCCGCTTTCAGAGGTATCTGGACGGGGATGAAAAGTTTGCTCCGCTTCCGGACCTGCTGCTCATCGACGGCGGTGAAGTCCATACCCAGACAGCCGTGCGGGCGCTGACAGAACTGGGCCTTTCCGTACCGTGCTTCGGCATGGTCAAGGACGACCGGCACAGAACCCGTGCCCTGGTGACGGCTGACGGAAGAGAGATCGGCATTTCCGGGAATCAGGCGGTGTTTTCTCTCATCGGCAGCATCCAGGAGGAGACGCACAACAGCGCCATCCGGTACCAGCGTTCCCTCCGGAAGGAAGGCCTGCGTTCGCTTCTGGATGAAATCGACGGCATCGGGCCCAGCCGCCGCAACGCGCTTCTGCAGCACTTCCACTCGGTCCGGGCGATTCGGGAGGCAGATCTTGAGGCGCTCTCCGCCGTGGTGCCGCGGAATGCGGCACGGGCGGTTTTTGAAACACTTCACCGAAAGGACGATCAAACGTGCGTGTCATCTCAGGAACAGCCGGCGGAAGACAGCTGAAAAGCCTGCCCGGCGACGCAGTCCGTCCGACTGCCGACCATGTGAAGGAAGCGCTCTTCAACATCCTGCAGTTTGACCTGGAGGGCCGCCGGGTGCTGGATCTCTTTGGCGGAACGGGCCAGCTGGGAATCGAGGCGCTCAGCCGCGGCGCCCGCGAAGCGGTTTTTACTGATCAGAGCAAAAACTCCGTTTCACTGATCCGCGAGAACCTGAAACGCTGCGGAATGAAGGCGCCGGTTCTGCAGACGGACGCACTGAGTTATCTGAACCGCGGGGAAAAATTTGACATCATTTTCATCGACCCGCCCTATGACGCTGGCCTGTACGCACCGGTTCTGGAACGGATAAATGCCGTTGACAACCTGAACGAAGGTGGTATAATAATCTGCGAATCACGCGCGAAAGAGGTTCTTCCCGATCTTCTTTCGCCGTATCGGCTGTTGCGCCGGCGGCATTATGGCTCCATGGCGCTGACGTTTTATACAAGGAGTTCCGAATGAACGCAGAGAACCGCCGCGTTGCCATCTGTCCTGGTAGTTTTGACCCGATTACGCTCGGACATTTGAATATCATCCGCCGCAGTGCCAAGATTTTTGACGAGGTTGTCGTCTGCGTCATGCTCAATGCCACAAAGACTTCACCCATGTTTTCTATCCAGGAACGGGTCAGCATGGTCCGGCGGGCGACGGAACGCTACAAAAACGTCCGGGTTGAAACATCCGACATTCTGCTTGCGGAATATGCGCGTCAGTTCCCGAATGCCGTCATTGTAAAAGGCCTGCGTGCCGCGTCAGACTTTGATTATGAGTTTCAGATGAACCTGATCAATAAAAAGATCAACCCGGATCTGGAAACCATGTTTCTGACGGCGAGTGAAAAGTATACCTTTCTCTCTTCGTCCGTAGTGCGCGAGATGGCAACCTACGGCGCTGACCTGACCGGCCTCGTACCGGACGAGCTGATTCCGGAAATCGAAGAAAAAGCCAAGTTATGGAGGAAAAACTGATGGAGAATGGCGACGTCATAGAACTGCTGGACACCCTTTACAGCATGATCTCGGAAGCCTGGGGCGTTCCGCTCGGAAATGACAAGTGCATCATTGAGCGAGAAAAGGCGCTTGATATCATCACGGAAATCAAGGCGACGATGCCAGCATCTCTGTCGGAAGCCAAGAGGCTGGTTGCCGCGCGCGACGAGTTCATCGGCAATGCCAAAAAGGAAGCCGAGGCACTCCGCAAAAGCAGCGAGGAAAAGGCCCGTACCATGCTCGAAGAGCAGGAAATCGTCCGTCAGGCACGCGTGAAAAGCGCTGAGATGATTTCATCGGCGGAAGCAAAGAGCGCCGAGCTGCGCCGGATCGCCGGTGACTATGTGGACGACATCATGCGTCAGGCCGAGGACAGCCTGAGGAACTCTCTGGAAACGATTCAGTCTGCCCACACTTCGGTCAAGAGCGTCAACGGCAGCGGGCGTACGGTTTCTGCACCTGCGGTTCCGCGCCGGGAGAGAGAAAAAGAAGTCCGGGAAGACGACTTTATCACCCTCCAGTAAACCCGCACCCTGTTACCGAAACAGATTCAGACCGCCCCTCCGGGGGCGGTTTTTTGCGCAAAATGACGAAAAGAAAAAACCGGAGAAAAAAGCTGTAAGAAGCCCTTGATTTTTCAGCGGCGGTCCCCTATAATGGTGGAGCATAGTGGTGAATAGTGGAGCGAAGTGGCTCATAAGGGGTGGCGTACATGACGGGCGAGTATCAGCATGCACTTGACAACAAGGGGAGGATCTTTATTCCTGCCCGGCTCAGGGATGAGCTGGGTCAGGTGCTCTATGCAACGCTGTCCATGGATCGCTGCCTCAGTGTCTACAGTGCTCAGAGCTGGGAATCCCTGACGGAAAAGGTCAATGCGCTGCCTTATATCCGCCAGCGCAAAATGCGCCCTCTGTTTGCTCATGCCGTGCGCTGTGAACTGGATGCGCAGGGCAGGATCCTTCTGCCGCAGAATCTGCGGGACTGGGCCGGCCTGAAAAAGAATGTGACCGTCGTCGGCTGCAATAACCACGCGGAACTTTGGGACAGCGATAGCTGGGCCGAGGTTTTTGCCCTTGAGACGACGCCGGAAAATATTGCCGCAGTCATGGAAGAACTGGATTTCTGATGGGCGGCGCAAGGCATTCAGAGCAGTCTGGAAAAGAAATCACGGATCTGTCTTTCGAGTCCGGAGAGGGAAAACCCGGAGAATCCGGACATGTTTCGGTGCTGCTTCAGGAATGCATCGACGGGCTGAAAATCCGCCCGGAAGGGATTTATCTGGACGGTACCCTCGGGCTGGGCGGGCATTCGGCGGCCATTGCGTCAAAACTGACGACCGGCCGGCTGATCGGCATCGACCGGGATGAAACCGCAATTGTCCGTGCCGGCGAACGCCTGAAGCCCTTCGGCGACAGAGTGACGCTGGTACACGGTACTTTCGGAAACCTGGGGGAAATCCTGGACCATCTGGGTATTCCCGCGGTAGACGGAATGCTTTTTGATCTCGGCGTATCTTCTCCGCAGCTGGATGAAGCGGAGAGGGGCTTTTCTTACCGGATGGATTCCCCGCTGGATATGCGGATGGATCGTTCCCAGAGCAAAACTGCAAGAGATGTAGTAAACGGCTATGACGAGGAAGCTCTCAGCCGGATTCTTTTTACCTATGGCGAAGAGCGTTATGCCCGCCGCATCAGCACGGCGATCGTAAAGGCAAGAGCTCTTGCCCCCATCGAGACGACCGACCGCCTTGTTGAAATAATCCGCAGCGCTATGCCCGCAGCGGCTCTGCGCGAGAAGCAGCATCCGGCAAAGCGCAGCTTCCAGGCGATTCGGATCGAAGTCAACGGTGAACTGAGCGAGGTGGAGCAGATGATGCAAACCGCGCCTGACCGGCTCCGGAAAGGCGGCAGGCTCTGTGTCATTTCTTTCCACTCACTGGAAGACCGCATTGTCAAGCAGGGGATTGCGGCGCGGGAACATGGCTGTACCTGCCCGCGGGAAGCTCCGGTCTGTACCTGCGGCTTTGTACAGACCCTGCGAAGCGTAACAAAAAAACCGATTCTGCCGGCACCGGCTGAGTGTGCCGCCAATCCGCGCGCCAGGAGTGCCCGGCTGCGCGTTGCAGAAAGAGTGTAGCAGTATGAAACTGAAAGAACTGATCGGTCAGCTGACGGTTGCGGCGATGACGGCGGATCCGGAAACCGAGATTACCGGAATCAGCTATGATTCGCGCAAAACCGAGCCCGGCGACCTGTTTGTGGCCATCCGCGGTTTTGAAACCGACGGACATCAGTATATTCCGAAAGCTCTGGAACGCGGTGCTTCCGTGATCCTCTGTGAGACGATAACCGACGCATTGGCTGCGTCGGCAGTGTCCTATGTGCAGGTGGAAGACAGCCGCCTTGCCCTGGCACTGTGCAGCTGCGCCTTTTTCGGTAATCCTTCCGAAGAGATGTTTATGATCGGCTTCACCGGTACCAGCGGGAAAACCAGTTCCACCGTTCTGCTGAAGTATGTGCTGGAAGAGACGCGCGGCATGAAAGTCGGCCTGATTGGCACCCTCGGCATCCAGATTGGGGACCGCGAGCTTCATTCCGAGCATACGACCCCGGAGAGCTACGAACTGCAGAAGCTCCTCCGCCGCATGGCGGATGAAGGCTGCCGTGTCGCGGTGATGGAAGTGTCCTCCCACGCGCTGGAACTCAAGCGCGTTGCGGGCATCCGCTACAACACGGCGGTATATACCAATCTCTCGCAGGATCACCTGGATCTGCACGGCAGCATGGAAAACTATGCTGCCGCAAAGCGTATTTTGTTTAACCACTGCGATACCGCCTGTGTGAATCTGGACGATGCCTGGGGCCGCTTTATGGTGGCCGACAATGCCTGCCCTGTTCTGTTTTACGGAAGCAGCGAGCAGGCGGAACTTCGCTCGGAGAATGCCCGTCTGCTGCCGGACAGGGTCATCTTTGACACCGTGTATGCCGGGCGGAGAATTCCTTCTCAGCTGCATGTACCCGGTTCTTTCGCTTCTCAAAATGCACTGGCTGTAATGGCTGCCGCCCTGACGGTCGGGATCCCGCCGGAGGAGAGTGCCGCTGCACTGGCGAAAGCGCACGGCGTGCGCGGCCGGCTCGAATCGCTTCCGACCGACGGCAATTATCATGTGTTTACCGATTACTCCCATAAGCCGGACGCACTGGAAAAAGTGCTGAAGAGCCTCCGCCCGTCCACGACCGGGAGGCTGATCTGCGTATTCGGCTGCGGCGGCGACCGGGACCGGCTGAAACGGCCGATCATGGCGAAAATAGCGGCGGATAATGCGGATTTTGTCATCCTGACCAGCGACAACCCGAGAACCGAAGACCCGGAAGCGATCCTGGACGAGATCGAACCCGGGATTGCCGGCAGTAAAACGCCGTACATCCGGATCTGCGACCGCATTGAAGCCATTCACCGCGCCATCGACATGGCTGAAGACGGCGATGTGATTCTGCTGGCGGGAAAAGGCCATGAAGATTATCAGATCATCGGGCATGAAAAGCACCACATGGATGAGCGTGAGATTGTAGCCGACTGGATGCAGCACAGAAAGGCAGGGAACAGACCATGACAATACAGTTGCTTTGCGCATTTGTGCTGGCGTTTCTGTTTGCAACGGCATTTGGAAAATCCTATATCCCCTGGCTGGTAAAGGAAAAGGCTAGGCAGGAAATCAAAACCGAAGTAAAGTGGCATGAATCCAAGAGCGGCACTCCGACCATGGGCGGTGTCATGTTCATCCTGGCTGCGGCGCTGGTTTGCCTGACACTGGGATTTCCGGGGATGCTTCACGGTCATTTTGAGCATATCTTTGTTCTCCTGTTTGCGATGGTTTTCGGGGCCATCGGTCTGCTGGACGACTGGAAGAAGATCCGGAAGAAAGAGAACAGCGGGCTTTCCAGCAACGAAAAGTTCCTGCTGCAGCTGGTTGCGGCGCTGGCTTTCCTGCTGGTGATGAAGAAAATGGGCTTCCTGCATACCTCACTGTTTCTGCCTCTTTCCGGGCGGACGGTGATGATGCCGGCGTGGCTTTACTATGTGTTTGCGGTGTTTGTCATTGTCGGCACGGTCAATGCCGTCAACATTACCGACGGCGTGGATGGCCTGGCAACCGGCACTTCGATCCCGGTGTTCCTGTTTTTCGTGCTTGTGACCTTTGCCTGGGGGAAGGACTACCTGCAGCTGGCGATCTTTGCCTCTGCGATGGTGGGCGGCCTGATTGGCTTTCTGACTTTCAACTTCAACCCGGCCAAGGTGTTCATGGGCGATACGGGAAGCCTGTTTCTGGGCGGCGCCATTGCGGCGATGGCTTTTGCCTATGATATGCCCCTGATTCTGATCCCCCTGTGCGTGATGTTCATCATAGAGACGCTTTCGGATATCATTCAGGTCAGTTATTTCAAGATCACCCACGGCAAACGCGTCTTCAAGATGGCGCCGTTCCACCATCATCTGGAGATGGGCGGCTGGACCGGACGCAAGTGGAAGGAAAAAGAGATCTTCGTGCTGTACACCGGTATTTCGCTGATGTGCATGGTGCTGTCATTTTTAATGGTATTTGACCGCTTTTAATCTGCAGTTCCGTCATCTTCTTTGTCATCGGTTACCGGTGTTTAGCCCGGCGAGGCAATCCGCGGATGGCGGAACCGTCTTTTTTTGAGGATTGTAAAATGAAATTTGTTCTCACCTGCGGCGGGACTGCAGGCCACATCAACCCGGCAGTCGCGGTTGCCCAGCGGCTGCAGGAACAGCTGCCGGACTGCGAAATACTCTTCCTCGGCGCCGAAGGGAAAATGGAAATGGATCTGGTTCCGCGCGAAGGCTTCCGCATTCTGCCGCTGAAGGTGACCAATCTGAGCCGCGGGCATCATCTGGAAGACATCAGCCACAATCTGAATTCTCTGAAGAATGTGATTGACGCCGGCCATGAGGCGCGCCGGATTCTGAAGGAATTCCGGCCCGACGCCGTGCTTGGAACCGGCGGCTATGTCTGCTATCCGGTGCTGCATGAGGCGGCCAAGCTCGGCATCCCGACGCTGATTCATGAAAGCAATGCCGTACCGGGTCTCACGACTAAGATGCTGTCCGGTCATGTCAGCTGTGTGCTTCTGGGTTACGAAGAAAGCGCCAGGCATTATTCCGCGGTTCAGGATCTGCGCGTAACCGGGACCCCGGTTCGTGACAGATTCTGTTCGTACACCAGGGAACTTGCGCGGGAGGAGCTCGGCATCCCGGCCGGAATGCCCCTGGTTGTCTCCATGTGGGGGTCGCTGGGCTCCGGGCATATGAACAACACCCTGGTGAAGATGATCCCCCTGATGAAAGGGCAGCGGGACTTCCGCATGATCCATGCCACGGGAAGCTACTACCACAGCGACGTAACCGAAAAGCTTCGCAAGTCCGGCGTCAATCCTGCGGAGTGCAATGTGGAACTGCGGGAGTATATTTTTGATTCCGCACGCGTGCTGAATGCGGCGGATCTCGTCCTGTGCAGGGCAGGGGCTTCGACCCTGTCGGAACTCAGCCGCATCGGAAAACCCGCTCTGATTGTTCCGTCTCCGAATGTGACCAATCACCATCAGGAGAAGAATGCGCGCCTGGTCGAACGTGCCGGCGGGGCGAAAGTGCTGCTGGAAGGGGAGTTTGACGAGGAGAGCTTCCTGCAGGAAATCCGTTCCCTGCTGCATGACCCGGAGGGTCTGCGGGCAATGGGCGAAGCCATGAGTGCGCTTTCGGTTCCCGACGCCCTGGACCGGATCGTGGACGCAGTTCTGGAATACGCGAAAAATTGACTTTTCCTTCCCGGAAAGCTGTGTTATAATAAACGGACCGTATCAAACGGTCCGTTTTCACATAGACAGACAGAATACGGCATCCAGTCAACCGGAGGTTTTCATGGCAAAAACCTGGAGAGAGCGAATCAGTCTTTCGGCGTTTGCCGATGAGGAACAGGAAGAATTCCTGCGCGCCAGGCGGAGAAGGGGCTTCAGCAGACCGCTGATCTTCGTCGTTGTGGTTGTTGCGGCTATTTTTGTGCTGAGTCTCTTCTTCCGTGTGGAAGATATTCGCGTGGAAGGGAACACGCACTATACCGATGAAGAAATTATCCGCGCCATCGACATTGAAGAAGGCGACAACCTCTTTTTCTTCGACCGCTTTGCCGCCATCAGCCGGGTGTTCTCCAAATTGCCGTATATTGAAGAAGTAACACTGAAGCGCGCGCTGCCGAACAGAATCACCATTACGGTGGAGGAAAGCACTGCCATGGCCTATCTGATCCTCGGTGATGAAGAGTGGACCATGGACCACAACTGTAAGATTCTCGGCAAGGCGGCGGAAGGCGAGACGGATCTTCTGGTCCCGATTGTAAATTTTGACCCGGGCACCCTTTTCATCGGCGAGCGCCTGACTGCAGCCAGCGGCGACGACGCGCCCGTGGAATACCTCAACGAGATTCTGCTGCAGTTGGAAGGACGCGGCCTCCTTCAGGAGGTCGACCGCATCAATTTCGAGAACATGAACAGCCCTGAAATCATCTACAACGGCCGCTTTACCTTTGTCATGGGCGGCTATTCCCAGGTCTCGGATAAATTTGCCATGCTCTCCGGCGTTTTGGAAACCCTGAAAGCGGGCGATATGGGCGTCAT
>JAEEGL012303838.1_pt1 | contig 17588 bp, 10 predicted proteins | sample 9134231 | NCBI WGS metagenome assembly JAEEGL01 (sample SAMN16246548, study PRJNA631951) | gut metagenome | biome: gut microbiome; feature: rumen; material: fiber-attached | host: Bos | place: Iran: Karaj | collected 2018-10 | reverse complement strand
CATCCCGGGCGAGCGTGCCAAGATTGCCGTTGAGAGCTACGACGACCGCATCGACCCCGTGGGCGCATGTGTGGGCGTCAAGGGTGGCCGCATTCATGGCATCGTGCGCGAGTTGCGCAACGAGAACATCGATGTGATCAACTACACCACCAATCCGCAGCTCCTCATTCAGCGTGCTCTGAGTCCTGCCAAGATTTCGTCAATGAGGCTCGACGAGGAGGGCAAGCGTGCCGAGGTGTTCCTGAAACCCGAAGAGGTGTCGCTCGCCATTGGTAAAGGCGGTTTGAACATCAAGCTTGCTTCAATGCTCACTGGCTATGCTATCGATGTTTATCGCGACGAAACCGGAAGCGAAAACGAGGAAGACATCTATCTCGATGAGTTCAAGGACGAAATCGACGAGTGGGTGATCGAGGCTCTCAAGAACATGGGCTGTGCTACTGCCAAGGCAGTGCTTCGCACCCCGCGTCAGGATATTATCGACAGGGCCGACCTTGAGGAAGGCACGGTTGACCATGTGTTGAGCGTGTTGAAGGCCGAGTTTGAAGATTAACCCTGCTGTTATTTGGCAGCCTGGCTGCCGGCAAGATGCGTTTCGCCACATCGGCCACTATGTTTCTCATTTAAATTGTAATTAAAAATTTTCTATGAGTATAAAAATAAGTAAAGTAATTAAAGATTTAAATGTTGGCGTTCAGACGATTCAGGACTTTCTCAACAAAAAGAAAGTTGATGCGACAATAACTCTCAATGCTCGCATCGACGAGGACATTTACAACCTCCTTGCCAAGGAATTCAAGCCCGACATGGAACTCAAACTCAAGTCGGAGAAATTCACTAACGAGCGACAGAACGAGAAAGCCAAGATCGCTGCCGAGCAGGCCGCCAAGGAAGACAAAAAGGTGGAAGAAATCAAGACCGAGGTGGAAGTGAATGGTCCCAAGGTGCTTGGTAAGATCGACCTTTCCAATATGGGCAAGTCAGGCAAGTCAGGCAAGTCTTCCAAGAAGTCCGAAGCGAAAACCGCACCCGCTCCCGAGAAGAAGAGCGAGCCGGCTCCTGAAGCCAAGGAAGAAAAGGCTGCCGAACCCGTGGCCGAAGAAAAGCCCGAGGTGCAGACCACTGCCCCCGAACCCGTGGCCGAAGAGAAACCCGAGGTGCAGACTGCTGCTCCCGAACCTGTGGCCCAAGAAAAGGTTGAGGAACAGGAACAGTCCGCTCCTGAGCAGCCTGCCGCTACCGAGACTCCTGCCCCGAAAGCCGAAGATGAGGTAGAAATCTTCACCACTGGCACTCCTGAACTCAAGAACACCATCAATGTGGTGGGCAAGATCGACCTGAGCGCCATCAACCAGTCGACCCGTCCCAAGAAGAAGTCCAAGGAAGAGCGCCGCACCGAGCGCCTCAACAAGGAGAAGGCTCGTCAGGCCGAGGCCGAAGGCAAGAAGAAACGCAAACGCATAGGTAAAGAAAAAGTTGACATCGAGAAGAGTGCTCAGCAAATTCAGAGCGACGCAAAGGCCGGAAAGAACGATCCCAAGGCTGGCAAACGCAAGAAGGAGAAGGCAAAACGCCCCTTCAAGCCCGAAGTGAGCGAAGAGGATGTGCAGCGCCAGGTGAAAGAGACGCTGGCTCGCCTCACTGCCAAGACGCAGAAGAAGAGCGCCAAGTGGCGCCGCGAGAAACGCGAAGCCGTGCGTGAGGAAGAACAGGCCGAGGCCGCTTTGCTGGCTGCCGAGCAAAAGACACTCAAACTCACCGAGTTCGTTACTGCCAACGACCTTGCCGCCATGATGAATGTGCCGGTCAACAAGGTGATTGGTACCTGTATGAACCTGGGTGTGATGGTGTCGATCAACCAGCGACTCGATGCCGAGACCATCAACATCGTGGCCGACGAATTCGGTTTCAAGACCGAGTATGAGAGCGCCGATGTTGCCGAGGCCATCCACGAGGAGGAAGACAGCCCCGAGGACCTCGAGTCGCGTCCGCCTGTGGTGACCGTCATGGGCCATGTCGACCATGGTAAGACTTCGCTGCTCGACTACATTCGCAACTCTAATGTGATTGCCGGCGAGGCTGGTGGCATCACGCAGCACATTGGTGCTTATAATGTGAAGCTGTCCAACGGCCGCCGCATCACCTTCCTCGACACTCCTGGTCACGAGGCGTTCACCGCTATGCGTGCCCGTGGTGCCAAGGTCACCGACATTGTGATTGTGATTGTCGCTGCCGACGACGCCGTGATGCCCCAGACCGTTGAGGCACTGAATCACGCGTCGGCTGCCGGCGTGCCCATCATCTTTGCCATCAACAAGATCGACAAGCCCGGTGCTAACCCCGATAAGATCAAGGAAGAACTTGCCAACATGAACTACCTCATCGAGGAGTGGGGCGGCAAGTATCAGAGCCAGGACATCAGTGCCAAGAAGGGTATCGGTGTCGAGGAACTCATGGAGAAGGTGCTGCTCGAGGCCGACATGCTCGATCTCAAGGCCAATCCCAACCGCAACGCTACCGGTTCTATCATCGAGTCGTCGCTCGACAAGGGCCGTGGCTACATTGCCACCGTGCTCGTCGACAATGGCACGCTGCGCGTGGGCGACATCATCCTGGCTGGTACGCACTTCGGCAAGGTGAAGGCCATGTTCAACGAGCGCAACCAGCGCATCAAGGAGGCCGGCCCTTCGTCACCTGCCCTCATTCTGGGTTTGAACGGCGCTCCCACCGCAGGCGACAAGTTCAATGTGATGGAAACCGACCAGGAAGCACGCCAAATTGCCAACAAGCGCGAGCAGCTGCAGCGCGAGCTCGGTCTGCGCACGCAGAAGCGTGTCACCCTCGAGGACATTGGCCGCCGCAAGGCTCTGGGCGACTTCCACGAACTCAACTGTATCGTCAAGGGCGATGTCGATGGTTCTATCGAGGCGTTGAGCGACTCACTCATCAAGCTCTCTACCCCCGAGGTGCAGGTGAATGTGATTCACAAGGCTGTGGGTGCTATCACCGAGAGCGATGTGACTCTGGCTGCTGCCAGCGATGCCTACATCATTGGCTTCCAGGTGCGTCCCAGTGCCGATGCCAAGCGCCTTGCCGCGCAAGAGGGTGTCGACATCCGCATCTACTCCATCATCTACGATGCCATCGAGGAGGTGAAGAGCGCTATGGCAGGCATGCTCTCGCCCGACATCAAGGAGGAAGTCCTGGGCACCGTCGAGGTCAAGGAGGTTTACCACATTTCAAAGGTGGGTACCATTGCTGGTGCCATCGTGCGTGAAGGCAAAATCAAGCGCACTTGCAAGGTTCGCATCATTCGCGACGGCATCGTGGTCTACACGGGTCAGCTGGGCTCGCTCAAGCGATTCAAGGACGACGCCAAGGAGGTGGGTACCAACATGGAGTGCGGTTTCAGCGTGCAGAGCTACAACGACCTGGTTGTGGGCGACATCGTTGAAGCCTTCGAAGAGATTGAAGTTCAAAAGACTTTGTGATCATAGCTTAAATTTTGTGTATGACAAGGGGTTGCGGCACACGAGCCACACCCCTTTGTCTTTCACATGAAATCAGTTGTAAGTCATTTTGAGATTGTTTACTGATAACTGAAAACTGGCTACTGAAAGCTGAAAACTCATGCATACCTACTACTTGAACATAGGCTCAAATCTGGGCGATGCCCGCGCCAATCTGCGGCGCGCCATTGCGGCGTTGTCGGCAGGCACCGGTGGCTGTGCCGTGACCCGCACAATGGAGAGCGAGCCCTGGGGCTTTGACTCGCCCCACCGCTTTGTGAATGTGGGTGTTATGCTGCGCAGTGCCCTCGAACCGCTCGACATGCTCCAGTGGCTTCACGACATCGAGCACCGGTTGGGCAGTGCCGCTCACCGCGATGCCCAGGGCGGCTATGTCGATCGCCTGGTCGATATCGACATCATGGCCATCGACAACCTGGTCATCGACACCCCCGAACTCACCGTTCCCCACCGTCACCTCATGGACCGCGACTTCTTTTACCTGCTCATGCGCCAGCTCAATCCCGACTGGACCCACCCCCTCACCGGCGCCCCCCTCCCCACCAAATAAAAATCTGACAACTGACAACTGACCACTGAAAACTGAAAACTGAAAACTGTTTTCTTCGCTTTTCATGCGGTGCAATTTGGTCAGTTGCGAGAAAATACTTACATTTGCCTTCCCAAAAGAAAACCAATTATACTAAATAAACAATTTATTCCTTAAAAACACAATTTCAATGGACAACAAAGAATTGATGCTCAATGCCAACCATCTGGTGGCAGCACTCCAAAAGCCGGCTTCGCAATTCACCAAGGCCGACATTATCAAGTACATCGAGGATAATGAGATTAAGATGGTGAACTTCATGTATCCTGCTGGTGACGGCAAGCTCAAAACCTTGAATTTCGTCATCAACAACCTCGAGTATCTCGAGACCATTCTCACCTGTGGCGAACGCGTCGACGGCTCGAGCCTGTTCTCGTTCATCCAGGCAGGCAGCAGCGACCTCTATGTCATGCCTCGCTACAGCACTGCTTTCCTCGATCCCTTCAACGAAATTCCCACCCTGTGCATGCTGTGCTCCTTCTTCGACAAGGACGGCAATCCGCTCGAAAGCTCGCCCGAGAACACCCTCAAGAAGGCTTGCGACGCATTCCGCGAAGTCACCGGCATGGAATTCCACGCCATGGGCGAACTGGAATACTATGTGATTTTTGCCGACGAGGAACTCTATCCCGCAGTGGACCAGCGCGGTTACCACGAATCGGCTCCCTACGCCAAGGCCAACGACTTCCGCACCCTGTGCATGAAGTATGTGGCCCAGACAGGTGGTCAAATCAAGTATGGCCACAGCGAGGTGGGCAATTTCACTCAAGATGGCTTGACCTATGAGCAAAACGAGATAGAATTCCTGCCAGTGCCCGCACAGCAGGCTGCCGACCAGTTGATGGTGGCCAAGTGGGTGATCAGGAATCTGGCCTATCAAATGGGCCTCAATGTCACCTTCGCTCCCAAGATCACTGTGGGCAAGGCCGGTTCGGGTCTGCACATCCACATGCGTATGATGAAAGATGGCCGCAACATGATGGTGAGCAATGGCGAGTTGAGCGACGATGCACGCCGCATGATTGCCGGCATGATGGACCTGGCTCCCGCCATCACCGCCTTTGGCAACAAGAATCCTATGGCCTACTTCCGCCTGGTGCCTCACCAGGAGGCTCCTACCAATGTGTGCTGGGGCGACCGCAACCGCTCGGTGCTGGTACGCGTGCCGCTGGGATGGACCGCTGGCGTGGACATGTGCTCTACAGCCAATCCGCTTGAGGGCAAGAGCAACTACGACACCTCGCTTAAGCAGACGGTGGAGATGCGCTCGCCCGACGGTTCGGCCGACATCTATCAGCTCATTGCTGGTCTGTGCGTGGCTTGCCGTCACGGTTTCGAGATGCCGAATGCACTCGAGGTGGCCAAGCGCACTTATGTAGATGTGAATATCCATGACAAGGCCAACGAAGACCGCCTGGAGCAACTGGCTCAGCTGCCCGACAGCTGCGTGGCCTCGGCCGACTGCCTGGAGAAGCTGCGTGGCGTGTTTGAGGAGCACGATGTGTTCAGTCCTGCCATGATCGATGGCATTATCAAGCAGTTACGCGACTTTAACGATGTAACTCTGCGTCGCGATATCGAGCACAATCCCAAGGAACTGCAGAAACTGGTTAACACCTATTTCCACTGCGGCTAAACCCATAAGCGGTCTTAACCCACGATTTGGGCATAACCACGATTTGGGCATACCCACGATTTGGTCTTAACCCACGATTTGGGCATAACCCATAACAAACGATTAAAGCCGAGGCGATACCCTTCGCCCCGGCTTTTTTTGATGATGCATGGAAAAATACTAATAATTTTGATTATTCATAAAAAAAATATATATTTGTAACAGTTTTAAGCAACAACAAAAAAGAATTTCTATAATTCTATTTTGAATCCACGCCGAAGTACATAAGGACAAAGCACAGTGGTGCTTGATATTAGGCGTGGGATTAAAACTACACATAAAAGGCGTTTACTTTAACGCTCATCAACACGTTCCGAACTTCGAACACTTGGAATAAACCTGTAGTTGATGGCGCAACGGTAGATGTCCTCGGGATATGCTTTCAAAGTATCTCCCATTATTTGAGATGCCACAGATAGTCTTTCTTGTCATGTGACATATGATAATAGTGGTTTATGACTTTGCCATTCGCATATCGACGTGGGCTTCGGCGTTGCTTGTCTTTACAGGATGGCAAGTTCGAAGGCCTGGAACGTGAGATAAGCAAAAGTATCGAATCTCACGTCTTTTTCTTTTTATTGCTAACACATTTCTTGTAGAGATTCGCAAGAGGGATAATTAAAAAAAACTTGCGAATATGTCAAGAACCATCAAAATCGGAAGATCCAGTGACAATGATTATGTAATTAATGACCCGACGGTTTCTCGCCATCATGCCTTGCTAACAGTGAGCGATGATAAGCAAAGCGGTTTGTTGCGAGATCTGGACTCAGGCAATGGAACTCAAGTGAATGGTGTGAAAATCAAAAAGGAAACACCTGTCAATGCCAATAGTCAATTAAAATTCGGCAACACTGTAGTCACGCTTTCGTCAATTGTCAATCACACTGTTGTTAAGCCAATAAACAATGATCCTAACACAAAAGTGATAGGCCGTGGGAGTGAATGTCAAATTAGGTTTTCACAGGACGATGTCTCGCAACGTCACGCCATTTTGTCATGCCGCGCCGATGGTTCTGTTTATATTCAGGATTGTAACTCAACTAATGGCACATTTGTTAATGGCAATCGCATTACAAGTCAGCAGCTAAAATCAGGCGACATTGTAACAATCACCCAAAACTATCGCCTTGATTGGGAGAAATACTTTCCTTTCGCAAAGCCCGCCCCCAAGTTTACTCAGAAAAGAGCGCTTGTCGTTGCCGCTGCACTTGTTGCTGTAGTAGCCGTATGCTTCGGCATCTTCAAGCTTTCTGGCAACAAGGTCTGGGGCAAAGAGAAAATCTATGAACAATATAGTGACGCCGTATGCATGGTTATAGAACAACATGGCTATAAAGTGTTGCTTGGTGGGGAAGACATTACAGCCGACCTATGTCGTGATTATTTGAAAATCACCCCCAGTGAATATATTTATGTTGATCAAAACCACAATATCAAACCCGTTTTGGGCGACGGAAGCGAAACAAACGGTGGGCAGGGTACCGCATTCTTCATCAGCAATGATGGCAAACTGGTCACCAACCTGCATGTCACCCGCCACTGGCTATTTAGCCATGATGAAGAGATCATAGAGCAAAAAGCCAAAGAATACCTCTCATTGCTGGCTGCCGCTATTGATCCCCGCTATAACAGTCTCAAAATTGAAGTAGAAAAAATCAATAGCATCAACATCGTACCCAACGGATTGCCTATCACTCCCAACAATGCCATTGCCTGCCAGGAGATTAAAGCAAATAATGATGTAAACAAAGATGTGGCAATCATTCAAACTGAGAATCGCACCCTTCCCGCTGGTGTGAAGCACATCGTTGATTTAGGCGACATCAACACTGGCGAAGAGGCCGTAAAAGAAGGTCAAACCATTTTCACAATAGGGTATCCTCTTGGCACTAATATTAACTTGAACAGCAATATGGAACTTAAAAATCAAATACATGAGGGCTCTGTCACTCAAAATATGGGTGCCTATGAGTTTGGTCATGATGCAGCGACCACGCATGGAGCAAGCGGATCGCCCATTTTCAACGACAAAGGCGAACTCATCGGCATTGTGAGCTCGGGGGTTGACGGCACCCAAGGTTTCAACTATGCCGTCAAAGCGAAGTGCATTCTTGAACTCATAAACAAATAAACACTAATATCAAACTCTTAAACAATTAAAACTATGGCTACAAAAAAATGTTCTAACGGTCATCAGTATGACTCAAACATCTATGGCGACAACTGTCCATTTTGCCCCAGTAATAATAGACCTGGAGAGGGACATACACAAGTGAACAATCCTGGTGCCACTGTTGCTACAGGAGACAATAGTAATCAAGCAGATTCTCCCACAGTTCCCGTTTCACCGTCACCGGTTCCCGAAGTGGGTGGTACTGTGATAAGGCGTAAAGACGGCGGTGTAGAAAACCGTCGGCTGGTGGGAGTTCTCGTTTCTTATAGCGACAATCCGTCAGGAGAAATCTATAAAGTGTATGAGGGCCGCACGGTGATAGGAAAAGACCCTACAAGCGACTTATGTATTGAGGACGAGAGCATCTCACGTCAGCATTTCCTGATTCAGTATGTTGAGGCAAAAGATGTGTTTCGCGCTCAAGACATGGGGTCGTCAAACGGCTCGTATGTGAACGGCAATGTGTATGTATTGGGCGACATAGTTGAATTAAAAACTCACGACATTATTGTACTGGGTCGCACTAAATTCATATTCTTGGCAATTCCGCAATTCTAAAAGATCTTATTATGAGTGATAAATATAATTATTGCCACATTGCAGAGCTGACCGATGTGGGTTGTAAACGCGCCGCTAACGAAGACTGGCTCACTCACTTTGAAAGCCCTAACGGTCTTGTGGCTGTCGTTTGCGATGGCATGGGTGGGCATGTGGGCGGACAAATCGCCTCACACACCGCCATTGATGCCATCACGCAATATATGATGCAAGAGCGCAAAGGTGACACTCCGGCTCAACTCATCACTGATGCCATCAATGCCGGTAACCAGGCCATTTTGAATCGCGCGGCACAACAGCCCGAACTCACGGGTATGGGCGCTACTTGTGTCATGCTCATTGTGCGCGACGGATTGGTTTTTATTGGTTCGGTGGGCGACAGTCGAGTCTACCTGATTCGAAATCACACAATCAAGCAACTTACCAAAGATCAAAGCTATGTGCAAATGCTTGTTGATGCCGGAACATTAACAGCCGAGCAAGCCGAACATCACCCACGCAAGAACGAAATCACAAATGCTCTGGGATTGCCTAGCATGGAACCTGCCACAGTGCTTCCATCGCCCATCAAGCCACAAGCCGGTGATTGTTTCATGCTATGTTCCGACGGACTTAGCGGCATGGTATCGGATAAAGACATTTGTAAGGTGGTGAGCCGCCAAAGCGAAATGAGTCAGCAAGAACGTGTGAATGAGCTAGTAGAACGCGCTAGAATTAATGGTGGGGTTGATAATATCACTTGCCAAATTGTGGAATTCTCTATCACACCGGGAGGTGACCCCGAGGAAATAATCGAAAAGAAAAGAAAAAAACGCCAACTTGTTACCGCTATTCTTGGCATTGCTGCTATTGTGGCAGCACTCACCATCATAACGCTGATGTTTTTCAACAAAAAAAAGAATGTGCACAGCCCTGAAATTACAACCCTGTTTGAGACCACCGACACGATAGTCAACATGAAGTCTGTGCCATTTATTGATGGAAGCAGATTTATGGAGATTGCAGAAAACAGAGATTTTGGAGGTGTAACCATTGTTGAGAATGCAGCCGACAATTACAAAGTGGTTATAAAACAGCCACTCACAGTGCGTGACATGGAAATCAAGCCTGCAAATTGCGTGAAAATCACATATACTGATGTAGATAGCTCACAATGCTATCTGGAATTTTGTGGCGACCTTGGCGAAGATGATAATGAAATTGCAATTGTGCTGAGTGACAAGAACGGCAAAAACAAGCATGGTTTTTCCATTCCTCTCATCCGACTGACTCCCGATGTGCCGCTTGAAGACGAAACTGCACCCGAGAAAGGCTTAGACAGAATTTGGGACCGTTTGCTACCAGTGCACATTTCTAAGAAGAACCCCAACGGCGGCAATGCTCACAAGGCTAAGGAAACTCCGCCTGATGAGGGTGCATTGGAGAATGTCGAAACCGAAACCGATAAAGAACAACCGCTTGAATACAAGGTTCTTGTCAACAAAGACGAGTATGTCATTATCCTTAATGGCGAGGGCGGCGATAAAAACATCAAAATAGGTGATTACGCTTTTCCTGACGTTTATATGCAGTCTAAAGAGTTTGACCGTTACTCTATATCATGTAATGGCGCTACTTGCAAAATCACTATTTTAAAACGGCCTAAAGACTCGTTCCCCATTCATGTGAAAACGCAACCTGAACGAGGTGTGAGACTCAAGATAATGAATGGAAAACAATGATGTCTTTTAATATGCTATAAAGACTTAACGTAATTTTCAGTTATGCCATCAAATACTTTTCCCGAGCAAATAGACCAATATACCTTAACAGGCATTTTGGGCAGTGGTGGTATGGGGTGTGTGTATGATGCCTTCGATGCCAATGGGCAACATGTGGCCCTGAAAATGATGAGCAACAACCTTAGTTATAACCCCCTGTATAGGACGCTATTTGAGAATGAGGTCAATGCCCTGAAAGATATGAGTCACCCCAATATTGTCAAGATTTTGGGCAATCCTTTCTCTGATAAGGCCGGCAATTTTTACTTGCCTATGGAGTTTGTTGACGGAAAAACTGTTGCACAATACATCTGCGACAGAGGAATGCCGTTTTCATGCGACGAGGCAGTCTCAATCATGTGCAAGATACTCGATGCCATTGGTTATGTTCACAAACACGGGCACATACATCGCGACATCAAACCATCGAACATCATGATAAGCCCTGACGGCAATGATGTGTGTCTAATCGACTTTGGAATCGCTAAAGATGCCAAAGTGGGTTCAACTGGCCATACGGTGGGCACTATTATTGGTACTGACGGCTACATGAGTCCTGAGCAAGCCAATGGGTTGAATATTGACAAACGTACCGATATTTATTCGCTAGGTTGTGTGTTGTTTTATATGCTCACTGGGCAAGATGCCATCCAGAAGCAGCAGAACAATCAGGCCACAATCATTGCCATTAACAACACAGCCATGCCCATGCCATCAAGTGTGAATCAGTCTGTACCGATCTGGATTGACCAAGTCTTTGCTGTGGCAGTAGATAAAGACATGACCAAGCGTTATCAGAAAGCTTCTGATTTCAAAAGCGCCCTTCTCCAGCATGGCACCACACCTGACGTTGTCGTCGTCACTCCAACAGTGACCGTGGGTCGTGGAAAGAACAATGACATCACAATTAACGACCCATACCTACATGTCAGCTCAAATCACCTCACTATTACGGGAACCAAAGAAGTTGTGAACGGACAAGTCAATCATTTCATTCACATCATAGACCACAGCACCAATGGCACTGGGATTAGCGGCAAACTCTTCAAGAATGCAACTGAAACGATAAATTATACATCAATGGCTAATCTTCCTGAAGTGTTGCTGGCGGGTTATCCTGAGTTCACCCTCGACTGGGTGCAAGTGATAGCTCGGCTCAAACAACAAGGGTGGGGAAACCAACCGCAACCACAACCTATTCTAGACCTTGTAGAACCTGTCAAAAAGCCGTGGTGGAAATCTTGGGGCTGCATGTCGGTCTTTTTGGTATCATTTATTCTAATCACACTCTTTTTATAACAAATAACCATGACCAAATCAATCACAATAGGACGCAGTACCAACTGCAATATTATCATGCCGCCACAATATGAAAAAGTGAGCCGCATGCATGCGCGCATCAGCATCGTGGGCGGTCATTATGTGTACGAGGACATGAGCAAGCACGGCACCGTAATAGCAGGCCGCTTGGTTCAAAACGGCACTCGTGTAACAATAGCTCCTGGAGCCGATGTGCTTCTTGCCGGCTCGGTGCCACTACCCTGGACCGAGGTCTATCGTCAATTGCCATTAGGCGGAGTACCCATTAACCCTGAACCGCAACCAGTTTTTCATGCTGAAGACAGCTTGCCGGTTGGGTATGGAATACTTTCTTTCCTTATTCCTTTGGTGGGCTGGATACTGTATTTCGTTTGGAATGACACTCGCCCAAACCGCGCCAAGCAAGCGGGTTTGCTGGGATGTGTAGGCTTTGTAGTGAACCTCATCATCATTCTGGCGGCACGCTAAAAACATAGATTCAAAGATTAGCATGACATTTATAAAACACTACTATTATGATAAATAAAGTAATTCTCAACTATCGTATCATTAGAAAAATAGGGCAAGGCGGCATGGGCACAGTGTATCTTGCCGAGAACATCAACATCAGTGAGCAACAAGTGGCCATCAAGGTAATTAATGCTGACATGCTTAACGATTTCACGCGCGAGCGACTAAGACAAGAGGCTCAACGTCTTGCCGAACTCAATCACAATAACATTGTGAACCTCAACAATTACCACAAGGATGAGCAAGGCAATGTTTATCTGATTATGGAGTATGCAAACGGTACAAGTATTGAGACCTATCTTAACGAGGTGCACGGTCTGATAACCGAGGAGCAGATTCTGCCCCTGTTTAATCCCATACTCAACGGCATCAGCTATGCGCACAAGCACGATGTGATTCATTGCGACATTAAGCCGTCTAACATCATTATCAACAGCGAGGGAACGCCTAAAATTCTCGATTTCGGCATCGCTAAAATTGTGGGTGATCAGCAAAACTCCAGCAACTTCATCATGGGTACACCATCGTATATGAGTCCCGAACAGGTTAACGGCGAGCCCCTTGACGCGCGTAGCGACATTTACTCGCTTGGGGTGTTGCTGCACCAGATGCTCACTGGTAATGCACCCTACGACACCACTACACTCACCGAGCAGCAAATCAACGAGAAGGTGGTCAACGAGCCGTTGCCCCGCATGAAGCAATATTATAAATATGTGAGCGATAAAGTGCAGCGGGTGGTTGACAAGGCCACCGCCAAATCGCCTGACGCCCGATACCAGAACTGCGAAGAATTCAAACGAGCCATCAATCGCGCCATCAATCCACGCAGACTTCCATTGTGGGGCAAGATAGCGGCAGTGGCAGCCATAGTGCTGATGCTGGGAACTGGATGGTATATTTGGGATTATAACCGTGTGAAAACCTATTATTACAAGGACTATGTTGAGAAGATGGGTGTTCCACAAGGCATAGGCAAATTGAGTTCGGGTGAACATAAACACGCTCATCATGCTTACAAATTTGTTTACCAAAAGCACAAATTGCTGCGTGTAACCTTTGTCAATAGCCTTGATAATCCCATTGATATCACCGATAGCGAAAGTACCGAAAAAGCCGTTGATCAGGAATTCACCTATGCCGACAATGGCAATGTGAGCCGTGTGAAAGTAAAAGACCGTAGCGGCAAGGTGCAATATATCAAGAGCTACAACGAGAATATGAAAATCATGGCGTTTCAGTTTGATGATGAATTGAACACCGAGCGCACCATTTCCAATAAAACGGTCTCATATAATTTGACATTTGAAAACGATGATAACACCAAAGGCCGCATTTCACGATTCAAAATTGAATATGACGATAATGGTTATGTGAGCAAAGAGGAATTTTACGCTTGGGATAATTCACCTGTTCCCGATGAGAACGGTATATATGGCCGCATCTATGTTCGCGACGATAATGGTCGACCTATTGAAGTCCACTACATAGGCGTTGACGGTAAGCCTCAGTCAACTCGCTGGGGCTTGGGTGTTAAGAAACATGAGTATGATAATGACGATAATCTTGTGAAAACATCTTATTATACTTGCGACATGAAGCCTGCCTGTGACATAGAAGATGGCATATTCTCGGTAGAGAATACCTATGACGAGTATGGCAATCCTCTTAGCGATTGCGGCTATGATTCGTCAGGCAAACCTATGTATCATCGTCATTTGAAACGATTTGGTCAAAAGATTGACTATGACGAGCAAGGATTTGCGACACAGATTTCCTTTACTGACCAAGTCGGAAAACCTATGTTTTTGAATGAGCTTGGGGCTTCAATGGTGAAATATCAATATGATAAAAACGGTTATGTAAACAAAACCACATTTTGTGACACTAAGGGTAATATTCATAGTTCGCGTTATGGTTATGCAATTATAGAGCAAAGCAATGATATACATGGCAATCCTGTTGAATTCTGGTATAGGGACGATCACAACAATCTCTGCAAATCCGATGAGGGTGTTGCTGGTTTTAAATTAGAGTATGACTCAGTGGGAAATGTCACGAAAAGAATCGGTTATGGGGCTGACAAATCGCCTGCAACAATTAACGGAATGAATGTGTCAGGTGCAAAATATGCCTACAATGATATGAACCAATTAGTGAAACAAGTGAATTTGGGGAAAGACCTCAACCCTGCACCTGACAACAATGGAATCATAGTTTGCACTTTTGAGTACAACAAGCGCGGCAATATAACTAAAAACAGTTACTTCAAAGCTGACGAGAAAACACCCAGCCTGTGTAACGATGGCTATGCTGGCATGGTAAACACTTATGACAACATTTCAGGATTGTTGACTCAGACTTCCTATTTGGGGGCAAGCGGAGAACCTGTGATGTCGCTTAGCGCCCATTATTGCTCTGTCAAATACGATTATGACAAAAATGGCTTTGTGTCATCTATACGTTATTATGATGCCGTAGGCAGTCTAACGCTATCAGACGGAATCGCTGGCACCGACTACATTAATAATAGAAACGGTAATGTCCTTGAAGATAAACCTATAGGTGTGAATGGCGACTTGGCATATGGAAAACTTATTACTAAATATAATTATGATCAATATAATAATATTATAGAGCAAAGTTTCTTTAATAAGACTTCGCCAGCTGTCAATTACGAGGGCTGGCATAAAGTTAAAAACACCTACAATAGCCAAAACCAAAAAACTGAAGAGCGGTACTACGACACTAAAGGCAATCTGACGCTTCATCAGGATGGCTATGCTATTGCCAAATATGGTTATGATGCACAAGGTAACACAAATAAAGTGGAATTTTTTGGTGTTGACGCAAAGCCTTGCAATTACAAAGATGGATATAGTTGTATTAAAAGAGAATTTGATGCATTCGGTAACATAACAAAAGAATGTTATTTTGGAGTTGATGGTAAACCTACTGATCCAAATGTTATGCCCCCTGTGGGAATAGCAAAATATGATGGTCAGAATAATATTATTTATGCTGCCGCTCAAGATGGTAAAGGAAATTACATCAATCACAGTACCGACAACTGGGCTATCAAGCGCTGGAAATATGATGACCAAAGTAATCTCATAAGTGAATCATATTATGACATTAATGATAAACCCATTATTGGTGCTAAAGAACAATACCATTTGTCTAACTATAGTTACGACAAGCAGGGTAATTTAATTGAAACAAAATTTTTTGGCATACAAAAGGAGCCTATTTTAGTCAATGGATATCATAAGGAAGTCATAACCTATGATAGCAAAAACGGGCTTGAAGTGAAGCGCGAATATTTCGGAACCACTGGCAAAGCCGTTGATTGCAATAATGGATTTCACAAGTATGTGTTGACCTATGATGGAGATAATGTGCCAATGACAGTCAAATACTATACAGCGGCAGGAAAATTGTTGGCAACACAACATTATAACAAAAACACTGGTGAATGGGGGACTCCGCAAGCATCGTCGTCTCAAGCAACAAATGCATCAGGTGCGGATTGGCGTGCAAATGTTCGACAAGGTAATAGCGAGTGTCCTGTCACCATTGATGATGGAGTTGTTCTAACATCTGTTACTGCCTCAGGTAATACGGTAAATGTGAATGTAAAGCTGATTTATTTCTCAAAAAGTGAAATGAACGACGAACAACTTAGTGCAGTATCGCAACTAAAACAACAATTAAGACAATATATGAAACAAACTCTTAGTTTACCTTCTTCGGTATCGGTCGTTGTCAATGTTGTCGATAAAAACAATCGTCGTGTATAGGCTCGTCGCAAAGTGCCAGTTGCGCGACTTCGACGACGCCACCCTGCGCCGCGACATCGAGAACAAGCCCGAAGAGCTGCAGAAACTCGTCAACACCTATTTCCACTGCGGCTAAACCCATAAGCGGTCTTAACCACCGATTTGGGCTTAACCCACGATTTAGGTTAACCCATAACAAACGATTAAAGCCGAGGCGATACCCTTCGCCCCGGCTTTTTTGCAACCCTTTCTAGAAAATCTAGATAAACTAGAAAAACTAGTGCATCTGGCACGGTGGGTTAGGGGGTGCTGCAGGTCTGCTATAGGTTGGCTGGTATCTATGGCACATCTGTCGGTTTTTATTTGAAAAATGGCGCAATATTTGGTGGGAACTAAAAAATTGACTAATTTTGTCAAGTTTTATAGATTATACTAATTTTTATTTATTAGAACTATGAAAAAAATTATTCTGTTAGCAGCCGTATTATTCGGCTTTGCAGCCGCTCAGGCTCAGACCACTGTTCAAGGAAGCAAAGCTTTTGATAACATGTCGATTACGCTTAAGGGCGGTGCTGTATCACCTTTCCAACATTATGCATTCTTCAAGAACGCTCGCGGCATTTTCGGTCTCGAAATTCGCAAGCAAATCACTCCCGTGCTGGGTTTAGGTCTTGAAGGAGAATGGACTATTAACACTTCGAGCTGGAACGACTATCGTACTCCTTGGGCTCCCTTTGCAGGCAAGAGTGTTAACTGGCTCGACCATCAGTTTGTAGGCGCATTTGGTGCCTTCAACCTGTCTAATCTGTTTGGTGGCTACAAGGGCGCTCCCCGCTTTGTTGAGGTAGAGGCTGTGGCTGGTGCCGGCTGGCTCCACGCTTATCAGCATGGCATTGACAACAGCGACGAGAACTCATGGTACACCAAGTATGGCGTGAACTTCAACTTCAACCTGGGCGAGTCGAAGGCTTGGACCCTCTCTCTGAAGCCCTCGGTGCTGTGGGACATGAACGGATGCAAGGACAACCCCAATGTGATGCGTGACATGAACCGCAAAGTTGACGGTGGCCGCAATGTGCAGACCAGCCGCTACAATGCCAACAACGCTATCGTTGAAATGGAAGTGGGTCTTACCTATCACTTCAAGAACAGCAACGGCGAGCACTACATGACACTGTGCCCCTACCGTTACTCTCAGGAAGACATCGATGTGCTCAATGGCAAGATCAACGACCTGCGCAACCAGCTGAGCAAGGCTCAGGCCGACCTCAACGCTGCTAACGCTCGTGCCGACCAGCTCGCTCGCGACCTCGAGGAGTGCAAGAAACTCAAGAACAAAGTGGTTGAAATCGACAAGACCGGCGAACAGCTGATGACCAATGTGTTCTTCAAAGTGAACAAGTGGGACATCACCCGCGACCAGCAGCCTAACGTGGAGCGTGTGGCTATCTACCTGAAGAACCACAAGGACGCTACCGTCGACATCAAGGGTTATGCTTCGCCCGAAGGCCCGCTCGAAAACAACATCAAGCTCGCCAACAACCGCGCTGCTGCCGTTAAGGACATGCTCGTGAACAAGTATGGTATCAAGGCTAACCGCATCAATGCTGAAGGCCAGGGTATCGGCAACATGTTCAGCGAACTCGAGTGGAACCGCGTGTCGGTTTGCACCATCAACGACGACAAGAAGT
>JAEEGL011660503.1_pt1 | contig 17588 bp, 16 predicted proteins | sample 9134231 | NCBI WGS metagenome assembly JAEEGL01 (sample SAMN16246548, study PRJNA631951) | gut metagenome | biome: gut microbiome; feature: rumen; material: fiber-attached | host: Bos | place: Iran: Karaj | collected 2018-10 | reverse complement strand
TTCAAAATCTCCTTTGCGATAATAGAAACTAGCCAAATGTCCTAATGACCTTGCATATGAGATATTGCTGTTCAATCCCAGTTTATCACATAGGGCTAATGCAATCTTGCTATTCTCTATCGCATTATCAATATCATTGATAGCCGCATAATACCTAGCTAAGTTATTGACCGTGTTGATATAGAAAATCTTATCTTCACCGTATGTCTCTCTTGCAAGGGAGCAGGCCAACTTACCATACTCTATTGCTTTATTGACATCTCCGCTATCGCAACAATAAGCAGCGAGGTCATTGAGCGCATTTACATAAAACGGGCAATTAGGGATTTGAGAGAAGATATCACATGCCTCCTGACAATGCTTAATTGCATTTTGGAGATCACCTCTTTGGTAGTATATATACGACAGCTGATCGAGCATCTGGGCATATCTGTCGCTAACGTGTCCATATACATTTTCTATCAAGGTGAGGGCTTTAATTCCCAACACTAACGATTGCTCGTGATTTCCAACGTCTTCATAGAACCGGGACACTTTTGCAACAGCGATAGCATAATTATTCTGCGGGATGGAATCCAAAACATCTAATGTTTGTAAAGCATCCTGACCAATCTCTAGAGCAATATCGTAATGCGAGAGTTCGGAATGGAAGGATGCGAGATCAAGTCGAGATAAAGCGCTTTCAAGATTTGTCCTGGTATACAGAGAATCAAATACTGCTATTACTTCCTCCACATAAGAAATTGCTTCTGGGATTCTTCCACTTTCAAAGGTGAACAGAGCATAATCGCGTAACGCCTCGGCATATTCGGAGGTGGATTTCAACCCATTTCGTTCAATTATCCATAACGCCTCCTGCTGAAGGGAAAGAGCATGGACAACATCGCCACTTTCATAAGATGTCATAGCTTCTTTTTTTAGAGAATCCAATCTTTCTCTTTGTAGTTCTTGAGCCGAAGAGACAACACACCCCCCAACAAACAGAGAGAAAGCCAAACACAAAAAAGTATGGATTCGCTTTAAGGACATGTCTTATTCACTAATTAGCAAAGTGTATCTGCTTTGCCAACTTATGTAATTAGCAAATAAAGACACTATGAAAAGCATTATGACTATCAAAGTTCTCAATACCTCTCTTTTTGAAGCAGATTTGTAAAGATAATGATTTTTTCATATAAGACCTTAAGGAATTAAATGTCTCTCCTTTGTAAAGCTATTCCGCCTCATATTTAAAGCCTTCAGGCGCAGTGGTAGATGTGATTGCTTGATATGCTGAAATATAAACCTTCCCGACTTCGTTGCCACAAGCGTCATAAATGAAGTACATATCGACAGGATGATTCGTTACATGGGAGCCAAGGGAACCGAATCGCTTCCAAGTTATTTTACCACCATCCATTGTCCTAAGGTGAGAGAGGTATCTCTCTGACTGAGGAATACCGTGTATAGGGATCGGATTATCAGCACATCTTCCATAAGGACCAGAGGCGCCGTTGATTATGTCACCAGTGCAATTCATGGGAACATTTCCGAAAGAGGCGCTAAGTATCCCGATAAGACGGTCATCTGCAATACCATAATTCTCACGCGCATAACGCTTCAGAATGAAGTCATATATCCGAGTTGCAAATTGTTCATCAACTCCAAAGTCTTTCTTCATAAGGGTTCCGCCAACGATTCGCGCCTTACTCTTGTCTTCAGAGATGGTGAATAATGTGCTCTGATATAAGTATACCCGTTGAATAAGATCCCTTCCGTACCGGCACTCAGTAACGGACATCAATTCATCTACTATTCTCTCCAGACCTTCTTTCCCACCAGGGGCAACCTGCTCTTGGATTTCGGCAAGCATCTTGTTCAATTTCGGATTCTTTTTCTTGAATATGTCTAATAGTCCCATGGTATAATAGTTTTACTGTTCATCCACATTTCTATTTTCCTCAGGTTCTTGTTCATTCCCCGGTTTTCCTATTATGGTTCTATCTTCGCTTGTTGGCTCGCCACCACTTACAATTGCTTTCCAGGCACCAAACATTGCTCCACAGAAGAGTACGCCAATGAGTGTGCCCTTTGCCACGTACATTTGACACAGAACCCATAGAGCAAAAATACCGATGCATACGGCAAGTGCTAAAAGATAACGTGTTGCTTTCTTCATTGCTTTTTGATTTTGAAATAAAACATCTCTTTTATCTGTTTATGACAGATCCTCTGGAAAGTAACCGCAAATACAGATTATTCATTACATTTGTATTGTAATCTGCTGAAAGTATGGAATATGTCCTTATCATAATGGTGGCAGTTTTGCCAGCCGTCGGGCTTCTGTATTATATTAACTGGAAGGACAAGTATAAGAAAGAGCCCATTGGGCAATTATGGAAAGGTTTCGGGTATGGAGCCTTATCGGCTTTAGTAGCTGTTCTTTTTAACTCCTTCTTATACATTATCGGCCTTGCAATTGGAGATGCATATACTTTTTGGGGGCATCTACGGGTAGCATTATTTGAGGCCGCTATTCCTGAGGAGCTGATCAAATTCTTGTTCTTATGGCTGTTACTACGAAAAAATCGCTATTACGACGAGTATTTTGACGGAATAGTCTATGCCGCGACTATCGGCCTTGGATTTGCCGCTCTCGAGAACATTTCTTATCTATTTCAGAATTACGAAACATGGGTATCCGTTGGTATCCTTAGGGCTCTTGTGTCTGTCCCCGGACACTTTATGTTTGCAATAACGATGGGTTTCTTCTACGCAAAGGCGACATTCGGAGCTCCTACTCAACGGAATAAGAATTTAGCCCTGGCTATATGCTTGCCCATTTTGTTTCACGCAGCCTTTGATGCTACGCTGATGGTCTCGGAGATACTTGCGGGAGCTATGGCTGCATTCTATTCCTTATACATATATCTCGTTGAGAAAAGTAAGCGCCGTACTAGGGATCATCTTGCCCTTGACAAAAAGAACTTGAGTATCAATCAGGAATCCATTCCTCATGATATTCAAGAACCCACAAATAGCGATGAACGCGAAGCATAAAGCTACTCCCTAGTCCAGATTGCTAAATCATCCAGGCAATTGAGCTAATCACTCTATCGAAATCGGCCTTCCAATAGGATGATTCTGAACATCGATAACTCAATGTGACTTGGATGTGTACCGCCCCCACGAAGTAATCGTAAGCTTCAACATAGACATCCCCGTTAAGGCCAGGCCTCGTGTATTTCTTAACTATAGCATATTTGCCACCTACTTTCTTGACATCATTTTCATGAATCTTAATCTGGGATGGAGACATGCCTGACCGTCGAATCTCATCCAGGAAAAGAGACTTGATTTCTTGTCGATCTAAAGGGCTTAGATTCACCAAGTCGGATTGACTAATACCGGGATTCTCCCCTATCTGGACCAGTATTCGCGCATACTTTGTTGAAGAAGCTCCAGGCCAAAAGCAGTACTGCTGTCCACCGACTCCGGGCGTATCTCGTAACTCCATGGTCACAGGGATATCGAATGTAAAATACGAGCGGATCTTATAGTTTTTGGTAGACTGGCCAAACAACGATACGCCCAGGATCAGGGCGAGAAGGGAAAGGATTACTTTTTTCATACTCATCATTAACTGTGTTTCTACACATTAATGACGATTGTCGGTAAATGTAACCCTTAGAAAACCTTAGGCCTAGTCGATCATCACGAATGGTGCCCAATAGTATGGCTCAGGAAACTTTGATTTAACAGTAGATCTTGCCAGATCAAAAGCTTCACGACGAGGTGAACCTTTAGTGAGATTCTTGTAGAATTCCGTCATCATCAATTCGGCGGCAGAATCAGATACCTTCCAGAGAGATACCACGAGCGTTTGAACACCTGCAGATTTGAATGCACGCTGAAGTCCTTCAACTCCATCGTTGTTAACTTCTCCAAGACCGCTGTCACATGCAGAAATAATAGCCAGTGATGTGTTCCTAAAGTCCAGATATGAGATTTCTTCTGCGGTTAAGATTCCATCCTCGACATTTGGCAGAATACGTCCTTCCGTCCATGCCGGATTTGCACCAGACATAATTAGTCCGGATCTCTTCAAGGCTGATTTCTGTGCCCGTAGACGCTCCTTCAAGTCCGTACCCGGATTAGTCGAAGTATCATCACCTTGATTCTGAAGATAGAAACCATGTGTGGCGACATGAATAATCGACGGCGATTGTCCGGAAAGCGCTTTAAACGATTCCTCATTGCCAGATGCGCCGGTGAACAAGGTGCTTGAAATGTGGTTTGACGCCAGTAAGGCATTGACGGCTTCCGCTTCAGCTTGACTCCCAGGAAGATATCTCCAGGGAGACACGTTATCTCCTTCTAAACTTCGGTAATCCTCCGATGCAAGCGTAGAACTGTATGAATACAATTGGCTGTTAGAAAGCATTTCCTCGTCAGAAACACTGTACTGAAGACCACCATAAACGACGGATGTAGAATACTGCCTATTTCCAACGGCTTTATTGCAAATTTCTCTTGTGGATGATAGACGCACTAATGAATAGCGATCCGACAAGACCACTCCCTTGTTTACTGGAATTGCTTCGAATGCTACCTGATGTAATAGCCCTGCTGGAGAGTAATATACCGTACCGCCATCGGGAATGTACTGTTCAAGCGGTTTCCATACTAGTTCATATAATGACTCGTTGCTATAAGCATTGTCTTTCGCCTGAATAACTACCTCTAATCGTTCTGCTAACCCCAGATCAACTAGTTTTGGAGTAGACCACCCCTTCATCATTATTAAGGCTGCATATCGATTCTTGTCTAAAGGATCCGAAACACTCCCTGGCTGTTTATAATCAACAAACTCAAGCGCGACAGAGTTCTCACTCAGCGAAGAAGCGATATCAACAACATTAACAGACTCATTGATAGAGTAGCCAAGTTCTTGACACTTTTCAAGAATCCTATGCTCCAGCCTCTCAATCTCAGTAAGTTGCTTTTCAGAGTCGTCTTTATTCTGATTCATCAGATAATACTGTCCAAAAAGGCTATTGAGCTCTTCATTATTCGCTGATGTGATTATCTTTCCAATCTGTGTTGATGATGAAAGGAGAAGTCCTTTATAGAAAAGCGCATAATCATATAACACAGTTGGACTTATACCCCTATCCGAAAAGCTAAAGACAATATCCTTTATATCACCATGGTTTTTCCAAAATGCCTCGCGTTCGGTTTCTGACATCTGGAATAAAAGACTTTGGGCTTGAATCCTTTCTGCACTAATAAAATCTAATAATTCAAGGTCTGTTACAGGAATCTCATTATAAAACTTGGAAGCGATAACTCCCAAATAATAGATTAGGAAAGGAGGATACGATGCGTCGTGGTATTTCTTCGTCAGTTGAAAAGCTTCTTCATAGACAGGCAGAGCCTTGAACTCGTTACCCGGCCACTGAAGATACATATAGGCTAATGCGGCTAATTGTTGCGGATAATTGTAATCATTCTCCGGGGCATTCGCTTTCAGAAGTTCCGCACCTATACGATACTCTTTTTCTGCAGTCTGGTTATCTTCACATAGTTGATAATAGTGACCTAAAGCATTATGAAACACGCTTTCTGCCCAAAAATCGGAAAACTCATGGGAAGAATAACGAGTAAGCACTGACGAAACCATATCTGCAGCCTGTTCTTTTTTGCCAGATTGAGCATAATAACAAGCTAAAGATATCGTGATGGAAGCCTCATTCTCAACATAATCTTCGGAGGATTGGAGAACACTTAAGATGCTTATTAATACTTCTGAATACTCCTCGAAATTCCCTAGCTGTTCATGACATGCTGCAGCGAGCATCATGGTTGTAATGTAGTCATCAATATCGCCAATCTTCAAAAACAGCGGGGCGCATTTATTGACACATCCGACCGCCCCGTTATAATCGTTTATAGAGTATTTTAACTGGGCAAGCATTGACATGTAGAGAGCCGCCCGCGATTCATATCCTGGAATGACGACCTCTTGCGCATAGAACTGCTCCAAAAGGAGGAAAACTTCTTGATACCGTCCGGTTTGGATACAGCTACGAGAATAGTTATCAAAATATAAAAAATAATCATCGGAGACATCATGCTTCTCCAGAAAAGCATGAGCCATCGCCTGCTTATAACCTTCTCTGGCTAAATCAAAACGGCCGTCAGCTTCTTCGCAATACGCAGAAATGAAGTAGTCGTGGGAGTCCCAATAAGGTTTCCTTAAGACAGTCCCAAGAATACCATGAAAGTCATTGTTTTCAAAATAAAAATGCTCAAGAGTAGTAAGTGTGTGATGCCTAAGAGTATCAATATCGTGTACATAATCTTTATCCTCCAGATACTTTAGTGCGTCCTCAAGATATGTTGGGTCTTTTGTCTCATAGAATCGCTGAATTAGCTCATGATTCTTTAGGAAGACAGCACGATCAGATTCGACCGAGGAACTACCTGTGGTTAGCAATTCGTACCGATACTTCGTGTCATTGTAAAGGCGATCATTGATTAAATTCGCCGATTCAAGGATATCCAAAGCCTCTTTCAGAACACGGATTGCTTCTTTATTGTTCTGAACTTCCAAATAGAAATTAGAGATCCAAAACAACCCCCCGGCGTATTTGTATCCTTTCCCTTCGTTCTTAAGTGTCAATGAATTGAGTGTCTTCTGGTATTTGATAGCATCATCATACTTAGACAAAGAGTAATATGCTTCGACAATGTCCGCAAGAAGGACATGCTCGATTTCATAGTCTTTCCCTTTTACCGCGATATAGCAATCCTTCAAAAGAGGTAGTGCTTTTTCAGGATCACCCACCTCTGAACACATAAGGGCAAGGTAAAGGCGAGACGTTTGTATCAGCTCTTTTTCATTCGGGTAGACTACTAGAACTGCATTAAGAAGGTCTTCGCAAATCTTGATGGTAATATCGTTGTCTTTCTCTCGCATCGCAACATCCCTCGCCTCAAAAAGGACGTCGATATACTCAGGGCAAATCCCTTTTGATGACTTTATCTCCTCTGCCTGAACCAACTTTTCATTAATGAAGGTATTCTGCCCCCAGCATAAGGTTGGGAGCAGAACGAATACACTAAGAAAGAGGTCCCGGATTCGCATTTATACTGACGCTTGTATTAAACTTGAAATAAAATTAAGGGCAAAACCTATCCATGCCCACATCGAATAGGTCCTTGACTTCTTTTTGTTCTTCCCCCTGTTCGAGATGGCTGCAATAAAGCCGATGATCGGGAAGAAGAATGATAGAATGCATACGCCAATTTTCGGATCTTCTAGTTCATCTTCATCGACAGTATCATCTTTCCTCAGATGGGTCTTTCCAGAATCACTCACGGGTGGATTAGGGGAAGCTGTCTCCTCAGACTTGTGATAATGATCCGTCTTATCTTCTTCGATTGGAGTATCTTCATTAACCGTCTCGGCAACAAAAGCTGATTTCAAAACATCATTAACGGCCTTAATGCTTTCCAAAGCAGGATCATCTTCTGGGGAAATGGGTTCGTCAATAGATGAGGAGGCATTATCTTCTAGAGTATCTTCTGGACGATAGACCTTGGTTCCGCAGAAAGGGCAGAAAGCTGCTTCTTCGGGGAACTTGTTTCCACATTTGATGCAGTAAGCTGTTTTCATCTCTCTTACGGATTACAGATTAAACTTCGAATCAAGCAGGGCCTGAGCCTGTTCTGCGTACAATCCTTTCCCTGAAACAATTCTCTTCAAGGCTGCTTTGGATTTAGAGATTTTACCTTTTTTCATCAAGATAATTGCCCGATACCATTCAGCCTCTTGCTCTTGAACCATCAGAATCGAATGATAATACTCATTGAGCTCGGCATTATCATACTCCTGTTTCATTTGGTCTTCAATTGCAATGCTTACAGCATCCAATTCCTTGCTCGCCGAAGAATAATCTTCCTGGCCAATACTTTCATATACGCTTTCCAACAATTCGTCGACCTCATTAGCTGAACGAGATACGGGTGCCTCCATTTCGGCGTATAAACCAGTCGCCGTGTCTTTTAACTGATTGGCGACATAGTAACTAGCACCGTTATTAACGAATAATGCAAGAGACGCTGCCGCTGACAGGGAATAGACAAGAGTTCTCCAATTAGACCGTAGACTCTTCCTCGCAGTCTTCTCCTCTTCAACTAGCTTATCCTTAAGGGCCTTCCTCTGAATCGCATCCGAGACCTCTTTTACCCTCTCATATTCCTCACGCAGTTGCATGTCCGTGTTCAAATCCTTTCTGAATTGTAGGATTTCTTCAGGAGTCATTTTGCCGGTGATGTAATTATCAATCCGTTCTTCCATAACAATATTCCTAGTTATTAATGTCTTTGATCATGAAATTGTAACCCTATTCGGTTGGATACTTGGCCATTAGGGCTTTAAGCTTTCCCATGCACTTGTGCTTCTGAGTTTTGACTGAATCCGGATTACTGTAGCCCATTTTTAGGGCAATCTGTTGACCGGATAACTTATCCCAGTAAAACGCTTTTAGCAATTCGGAACAGGGCGGTTTCATCTCTGAGACAACACGATTGATGAAATCCTCCCGCTCGATTCTTCTTTTCAGTTCCTCTTCGTCAGAAGCCACAAAGCGAAGTCGAGAAATGGCATCATCGTCAAGAATCTCTTTGTACTTCCGGTCACGAGCCATCATCGTATATTTCCCAATGGATAGCAGGTATGTCATTAAAGATGATGTCAAGTTATCCCGGCGAAGCTTATCGTCACGGATGTTCTGCCAAAGAATAAGGCAACTATCTTGAAAAAGGTCAGTCAGGTATTCACCTGTTTTTCCAAAATGTGACTTAAAGTATGAACAGAACCGATCCTTAAACTCTTTGTAAAAGGAGGATATGATTGATTCGTTATTATTCTTGAATCCGGAGATGTATTCTAAATCAGTCATTCTTAAAACAGGTATTGACTCTTACGGTTTGGTCTTCCTTCCTCATCAATCGCTTGAGGAAACTTCGCGATACCATTTAAGGCTTCCTTCCATCCACTTATGAGTGTTTGATAGGGAGTAGTCATGAAATCATTGGGGTCATGTGAAATGACATATGTTAAAGATCCACAATACCCCCCATCGGGTAACCGGTGTTCATAGTTTGTTTGATATGATTTGCAAGCACCAACAAATAGCCATTGAACATGTTCCTCGGGATTCCGCCATAAATGCTTTGAAGGACGAATATTTGGGATGATGAACTTCTCATCCGTCCCTCTTGCGATTTCGTCATTATCACCCCTGGAACCACTACCGCTATGGCATGCATCCGAAATAATAACTATCTTGCCTGAGGCTCCGATTCTCTTCCGGAGACGAGACATGTACCCGAATAAGCGGTCGTCAGTAAAATGACGTTCCCCTTCATATTTGGTAGCTTGGAAGGATTTACACGCATCATATGGGACCCAGCTCTCATCCAAACCATCATCCTCGTCTCCATCTAGATCTGTGATCTGTTGACCATGACCAGAGAACTGAATGAAAATCACATCGTTATTCCTTGATTCGTTTATGAGATTATCAATGGCCGCATCAATTGCCGCAAAAGATGCCTCCTCATTTATAAGGGTAATAATATGATCTTCATCGAATCCATTACGGAGTAGTACGCTTTTCGTGAGAGCGACATCTTTGTCTCCGTGAATCTGGTGCCAACCTGTTTCTGGCGCGTATTCCCCTACTCCAATAAGCAGAGCTCTCTTCTCCTGCCCGGGAAGAGAGTAACAGCTCATTATCATGAGAAGTAGGAATATGCCAGGTAAACGTTTCATTTTATATAGCAGGGATTACCGATACAAGATTCGGATCAGCCTCATAATCCGGTTTCATCATGTACCGAAGTGCACTTTGTAACGGTTCCGTCCAGAATTCTCGTTTTGATGCGACTAAGTAATAGCCACTATCTGCCGCTGGAGCGGAAAAACCGAACGACTGAAAGTTTGCCGTAGAGTGAGGTTCAATGGGCATCACATCTGTTCCGTATATCTCTGAGTCAAAACATGCAACAATGTGGGTTGAATTTCCATATACAATTGTCACATAATAAAGAGAATCACTATTATTCTCTATGAGAAAAGAGACAGTTCCATCGGAATTGACGGTCTCTCTTAATTGAAGAAAAACCTGAGCGCTTTGATTATTGATGCCATTGAAAATCGCAAAGTATAGAGAGTCCGTGAATGATAAGTCATCTTCATAGCCTCTCATCGTCGCTCCATAGGTAGAATAATACTTACCTCGGTGGTCAGAATTCTTGACATTCTTTGCCAGTTGTCGATTGAGATTCCCGAATGTGGAGTCTGCGCTTTTTGCCGAGGCTTTAATGACGGAGGCCACTGTCTGCTTGCCTGTTTTGACGTTGCTGTATATACGGCGCGTACTATTATCAAGAAGCTTTACAGATCCCTTCTGTCGAATCTGGAGGAGGTCATTCTCCTGTAATGTATCACCCTTGGAAAGAGGATTCCATGTCTTAGTATCCACATGGAAGACCTTTACACTCGGAGCGCAATCATATACCACGTACTCTTTCTGCGCATACATGGTAAGCGAGAAGAACAGAATAATCAAAGAGACAATGGACCGTTTCATTTATTTCTTCTTCTTAAAAATCAAGTTATAAAGGGCAATAAGACCCACCCAGAGGTCATATGCAAACAGACCAAGACCGATCATCAACAGAGTGGGGGCAAAATCAATGTAGTGAAGTCTACTAATAAAAGCCTTGCAACCCAATGCGAAGAATACATAGAGGCAAATAACCTGGAGTATTCTCATCACAAGATTCCCAAGATTAGATGACACGTCACTAATGAAAAAGCTGATGGTTACGAAGATGAAGCAAACAATAAAAGCGATCAACCAACTCAACCAAACTGGGGTTGATGATATATACTTATTGTTTAGAATAGTATCAATGATGAAAGCATGAATCTTAACTCCAGGGGTCCCCACGTCAACAGGGGTAACATGATAATCGCTTCCGTCGTTCAAGTCACCCATCAGAACGATCTTCCCCTTTATGTCATTTGTGTACAGACTGGCCGAATCAAGGATAGCGTTATAACCTATGACGGGAAACTCTACGGACGGGTAGGAAATTGTTTCAGACTCCTTGTTTCTAGACATCAGTTCGTTATAACTGGTCGGATTAGCAATTGATACTATCTCGGAGCTAAAGGAATTAATCGTCGAATCCCCAGTCTGTAATGTGGGCCAGAAGCTACGGACAGACTGGCTCAATGAATAAGAATCAAGATTAATAGCGCCGAAATGAACATTGTCCAAATTGCCATAGAAATAGGAGCCCCGCAAGGAGTCCGTTTGGTCACTAACTTCTACTGGAAGAACAAGATTACGGCAGTTGTCAATAGCGTTAATCAGCAGATCGTCTCCTTCATATTCCCAAAAAAACAGGACGTCCAGACCAACTGCAGATGGATTCAAAGAATCCACCATGGTAATCACTCTTGCGATGTCATTTCTATTACAACCGTCAAGTGCCACAATGGTAACGTCATCGCTTAATGTCTGAATGGAGCGACTGTTGGCGACGTTATTATAGACATCGGATATCTGGAAGTCGTTACCTTGAACAGCTGGTTTGAAATCTAGAAGAGAGGAGAGTTCGTGTAATGCAGTTGTTGCCAGGATGAGACTCATCATGGTAACGATTGCTGCCTGAACGACATTCAATAAGACTCTGGCCTTTCGGGAAGACATTATATGTACAAACTAGTTGTAATTTACAAATTTACAAACTTGCTTTAAAATAACTATAACAAGTTTAATTCCAGCCGTGCTTTCAGAGGTCACAAATCAAAATAAGTGAGTAAGGGGCCTACACTTTCTTGTCCTTTAATGTATAATACCTAACGCCTAGCAGAATCGCAGTTGCGATGTCTATCACTGTCCATATCTCCTTATCATGAAGATAAACTGGAATGATTGGGTTAAACAATAAGGCAAGAACCCCAAATGTCACTGTTGCAATTCCCACCTTCTCATCACTTTTATAACTCCAGTAGCAAGATAGAGAACTGACCAAACATACCACTATGCGAACTAGTGTATAATAACCGGTTGGCAAATCTGCGAGGCCAATAAGAAGCAACACGATGGGGACAATGAATATCCAAATCATAAGGATAAATCTTTAATCTAACATAATAAAAGCTGCCCAGTAATAGGGATCATTATACTCTTGCCGTAAACGGTCTTGAGCAACAACGAAAGCGTCATGCTTATTCTTACCGGATGTCCACGCCTCATAGAAATATGACATAAAGAGTGATGTGGCTCTATCGTCAACCTCCCATAAACTCATTATTATTGTACCGACCCCGGCCATTTTAAAGGCACGTTGCAATCCATATACGCCATCACTTGATATATCGCCAAGGGCTGTTTCACATGCCGATAGTACCAAAAGTGATGTCCCTGCAAGATTAATGTTCGATATTTCATCAGATTGAAGAATCCCATCTTCAACACCCTCTGGTATCTTATCACCCTTCCATGCACGGCCACCATTTGAAAGAATGAGTCCGGATCGAATCAACGCATTCGTCACTGCGGCTCTTTCTTTTACATGATTCTGTGCAATGGCAGTACTATCTGCATAAGAGTACTGAAGATAAAAACCATGCGTTGCCAAGTGGATTATTCCCGGGGCTGTACCGCTAATAGATTTAAATGATTCTTCTGTACCAGATGTCCCGCTGTATTTATTGACCTCTATACCTGAAGCCATAAGCAGTTTGGTAATCTCATCTATCTCTAATTCTGTATTTGGGAGATATGCCCACCCCCGTCTAGTAGAAGAAAGATCAGACTCCCATTCGTGCCCTATCTCGAAGTCATCCGATGCATACGAATACTTTCGGTGCTCCTGGATCATTGTTTCGTCATCGACGTCATATATTAGCCCACCATAAACAAAAGACCTAGTAACACTCGTATTTGACAAGTTCCCGATACTTTGTGTTGAGGATACTCTATACATGTTGTAACGCCGGTAGATTGGCTCCCCCCTAGAATCAAGTAGAGCTGAAAGATTAATGGTATGCAAAGCACCCTGAGGCGAAAAATACACGTTTTTGACACCTTTGAGCTCTTTATCTATTGGCCCCCATATTAGCTGATATAAAAGGCCATCAGCGGAATAAAGATTATTCGTTTTGTTAATCGCCCTATCCAACTCTTCTTCAGAACATAGATGAACAAACTTCGGTGTTTTCCATCCGTTTTTCAAAAGTAAGGCGCCATACTGTAAGCCCTGTTCCCAATCTTCTAGTTCATATTGAAAGAATTCAATTGCGAGATCATTCTTCGAAAGCTTTGATTGAACAGTTTTCCAGGACATCGTCTCAATTTCAGATTTAAAATGGTGGCTTCGGTATAAAGCCATGTAGTTATCAATCTCCTCTTGACTATGACCTCTCCCAGAATGCGTTGCCAAATACAGATCCTGCAACTTTTGGTCTCCTGATCCAAATACATTATTATACTCTGCAACCTCTGATTTAAGCAGGAACCCCTTTGAAATCAGAAGCATGTCATAATAAAGATCGTTATAATCAGGTGATGATTCTGCAATTGCTCCCCCAATAAATCTTATGTCGCCCTCTTTTACCCAATAAGAAGTCTGTTCTTGAATTGTTAAGTAATCCTTAAATGACAGGTATTCTTTTAAGTGAGCCTGCCACATTGCGCTAAAGAAATCTCGGGCTTTCCCAACATTCCCAACTCTTCTTTCTATGTCAAACAAGTAAGAATATGGGGATGAAATCTCATACTGAGCATTTGTTCGTGATTGTATTTCCGCGCATGCGAGAAAATACTCTTTAGCCTTATTCCACTCACCAAGGCCATGGTAAATACGACCAAGATCAAAGAAAGGTGAAAGCTTTTGGTCTGCTACGCCATACTGGTCACACAACTCAATCGACTTCTGAAAGTATGTAATAGCTTCCTCCGTTTTTCCTAATCGTCTATAAGCAGTACCGATGTATGAATACAATCCCGCGTAAAGAATTGCATCACCATCCCTAGGCTCATCCGGGAAATGATAATGCTCCAGAGCATCCTTCATGCAAATTAAAGCATCTTCGAAGAGGCCAATCTGTAGAAAAAAAGATCCTTTTAATCGAGAAACGATCCAATAGTATTCATCAGATTCCTCTACAGAGTTAAAATGGTTAAAACATATGTCAACTTCCTTTCTAAAATCTCCAACCCTATCACATGCGCCAATGAAATAAATATAGAAATAGTGCAAGTCTTTGGGGAGAATGTCCGGCTGAGACAAAAAGTCGGATTCAATTGACTTACAAAAACTATATGTTGCAGAATGGAGCTTGTGATATTCTAGAATATCTAAGAAAGCATTACTAGCAATTGGCCATAATTCTGACTTGCCGTTTTTATATAAAAAATCCCGGAACTCAAATAAAGCTTTTTTTGCAGAATCATATCCACTCATTTGTAAAGCATATGAACATCTACTCATCAACGCAGCTGTCATTGTAGTAGCGGTCATTTCGTAAACAATCTCATCCCTCCAATCATTATGCTGGTCCATGCTCATTAGCAAGGAATCCATGTAAGTATCTCCTTTCTCCTCATACAAGCCGCTTATGAAATCAAGCCATAGATCGTTTGCTTTATCTGCGATTGGAATAGGTGATTGTTTTGAGAAGGCTTTTGCTTTTATATGGTTATAAACATATCTGGCCCAGAAAATTGAATCCTCATCTGTGTTTCCATCACTTATTTTCTCATCATATAATTCAAATGATAAAGAGAGAGCGTCAAGATATTGCTCCTCGTTCAAATAATCGTTAATAAGGTCTTCTGAGAAAACAAGGAGTTCATCTCTAAACTGACTACTAGTCCTAGCATTCTCAATATAAAGCTCATGGTATTTAATCAAATACTTGTTATCGTGATTCTTTTGAGCCATTTGTGCAGAAAGGCCATAACAAGCAGAAAGGTAATACGCATACTGCTCATCATCTATTTCTTTATTCAACTTCCGCGCATTTGGGTATCTTTTGTACAAATCCGAGTGAAGATCGATATAAAACCGAGCTTGTGCGACGCTATCAACACTATAATAATAGTCTACAACAGGATTAATTGCCTTCTCATTAATAACAATTATGGCAGCCATATAGTCATGACTTCTCTCTGACGCAATTTGTATTGCTTCCTTCAGATAGCTCATGCCCTCTTCGATCTCTTTCTCTTCAAGCAACGTCTTACCGTTCGCTATTCCGGAAGTAATCCGGTCCTGATAATACCGATCTGCAGCTGAGTTTTGAGCATACAAAACATTAATCCCGCTGACAAGGATGAAAACAATAGTAATGAACTTTCTCAAGAATAGGTGTGTGGGCATCTTCATGTCGATTCAATACTCCTTTCTTGGAGTCGCATAAAGTTAACATTTTTTCGGTTTGATTACTTTGTAAGGCAAAGGAAACAACATCCTCCCTTTATTATTTTGAGTCGTCTCATGGTAATAATACGTTATACTCCCCATTTGTGCCCTTAACTTGTATCACAAATTGTTGATTTGTTGTTTTATTTGTTTTAATTAAAATAATTCAATACTTTTGTAGAAGTAACAAACATTATAATGGCAAAGATTGAATACACTCCCCTTAATCTTCCAAAAACGCTTGTAGAAGAACTCAAGGTCTGGCGTCTAGCCTTCTGTGCAGCCTATGGGAAAACAGTTTCATATGGAGAAATGATTCGCGGGATGCTCGATTCTCTCGAAGATAGCGACCCGGCAGTCGTTGATGAATTAGATACTATCCTGACAAAGCATCCCGAACTCGGGGATAAGATGGCTGAATATCGTAATCTCCCGGGGCAGGATGCAGAACAGCATTGAATCTCTACCCCGAGAGTAGATACGTTTAGATCAGTTTTCTGAACATCCTTTCTCTAAAGGGTAATAAGCAGACATATTAGGAAAGAATCTTTTTCTCTCCTAGTTCACCTGCGGTTACCTGATGTGGAATTGAGATCATTTCTTTTTTCTTCTTATCCATCTCATTGTATAAATGACTCATCCGCGACTGGGTCTCTTCAACAATATTGATGTAACGAGTTAGGCTGTCACGAAAATGCCTGTATTTATTCTCAATAGCAGCTAGCTGGAAGGCAATGCCGTCTTCGTTGTCCCCAGTGAACAGGACTTTTCCCATAATAATATCATCGGATACCTGGTGCGCTGCTTGATGCATCAGATCCATGTCACACTCGGTCTGGTCAAGGCTATAGTGTTTCATCAACACTAGGACGGGGAACCGTTCTGTATCGATGAGAAAACGTTCGCCTTGGGACATGAACTTAATCCAATGGCCGTCCGCTTCTGGCACAAATCCATTGAATCGAATTGCCTCCATGGCAGAATCTTGGCATAGTGGTTCATCGTTTGAAGTATCTTCGTCAGTTTTTGGGCATGCACGCTCACGTTGCTCTTTAAGCCACTGGTTGTCTTTCTGGAGACTTGTGTAGTCTTGATTCTTGCTTATATACAAGCAGAGGAAAAGGATAGCGAGAATAGAGGTAAATGCGATTGCCATATTGATATGCGTTTTACTTGTTGATAAACGGCAGGCCCGCCGACTACCTTTCACGCCTCATAGAAGGCGGGCCAAAAATGCCGTAGTTTGTCTGTTTCTTGTAAGACAGTTCTGTCGATAACTTGCTCTAGTCCTTCTTGTTAACAGAAGCGATTATGAAACCTATCAAAGGCGATGTGAAAAGTGAGATGAAAATCAGAAAGCCTTTGCTCTCTCCGTGATTCTCTCCATATTTCCCGACAAGGACGGAAAGAACAACCCATACGATGATAAGAATAATCTCCATGACTATACTGATTAGTGTTTAATGATGAGTTTGTTGTTTGCGTTGTCTATAGTGATGGTCCCAAAGCGTTCCATCGCGCTCTGTCCCAGCAACAGTGGAGCTTTCTGGCTTTTGACCACAGACGCATCTACGTTGTGAAGAATGGCGTCTCCAATTCTAACTTCACGAAGGGTAATCACAGTCCCTTCATTAATCTGCCCCGATGCTACTTGATAGTAGCGTTTTCCCTTGATGTCCTTCTCGGAAAGATAGCCATTCTTGAACATGAAATTGGCTTCTACCGAAGAGATTGTCACATCAGAAGCACCGGTATCAAAGATCATCTGAAGAGCGAGTCCGTTGATATCACAGGGAATCTCAAATGTGCCGCCCGGGTTACGCTTAACGACAATCTCAGTGACCGTTTCGTCTTTCTCTGGCAATTCTAGCTCAAACTCTTTAAGGTACTCAGCGTGTTTCGCTTCGTATTCCTCAATGAGCGCTTTAAACTCCGGGAGATTGCGAACAGCGTCTAGATCATCGTCCAAACGAATATGAGAGAAACTACGATAACCCTTTTCAAAAGCAGTTCTCAGGGCGTCGATGGATTCATCGAGCCTTCCCATCCGTGAGTAGAGACATGCACGATCGTAGTAGTTCCCATCATCCTCA
>JAEEGL011137976.1_pt1 | contig 17588 bp, 9 predicted proteins | sample 9134231 | NCBI WGS metagenome assembly JAEEGL01 (sample SAMN16246548, study PRJNA631951) | gut metagenome | biome: gut microbiome; feature: rumen; material: fiber-attached | host: Bos | place: Iran: Karaj | collected 2018-10 | reverse complement strand
TATTGCCGCGCAGGTCGATTACCGCACCGTCCAGGTCTTCAGGTATCTGCCGGAGGGCGGATTCAGCGTACTTGATTCCATCAGCGCGGCTTCCCGCGAATTCAGGCAATTTGATCAGTATTATCCCTTCTTCCGGGAAACTCACCTGGGGATCATCCCACCGGGAGCTGAGTTCATACTGGACTGCAGAAGCTTCCTTGACGAAGGAGTGCTTCCCTCCCGCCACTCCAAGGGCTTTCCGTACCGTCTCGTGGGCTTCTTCCATGCTCTTGGGCTTTTGTGAGAGCGCTTCCTTCTTGGCGTTCTCCCACTGCTCTCCTTCAGCGAAAAGACCCTTCCGGTCCATAAGGCGTACAGCCCTTTCGACGTATCCCCTTTCCTTGGTGTGACGACTTGTCAGCGCTGCGATCCCAAGGGAGAGGATCACAAGCAGTATGAGTCCGCGTAATGTGTTCTGGTTCATGGCAGTTTATTTGTCAAGTCCATTGATCTTGGCATATAGGGTGACTCCGAGGGAACAGAGTGTGAAAAGCGCTCCTACGGCGCACACCCCGCTCCATCCTCCTATGTTCCATCCCTGCCCGGAGATGAAGGATCCCAGGCTCCCGCCGAGGAACAGGGTCGTCATGAATATCGTGTTGACCCTATTGGAGGCTTCAGGGATCTGGGCAAGGCTTCCGCTCTGGTTGCTCAGCTGGAGGCACTGCGCTCCGATGTCGCAAAGTATTATCGCTGCAACTAGGCCTGCATACGAGTATCCGAAGAAGAACGCTGTCGCCCAGCCTATAAGCTGGATCAAAGCTCCGAATACGCTCATCCTCGGGATTCCGACCTTCGGTATTATCCTTCCGACTCCGCTTACAGCCACGGCGCCTGCGATGCCGCAAAGACCCAGAAGACCCACTTTCTCGCTTCCGGCATAAAAAGGATCCCCTGCCAGATGGAAAGCCATGCAGGACCAGATGGATAGCATGCTGCCGAAGCATAAACCGGCTCTCAGAGAGTATACTCTTATCTTCGGATTGCCCTTGAATATCCCCCAGACAGTCTTCATGAGGGAAGAGAACTTGCCTTTGAAAGTGGGTTCCATCCCCGGCATGAACAGAAGGGAGATCGCAAGGCAGAGGACCATGAGGGCGGCTGCAATGAGGAACATCGACCTCCATCCGAGAGAACTGCCTACGTATCCGCTGAGAACTCTCGCGCTCAATATCCCGACCATTATGCCGGAGGCTACGTAACCCATGTTCCTGGACTTGTGCTCGGGACTGGAGAACCTGGAAGCCACGGGAAGGAACAGCTGGGGGGTGATTGAACAGATTCCCAAAGTGAGGGAGGCGGTCCACACCGTCGCGGCATTACGGGCGGATGCTATAACAAGTGCAGAAATGCCAGCCACAACCATTGTGGAGACCATTATCTTGCGTGAAGGGACCATGTCCGCCACCGGAATTACGAAAAGAAGCCCGAGGGCGTATCCGGCCTGCGTTATGACAGTGATGAGGTTCGCCTGGACCTGGGTTATCCCGAGGTCACCACGGATCATCTCAAGAAGAGGCAGGTTGTAGTACAGATTGGCGACTGTGAGCGCGGAAAGGGCGGCCATCATGAAGATGACACCGGAGGGTATTCCTTTGTCAGCTGTGAGCTTTCTTTCCGTCATCGGTCATGACTGTATCTAACAATGAAAGGGTCATTTGACCCTCTCTGTATTGTCGCCTTCAATCTTGACGAAGAATGATTCCGGGAACTTGGCCTTTATCTCCTTGTTCAGTTTCCTGGCTTCGGAGATGTCGGAGGATGTCCCGATCACGTATTTGTAGAGTTTGCCCGTCCATACGGCAGTCGGAGCGTAACCCTTGAAGAACTTGTCGGAGGACTCCATCTTCTTGCCGGAAGCGAGAACTTGGGTGCCGTAGAGCACTCCGTCCGCCGGAGCCGCAGCTGCGACAGTTGTTTCCTTCTTTGGCTGTTCCTGGGCTGAGGAAGTCTTGGGGGCCGATGAAGTGACGTTCATGGAGGCGTCATACCTTTTCTTGAACTCCACGAATCCCTTGAAAATCCCTTCGGCGATCTTGCCTCTTCCTGAATCAGAACGCATCGCGGTGAGGTCAGACGTGTTTGTCATGAACCCGCACTCGATGAGGACGGCCGGCATCGTTGTGCGCCACAGCACGAGGAAAGGATCCTGCGAGATTCCGCGGCTCTTGGTTATGGAGCCGTATTTCTTGAGGTTCGTGTTCACGCAGTCGGCGAACTCGAGGCTCTGCTCAAGGTTGGCGTTCTGCATGAGGCTGAAAAGGATCAAGGACTGGGGATCATTGGGGTCATAGTCCTGATACGTAGTGGAATAGTCCTCCTCAAGGGTGATCACAGAGTTCTCCCTTTTCGCGAGTTCCAGGTTGTTCTGGAAAAGGTCACGGTTCTTGTCCCTGGACTGTCCGAGGGCATGGATCGAGAATCCGCTGGCGGAAGTGTTAGCCGCAGAATTTATGTGTATCGAAATGAAGAGGTCAGCACCTCCCTTGTTCGCTATGTTGGCCCTCTCGGCGAGAGCTATGAAGGTGTCGTCCGAGCGGGTCATTATTACCTTCACATCCGGGTAGGCGGCCTTTATCTTGTCGCGGAGTTTGGTGGCTATGGAAAGCGCCAGAGCCTTCTCCTGGGTCTTCTTGTCCTTGCTTATGCAACCGGGGTCATGCCCGCCGTGGCCGGCGTCAATGCAGACGGTCTTAAGACCCAGCGTGTTCGCGGGAGCGCCCGAGGGAGTCCCTTCCGCCGCACGAAGTGCGAAGGGAAGGACCACAACCGCCAAGACGGCGAGGACTGCCGTAGGCAGAGCCTTTCTGATGTTTTGCGAAATTTTCAAAATGGTCTTATATTTGCACTTTGCAAAAATAGTAAAAAAAACTGATTGTAAGTTTTCCTCAGGAGAAGTAGGATGCTTTCACGCATTTTCGATATAAAACACACTTCAAAAGGCCCCGGAAAAAGGGGCGGCAATTCAGGGAGGTCCGCCTTCAAGGGACGGTCTCTTGTGAATCTGCCGTTCATACTGATGGCCTCAGTGTTCCTTCTCCTTTCCTTCTCTTCCATAGCCCAGGACAACCGCCGCACCCGCCGCGGAAGGACGACTTTCAACCAGTCCGTGGAGTTCAAGAGGGATTCCGTGGTGATGACTGATTCCCTGCGTGCCGTGAGGGATTCAATCCACAGGGCTGACTCCCTTTTCAGGATAGACTCGCTGGCTCTCCAGAAACAGAGTTCACTTGACGCTCCCGCTTTCACCGGCGCTACCGACTCCCTGCGTCAGGTCTTCTCGGACGGCAAGAGGATGATCTACTACTACGGTGACGTGGAAGTCACTTACGGCAACGTCAAGCTCACGGCCGATTACATGGAGTACGACATGAACTCCGGAACCGTGTTCGCCCGAGGCACGCTCGACACCCTCACCGGCGTATGGAAGGGCCAACCGACCATGACGGAGGGCGGAGCCACATATTCCATGGAAGAGCTCCGGTACAACTTCAATACCCGTAAGGCCAAGATCACCAACATGATAACCCAGCAGGACGAGGGTCTCCTGCACGGCAAGGACATAAAGATGATGCCTGACCGCTCGATCAATATCCAGAGAGGACAGTACACCGTCTGCGACCTTGAGGACCCGCACTATTTCCTGCACCTGACGGTGGCGAAAAGGACCAAGGACGGCAAGATCGTCTTCGGCCCGACGTGGCCGGTCATTGAAGGCGTCCCGGCATTTCCTATAGTGCTTCCGTTCGGATTCGTGCCGAAAAGGCCCTCCAGGGCTACAGGACTTCTGATGCCCACGTTCGGTGAAGAGAACGCCCGAGGATTCTATCTGCGTGACCTCGGAATGTATTTCGTGCTGGGAGACCATTTCGACCTGTCGCTCACCGGTGACATCTACACCCTAGGATCGTGGAGCATCGACGTGAACTCCCGGTACAAGGTGAACTACAAGTTCAACGGAAACTTCGCTCTCGTATATTCCAACGACCAGAAAGGAGAAAGGGGAAGTACGGACTTCTTCCAGAGCCGCAACTTCTCGGTGAGGTGGTCGCATTCACAGGACAGCAAGGCTCGTCCCGGAACCACTTTCTCGGCATCGGTGAACTTCTCCAGCCCTTCGAACAACAAGTACAATTCAAGGAACGTGAACGAAGCCCTGCAGAACCAGGCGTCTTCATCCATATCTTACGCGAAGAACTGGAACGGGAAGTTCAACCTTTCGATGAACCTCCTCCACAGCCAGAACTCACGTGACTCCTCGTACGCGTTCACACTACCGAACATAACGTTCTCCGTTTCGAGGTTCTATCCCTTCAAGCAGAAGAACAGGGTCGGGAAGGAGAAGTTCTACGAGAAGTTCTCCCTGGCTTACAACACCTCCATCCAGAACAAGATCAACTTCAAGGCGAAAGAGTTCATGCAGGATGGCTTCCTGGACAAGTTCCAGAACGGAATGCAGCACTCCTTCCAGATCGGTCTCCCGAACTTCACCCTGGCGAAGTACCTGAACTTCACCCCGTCCATAAGCTACGGAATGAACTGGTTCTTCAAGAAGGCTGATTACTACTATGACGAGGAACAGAAGCGTCCCGTCCAGGAGCAGGCCAAGCAGTTCAGCACCCTTGGAATCACCCAGACATATTCCGGAGGAATCTCGATGAGCACTCGACTGTACGGTATGTTCAATTTCGGAAAGGCTCACAAGATCCAGGCGATACGCCATGTGGTCTCCCCTTCCGTTTCGATGTCCTTCTCTCCTGAGAAAGGCACCAGGGCAAACGGATGGAGGACCCTCGAGTACGTCAATTCACAAGGAGAGACCGTCCATTACGACTATAACATCTACGCCGGGCAGCTGAACTCCCCTCCCGGAAAGGGCAAGAGCGCAACCGCTTCCATTTCCATCGGAAACAACCTGGAGGCCAAGGTCCGTGACATGAGGGACACTACCGGAAAGGGGGTGAAGAAAGTGAAGCTCATCGACCAGCTGAGCATCAATACGGGATACAATTTCCTCGCTGACTCCCTGAGGATGAGCAACGTCGGCATGTCGATGTCCACTTCAATCTTCGGCAAGCTCGGAATCAGCGGAAACGCCAACTTCAGCCCTTACGCCATAGACTACAGGGGAAGGGAATACAACAAGTTCAACTTCCAGAAGGAAGGCCTTGGGCATCTTCTGAGGCTTACTGCCGCCAGTTTCTCCATGTCCTATACCCTTTCAGGAAAGGGCACGATAAACGGCAACGACGGCTCCAAGGCCGCAGCCCAGCAGGGAGACACGGGAGGGTCCCAGAACACCGCGGAATACTACAGGAGGGTGTACTATCACCCGATCACCGGCGAATACATCCCGGGAGGATGGCTCTATTACACCAATCCGAACGTGCCATGGTCCGTCAGCTTCAACTATTCGTTCTCTTACCGTAAATCCTACCAGTACACGAACGGACAGCTGATAAAGAACAACCAGTTCACCCAGACGCTGGGCCTTAACGGCAACATAAAGCTCACGCCGAAGATGAACATAAGCGCCACTTCGGGTATCGACCTTATGGCGATGAAGATAACGACTACGCAGCTCTCCTTCTCGTATGACCTGCACTGCTTCAACATAGCGGTATCATGGGTGCCGACCGGAACATGGCAGTCATGGAGTTTCAGGATCGCGGCGAACGCGTCCGCACTTTCGGACCTTTTGAAACTGAAGAAGAACTCCAGCTACTGGGACAATTTCTAGGACGATATTTCATTTTATATTTAAGGGACGGATTCAATTGGATCCGTCTTTTTGCATATATGCGATATTCCTGCCCTTGTTGCATAATCCGAATATTATCCATATATTTGCATTGATAATGATGTTGCGGACCTTTCAGGGGGCATCTCGATTGTCTCCACCCGCAATTCCTCCGACAAAATCACTTTTGAATTTCATTAACGGCAACCCTCACACTGGGTTCGCGAAACGTAAAACTACATATGGCATATAAATTAGATGAGCTGAATGCCATGTCCGACGAGCAGATAAGACGCACCGCGGACGAATTCGGCGTGAAGTATTCAAAGAAAACCTCCAACGAAGACCTTTCTTACCTCATCCTTGACGCACAGGCAAACAAGATAGCTTCAGAGACTCCTGAACCTCCGAAGAAGAAACGCGGACGTCCCAAGAAGGAAGCGGCTCCCGCTGAGGAGAAGAAGTCAGAAGACTCCCCTGAAACCAAGAAGGAACCCAAACCCAAGAAGAAAGCAAAGGCGGCCGAGAAACCCGCCCCCGCTCCTGAAGCTCAGCCCGCAGAGGCGGCAGCTCCCGCTGAGCCCCAGCCCAAATCCGGAAGGAAGAGGACCAAGAAGACGGCTGACCCCATCGAAGCGGCGATCGCCGTACCTTACGAGCCTGAAGCGCTGCCCGTGGAAAATCCCGCCCAGCCTCAGCCCAAGCAGCCCCGTCCCAGGATGAACAAGCAGCAGCCCGCCGCGGAGCCTGTAGTGCTGAACCAGGGTCCCAAACTTGTACAGCAGCAGCCCCAGAGGCCCCAGCAGCAGTTCAGCCAGAACGCTCCCATACCCCCGTCAGCCATCGGGTCGGTACAGATGCCCGCAGTGCCTCAGTATCCCCAGCAGAACGCTCCTTCACAGCCCCAGCAGCCTCGGCCTCAGGGACAGCAGAATCAGCAGAACCAGCAGCAGAGAGGAGATTACCAGAGGTTCCCTCAGCAGAACCAGGGCAAGAACTTCCAGCCCAAGGTCGAGTTCGAGAAGACGGTTGAAGCGACCGGTGTCCTTGAGATAATGCCCGACGGATACGGCTTCCTGCGTTCTTCCGACTACAACTACCTCAACTCCCCCGACGACATCTACGTTTCCCAGCAGCAGATAAAGTCCAATGCCCTGAAGACCGGTGACACCGTGACTGGTGACATCCGTCCTCCAAGAGAAGGCGACAAGTATTTCCCCCTGGTGAACATCAAGTTCATAAACGGCCGTACCCCTGAATTCATCCGCGACAGGGTTCCTTTCGATTTCCTGACTCCCCTCTTCCCTGACCAGAAGTTCAATCTTCTCGGACACGGGCACGAGAAGGACGTTTCCTGCAGGATCGTGGACATGTTCACTCCTATCGGCAAAGGCCAGAGGGGACTTATCGTCTCCCAGCCAAAGACCGGTAAGACCATGCTCCTCAAGTCCATCGCCAACGCCATCGCTGACAACCATCCCGAGGTTTACGAGATCGTCCTTCTCATAGACGAGCGTCCTGAGGAGGTCACTGACATGAGCCGCAGCGTTAAGGCTGAGGTCGTGGCTTCCACTTTCGATGAACCTGCAGAGAGGCACGTCAAGGTCGCCAATATGGTTCTCGAGAAAGCAAGAAGGCTCGTAGAGTGCGGTCATGACGTAGTGATCCTTCTGGACTCCATCACAAGGCTCGCCAGGGCATACAACACCGTACAGCCCGCTTCAGGAAAGGTGCTCACCGGAGGTGTAGACGCCAACGCACTTCAGAAGCCCAAGCGTTTCTTCGGAGCCGCCAGGAACATTGAGGGAGGAGGTTCACTCACGATTCTCGCCACAGCCCTCACCGAGACCGGATCCAAGATGGACGACGTCATCTTCGAGGAATTCAAGGGAACCGGCAACATGGAGCTCCAGCTTGACCGTTCACTCGCCAACAGGAGGATATTCCCTGCAGTGAACGTGGTTCTCTCGAGCACCAGGCGTGATGACCTTCTGTACAATCCTGAGCACATCAACAGGATCTGGATACTCCGCAAGCTCCTCGCCGACATGAACCCTATCGAGGCGATGAACTTCATGCTCCAGATCATGGACCAGTACCAGAACAACGAACTGCTCCTCGAGAACATGAACAAGGTGAGCCCGAGGGACGCCAAGAGCTACGACTACTAGTCCAAAGGGTATCGCAAATGAAGGAGGGGAACTTTCCACGACGGAAGGCTCCCCTCTTCTGATTTATTTTGACAGGTATGTCAGTTTTTCTCGAAGATTTCAGCGACTTTCTTAAGCGTCTCGATTATAGGGAGATGCTGAGGGCAGACGCCTTCACATTGGCCGCATTCGATGCAGTCTGAGGGCTTGCCTTTTCCCTGGGTGTGCACCATGAAATACCAGTTGCTGTTCCAGTCCTTGTGCAGGGACTTGGAGTTGAGGTCCGCGAAAAGGTCAGGGATGGGAATCTCCATCGGACAGCCTTCGGTGCAGTAACGGCATGCCGTGCAGGCGATGAGCCTCTTCGAACGGAATGTCTCCTTCACTTTATTGAGGGCCTCCGCTTCAGTTTCCGTGATCGGGGCGGGGTCTGCCATGAAGGAGAGGTTCTCTTCCACCTGCGGGAGGTGCGTCATTCCGCTCAGGACCATCATGACATCCGGGAATGAAGCGGCATACCTCAGGGCATAGCTGGCCTGGCTGCCTTCTCCGAGTCCTTCAAGTATGGCCGCACAGTCTTCAGGAAGATGCGCGAGGTTGCCTCCCTTCACCGGTTCCATCACTATGACGGGCTTCCCGTGCTTTCTGCAGACTTCATAGCACAGTCCGCTCTGGACTCCGGGATCGTCAAAGTCGACGTAGTTCAGCTGAATCTGAACGAACTCCATCTGGGGGTATTCTGTGAGGATACGGTCAAGGACATCCGCCTTGTCATGGAACGAAAGACCGACATGGCGTATCTTTCCTTCGGCTTTCAGTTCAAGGGCTGTCTCGTACGCCTTGCACGCTTTGAAATCCGAAAAGTATTTCTCATTCTGGGAGTGCATCAGGTAAAAGTCGAAATACTCCACTCCGCATGCCTCCAGCTGCATCCGGAAGAATTCCCTGACGCCCTCAGGAGTCTGAGTGAAAAGGCCGTGGGTGAGCTTGTCGGCGAGAAGGTATTTCTCCCTCGGATAACGTGAAGTGAGGCATTCCTTGAGAGCGGTTTCGCTCTTACCCTCAAGGTAACCGTGGGCAGTGTCAAAGTAATTGAGTCCCGACTGAAGGAAAAGGTCCACCATCCTGGAAGTCTCTTCCGTGTCGACTTCGCCTTTTTTCATCGGGAGCCTCATGCATCCGAATCCGAACCTTCCTTTGATTTCAGGGAAGAAAGGGTTTTCCGGTATGAGATTGTCTTTCGTTGAATCCATGGTTAATCAGTGTTTATGTTATTGAATCCTCTGCAGTCATCGCAAATATAATGAAAATGCCCCAATAGGTCGAATCAACCACGTGAGAAGCCCCTTAAAGGGACTTTCTGAGAGTAAGGCTGTGGTCTATGCAGGAAGGGAACTCCTCGGGATAATGCGTGACCATGACAAGGGTCCTGGAAGAGTCCTCCTTGCAATAAGCGTCTATTATACCCCTGACCTTCACCCTGTTCGCGGAGTCAAGTCCGTGGAGAGGCTCATCCAGAATCAGCAGCGGAGGGTTCTTCACGAATGCCCTGCACACGAGGCATATCCTCTGCTGGGCGCTGTCCATCCTCAGGAACGGAACATCAGCGAGATCCGTTATACCGAAGACTTCCATCCAGCGTAGACACTCCTCTTTCTGCTCGGGAGTCATCCGGCCGAGGCTGGCTCCGGTGTCGGTCAGTCCGCTTGCCACCGCTCCCAGACCGTTTTCAGTGGAACGGAAAGCACGGTGCATCTCAGGACTAACGTATCCGATTTTCCGTTTTATGTCCCAGATGCTCTCCCCTGTTCCCCTTTTCCTGCCGAACAGGCTTATGTCACATGCATACGCCATCGGATTGTCGGCGCACACCAGACTCAAGAGCGTGCTTTTGCCGCATCCGTTCTCTCCGGTAAGCGCCCAGTGCTCCCCTTCCCTGACGGTCCAGTTGAGGTCCCTTAGGATCGTTCTTTCTCCATATCTTACTGTCACTCCTTTGAAGCGTATGACTTCAGGAGGAAGGAAAGTGCGGCGGTATTCCTCCAGAGAGTATTTGCAGACCGGAAGACTTCCGGACACGGTCACGACATGAGTCATGAAATCAGGGATCTCGTCCGCCCTTGAAAGCACCAGTACGACAGTACGGGTCAGGGAGAGTTCCTCAAGTATACGTGTCAGAAGATCCCTTGTTCCGGGGTCAAGACCGATGTAAGGATACTCTATGACAAGAGCTTCCGGAGAAGAGAGAAGAGCCCTCGTTATCCTGAGCTTTCGCATCTCCCCGCTGGAATATGTGATGAGGGGCTTGTCCAGCACCGGTTCAAGGCCGAATAGACGGGTGTACTTAAGGAAGGCGGCCATGGCAGACTCCTGGTCAGCACAGCCTGACACTGAACGCATTAAGCGTTCCCGGCCAGTGGGTTCGTCATCGTCCATCATCCCGTGGTTCCACCTCAGCTGATGGAAGTATTCCTTGTCGGCTGCAGCTCCATATGAATCCCTGAACCTAAGGAGCGATACTTTTCCCGAGTATGCCAATGCAAGGTAAGAGGCAAGCTCCTCTTTTCCGGATCCGTCGGGCCCGAGAAGGACAGCGTGTTCACCGGAGGAGATGCGTATGCCTTTTATGTCAAGTTCCAGCATGGGTGGAGCTTTGGAAGGATTCCACTAATATTCGTCCCAGGACTTTATCTGGATGTCGTCCATGTCCATGGTGCAGAAAGCCTTTATGAAGGCAACAGCGAGACGAGCGTTCGTGAACAGAGGGATGTTGAAATCGATGGCGTTTCTTCTGAGTATGTATCCGTTGTTGAGCTCGAGTCCGGAGAAGTTCTTCGGGATGTTGATCACCATGTCGACTTCCTTGTTCTGGATCATGTCGAGAGCCGGACGGTAACGGCTGAAGTTGGGATTGTCCTTCTCCGAAGGCCACAGTACCCTTGTACAAGGTATGCTGTTCTCAATGAAGTACTTGTAAGTACCTCCTGTGGCATACAGGTCGTAGCCCTTGGCGGCCAGAAGCTTGCAGGCGTTGAGCATGTCTGCTTTCTGTAGAGGGTCTCCCGTAGAGAGGAGTATCTTCTTCTTGGGTATTGTGTTTCCGACCGAGAGGGTGGCTTTGAGAAGAGCCTCGTTGAGGTCGTCCCCGAGGCATCCCACCTCACCTGTGGAGGACATGTCCACTCCCAGCATAGGGTCAGCCTCCTCAAGTCTTGCGAACGAGAACTGCGAGGACTTGACGCCGACGTAGTCAAGGTCGAAGGCGCTCTTCTGGGGAGCGGCGGGATGCATTCCGAGCATGACCTTGGTGGCGAGCTCGATGAAGTTGATCTTGAGGACCTTGGATACGAACGGGAAGCTTCTTGAAGCCCTGAGGTTGCATTCGATCACCTTGATCTCGTTCTCCTTGGCGAGGAACTGGATGTTGAAAGGACCTGATATCCTGAGGGCTCCGGCTATCTTCCTGGCGATCTTCTTTATCCTTCTGGCGGTCTCAACGTACAGCCTCTGGGGCGGGAACTGGATAGTGGCGTCACCCGAGTGTACACCGGCGTACTCAACGTGCTCAGAAATCGCGTATGCGAGGATCTCGCCTTCATCAGCCACGGCGTCGAACTCGATTTCCTTACATCTTGTCATGAACTGGCTGATGACGACAGGGTGTTCCTTGGAAACGTCGGCGGCCAGTGAAAGGAAGTGGCGGAGTTTCTCCTCATCGTAGCAGACGTTCATCGCCGCTCCGGAAAGCACGTATGAAGGTCTTACAAGGACAGGGAAACCTACTTCTTCTATGAACTTGTCAACGTCCTCAAGGGTCGTGAGCTCCTTCCATCTGGGCTGGTCCACTTCAAGGGCGTCAACGATGCTTGAGAACTTGTGACGGTCCTCAGCGTGGTCGATGTCTTCAGCCCTGGTTCCGAGGATAGGCACTTTGTTGCGTGATAGACGGAGTGCGAGGTTGTTGGGGATCTGTCCACCCACCGACACCACTACGCCGTGAGGGTTCTCCATCTCGAAGATGTCCATCACCCTCTCGAATGTGAGCTCATCGAAATAGAGCCTGTCGCACATGTCGTAGTCAGTGGACACGGTCTCGGGGTTGTAGTTTATCAGCACTCCCCTGTATCCCTGCTGCTGTATTGTCTGGATGCAGGTCACCGAGCACCAGTCGAATTCTACGGAACTTCCGATACGGTATGCACCTGAACCTAGAACGATAACTGACTTTCCGTCATTCTCGTATGTAATGTCATTTGTAGTACCGTTATAAGTAAGATAAAGATAGTTCGTGGCTGCAGGGAACTCCGCTGCCAGGGTGTCGATCTGTTTGACGACGGGAAGGATACCGAGAGATTTCCTCCACTGCCTTACCTTGTCCATCATCTGGACAGAAGGGAACTTGTCCTTGTAGACAGCCCTCTGGATCTGGAAGTCCGAGAATCCCTGCTGCTTGGATGTAAGAAGAAGGTCCCTGGGAACGTCCTCTATCCTCTCGAAGCCGGCAAGGTCATTGAAAGTGGTGACGATGTTCTCGAGCTTGTCGAGGAACCATTTGTCTATCTTGGTAAGTTCATGTATATGGTCAACGGAGTATCCTGCCTGGTGCATTGCCTTGGAGATGACGAAGATACGCCTGTCGGTAGGTTCCCTTAGCGCTAGATCGACGTCAGCGACCTTGAGCTCCTTGTTGCCTACGAAGCCGTGAGCTCCCTGGCCGATCATGCGAAGACCCTTCTGGATCGACTCCTCGAAGGTGCGTCCAATCGCCATGACTTCTCCGACGCTCTTCATGCTGGATCCGATCTTGCGCGAAACCCCATGGAACTTGGACAGATCCCATCTGGGGATCTTGCATACGATGTAGTCAAGGGCGGGTTCGAAGAACGCGGGAGTCGTCTTTGTGACGGAGTTCTTGAGGTCGAACAGCCCATATCCCAGACCGAGTTTCGCTGCGACGAAAGCGAGGGGGTATCCGGTAGCTTTGGATGCGAGGGCCGAAGAGCGGCTGAGCCTGGCGTTGACTTCGATCACCCTGTAGTCCATCGCATCGGGGTCATAAGCGTACTGTACGTTGCATTCCCCGACTATGCCGATATGACGTATTATCTTGATCGACAGTTCCCTCAAGAAGTAGTAATCCTTGTTGGAGAGGGTCTGTGAAGGAGCCACGACGATGCTCTCTCCGGTATGGATTCCGAGAGGGTCGAAGTTCTCCATGTTACATACCGTGATACAGTTGTCGTACTTGTCCCTTACGACTTCGTACTCTATCTCCTTCCATCCTTTGAGGGACTTCTCCACGAGAACCTGGGGAGAGAACGAGAACGCTTTCTCGCAGATCTCGAGCAGCTGCTCATCCGAGTCACAGAATCCTGATCCCAGTCCTCCGAGTGCATAGGCCGCTCTGACGATAAGAGGATAACCGAGAGTGTGTGCGGCGTCCATAGCCTCCTGGATCGAGTTGGCGGGGTGGGACTTGATGGTCTTCACGCCGATCTCGTCCAGCCTTTTGACGAAAAGTTCCCTGTCCTCAGTGTCCATTATGGCCTGGACTGGGGTTCCGAGCACTCTGACATTGTATTTATCAAGGATGCCTCCACGGTAAAGCTCGACTCCGCAGTTGAGGGCAGTCTGTCCGCCGAATGACAGGAGTATTCCCTGGGGCTGCTCCTTCGCGATCACCTTCTCTACGAAGAAGGGAGTCACTGGAAGGAAGTAGATCTTGTCGGCAACGCCTTCAGATGTCTGCACCGTAGCGATGTTCGGGTTTATCAGGACGGTCTCAATGCCTTCTTCCCTCAGCGCCTTCAGCGCCTGGCTTCCTGAATAGTCGAACTCTCCGGCCTGACCGATTTTGAGGGCACCTGAACCCAGAATGAGAACTTTCTTTATGTTGGGGTCTTTCATTTTTCTTTGGATGAATTGTTTTCAGTCCTTGGTATCAAGAATCACTTCAAATGGAGTCAGAGTTTGCTTATGAACTCATCGAACAGGAATTCGGTATCTGTAGGACCGCTTGAAGCCTCGGGGTGGAACTGTACGGAACAGAAGGGTTTGCTCTTGTGACGGATACCCTCGTTCGTGCCGTCGTTCATATTGGTGAACCAGGGTTCCCATTCAGAAGAAAGTGTCGCGGAATCCACAGCGTATCCATGGTTCTGGGAGGTGATGTAGCACTTGTTCGTGCCCTCCATCCTGACCGGCTGGTTATGGCTGCGGTGGCCGTATTTGAGCTTGTAAGTTGAGGCTCCACCGGCACGTGCGAGCAGCTGGTTGCCCATACATATTCCGAAGATAGGCTTTGTACCCTGCATCGCCTTTCTGATGTGCTCGACAGTGGGGACGCAGAATTCAGGGTTGCCGGGGCCGTTCGAAATGAACAAGCCGTCCCACTCAAGGGTGTTGAAATCATAGTCCCATGGGACTCTTATGAGTTCGACTCCCCTGTCTACGAAGCAGCGCAGGATATTGTGCTTCACTCCGCAGTCGACCAGGACGACCTTCTTCTGTCCGCTGCCGTAACGGATCACTTCCTTGCAGCTCACGATGGCGATCTGGTTCTCCATGTTGGGGTCGTCCACCGGGAAATTCTTCTCAACTCCCTCAGGGACAATCATTCCGAGCATTGAGCCCTCCTCTCGGAGCACCTTCGTAAGTTCCCTTGTGTCGATACCGTAGATACCCGGGATCTTCTGCTCCTTGAGCCACTCGTCAAGGCTCTTGACGGCGTCCCAATGGCTATATTTAAAAGAATAGTCAGAGATTACAAGTCCGCGGACCCATATCTTCTCTGACTCGAAATTCTTGGAAATGCCCATCTGGTCGACTCCTTCGTCGGGAACACCGTAGTTACCGATAATAGGATACGTTACACATAGAATCTGACCGGAATAGGAGGGATCGGTGAGGCTCTCGGGATATCCTACCATTGCAGTAGAAAAGACTACCTCCCCGTCGCAAGGGTCAGAGTAGCCGAAGGACCATCCCTTGAATTCCATACCGTTGGTCAATCTGAGAGTTGCTGGCTTTCGAATGTCCATGCTGATATGATTTTCGTTGAAAAGTTTCAAATTATGCGAAGGTACGAAAATATCACTTCCCCTGCAAGGGGAAAATAGCCTTATGGTGTCTGTTTGAGAGACTATATCGTATTGATTTCAGAGCGTCAGGGTGACGGATGTGATTCATGCAAGACGACAAAAGTATACGATATTTCTTATTGTTGACTGACTTAAGATTCCTTGGGAAGTGCCTCTTCAAATCGAAAATGACCGTATCAGTGAAAAGCGACTTTAAACAAGATTGGACCTAAGGGACATTTATTTCATTTCTGCTCGAGTCATGCTTCTTCTATTGAGACACACTTTAACAGTAGCGCTCATGGATACTTCAGCTTGATCAGTCCAGATAATTGAGACCTTGAGTACTGAAAATTCATATCAATATTCGCAGTGATGGAAAAAGGATATGGCAATAATACCGCATAACAAAAATGTTAATAGTTTCAACAAGTTTGTTTCATTGATTTATTGATAAATGATTAGTATAATCAGTATTGATTCTAATCCATTCCTCTCTCCTTTGAATGAGTTTATCAATTTATGCAGTAGTATTTTCATCAGGTGGACTCTGTAAGAAGCATTTGGAGGACGAACTCTCATATCGCATCATTATTTGCTGTCAGTTGTTTGATCTTTCCAAAATCGGTAGTTTACTTTATGGACATTTTCCGCAATACTTTCTTGCAGCTCAAATGGTTTTTCTAATCGTGCAGAACTTGCTTTATAGTCTTTGAACCATTTCTACAAAATGTCAAATATTTCCTATAAGATTTTTGTTCTCTTCTGCGTCATGAGTCATATTGATTCACTGACCTTGCTATTCTTTTATCCGGTTTCAGCCTTTCATTTTATAAGCATTGAAGGACGGTTCTCATTTCTGTCATGCTATATCTCCCCTGTTTTCACTGATTACTGGCGACGATCATATGCTTATATTTTCATCTGCTTTCTTATATCGGTCCCGAAACAATTATTGTCTTAAGAAGGATAATGGTCAAAGAGGAAAGAAGTCTTGATGATTATTCTTATCTTCGCAGTATGATAATGAATCTTGATGATACAATAGCCGCTCCCGCTACTGTTCCTGGAACAGGAGCGATCACAGTCATAAGAATTAGCGGTCCGGATACTTTCACAGCAGTTGACAAGGTGGTTTCATTCTCTTCGGGTAATGCTTCAAGTGCAAAGGGCTATACGATTAAATACGGTGTATTTAAAGATAAAGATGGTTCTCCATTGGATGATGTCCTCGTCAGTATTTTCCGCGCACCCCACTCATATACTGGTGAGGACAGTGTCGAGATTTCCTGCCATGCTTCTCCATACATAGCGACAAGAATTATGGAGATTCTTGGTGAGAATGGAGTCCGGACTGCAGCTCCCGGAGAGTTCACTAGAAGAGCCTTTGTCGGAGGAAAGCTGGATTTGGCACAAGCTGAAAGTGTCGCAGACTTGATCGCATCCCAAGGGGAGGCTTCCCACAGAATTGCCATGAATCAGTTGAGGGGAGGTTTCTCGAAAGAGTTGCTCCAGATGAGAAGCGAACTGCTCGATGTCCTTTCACTGATGGAACTTGAACTTGACTTCAGCGAAGAAGATGTTGAATTCGCAAACAGGGACCGGTTCATGAATTTATTGGAGAGTATCTTGGATCACCTTGATCGCTTGGTCTCATCATTCCGCAGAGGAAATGCTATACGGAACGGCATACCTGTCGCGATAGTCGGTCCAGCGAATGCAGGCAAGAGCACACTTCTTAATACTATTCTTGGAGAGGACAGGGCGATCGTCTCGGAAGTAGAGGGAACAACAAGAGATACAATTGAGGAAACCATAACTATAGATGGAATTCTGCTCCGTTTCATTGACACAGCAGGAATCCGATCAACCGACGAATCAATAGAAAAAATCGGTATCGAAAGATCCTTCAAAAAGCTGGAGGAAGCTGATTTGATTCTATGCATTATTGATGCTTCACTCCCCTTCTGTGGAGATGTTCCTGATATCGTCAATACGGTACTGGCAAAGGCGGATCCAGAATATCAAAAAGTTATATTTCTCCTCAACAAAATAGATAAACTTGCTGATAACAATAATGTTATTGATATGAACAAGTTTGTTTTATATGTTGATAATTATAGCAGAAACTTTAAGAATAAAGTTGAATGCTTAAGGATATCAGCAAAAGATGGTATCGGTATCAAAAATCTGAATTCAACTATCTCTGAATACTGTAAAACTCTCTCATCAGAGACGGCTGGAACTCTTGTAACCAACCTCAGACACCTTCAGGCACTCGTTGCAGCGAGAGATTCTTTGCTCCTTGTGAAACACGGTGTGGAATCCGACCTTTCGACCGAATTAATAGCGGAAGATATCCGTGATGCTGTAAGACACCTTTCCGAGATAACAGAGCCTATATCAGATTGGGAAATGCTCGGAAACATATTCAGCAGGTTCTGCATCGGCAAGTAAATCAATTAGTTACGTCTTTCTGTCTAAAGTTCAACTTTAACTGATTTCAACTGAAACTAGCTGAAACTCATGTTCCGAAAAGGGGTCATTGCTAGTTTGGCTTGAGGTCGGTTAAGTTTGAGC
>JAEEGL015286611.1_pt1 | contig 17589 bp, 12 predicted proteins | sample 9134231 | NCBI WGS metagenome assembly JAEEGL01 (sample SAMN16246548, study PRJNA631951) | gut metagenome | biome: gut microbiome; feature: rumen; material: fiber-attached | host: Bos | place: Iran: Karaj | collected 2018-10 | reverse complement strand
TTACCCTGCCGTTTTTGCTCTGAAATGCTCGAAAAAATGATGTTTTTCCGGCAAAAAACGAAAAAGATCGGCACATGTCACGGTTTCCCGGCCGTGACATGTGCGGGGCTGTCAAAAAAGTCCGACTTTTTTGACAGCCCCATCTCTTCATTTTCCTACGCAGAATTTTGAGAAGATCCCGTCGATGACGTCGGCGGAGACGGTCCCGCGGCCGCGGCCGTCAAGCTCGGCAAGGGCCTCGGCGGCGTCCTCAAGGCAGACCGAGACGACGTCGGCGGTATGACCTTCCCGGAGGGCGCCGACCGCGTCAGAGAGAGCTCCTGCCGCCCTGCGGAGGGCGTCGTACTGTCTGGCGCTGCAGACGACGGGGTCACGCGCCGGATCGGTCTCCCGGTCGGTGAAGAGATCCGCGACTATCCTGCCCAGCAACTCTATTCCGAATCCGGTCTCTGCCGAGATCCTGAGTTTGTGCTCAAATCCGCACCACAGGTCCTCTGCGTCCTTGTCGGTCTCATCCAGATCGGATTTTGAGAGCAGCGCTATCACGGCGGTCCCGTTGGCTGACTTTTCCCTCAGACTGCCTGCGAGCGAAATGTCGTCGGCGTCGGGAGGGGAGGAGGAGTCGATCAGAAAGAGAACGAGCTCGGCGTCCGCGATACGCTCCCGGGCTTTTTTTATGCCGATGTTCTCGATCATATCGCCGCTGCCCTCACGGATCCCGGCGGTGTCGCAAAGGCGCAGAGTGACGCCTCCGAGCGACACCGTCCCGGTCAGCAGGTCGCGGGTGGTGCCGGCGACGTCGGTTACGATGGCATCGTCGCTTCCGGTCAGGCGGTTGAAGAGGGTGCTTTTGCCGACGTTCGTCCTGCCGCAGATCACGGTCTTTATCCCCTCGGCGATCGCCTTACCGGTCCTGTAGCTGGCGGCGAGCTTCCCGGTGTCCTCAAGCAGCCTTGCGGCTCTCATCGTCACCTCGCCGTCCGGGATCGATCCGAGGTCCTCCTCTGGGAAGTCGATCCTCGCGTAGAGATCGGTGAGCAGGGAGGTGATCTCCATACGCATCGCCGAGATCTCCGCTGTCAGCCTGCCGCTCATCCCCGACCGCGACAGCCTCAGCTGGGCGTCGGTCCCGGCGTCGAGGAGCATCCCGAGCGCTTCCGCCTCGGGAAGGCTGATCCTGCCCGATGCAAAGGCGCGGCGGGTGAATTCGCCCGGCTCGGCCTGCCTCGCTCCAGCCTCAAGGGCGGCGAGCAGCAGCGTGCGGGTGACGAGGACTCCGCCGTGACAGCTTATCTCGAGCGTGTCCTCGCCGGTGAATGAGGCGGGGCCGGCGAAAAAGGTCGCTAGGCAGCTGTCTATCGGCTCTCCCGCCCTCGGACTCCCTTCCGGGAATACGGCATCGCCGAGTAGGGCGTATCTGGGACGCTCGTCCGGATGTTTTCCTCTTGGTATGAATATCTTTCTTCCGATCTCCGCGGCGTCGGGGCCCGAGATCCTTATGAGCGCGACGCCTCCCTTGCCTCTCGGCGTAGAGACGGCGGCGATCGTATCAGTTGCCGATGTCACGCCTTACACCTCCTCTGGCGGCCTTTGACAGCAGTTTTACCGCTCTTTTCTTTATGCTTATATCCACCGGTCCGTCTGCTTCGGCTTTCTCTCCGTCCAGCGTCCACAGGGTCCCTGCAGGAAGGCGGAAGGAGACATGCGACGCCTTGAAGAAGATGAACATGTCTGATTCTATATCCGACGATGCGGCGGCGGCGACCAGGCGGTTGAACTCGGAAAAATCCTTCGGGTTTTTAACCAGTATGACCTCGAACAGTCCGTCGCTCATGTCGACCGAGGTCTCGTCGAGCTTTACTATCTTGCCTATCGAAAAGGTGTTGCAGACTCCGCCGAAGATGAAGTCGCCCTCGTATCTCGCGCCTCCGGCCTCGCAGACGGCGTGTATCGGCTTGATCTGGAAGAAATCTCCTATGCCCTGGAGCAGATAGGCAAAATATCCCAGATTGTTCTTGGCCTGCTGAGGCGTCGAGTAGGATGCCGACGTGAAAGCGCCGAAGGAGGCTATGTAGGAAAAGACGGGACCGTCGCCGAATTTGCCGCAGTCGAGTTCGGTGACAACACCGTCTCTGAGTGCCGAGACTATGTCTGCGGCGGCTTCCTGAAGGTCGGTAGAGAGACCTATCCCGTTTGCGAGATCGTTGGTCGTCCCCGCAGGGATGTATCCCACGGGTATTGAGACTCCGCTTCTGTCAAGTCCGGTCAGGACCTCGTGGAAGGTCCCGTCTCCGCCCGCGCAGACGACCGCTTCGAATTCTCCCGATCTCGCCCCCTCGTCCGCCAGGACCGCGGCGTGTCCCCGCCCCGAGGTGAATCTGACTGTCGGGGCGATCTCCGCACCGTTCAGGATGCGTAATATGTCAAAAAGCTCTCCGCGCGTCCTGAGCGTTCCAGAGACAGGATTCACGATCATCAGGATTTTTGCTGCTTTCATATCAGAAGCACACTCCTTTCAGGTCCGGGGTTCAGCTTTTACGGGCCCCGAATCTTCCGGCGAGAGATCTGTATTCTTCCGCCGATATCATGATGTTCAGCGCCGAGAGAAAAGCCTTGGCGTTCATTCCGGGAGGCAGCCCCAGCGACCCTCCGGCGGCGTCGCGGCGTTCCGCCGCGCCGGAGCTTCCGGTAAAGCCGTCGGCCGCGAGCATCGCGGCGGTGATCCCCCCGCGGTCCCGCGCGACGCCGGTCCCCGAAAAGGGAAGAAAGAGGTCCCGGAGGAGGGTTCCGTCCATCCCCTCGACTCCCAGCACTCCCTCCGCCGAGGGGGCTTTTTTTCTTTTTTCTGTTCCTTCGATCCTCGGCGCGTAGAGCTTAATGATCCGGTCGGGAGGGAGAGTCCCGCAGAGATGCGACCTTATAACACCGCCGGCTCCGTCGGGATCGGTCAGGACTATCAGCGGGGTCTTTGCCGCGAGAGCGGCGAGAAGCGCCTTCTTTTCTGCGTTTTTAAAGATGCCGAAGCCGTCGGTTGTGATGATTTCGGCGTCGATGACGGAGGACAGTTTCAGTCTGTCGTATCTGCCCTCCACTATTACCGGATATGGTATCCTGATCCTTTCACTGTCCATTGCACCTGCCCTCCCGCCTCAGTCCGCGGCCTCGCGGAGTATGTCTCCGTCCCGCACGTCGTAAGGGACTCTGAGCAGAAACTCCATCAGCGGATGAGGCGCGCTTACGATCGGCGCTCCCTCCGCGTCAAAGAGTCCGGAAACGGTAAAAGCCCTTCCGGTCTTTCCGGGAGAGAGGATCTCGACGCGGTCTCCGGCCATAACGCGGTTGCGCTGGATGAAGCGGAAGACGCCCTCCTCATGCGGTCCGCCGGCGTTTCCCGCGGCCTCCGCCAGGAAGGATTTGTCCCTGATATAGCCCTGCCTCGTGACCAGCTGGGGATTCTCCGCCGGGCTGTCAAAGGCAAATCCGGTGCAGTATTCGCGGTGCGAGACAGATTCGAGCTCTCTCATGAGCGAAGGATCCGGCCTGAACTCTTCGGGCGCGCCGCCTGCGGCGACGTGGGCCGCCAGCGCGTCGGCGGCTATCCTGTAGGCGTTTGTGACGACCGCGGCGTAGTAGGCGGATTTGACCCTGCCCTCGATCTTGAAGGAGGAGACTCCGGCCGCGGCCAGCTCTCCGACATGTTCGATGAGACAGAGATCCTTCGACGACATGATGAAGGTCCCGAGAGGGGTCTCCTCGACCGGTATGCGCTCATCCGGTCTTTTTTCCTCGATCAGGGTGTAGTTCCATCTGCAGGGCTGCGCGCATTCGCCCCGGTTGGCGTCCCTTCCGGTCAGCATGTTCGAGAGCATGCAGCGTCCGCTCCAGGAAACGCACATCGATCCGTGGACGAAGGCCTCGAGCGAGACCTCGGCCGGGAGCGCCTCCCTGATCTTTTTGATTTCTCCGAGCGAGAGCTCGCGTGCGAGGACGAGCCTGGTCGCGCCGAGGGCGGCGTAGGCGAGAGCCGACCGGGGACTGCATACGCCGGCCTGGGTGGAGATGTGTATCCGGCAGCCGGGCAGCGTCTCTTTCAGCAGGGCGATGACTCCAAGATCGGCGGCGATGAATCCGTCGATCTCTAGCGGCGCGACCTCTTTGAGAAATGTCTCAAGACGCGGATATTCATCCCCGCGGGGAAGGGTGTTGACCGTCAGGTAGAGCTTTTTCCCGAGGGAGTGAAGAAGCCCGGCGGCCTCCGCCAGCTCGGGCAGGGTGAAATTGGCTGACGCCGACCGCATCCCGAACTCCCTGCCGGCGAGATAGACGGCGTCCGCGCCGAATCTCACCGCGGCTCTGAGCTTTTCGGGACTGCCGGCCGGCGCCAGTATCTCGGGTGATTTGAAAGAATTCATTCTGATTAGAAAGGTGCGACAGTCGGCCGGCGGATCTCTCAGAGATCGGCGTCGGTGAGACGCTCGAAGGAGGAGACGATTATTCCGCCGCCCGGCGTTATGTCGAACTCGACTCCGCGGTCGGCGCTGCAGAGGAAGACCGCCTTCCCGTCGGGAAAAGCCTCTCTGTACGCCTCGTCGGCGGTCTGTTCGCGGTGTGTGGTCAGGATATACGCAGGTTTCATCGATTCCACGCCCGGCGCCGCGTGATTCCGCTTGTAGCCGTGGTGAGGCCACTTCATGAGATCGGGCGACATCCCGATGTCCTCTCTCCAGAGCGCGAGCATGTTGTCGAAGGATTCGTCGGTTATCTCAGCCGTCCGCTTCATGCTGTCGCCGGTGAAGAGCGCCCTGCGGCCGGCGTAGGAGATCAGCATCCAGAGGCAGCAGGCGTTTATCGCCGCGGTCGGGATCTTGACGTCGGCGGGATTTCCCTCGCCGTAACCGCCGATCAGTATGTCGTTGAACTGGTGCGGATTGTACCAGTTCGTGTCGGGGGGATAGAGCCTGATCGCGGCGTCGGAAAGCCGGAGATCGACCGGTTTTCCGCCTCTGTCGGCAAATTCAAGGGATATGATCTCAGCGTCAGGCTGATATGTCGAGAGCGCCTCGTCAAAGAGCGGCTTTATCTTGTCATAACCGTTTATCGGCAGGCCGTCGGGGGCGGGGCAGGCGGGCGGGATGAAGACTCTGTCGAAGGCGAAGGCGGGATCGGGGATGATGCTCTCGATCGCCGTCATGGCGTGGTCGCCGTGAAAGTGCGAGAGGACCCAGGTCAGGTGAAGCTTTTCACCGGGACATACCGCCTCCCTGATCTTTGTCAGTATCCTCCATGAGTCCCTGCAGCCGTTGACTCCTCCGTCGTGAAGGAGGACCTCGCGGTCAAGGACGGCGATGAAGCCGTCGGTCTTGTTCACGTCGGGAGGGGTGGGACAGCTTATGATCCTGAGAACGCCGTCTTTGCGCGCGAAATCTGTGAAATTCATAGTTCAAGAGAGTCCTTGTAGTTGATGTTCAGTGTCTGTCTTCCGGCAAGCGCCGCGGTGATGTCGGCCTCGGTCGCGAGTTTTTTCTCCTCCTCTTCGACTTCCGCAGCCGACGGTCTCGTCCTCGGATGTCTGGGAGTGAATACGGTGCAGCAGTCCTCGTAGGGAAGGATCGAGGTATCGAAGGTCCCGATTTTTCTTGCCGAGGCGATAATCTCCTCCTTGTCGAGGCCTATGCAGGGTCGGAACACCGGTATGGGGGAGACGGCATCGGTGACCGCCAGCGCCTCCATCGTCTGCGAGGCGACCTGACCCATCGATTCTCCGGTGATCAACGCTCCGCAGTCTGTTTCCGCCGCCAGCTTCGCGGCGATCCGCATCATGTATCTGCGCAGGAGGATGGTGAAATACTCCTCGGCGCAGTTGCGGGAGATCTCCTCCTCGATCTCGGTGAGCGATACGACATGCAGCCGTATGCTGCCGGCCCAGAGCGCGATCTCTCTCGCGAGGGTGATAACCTTTTCTCTCGCCTGCAGCGAGGTGTAGGGGAATGCCTCGAAGTAGACTGCGTCGAGCTTTACGCCCCTCTTTGCCATCATCCAGCCGGCGACGGGGGAGTCGATCCCGCCCGACAGGAGCAGGAGTCCCTTTCCGTTCGATCCGACCGGCATTCCCCCGGCGGCGTGCTCCGAACCGGCGGAGACGAATGCGTCGCCGTCGCGGATGTCGACCTTTACCGTGATGTCGGGGTCGTGAACGTCGACTTTGAGGTGAGGATATTTTGAAAGAATGTATCCGCCGACCGCCGCGCTGACGTCAAAGGAGTGCATCGGGAAGCGCTTGTCCGCCCGCTTGGTCTCGACCTTGAAGGTCTTTGCGGCTTCCAGCCGGTCCTTAAGATATCCGGCGGCCGTCTCTTCGATCGCGGCAAGGTCCTGCGGGACGGCGGCGCAGCGGCAGACGGCGATAATGCCGAAGGTCTTTGAGATCGCGCCGTATGCGGCGGCGTATTCCTCGGACGTCGGCTCGGTCCCCTCGCGTGGTGCGACGGTGATGACGCTCTGGCTCCGCGTGACCGAGAAACGGCCGGCGAAGGAGAGCCTGAACTTGAGTTCTCTGCAGAGGAGAGCCTCGAACGAGGACCGGTTGGCTCCCTTGAGGATTATCTCGCCGTATTTGCAAAGATATACTTCACGCATCTTGATATTTCAGTTTCTGAAATAGTTGGGGAAGAGCTTTTCCCAGACCTTCATGCAGCCTATCGTATCGGCGATCGAGGTGTGGGCGACTCCGTCCCACTCGATGCCGAAGCAGGCCATGGCGTCGGTCAGGCTGGCGTGAGTGATGTCGGGCCGGTGCTCTCCGATGTATCTGACGAATTCGCCGGCGGCGTCTCGGATCTTCTCCTTGAGAGCCGCCTTCTCGGCATCCGTCTCATATATGTTCTTTATATGGCTGTAGTCGGTGGAGACTCCGTATGCGATGATGACGTCGGCATTTGCGAATATCTCCTTGATCTTCGGCGCCAGTTCGGTTATGGTCGCGGCGTCCTTTACCATGTCCGGCGTGATCCCGTGGATCTTCTCGGTCCTCTTCCACTTCTTGGTGTGGGTGGGCCGGACGAGGGTGTCCATGATCTTTTCGCCGAAGGCGTTGTATATGCTGACCGAGAGGATCTCATCGTGATCGTAGAAGCCGGTAAGCTCGAGGTCGAAGAAGAGGACGCGCGCCCTGTCCATGTTGTAGAAGGCGTTCCTGTGGGCGTCTCCCTCGGCTCTTCTGACCGCGAGCTCCTCCTCATAGCAGTCCCTGCAGAGCTTCCGGCGGTACCTGACGTTCTTTCCGCACTTTACGCACATCAGCGGCTGTCTTACCGTCGTCTGGCGGTCGTAAAGCATGAGCTGGGTTTTGTCTCTCCGCCGTGTAAAGGCGACCGGCTCCTCGAAGAGCTCGAGGTGCATCGAGGCTATCTTCTCGGCGGGGTAGAGGCCGAGCTGCGTCGCCTTTTTCTGCGTCATCCTTTCGATGACCGATCCCGAGGGAAGAGTCATTGTCTCCTTCTTGCCCTGGGATCCGAACCAGACGTCGGGATCCTCCTCCGTCACTTCCGACGGATCGAACCACAGCTTGATGCTTCCGTCGTTGAGCTGCGAATAGGCGATCGGCCCGCCGTTGCATCTGAGGTGCATCGTCTTCAGCATGTTGCGGTCGAGCAGTCCCTGCACCGCCGCCTCGCGCTGGTTTATCTGTGTGACCGAAGCTCCCGACCGGAGCCTGACTGTTTCTTTCATGTGGGGGTTGCGCCTTTCCGGTCTTATATCAGAAGTAGTAGTTTTCCTTGACCTTGCTGATCTTGCAGTTCTTGCGGATGGCTTCGTCGACCTCGATCGAGTCTGCGTACTCCTTCCGCTTGTCTTCGATGTATTTCAGGAAGAGGGGGGTGACTATATACTCGCCGAGCGAGATATAGTCGGAGGATTCCGAGTCGTAGAACAGGAAGAAATCCTGGTTGGACGAGATCTTCCAGGCGTTCTCGGTCAGCGGAAGCCTGCGGAGGATGTGGATGGAATTGTCAAGCTCGAGCAGCTTTACTTCGCCGGTCTCCATCCCGCTCACCGTGTCGAAGATCCGGTTGGCGTCGTCGCCCGAATAGAGGATCTGATCCGAACACATATAGATCCCGTCGGGATAGGCAGCGGTCTCGGTGTTCTCGTTGTAGTCGCTGACGAGTCCGGCAAAATCCGTCCCCGCCTTAGCCTTGGCGTAGGCCTCCTCGGCTTTTGCCCGGGCGGCGACCGTCTCGGCGGCCGACATGTCGCGGTATTTTACCTTGCCTTCGCTGTCGGTAACATATCCGCCGGTCTCGCTGATCTCGGGACATTCGTTGATGAATACGCAGATCTGGTCAAAATGAATATAGTTTTCCTGATAGTATGCCTCGACCTTCGCGTCGGTCACGGCCTCAGGGCCGCCCGTTCCGAAGAGGTACTTCTGAAGCACGGTGATCTTTTTGTCGATCAGATAGCACTCGCGGAGGGTCTTTTCGTTTATGCCGTATTCCTGGAGCACGACGTTGAACTCTGTCCTGCTCCCTCCCGCGTAGTTGTCGCGCAGCTCGGAGATGTAACCGTCGATCTCGTCTGTGTCCTCCTTGCTCAGAGAGAGCCCGAGTTCGTCGAAGAGCCTGAGAGACACAAGGTATGTCAGGGCGTTTTCATAGATGTAGTCGGTGAAGAGATCGTCATAAGTCTGCCCGGTCCCCTGGTCATAGATCATCTCCCAGAAATCGTTCACGGTCGATACGCCGTATTCGCTCTTGATCGAATTACCGTACGCGTATATGAACTGGGCCTTGTATCTGGAGAGCCAGAAGACGAACATGTTCTCGGTGATCTTCGTCTTGCCGCACTTCAGGAATACCGATCCGGTCCCCGAGCATCCGGTGAGTATGACCGAGGCGAGGATAAGAGCCGCAAGCGCCGCAGATATGATCTTTGTGATTCTTTTCATGATGACCGCCTTTCGCAGGGTGGTTTTGCCGGGAAGGGGAATGCCCTCCGGGGCAGTGTGTCGGGTTTCGGGCGATTTTTGCCCGGTGCCGCGCCGTGACCGGGTGCGGCAAACATTATTAAACAAATAATTATACTATATTTTTGTGATTTTGTAAATAACTAAAACTCAAAAGACCTGCCGGGGAGAGTCGCAGAGGAGCTTTCAGTCGCCGGGGCGGTACTTTTCAAACAGGAGCTTCAGCCAGGCGAGGGCGTCCTGCTCCCTTCCGATCCGCATAACGATCTGCGGAGCGCTGCCGCGGATGATCCTGATGCGCCCCTTCATGCCCTCGGAGAGCTTCTGCCAGGTGTCGAGATCGAGCTCCTTCTGGAAGAGGATCACCTCTGTCCCGTTCTGTGAGATCCTCTCGATGCCCGACTTTCCGGCAAGATATCTGATCAGCGACACGTCAAGCAGGTTCAGGACCTCGTCGGGAGGATCGCCGTACCTGTCTATCACCTCGTCGAGGATGTCCTCGGCGTCCGCCCGGGAGGTTATGTGGGCTATCCTGCGGTAGATCGCCATCCTCTGTCCGGGGGATTCGATGTATTTCTCGGGTATCCTCGCGACTGTCTTCACCGAGATGACGCACTCATTCTTCTCGGGCTCGTATTCTCCCTTTTCCTCGAGGACGGCTCTGTTTAAGAGCTTTACGTAGAGCTCGTATCCCACCGCGTCCATATGGCCCGACTGTTCGGCTCCGAGCACCGCCCCTGCGCCTCTGAGCTCGAGATCGCGCATCGCGATCCTGAATCCGGCCCCGAATTCGGCATATTCGCGTATCGCCTCAAGGCGCTTTTCGGCGATCTCGGTGAGCGCCATGTCCTTCGGGAAGGTGAAATAGGCGTAAGCCCTGCGCTGGGATCTTCCCACCCGGCCTCTCAGCTGGTGAAGCTGGGAAAGGCCCATCCGGTGTGCCCCGGTGACGATGAGTGTGTTGGCGTTCGGAAGATCGATGCCCGATTCGATTATCGTGGTGCAGACGAGGATGTCAATGCTTCCCTCGGTCATGTCGCGCCAGATGTCCTCGATCTCCTCCTTCTCCATCCTCCCGTGGGCGACGGCGATCCTCGCGTCGGGAAATTCCTTCCCGAGGTCGGCCGCGATACGGTCGATCGAATCGATGAAATTGTGGAGATAAAAGACCTGGCCTCCCCGTCTGAGCTCGGCCCTGATCGCCTCGTTTACGACGACCTCGTCGTATTCGAGGACGTATGTCTGCACCGGCTGGCGGTCGACCGGCGCCTCGTCGAGGACGGATATGTCGCGGATGCCCGTCATCGCCATGTTCATCGTCCTCGGGATAGGCGTGGCGCTGAGAGAGAGGACGTCGATGTTCCCCGTCCGCTGCTTGATCTTCTCCTTCTGAGCGACGCCGAAGCGCTGCTCCTCGTCGACGATGAGCAGTCCGAGATCGCGGAATTTCACGTCTTTCGAAAGGATCCTGTGGGTACCTATCAGCAGGTCGATGTCGCCTCTCGCGGTCCTTTCCAGGATCTTCTTCTGTTCCGCGGGCTTTCTGAATCTCGAGATCATCTCGACCGTGACCGGGAAGGCCCTCATGCGGCTTACGGCGGTCTGGTAGTGCTGCAGCGCGAGGATGGTCGTCGGGACCAGCATGGCGGCCTGTTTGCCGTCGAGGATCGCCTTGAATGCCGCTCTGAAGGCGACCTCCGTCTTGCCGTATCCCACGTCGCCGCAGAGCAGGCGGTCCATCGGCACCGGCCTCATCATGTCCTTCTTGATATCCTCCGAGGCCTCAAGCTGGGCTTCGGTCTCGGCAAATTCGAAGCCCTCCTCGAATTCCTTCTGATTGGAATCGTCGGGAGAGAAGGCGAACCCCGGGCGTCTGAGGCGCTCAGCGTAGAGCTTTATCAGCTCCTTCGCGATGTTTTTCAGAGAGGAATGGGTGCGTTTTCTGGTCGATTCCCACTCCTTGCCGCCGAACTTTGAAAGCTTTATCGTTCCGTTGTCGATGCCCGCTCCGATATACTTCGTCACCCGGTCGAGCTGATCGGCGGGAAGGAAGAGACGGTCGGCGCCGGCGTATCTGATCGTTATATAGTCTCCCGTCATTCCCCCCGACGACAGGGTGGAGATGCCTTCGTATATACCTATCCCGTGCGTCTCGTGGACCACGTAGTCTCCCGGCGACAGATCGTTGAAGCTGAGTATCCTTCCCGCGCCCCTCTGCGTTTTCGCGCTCCTGCGCTGCGGACGCGCGGCGGCGGCTCTTTCGGCCCTTGTCGCCGCGGCGGCGGAGAGGACGGATATCCTGGGCGTCAGCAGCTCAAACGGGGCTACCGGAGCCGAAGGAAGCAGCGTCACCGTCCCGGGAGAGATTATTGAAAAGGGAATGTCTCCGCCCAGCGGACCGTCCGCCATCCTCGCGATCTCGCCGTCGGTGTTCAGGGTGTCGCGGAGCCTTCCGGCCTCTTCGGGACCGGGCGTCATCAGGATCACCTTTGTCCCGGTGCCGGTGAGGTGCAGAACCTCGTCGAGAAGCAGGGATGTGTTTTCCCCGAAGCCCACCGAGTGGCGGGTCCTGAAGTTGAACATGCCGCCCAGACGTCTTCCGCTGAGTCCCCGGGTCACGGTGTCCTCCAGCAGCTGAGGACGTCCCGACATAAAGCGGTCAAGTCTCTGCTTTCCGGCGGACAGGAGCGAATATTTTCCCGGGAGCAGGCCGGCTGCCGTCAGCGCCTCGGCGTCCGCAACCAGCAGCTTTTCGCTGGCTTCCAGCCTGTCCGAGACCGCCGCGTTGCCGTATACGAAGGCGAGCGGGCAGTCATCAAGATAATCGAGGAGGCAGGGAAGTCCGGGATAGATCAGGGAAATATATCTGTCGGCGAAGTTTATCCCTCCGCCCGACGCGGCGGCCGCTGAGACCGCCGAGATCTCGTCTTCAAGCAGCGACGCGAGCCTTATGTCCTTCTTCTTCGCCTTTTTCAGAAGCTCCTTTTCGCACTCGACGATCATCCCGAGCTTTTCCGGATCGGGCAGGACCTCGAAGGCCGGCGGTATCGTGAAGCCGGAAATCCTTTCGGTGATCCGCTGTGTATCGGGATCGAAGAGGCAGACGCGGTCGATCTCGTCGCCGAAGAATTCGGTCCTGACCGCCCGGATCCCGCCACGTTCGTCGGAGGCGGAGGCGGATGAGGCGTAGCAGACGTCGAGTATCCCTCCGCGTACGGCAAACTGGCCGGGGCCTTCCGCAAGCTCGGATCTTACATAGCCGGCGCGGGTAAGTGACCGGACGAGACCGTCGATCGATATCTCGTCGTTTTCCGAGAGCCGCACGGTCAGCTCATCCAGCAGCTCCGGGGGCATGGTTATCCCGACCGCGGCGTCGGGAGTGGTTATCACGGCGTCGGGGCGGTCTTCTCCGGTGAGCGACAAAAGAAGCGCCAGCCTCAGGTGTTCGAATTCATGCGACGCTGTGATGTTCCGCGTGTTGAGGTCTCTGCCCGGAAAATACCCGGCGCGGATGCCGAAGGAGGCCAGTTTCTCCCTCAGCACGACGCAGTTTTTCTCCTCAGAGCATAGGAAAAGGACCGGCCGGAGGTCCGGCAGGTCTTCAAACAGCGATACGGCAAGCAGGTCGTCGGCTCCTTCGCAGAGCCCGCTGACATAGAGAGGCAGCTTCTCCCTGCCCGTCCTTTTTGACTGGATCCTGACAGCTTCGAGCAGCTGGCGGTATTCGGGATCCGCTCTGAGAGCGGAGGTCAGCAGCCCTCCGGTTACAGATTGCATTTCTGCATGGCCTCTTCAGTCTTTCCTTCGATAATAAGAGGTATTCCGTCGCAGGCAAGGGATATCGCGCGGGTGAGCGGTTCAAGCTCGTCGTCCGAAAAACGCGAGAGCACCCAGTCGGCGAGCTCCCAGCCCTCGGGCTTTGCGCCGACACCGATCTTTATCCTCGGAAAAGCGTCGGATTCAAGCTGATAAATGATGCTGGCCAGCCCTTTGTGGCCTCCGTCGCTCCCCTTGCGCTTTATCTTCAGCCTGCCGACGTCGCGGTATATGTCGTCGCAGACAGCGATTATCCTCGACGGCGGGACGTGATAGTAGTCGGCGGCTGCCCTGACAGACTCCCCCGACAGATTCATATATGTGAGAGGGCAGAGAAGGAGGACGCCTTTGCCGGCGATCTCGCACCTTGCGGTCAGCGCCTTGAATTTCGTTCTGTTTATGCTGACGCCGTAGCGCTCCGCCAGGTCTCCGAGGCAGAGAAAGCCGGCGTTGTGCCTCGTCTTCTCGTATTCCCGGCCGGGGTTCCCGAGGCCGGCGACTATCCATTCGACGCCGGCGGGCGCGGCGTCGCCGCCGCCCGCGCGGAGTCTTTTCAGTATTTCGAATATATCTCCCATGGTCGGTGTTATTGTCTGATCCGCCCGTCTCAGAGGCTGAAGAGTATTTCGCCGTACGAGGGGAGGGGCCAGCGGTTTTTGTCTGTGATCAGCTCCGCCTCGTCGACCAGCCGTCTCAGCGCCTCCATCGAAGTGCAGATCCTGTCTCTGTATACATAGGAAAGCTCTGTGGCGGTCTTTCCTGAGGAGGTCCGTCTGAGCTCCGCCAGCGCCGACGACAGCGATTCTGTACTTGAGTAGATCCTTGAAGTGAGGCTGTCCAGCTTTTTCAGGACGGTCTTTTCGGCGCGGCACTCGGATCCGATCGTCTTTTGCTTGGTCTCGATCGTCTCCGACAGCTCCTTTTCATATCCGAATATCGCCGGAAGGATCATCTTTCTGACCAGATCGACCGAAGTCAGAGCCTCGATGTTTATCACCTTGTTGTAGTGGTCGAGAATAATCTCCGCCCTCGATCTTGCCTCTGCCTCGGTGTAGAGACGGTGGGTCGCGAAGAGCTCGAGATTCTTCGGGTCGGTCATGTGCGGTACGGCGTCGGGAGTCGTGGGAAGGTTGATGAGACCGCGCTTTTCGGTCGCCTCCCTTATCCACTCCTCTCCGTATCCGTTGCCGTTGAAGACGACCCTGCGGTGGCGGAGATACGCCCTCTTTATAAGCGCGTTGAGAGCGTCGTTGAATTCCTCCTCGGGGACGGCTTCAAGCTCGTCTGCATACTGTCTCAGTGATTCCGCGACCGTGACGTTCATCATGATGTTGGTGCAGGCGGTGCTCTCGGCGGATCCCAGCATCCTGAACTCGAACTTGTTGCCTGTGAAGGCGAGCGGGGAGGTCCTGTTCCGGTCGGAGGAATCCTTCGGAAGCTTGGGAAGAGTGTGGACTCCGAGCCGCAGAAGCTCGCCGCTGTCCTTCAGCGTTCCTCCCTCGCTGCCGACCGATTCGAGTATCCGCTCGAGCTCGTCGCCGATGAAGACCGAAACGATCGCCGGCGGAGCCTCCTCGCGACCGAGACGGTGGTCGTTTCCGGCCGACGCCGCCGAGAGCCTGAGCAGTTCGGGGTAATCGTCGGCGGCCTGAATGACAGCGACCAGGAAGAGAAGGAAGCGGGCGTTTTCGCGGGCGGTCTTCCCGGGCTTGAGCAGATTGGTGCCGTCGGGGGCGTTGATCGACCAGTTGTTGTGTTTGCCGGAACCGGCGACGCCCTCGAAGGGCTTTTCGTGAAGCAGGCATACCAGGCCGTGTTTCTTCGCCACCCGCTGCATGATCTCCATCGTCAGCTGGTTGTGGTCGGTTGCGATGTTTGCCGTGCAGTACATCTGCGCGAGCTCGTACTGAGCCGGCGCAGCCTCGTTGTGTTCGGTCTTTGCCATGATGCCGAGTTTCCAAAGCTCCTCGTCGAGCTCCTTCATGAAGGAGGCGACCCGGGGCATCAGGGCGCCGTAGTAGTGATCGTCAAGCTCCTGGCCCTTCGGCGGCCGGGCTCCGAAGAGGGTCCTGCCGGTGTAGATGAGGTCGGGCCTTCTTTCGTACATTTCCCTGTCGATGAGGAAATATTCCTGCTCCGGCCCGACGTTCGGCTTGACGGATGTGATCCCTGTCTCGCCGAAGAGCTTCAGTATCCTCATCGTCTGGCGGTTAAGAGCCTCGATCGAGCGGAGCAGAGGCGTCTTTTTGTCAAGCGCCTCTCCTCCGTATGAGCAGAAGGCGGTGGGGATGCAGAGGGTGTTTTCCTTTATGAAGGCGTAGGATGTCGGATCCCACGCGGTGTATCCTCTGGCCTCGAAGGTCGCGCGAAGGCCGCCCGACGGGAAGGAGGAGGCGTCTGATTCGCCCTTTATGAGCTCCCTGCCCGAAAATTCCATTATGACCCTGCCGCTGCCGGCGGGGCTGATGAAACTCTCATGTTTTTCGGCGGTGATTCCCGTCATCGGCTGGAACCAGTGAGTGAAGTGGGTCGCGCCTTTTGAGACCGCCCAGTCCTTCATCGCCGACGCGACCTCGTTCGCTATGGTGAGGTCGAGCGAACGGCCGTCCTCGACAGTCCTTTTCAGCCTGTTGTATACATTTTCGGACAGCCGCGATTTCATCTCGGCGTCGCCGAAGACCATTGAACCGAAGTATTCCGGAACTGACATGTCCTGCCTCCGTCCCGGCCTCTCTGCCGGGGCTTTAGATTATTTTGTAAGATTTTCGGCGATGAGAGAATCGATCCTGTCGCGCAAGGCAAGCATCTGAGCGGTGCCGCAGACGCATCTTGAGAAGACTATCTCTCCCGCGACCGACTCGACGGCCTCGAGCGTCCTTTCGCGGCCGATCAGCGATTCCAGCAGCGCGAGGGCGCGCATGTCGTCAAGCCCTTCGCGGAAGTGGTTGATCCTCACCGATTCGAGCGCGGTCCCGTCGGATGCCGGGTAGACGGAATATGTGTCGCCCGAAGGGACCCATCCGCTGCCGGTCGAGTTGATATAGGGATTTATCAGATCGTAGGATCCGCAGTTGTAGTAGAAGTTGAATCCCCACTGAAGGAATCCCGCGATCCTGTATTTCCAGAACTGTGTCCCGATGAATCTCGTTCTCGCTCCCGTCATCGCCATCAGCCGGTTGCTGACGCCGATCGACTGACCGCAGCAGTAATAGGTCCACAGGCCCTCTCTGCCCTCGTCGGCGAAGGCCTTGATGAAGGGCTCGATGTGGTTGTTCGACGGCACCGGAGTCTGCACCGCGCCCGACAGGTAGAAGTCGACGTTCGAGAGGGCGTCGATCATCGTATATCCCTCAAGCAGATCGGCGACCGTCGCCTTCGATGCGAGATACTGGTCAAGCTGCTCGCGGTTAGGCTCGTCGGAAATGTGGAAGAGACAGCGGCGGTCGTCTCCGCGGGCCTTCAGATGCGAAAGCAGCGCCTGAATGAAGGCGCGGAGGAAGCGCGGATAGTCCTTTCCGGTCGCGTCTGTCTCCCAGCCGAAGATCCTCCGGTATCCTTCGGGAGTTTCTGCCATGATCTTCGGGGCGTGCTTCGCGCCCCACTGGGTGAAGAGATGCGATATCTCGAAGTATTTTACTCCGCATCTGTCTGCGGTGTCGATCCAGCGGTCGAGAAGAGCGAAATCGAAGTAATATCTTCCGTTTCCTCCTTTTTTTACCTTAACCAGCTGGACGGTCGGACGCTCTCCGCCGATATGCGTGTCGAGCGGTGGAGTGAAGACGGGAGTCAGGATGGTGTTGTTGCCGCACCTGACGAAGGTCCTCATGAAATTTTCGATTATCTCCCAGTGGCGCTCCGAGAAGACATCGACGTTGTAGTAGGATGCCAGGCAGTCGGAGTGGAACCACTGAGTCACTCTGAAGCCGGTGTCGGGGAGCTCCGCAGGTATCAGCTTCAGCGTGAGCGGCATGACGATCTCGGGCTCGTCGCTGAAGATCGAGAAGCTGACGGGGAGATCTGACGGGCCGGTTATTCCGCTCCAGTCGAATGTGTTCATGTCGATGTCGATCCAGACGGCGCGCAGACTGCCTGCCACCGCACGGACAAGGCCATCCATCTGAAGGGGCTCGAGGATGTCGGGAAACAGGCCGGGCTCGGTCCTGAGGTAGCCCTCGTCGCTCTTTCCGGGGTAGGCGGGAAGATCCGAGGGGACGCACCCGACCTCTCTGAAGGAAACGCATTCCGCGGGCAGGCCGCGGCACTCGGGTCTGACCCAGCGCCTGAAGGGGTCGCCGCGATCTGCGCGGATCGCGATCTGAAGCGAGATCCGCTGATTTTTGAAGACGTGCACCGACTCTACCGGTCTGAAATACTCCGGTCTCCCGTCGGGGAAGCATTTTTCGAGGGATGAGACAAGCCTGGCTTTGATCATTTGTGTTTTGTCTGCGTATGACATCCGCGTCCTCGGCGGGGCGGAAATATCATACCGTTTTCCTTTCAGAGAGATGACGGGCGCGGAAAGGGCCCTGCCGACCGCCGGAATTTCACGCGTTTTTGCCGGGAACTCCTTTCGGAGCCCCGGGCGCGCGTTTAATTGATTATATCTAATAAAATATATCACATATGAACGATAAAGTCAAGCATTAATTGATATTCAAAGAAGTGAGGGTGAATTCCCAAAGTAAATTCCACAGTTGTAAAGGGGTGGCGTTTACCGTGGGAAAGCAGTGGAATTTAGTCTGAGAAAAGATAGAAGGAAGGCACAGAAAGATCTTTATTGATGGTCTGAAGAGTGTAAAACAGACAGA